>Ga0163151_10005031_pt1 | contig 17229 bp, 19 predicted proteins | sample OliLakLV19MP5IB2_FD_145596 | JGI IMG/M metagenome (GOLD analysis project Ga0163151, IMG submission 145596) | Freshwater microbial mat bacterial communities from Lake Vanda, McMurdo Dry Valleys, Antarctica - Oligotrophic Lake LV.19.MP5.IB-2 | ecosystem: Environmental > Aquatic > Freshwater >...
GGTGAGGTCACTGCATTGTCTAACGTCACAGTTCCAGACGTTGATGCTGCGAAAATTTCAAAGGATACCGATGCCTGTGTTGCTGTGTAATTAAACCAGCATTCAACAATTGTCTGAGCATTAATTGTGGTCGCCATTGAGCCACCAGTGCCCCGGCAAGTTGTGGTTCCATCATTGATAGCGAATGATGCCGCTGTGCTAGCACTACCGAAATTAACGATATTAAATTTAGCTCTGTACCGACCCGGTGGAAGGTTTGTGATTGTTTGCTCTGGCAAATTAACGTCAGTTGTCGCCCATGTTCCGATGAGCGCACTCTCTACGGTCGGACCAGGACAATCGGCGTCAGTAGCGAATGCGCCAAGAGTTACAGACGTTCTTGTCCAGCCCCCGCAGTTTGTCGTTCCAGCAAAGAATGAAGTCCCCGCAAACACCGCCTGACTTACATTAGTTAAATTGGTGGCTTCGCCCAGATAACAATCATCAATCGCAACCAAAGGTTCATTCGCATTAACACTTGATATGCGAATTGCTATCGTGCCGCTTGCTGGAAAGATAAAGTTAACAGACGCTCTTGTAGGAAACTCAGAACTCGTGACTGCATTGGTAGCAATTAAATTCGTTCCATCAAAAACATTTATCGTGTGAGTCGCAAGTCCACTCGGCGTTTGAATCGCGCAGTAAGCAATTCCATTTTGACCGTAGCGTCCTTTGGGGATCGTCACCGCTGCGGAAGTCAAAGTCTGTGCAGCCGCACTTGAGTCCCAAGTGACCGACGATCTGCCAGTTAAAAGATTTGTTCCCGACGTTACAGCGGCGAATGTTCCAGCCGAGGCCACCCATTGCGCTCTACCGTTTTCGAAACCAGGGTTAGTTAAAATATTCTGGTTTACTAACAAAGCCTTGTCGACATCGGTAAGCACCGCCGAGGCTGAAGCAGTAAACATTAGTAGGCTTAAAATATATTTCATCATGACGTTAATACCTCTGCACCGTAAACGAGTGCGCGAATGTCGCTTGTTGCTGTGTCTGTGCCCCTGAAAAGTCTAATGCGAATTAAATCACCAGGCGCGACCGCGACAACGTTTATCTCGCCCAATGCACTTGTTAAATCTAAATCTATTGATGTTAGCCGGTTCGCTACTGTTAATGTGGCAGCAGCATTTGTCGACGTTCTTTGATTTACAGTCGACGTGATCGCGTCTGTGCCTGTTCTGATAAGTGTACTCTGCGTTGATAAAAGCGCAGTGCCCGAAGTGTCGGGCGAATAAAACGGCAATCTTAATCTGATCTGAACACCAGCAGCGTAAGTGCTCGGCACCCTGAAATCACAAAATAGATCCTGCGTTAAAGCCGCTTGGTAGAAAAAAGCTTTCGTATTGTTTTCGATATCAGAAAATGGTGCCGATGTGCTTTCAATCCAAAATAAAGCACCACCTCCACCACCACCACCGCCCGCTGGAGGCTGCCAAGAACCATCGGCGCGTAAGAAATTAGTGGTTCCACCGCCGGAAAGAGGGACCAGACCTTTAAGCGCACTAGTGAAAACATTAAGTATCGTAGTTGCTTCCGTGGCTGTTAAATCCGTCGGCACACCAGGTCCAGCAATTGTGCGACCCTTAAGTGTTTGCGTCGATACGTCAGCAAGTTTTGCGTTCGTAAGAGAACCGTCTTTGACATCCGCTGTAATAGTATTTCCGGCGTCGTCATAAGTAAAATCAACTGTCGCCGTGTCTGTTAATATAGTCCCGACCGCGTCCTGTGCCCGCTCCGAAGTGAAATACTCGTTTGAGCCTTCACTGATGTGAGTCGTGGTCAATACAACTACGCCGCCCTGACCGTTGACGGACGTCACCTCATCGTTTACGTCCCACTTTTCCCAAACGGCTAAAGTGTTGTAAACAACTTTGTCGCCAATGTTAAAACTAATCGAACCAGAACCAAGGTTTTGCGAACCCGCCGTTGATACGCGATAAACTGCACCGATGCCAATTCCCCCCGCGTTGTCGCCATCGGCAAGCGTGGGTGTGTTTGTCGTCGCGTTCCACTGACCGACATAGACAAAGGTGTCCAATGTCTGAAGCGCAGCAATGTTGTTTTGCGCAATCACTAAGGCGGCCTGAACGACAGCCACGTCCGCGTTAATGTCGTTTAACTCCTGCTGAGCATTTGCAATGCTACCGCCGGAACCAACATTGGATAATGTCTGAACACCGAGTAACGTATTGTTAGCCGTCTTCGATGCCCATGCCGCGTTTGATTCCAGTGCCCTGACCCGCTGTCCGTCATTAATGCTCATTATTCCACCAACCTAAAAACAAGTTTTCCCGTCTCGAAATAATAAGGGAGGTTTTTCGTGTAAAGTTCCTTTAGCCTATAGCCAGTACCGTTGCTTTCCTCTTCGGTGGACTCTAAAATAATAGAGTCAAACACTGTGCGATTGTTTCGGTCTGGCATAAATTCAATTTGCTTCTTAGTCGTAATAAACCGCATAAATAACCGCGCTGAATTAACGCCGGTTAAATTGGTTTCAATAACAGATCCATTCCCTTGGGAAATGTCAGTTATGAATTGAATATTAAATTCAAAAAATTTCTCAATGCCAAAGCTAACGGTTTCAATAACTCCGCTTGCTGATTTGTTGACCACCGCTTGAACTGCCTTTTGCAAGTCCTCTTGGTCTACGTATTCCTGCAATTTAAACTGTGGACGGTATTCCCCACCAGCCACGCCACCGGTGTAGTTATCGTCACCAGTTAAATCGGCTCCGGTGAAGCCGATTAGTGAATACACATCAGCGCCCGCGTGGATGCCGGTAGTAATTAATAAACTAAAATTACCAGTGGCCGAAATCGTAAACGATCTATCCACCCTGTTAAACACGACGGCATAGGCCTGAGTCCCGACCTCGTTCATTGCCGCCGCAATCGCAACGGCTAAGTCCTGGTGCGAGTAATGTCCGGACTCAATCTCTGCGAATATCGCGCCCGCACCCTCGTTAAAATCTAAATAGAAATTCTCATTCGTTATTGGCTCGATATAATAAAATACAGACCATGTGGTTAAAATGCCGTTCATGCTAAGACCTCGGTCCTACCGTTGCGGTCCGTGTATTCCTTAATCAGATCCACGATGCGTAAACCAGTGTCGCGACTGTCCAAAACATCGCCTGAAATATTAATAGCAACTTGAGTGGTCGGCTTTTGTGACTCAGCCGGTGGCAAAGCCCCGCCAATTCCAGGATCATTTTCCGCGTTACCAGTTGCGCCAGCTCCCGCCGCTGCTCCTGAAGCACCGCCCGCACCGCTGGCCGATAAAACACCGCCGAAGGTGGCGAGTGCAGCACCGCCGGCAATTAAGCCAGGGCCTTTTGCTGACAGCTCTGGATTTCCGGAAAACAAATAAGCAGTACCTTCTAAGATAAAAGATGTTCCAAGCTGAACCGCAGTGTTACCGATCGCCGCAAGAAATGCTTTACCGAAACCCGCCAAGGAGGCTTTACCGCTGGCGATTGATTTACCGAAAGTTGCAAAAGCATTACCCGCTGCGCCCGCGAAGCCCTGAAGCACATTAGGCGCACCTCTTTTAAATACGTCAGAAAAATTAGTTCCAAAATCAACAACAATGTCTTTCACTCCGGCAATCTCTGCTTTAAATAAAGCCATGGCGTCAGTGACGACCGTTGCGTTTTCGCCGCCGAGAGGATTTATATTATTTTTTAAACCCGAAGCCGCCACAGTCGTAGAGTCTATTTGGTCCCTTAAGCTTTGGAAAAATAAAGCTGTCTCCTCGTTCGACTCTAAAGTAAATGCGTCCCTTAAAGCCTGTCCGGCAATATCGAAACTCTGCGTCGCTGTAGAACCCGCGTCCGTGGCAAAGTTCCGAAGGCTATTTGCTAGATCACTATTCGGCGCGAATAGGTTCACTATTCTACTCGCACCGCCGACCACTCCGGCGATCAGCTCGGCCATGATCCCGACGATTCCCATACCAATAGAAGTCAAGACACCCGTCACGAGCGTCGCTGTGCCTTGGACTAAAAATGTAAGACTACCAGCAAAATCAATTGCGCCTAAAATAATTGGTTTAAAAATATCCTTACCGACCGTGAGATCGGTTATTTTATTCCCAAGACTAAAAAAAGCATCGCCAATTGAATTAATGATTTTAATTACAGCCGGTGAATTTAAAACAGTGTTACCGATTGTTTCCTGGAAATCGCCAAAGACATTATTAAGCCGCATCAAAGATCCGGTGAAAGTTTTCGCCGCCGCTTCGCTAGAACCACCAAAGCTTTTTTCTAAAACATTCAGAGCATTCGCAAACGTCTGCGCATTAGTTGCGCCCACCTGCATTTGTATGCCGTACCTAGAAAATGCGGATATATTTCCAGCCGCCGCTTTGCTAACCAAAGTTGCCGCCGAGTTAACATCAATTCCCAGCGCGGTGGACAAGTCCAGAGATGCTTTCGTAGCCCGCTGCAATCCCTCTGTGTCCAGTTTTCCAAGCGATTGAATAAGGCTTGCGACCTCAAGAGTGGTGTCGTTTCCGAACTTAGTCGTGTTCTGAAGTGAGTTTGCAAAGTCTTGGATTGATTTACTAGATGCCTCGGAAAATTTACCAGTCAAAGCTAAAGCGTTGTTTAATCGCTGAATGGCGTCTTGTTCCTTGGCCGCCTCCGCAATTGACTCCTTAAAGAATCTAATCGCAGACCCAATGGCCTTCAGCCCAGCGAACGCACCGACCAATAAAAGCGCCGACGCCTTGACGGAGTCCAAACCCTTGCCGGTTCCGCTGAATGATTTATCAATGCCTTTGGCGGAGTCGGTGGCGGCTTTCTCGATGTTTAGAAAACCTTTGCGAACGGTTCCGTCGTCTAGCTCTATGGATATTACAATTTTGTCATCAGCCACGGTTCAACATCCTCGAAACGTCCTCTAGTGTAACTACTGTTTTTGGCTTATCAAAAAATTCAGGAGCCGCCGCCTTACGCAATTCCCTATGTAATTTGTCTTTGTAACCTTTTTCTGCAGTCGGGAAAGACGAAACTTTTATTAGGTCTAACATTTCTGAAGCCCGCAAGATCGGAATACTTTTTGCGTATGATAAGAAATCATCGTAATCCATCCTATCTATTTCCTGCGGACCAAACCCGTAAAACCTAGCTACCTCAGCCTTTTTTGCTTCAAATATGGTCAGCTTTTTTTTTGGTCTAAAGCACCAGTTAAAAACTCAACCAACTTGCTAAAATGCGCCATTTCCATTTGCTCCGTAACCGACTTCGGCAAACCTAACGTATCGAATAGATCGACCATCACATTTAGTTTTTCAGCATCGGTGCAATCGTCCAACCGCTTTTGCATAGCTTGCGACTGCGTAACAGTTGGCTTTTCAATCTCATAGCTCTGACCATAGATCGAGAGCTTGATTTTCTTTCTCTCTGGTAGAACAAAATCAAATTGGTCCAAAGTTTACCCTTTCAAATAGTTTTGTTGCCAGTCACCGTAGACCATTTTCGAAACTTCGTTATTTCGGTTTTCATCTAAGAAAATAGAAATTTCAAGTTCTACTTTCCTGTCCTCTTCGCCCGATATAGCAATGTTGGAAATGTTCGGATACGCTGCCCAAAAACAAAAATCATTCGCTAAGTTTGTAGCTGCGTTTTTTGTTGGGTGCAGGATTAACATTCTAGTGTCTGAAAAAGCGTTTGAAAATTGCTTTGATCCAGCCAGAGCGCCCAATCCTGAAACCTCTGTTCCACCGGCGGGGATAAACGCTTGTCCTGGAATTTCGATAAGTTCCTTTAACTTAGCGGCCACTGTTTCTTTTAAAGTCAAAGTGATCGGGCCAAGTTCAGAACCCGTTCGGATCTTACCAATAACCTCGCTACCTGTTTGATGAGTAACGATATCAAACAGTGTTTCTGCTAAACCAAACTCCACCGAACCGTCTAGATATCCTAGGGCCAGAGAGGAGCCCTGCTTAACAACGGTGACAACAAAAGTTGACGTACCAGCGGCCCAAACCGAAAGCGGAGCGCCGAGACCTTTTAGCTCAAGTAAAAATTTACCCTGAGTGCCAACCTGTCGAGCATGATATTTAGAGGACACCAGAGCATTAATTGCTGCGACCGTCTTCGTAGCAATTTCCGGCGCTGTGTCTCCGGCTAAAACGGCAACCGCTACCAGAGCCGTTCTACCAACGACCGCTGGATCAACTGACGCACCGGTGTTGTACCAAACATAGTCAGAAGTGGTATGGCTGGAAACTAAAAAATGATCTGCGCTGATTGCCGTCCCCGCGACTGTGTCAAAACACACTAGGTGTTGATTTCCTATCACGGCGTCGACTGGCTCTATAACTACATTGGATACCTGAGTTGTAACTGACATTTATTCCCCCTTAAGGATAAAATTTAAATCTAAACCTCTTCAATTCCTAAAATAACACGAGCCGAAAATCGCATTTCCACAAACACTGAGTTATCATTCTCCTCATTGAGAGGACTGAACTCCGCATTGCTGAAAACAACATTCAAAAGCGTAGCAGTTCTATTGGCTACCTTGCAAATGTCTCTGACTACAGACTCAACGCCACTAACTGAATCGTCAATAGCCTCTGTGACTGACCTATAGCCTCGAAAAAATAGCCGGACCACGACCTCTGACTCAGTGTTTTGATGCGTGTGGTTTATTGGCCCACCAGTCACGGACTCGATAAAAATATGATACGAACGGTCCAGGATTGTCTCCGGAATGTTATCAAAAGCAAAACCGTCCTGCCATTCGGCATAGCTAAGGCCGTCTAATCTAGACCTGAAATAAGTTCTGATGTTGGCTAAACTCATTCACGCACCAGCCTTCTCGTGGTTAAATTCAAACCCTCGTAAGCCTCGATGACTTCGTTGCCGTCTAAATCAATTTTAAGGACGGACTTAGTGCGCCATTGATGCTCGATGTTTTCATATTGCTTCGCTTTTTTATCAAAAATATCATCGACCATATTTGATAAATCCTTAAATATTAAGCGTAGCGTTAAATATTTTGACCAATAATTTACCTCGATTAAGTTAACGAAATCCGTTTTCACAAACCGTTCGACACCGGTCTTATAATAACCGTTGGTCCAAAGCCATTCTAGGATCTGGCCCTGCGCCTCGCGGTGGGCATATTTAAAACTAGACCTACCCTCTGGGACATACTTCAGCACGTCCGACTCGATGGCCGTAAGCGCGGAGTCCTTCGAGAATAAATAGTCAGAAGCCTCGGACAAAACCGTGACCGTCTTGGTGACTGTCACTGGAGCGCCGTCCGTGGTAATCCTTACGGCCACGGTCTTGTCACCAGCAGAACTATGCTGAAAATCCATAAACCAATTTTTGCTAGCGACCGGTAATCCAGTCACGGGTACGAAAACACCGTCGCCTGGATCTATTTCCACAAGCGTAATGGCCGCCTCGCCCTTAGTGATGTAAGATTTCACCGCGCTAAGTCTAAACTTGTCGTTAGCCTGAACGATGTCGTCTGACTCAATATGTGGAAAAATTGCCATTACTTACCGCCTTCGGGCACGAGTTTTATTTTTTCAGATAAAACCCTAAGTGCGTCCTGCAAAGTTTGATGTTCAGGCAGGGTGAGTTTCATTTGAGAAACCGCCTGCGCTAATACTTGTAACGCTTGTTCTTTTGTCATGCTGGCCTCTGTATGGTCGAAACTATTTTAATGGCTTCTTTTATTTTTTGCTTTTCTTCTGGAGTCATATCTTTTGTATTCTTTTTCAGTAGCTCTAATGCCTGTTCTTTTGTCATATTACACCCACACGGCGCCGTCGTAGTAAGCTGGCGCTTGCAATGTTAAATCGTAAACGTACATGCCTTCGATAGCGGTTAATGCGTTCTTCTCTGTCGTCGTCATCCGTGGTAAAACAAAGGCTTTCGTGGTCGATTTGATTTCAAGCGCAACGCTTGCGTTTGTTACTATGTCGTCACTGCCAGCGGCCCCACCAATTAATAAATTACCTTGAAAATAGTTATTTACTCCCGGTGATTCATAAAAACCCCAAGTGTCGGTACCGGGATTGCCGAAGGGTAAATCCATAGTGTATCCGCGAAGTTTATTAATTGCCGTCACGCCGTTCGGAATCGCAATAGCTCTGCATAGATCCATAAGGTCTATTGTCCCACCCGTTGAGGTCGCATCTAGACTTAGGACAAACGCACCGGCGGCGGCGCGATCAATCGTTGAGCCGGAACTCATATTCGTAACCATCGGAGCGGCAAAGGAAACTAATCCGGTTAGTCCGCTCGTAACGGCGGCATTCGCTCCAATGTAAAAAAGCATTGCGGTGTTAACGCCAAGTGTATCACCGTTTGCAATCGTTGCGTTTGCCGCTACCGTTGGCTGGGTTATCAAATTATGAATAGTGGACGGCTGCCCACCACCGTTAACTACCGTAGCGCTTGCGAATGAGTTAAGCTTTCCGTTAAATGAGAGCGCACCAGTTATTTCAACATCCCCGTCTAGGAAAGCGGCAAGAGTCCTACCGGCATCTTGACCGCCTGAAAAGTTTGTCGGTCCAGCGGTAACTTGTGCGGTACTTCCTACGCCGGAAATTACAACGGCGATATTGCCCGCAATATTAAGGTTGGCGTCAAGTGCCGCTTTAATTTGCGTAGCCGTTGAAACGCCGCTTTGGATTTGAACCGCAATCGCGAACCCTGCAATTGAAATCACTTCCGAACCTGCAGTGCCGCCGGGAGTATATTCTAAGGTGTAGGAATTATTGAAATTGCCGGGAGCATTAAAAGCTAAAGTTAAATCTTGAAATACAATACTTGCCTGAGCGCCCGCGAAAGGCGTCACGCCGTCCATTGTGACCTGCAATCCCGCCGCGTACCTTGCGGAAGTTATCGTCGGGTTTACGTTTACACCCTGGTAATAACCGTTAGCATTAAACGCCCCTAGAATGCCGCCGACATAAACGCCGACAAATCCCGCGTTACCGGTGAAGGTATTAATGTCTGGGTTTATGTTTAAGCCCGTGTAGTTATTATTGTTCGCAATGGACTCAAGATTGGGTGAAAAGTTTGCGGACGCGTATCCTTTAACTTCGCAAGCAAAATTTGCAGTGTCTAAAAATCCTTGGATGTATGAATTTTGGTGAATGATCGCAGCAGCGTTTACGTTAGGCCCGAAACCGTAACCTAGAATCGGTCCGTTTATCGTCACGTTGGCGTTAACGGTGCCTTGGCCCGCAATATACGAAATGCCTCTGACTGAAATCGGATCAGTGCCGTTTCCTATTCCTAAATCGTTTTGAATAAAAGCAATCGAACCTAGATTTCCGCTCGCATTGTGAATGGCGTTGTTAATAGTAAACCGAACACCATTGCCGCTTGTTCCGATACCGAAACCCGTGTTGTTTGGATCAATCGTTATTTGTCGATATTCAAAAGTAGCCGTTTCGTTTGGTGAATTCTGCAATGGCTCGATGTTAAAGCCAATACTGTCCAAGTTGCCGTTTTGAGTAAGGTTATTGGGCTTAAATACATGCGCACGGTTTAAGCCGAAAGTCTCGGTGTCGTGCAAATAACCTGGCACCGAAAACGGTATGCCCGACGAGTTAAAGCCCGCAAACGAATTTAAAGTTCCGGTTAGAATATTTTGTTTGGCGTTAAGCGCCGATTGCAAATCCGTCTGATCGGAAAGTGTTCCGGTGATCCCGCCCCACTCAGTTGTTGAAACCGATTCGGAAGGAAACTTTGCGCGTGAAAGTTGAACACCCTGAAATCTTAAATCAATATTAGTATTGGTACCGACCCCGACGTCGACTTTTATTCTAATGACCAAGCGGTCGGTCGGATTCATCTCGCGAACGGGTTCCATTGTGGCGTAAGATTTTAAAACCGATACGCTGTCAGTAATTAATTCGCTTAAATCCGACGTGCCGATAAGTGTCTCAACACCACCTGGGACTGTTCGAATATAAAACTCAGCCAAGAGGCGAACGTCTTTCGTCCCAGCCGTTCTTTGCGCGTAAACATTAAAGCTTAAAGGCCCCGCCGGTAAATGACTGGCGTCAGGAAATCCAAGCGGCGTACAAAACGCGGTTAGATAATTTCCATTAGCGACATTGGCGAATGACGTACTGGCTCCACCGCCTGCTGATATGGCTTTCGTCATCGTCAGCAGTCCTGCACCTAGGTCAGACGCGGTGCTTGTAAAATAATAAGCACCGTCGCCGTCTATTAGCTCGGTAAGTTCCTCGTTAAGATATTCTAAGGTAATAGACGACGAGTCAGAGCCGGCGCTGTCTAGATTTCCAGTAAAAATATTGAAAACGTAACCCACAACTAAGTCCTCGCCACAGTTGAAATCAACTGCTTTGAGGCGCTCGTATAAGTAACCGTTAACACTGCGACCGTGGTGCCTGAAGCGCCACCGTTTTTATAAGTGTAGACCTCAACCACTGAGCTAGGATACGTCGCCAATATAAAATCAAACTCAACACCTTGTAGAAATGAACCTAAAGCCCCAGCACCAAGCTTCACGTTTACAGCTACATTGCCGCTACCGTCGGATTGAAATTTCTTCTGCTCATTATCTTTTTGATTAGCTGAATCGTAAACATTACTCACAGAACACCGCCTGAGAACTCTTTTACGAGAGCGGTTTGTTCTTCCCTAGTGACGTGGTCCGGGTAATACCAGGCCAGCCATTTATTATTGACAAACATAATATCGTAGCGATGCCAACACCCACGCTTGCCGTTATTCACACGCATTAAGCGCCGAAGTCCTTGCGGAGTATCGGCGCTCAAAAAATCTGGGATAGCTGAAAGGCTTTCCCGACTCACTCTAGTTATTGTCTTTAATAATTAGCGCAGAAACACCGGCGGCAGCGCCTTTTTGACCAAGAAATCCAGCCCAAGTTCCAAAGATTTGATCCAACACGGCGCGAACCGCTTTTGAACCGTACTCGTTTGCACCTTGTTCTGAATAACTTGGAGCCGCTTGCATGCCGAAACCGATTGCGTCTTTATCGAATAGATAAAACCTATCTGCTGCTACTTTAGTGGAAACCACAACATCCATACCGTGAATCCGACCAATAACACCTGAAGGAATTACAGCGGAGCCGTAAATTTCAGCGCGCTTAAATTCGTCGATGTTCAAAAGCAAGGCCTCCGAGTCAGTGCCGACAAGTAGAGTGGCTTGACCTAGGTTACCCTCACGGTCCAGAAAGATTTTACGCATTTGTAAGCAAATGGCGTAAGTAATGACTCCAGCCGTAGTCGTCGCGCCACCAGCTGACTCAAGACGTGCAACTATTTGCGTCTCAAGACTGAAGGCGTGAGCGCGTGCAGCGCGTGCAGCAAGGTCCATCTGAACGTCTACGCGTGATTGAACGGCTGACATATAATCAACTATCCAAGCAATGTATCCGTTGTAGTCCAAGGCCATTACGTCGTTAGAGAACGTCAAAACGGTCGCGTCTCCCACAGCACCCTCAACACGATCAACCGCTGTGAAGCTTCCAGCTTTTGGAACCTCAATTGTCTTAAGACCAGGTTGAGCCAAGAACGACCAGTCAGTCACTCGGCCTGCTAATTTTGAAGCCTCGATTAGTTCGCGTTGAACCACGGCAGCAATTAAATCCGCCTTCGTTGCTCCTACTTCTGTATTTCCATGAATTGCGTCAGCCATAATATTCTCCTCTTAAAGTTTTAAAGTCATAGCGTAGGTGATTAGTTCCTGTTTCGACATCTTTGAAATATCGAGTTTGGTATTCGGCTTCGTACCGGGAACGCCATCCTTAACGCTAGGCCCTGATTGTTTAAACATAAACGAATTTTCTTTTTTAAAATCCTCAATGGTTTTTAATAAAAGATCCTGATTCGTCACTCTTAATGTCCCTGCATCAACTTCGAACTGATCCACGTCAATTGCCTTCAGCATTAGTTCTGGTTTCAAGCAACCCATTTCGGCAGCCTTAACCGCAACCTGATCCCGAACTTTAGAGCGCATCATTTCTGCCTGCGTTTTCTTATAAGTCGAAACCTCTTCTTTAAGCATCTCGATCACTTTGTCCTTCTGGCCGTCGGCTTCGAGTTGTTTTTGCTCTAAGTCCTTTGCCTTCGTACGCCAATTATCGAGCTCCTTTTTAAGCTTCGTTGAGTGATCTGAATTGACTGTTTCTGTTTTTCGCTGACCTTCAACTGAACCACTGGTATCAGCTGTCGCCCCACTGGTGGCTTGCGTCGTAGCTCCGCTGGAAACTACTTCGCTGTTTACTTCGGACATTCTATCCCCCTACTTAATTGTTTTGCAAATTATCTCTTGCTTCGGACAATTCGCCTTATCTCGTCTAATACAATTCGTCTTATCCTTTTAATTCCCTTTTTATCCATCCCCAAAAAAGTAAATCCACGCGATGCTAGATTTGAGGCTAGACCTTTGTTTGATTGAACCTGATCTTGGTTTAGGAAATCAATAGGCTTACCGGTTTTTGACCAAACATATTTAGTGGGCTCCCTCGACCCGCTCGGAGCAATTACCACCTCGCCAGACCTGGACTTTATTTCAGCAGCCAAAGAGTCCAGGAGTTGACCGGTTTGAGTGATCTGACTTTTTTTACTTCTAAAAAATAAAGGCCTCGATGGATTCATCTTTATAACGCCGCGCTCAATTAATTCTTTGATTCCTTTTGTCGAGTCCTCGGTGTCCTTGATCGGTGAACCTTCGTTTGATAGGTCTCGACCCTTGCGGGTCTCCGCCTGGATTCGCTCGACAGAGAACTTGCCAATGTCCGCGTAGACCTGTGATTTCCTTAATCCATCTTTGAATAAAGCTTCAACGGCGGCCAGGACTGATTTAACATTCTTAATCTTGACCTCAGCCATTGTCGTCACCGAATAAATTATTTAAAATAGAGCCGAGAGTGCGACCCTGGACCGGTCTTTCGCCAGAAATAATCTGCCCTAATGTGGCGACGCTAGACCTCGCCGGACCAGTTTCGGCGGTCGCCTCGCGCACCGTGTCCTCGAATAAATTCCTAACGCGCTCCGCTTCCTTCGCGCTCAGTCCTAAGAAATCACGCTTCGCACCAACGCTACCGCTGATGTGACCGTGTGCTTTATTCGCCTCCTCGGAACTGTTCCACCCGATCGTGATCGTGGCTTTCTCCTCTTCGATCACGTCCATTAAACCCAGCATGTCGCCAGTTAATGTTAAATTTGGATCAGATTTTGATTTACCAGCAGCCTCGAACTCTAGACTTTCGGAGTACATTTTAGAGTAATTCTTAAACTGCTTACCCTCCCAGGAGACCCCGGACTTTGTGCGCTTATTTATTATGTCTAGAATTTCCTGACCGACGGCCTGCCTAAGTCGTGACGAGTTTGGGAAAGCGGTCCCGAATATTTCATCCAGATTAATCTTAAGCGCATACTGATTCGACCCCGTAGTTATGCGCTCGCTAAACTTGTTCAGTTTTGGCATCTTGTATTTCTACCTCGCCCAGTTCAGAGCTGCTGATTTCAGCCATTAGTTCCAATGCCCGTTCACGGCCAACACCGCGATCCATTTCAATGGCCTCGATTTGGCTAATCAAACCCATGTCCAATTTCTTTTGGATTAGGTTTAACTTTTCCTCTTCGCTTGTTAACATTTCTGGCTTATGGAATTTAATCGACAACTTGGCGTCCTCGGGAATAAGTTTCCCAGCTAGATCAGCGCGGAAACCGCCCTCAGTGACGTTCGCAAAAGTATTGTTCCAAGCCTTTACGATTTCAAATAAATCGGTCTCGACTTTCGTGTAAAGTTCAACGTCGTCCTGACTGGCCTCGAACTTCTCTATCATCTTTAGCCAACGATCCAGTCCGCTCGTAGCGCCGTCCGTTTTGCCCATCGAATTAACTACGGATGGTGATAAGCCTTCGCTCGTAAGGAATAATGATAAGAAATTTTCTATCAACTGTAGGCTCGCGCCCAGATCCGGAGTCGGTGAAGCGAATTGAAAGCTAGGACGAGTCGCCTCGGTGTCGTTTGGATTTAACTTCAGCCACAGTGCTCGTCTTGGACCTATAGTTAAATCCTTTGGTTGCTCGACGCTGGAAATGATCGCCTGACTCCAGCCTTGCATCCTCGAGATCTCGCTGGTGTCTGACAACAAAGTACCGAGGTCGATGCTAAACACCGTCGATGAAAGCCCAGAGCGCACGTAGAACTCAAAATCCTTATCCGTCGCAACGTCGATGAAGGGCATCGTCCCGACGATGGGGCTGGCCACCAATGGATCGCTCGGATCAGTTACCGACTGGGAAATCATGACGCCGAACTTATCCACCATCTGCCCTTTCGAGTTCGTGATGAAGTTAAAGTCCTTCGTCCACCAGTAGAATAAAGCACGACCGCGATAATCATCCGGATCAGCTATTTTTTGATTATTCATATCGGAAAAATAACTTACGCGCTGTCCTGGGTTCTGATTCCCGTTACTGTGCCCTAGGCCTGAGAATAACCTCGACTTATCGAACGAGGAAATAATAACGGCGTCCATTTTCTCTGGGTTTTCGTCCTGCGGTATCACGTCGAAGTGATGCGGGTAGAGTGGACGCAGTTCTAAATTACCGTCCTTGAGAACGCACTGAAGCAACGCCTGGTCCTGCAATTTGTATATCTCATTTGATTTCTTAAGCTTCACGTTAGCCGACGACATGGCGTAGAGCATCTCAATATGTTCTAGCTGCTCTTGACTGACTCCCGTGAACTCTCGGTCCGGTGTATTTCTATACAGGCTGGATTTTTCTTTAATGATTTTCTTAGTCAAATTAATTGAGGTCAACGTCCTACCGCTAACGACGGAGTCCTTTCCCATTTCGCTGGCTAATTTCTTTAAAATAAAAGGTCGCTGCCTACCCTTGTAGACCTCTAACGCCATGAGGCTTGCCTCTTTGCGCATTAGGTTTTCCTCGCTGCCTAGGATTTCCTGAATTACTTTCTGACGATCACTTGGCGATAAATAATCAATGCCCATTTAGTAACTTCCTATAGTGGTCATGGAACTCTGACCGAAAAGGTTTAAATTGTCCTGATAACAGATACCGTATCCAAGCGCAGTCGTGCAATGTTGCCAGCGGTCTTTATCATTCTCCAGATAAAGTCCACCGGTCTTTAGTCTTGTCAGACGCATGCCCTTGTCTAAAGTTTTTGCTCCACGGTACACGAAAAGTTTATTCCAACCGTTGGCATCTTTGCAATAAGCATTAACTGTGTTATGCCGCTGCCTGATGGGTGGATTGGATCTTGCGACCGCCATTTTAAAACGCATCTTCCGATCACCGGCCAGAGTGACGTTAGCTAAAAACTTTTCTATCTGCCCGTAATCAGAAACCTTCGACCTCGTGTCTCGACTCGCACCCGACGCATCGCCGTGAACTATATAAAGCTGATCGTAATTTAGCCAGCCTCGACTTTCAGCCTCCTCGAGACTATCAAGCGTACGCTGACCGTCGACAATCACTTCGTCGAAGAAATGCCAGGTGTCCCGCTCCTTATCGTACTGACTAAAGATAAGCGACAAGGGTTTACCGTCGCCAATGTTGAAATCAAAGTGAAGCCGAATAGGAAATCTTAAATCAATCTCATAATCAACTGGTCTGTAATTCTCGTCGCTGTAGGCGTAATAGATAACCTCGGTATCAATCTCGACCCAACGACCGTAGATCATTCGCTGTGCCATTTTCTCGTCGAGCCGAGACTTAAGCTGCTCGATGTAAGATTTTGGCAAATACGGGTTTTCAAAAGTATTCGAGTAGAACACCTTCACGAGGGGATCTTTCGACATTACGATTTTATCGTAAACCCAATGACTTGGACCGTCGGGATTGGTGGCCGATAAAACCCATGGTTCCTTTATATGAGGAACGCGGTTTGTTCTTTGCAGTATAACTTCATAAGCGCGTGAGTCCTTGCTCTCGGTTAACTCCTCAATAGCGAACGCACTGAACTCCATCGAGCCGAGTTTCGTGAAGTTACCGTCCGCCCAGCTAACCGCCTTGATGATCGATTCATTCGGCAAGTGAAAATCTCCAGTGGATTGATGGTATTTGTAATCAACTCCGGTCTCGAATAAATGTTCTTTTATCTTCGTGCACAGCGTGGCTTTTAATTGCGGTAGAGCAAGACGACCGACACCGACCTTAGCGCCCGGATACATCAACGCGTGAGTCGCCACCATGTGCGCGAGCGTTAATGATTTAGTCGACCCGACGGAGCCGGATAACAAAACCTCGTGCGTTCCTTTTTCAAAGTCCGCCGTTCTTCTAAGATGCCTAATAACCTCGAACTGCCCGGGCAGGGGATTAAATAAATGTAGCGGTGGAGTTGAGTAGGCTGTCACTGCAGGAAGTCCGCTGGATCTTTATGCCTGAAAACCCCTTTGGACTCGGTGACCCCGCAGATAGGGCAGACCGTAAACCTGTCAAATACTTCCGCAGCCTCCGCACAGCTTTCAATATAAAACACGAACTGTAGTAGGGCTTCGTCAAACTCAGAGCGAGTCACGCCACGCTCCGAGGCGCGATAAGCTAAACTATCGGCCACGATATCAGACGCAAAGATGAGCTCGTTATTTATCCGAAGTATTATCATCGGGTGGTACTACTGGCGGTGTGACGTCTTTAGTTTCGTCTAAATTGTATTTTAAGATAATAGTTTTCTTGTCCTTATCGAAACCATGCTCTACACGGTCCGTCCAACCAGCTAGATTTTTTAGAGAGAAAATCATCATCGTTCGGTCACCACTCCAGGCCATGGCTAAAGCTTTTTGAATTAACTTTATCTGCGTCGTAGCAAGTTTTCTCTCCCTATACTCGCCGATTGATAAGCCTGTTTTTTTTCTGATCAGTTGTTCTAAATATGAATTACTGACGTCAATAAAATTGGCAACCATCTCGGTCGTAGCTCCGAGACTAAAGGCCGTGTCGATCTTTGACCAGTCCACTACTATCGTTACCGGTCGTCCTCTTTTTGCCATAATCCTCACATTATATATTACATTCGGTTCAGCTACGATTTACTTTAGTCTAGAAAGCTTTTCCGATGCTGCCTTGTTGGCGTAAAGTTTTTCTACCTTGTCTACACGCTTGTCTTTGTTGGCTGACATCATGGATCTTTTATTTATTTTAAAAACCAACTTAAACCTTGAGTCAGCCACATTATATTCACTG
>Ga0163151_10005032_pt1 | contig 17229 bp, 15 predicted proteins | sample OliLakLV19MP5IB2_FD_145596 | JGI IMG/M metagenome (GOLD analysis project Ga0163151, IMG submission 145596) | Freshwater microbial mat bacterial communities from Lake Vanda, McMurdo Dry Valleys, Antarctica - Oligotrophic Lake LV.19.MP5.IB-2 | ecosystem: Environmental > Aquatic > Freshwater >...
ATAAACCGCGTTCATCACTTAATGGCGGCTCGGGCGGACTCGATGAGTCTTTTACGCGGAGACAGAGCGTGGAGGTGCTCTGAGACTGAGTCTAATCAATTTAATCGACCTCGTGTCGATGACGCTACTACCGTCCTTACTTTACTGGCTGCATTGTCTAAGGAATTTTGTACGGGCGTGTCATAACGCGTCCCTACGGTTTAAGGGAATCAGGCATTTTCATTTTGCCCCTGGTTTCCCGCACTACTCCTGCAGTAACGCTCTCGGAAAACTGCCGCTTAACGTCTTCGCATTTGACGGCCGTGCCGTTGGCTGCTCGATGGATGATCGAATTAATTTTGCTAGAATTCAATACATAGCCGGCACAGAGGGAAAGCATTGCGGCACCAGCGGCAACGCTGCGATAGTAGCGTGCGCGAATTGCTGCCAGGCCTTTAGGGCAGTCCTGAGTCAAAATTGTGCCGTCCTTGCGTCTGAAGATGCGGACGCAAAGGTTGCCTTCTTTTTCCAGGATTAGCGCTTCGGCTTCAGAGGTAGTTAACGAGGCGATGTTGTAGACGTTGAGCTTGCAGGACTGACAGTGCCGGGTCCGTTCGTCTCCGGTCATGCTTTCCCAAGACACATGGCAGGGAGCAGCAATTTTGATGCCGTGAATAAAGCTATGTTCGTCCGAAGAACTCATGCAAGCACCTTCTGGTTTGACGTCATTCCATCTTATTCGCTCAGCCTTGTCGGCCAAACAGGATAAACACTAGGTAGCTGTGCGGGTTTGGGCTACCTTTAACTGAGTCTGAGCCCGCTCTATTTCTTGAGCTGCCTGTGGGGCACGTTTAAGCACTTTCAGGGACGCCTGGAAAAAGACACTCGCCTCCGGTTTGTCAGAAGACTTCAGGCATTCTTGCCCAAAGTCTGTGAATAACTTTCCCGCAAGGCTCATTTCTGAGGCGGGGCACTGCTGCAACTTTTCAACGAACTTTGCAACGAGGTCTTTAGCTGTCTGCTTTTTTCCAGATAGCCAATAGACATTTGCCAACCAACAGGTGTGCATGACCACAGCCGGCGACGTTGGCAAATTTCTACGTTTTTGAATTGCGTATGAACGTTCAAAGAGCGGCAAGGCTTTTTCGTACTGGTGTTGTTGAAGCAACACTTGCACCACGGAGTTCAGTCCTTCTACAACTTCGGCGCTATCCTTACCACCGCTCGATTCGGCAAGTTTCAATGCCAGACGCGCCGCCTTCTCCGCTTGCGGCAACCGGCCGTTTTTAGCCTGAATGGTGCTCAATGTCAGAAGCAACGGACGCATTTCAGTACTGGTGGCACCAGCCTTTTTGGATTCGCGCATCGCTTCCATAATGAACGCTTCCGCACGCTGCAGTTGGTTTGTGGTGAACAAGAACAAGGCAACTTTGGCTTCCGCGGATGCGCGAAATTTGCCATCAGTGGACCGCAATGCATACTGCAACCCTTTGCGATAACATTCTTGTGCCTTAGTCAAATCATGCGCTTTCAAAGCAGCATCAGCCTCTCTGAAGAACTTTTGAGTCTCTTCCTGAAGGTGATGCTGAGGATTCGGCACCGCCGATGAATCGGCGAGATTCTTGAACTGCTCGTCAACTTTGTCAGCTTCTGTGAACTTGCCCTGCTTCTGCAATACGCTTTTGTACTCGTAAACGAGCTGACGCTGCTTGCTGGTGGTATTGCAAAGTCCGGTGATGCTCACGGCTCTGGCGTACAGCTGCTCTGCTCTAACTAGATCACCTTGTTTATGTTTGATGTTTCCTAGTCCTTCCACTGCGTCGCAGAGACTTTTCATCCAATCGGTTGGCAAACTCTGTTGTTGCGTTCGCTCCTCTATCAATTGGATGGCGCTGCTGAAGAGTTTTTCGGCTGATTGATAATCATCACGCGCCATATAAACCGCAGCCTGCTCATTCATGGTCACCGCGACCAGAAGCCCGCGTGGCTCAATCTGCTCGGCAAGATGGATAGCTGTTGTGTAGGCAACGATAGAAGCATCGTATTTTCTGTCCCTAAATGCTTGGAAGGCACTACGTTTTTCCGATTCCCAGGCCTCCACTTTCTCTTGCCGATCTTGCCCGCAGCTGCTCAGCAGCGGAAGCAGGCATATGGCAGTAAGCATCGGGCAGTTCTTTCGAAGCATAGAAGTAATGTGCCCAAAAACACGAAGCAGGACACTAAGTGCCCTGCTCCGCGAACCCTGAACAATTGATGTTTCCTAGGCGATCTTCGCCGCTTTCTTCTTAAGTTCGGAAACTAAATCTTCTTGACCCAACAGATAGCCTCTTCGAGCCTGGTCATCGGCGTAACCAACGATTTGTTCTGTCAGGTTATTCAACATCGAAATCGGCACAAATTCACTAATTTGATTGAGAAGTTGCTCGACACCAACCCACTCTTCCGTGTTGATCGGAATGGCATCATCCAGTCTGGCAATGATGGTGTAGTTGCGGAGTTTGTCGGCCTTGGTGTTATTCATCTCAATCACCCTGATATTTGTCTTGTGTGTAAAACCCAACGGCCAAGGCGCGTTTATGCTGCCACTGGGTTTAAGTTTTCGGCATCTGGCAGGCGGTGTCTAATTTCCCCTACGCAGCCTATATTCCCTATGAAATTTTGCTTTTAACAGCTGATATAGATGACAAGCACATTTTGGTTAGCTGGAATACTTTTCCTGATAGCGCTCTTTTATGAAAATCTCAGCCTGTTGCCTGTTCAAGACTTCCTTAAGTCCTTGGGCCTCTTCGAGTTCTTCCAGCAGTTGTCCTATCAATGGACCGGGTTGCAATCCCAAAATGTTCATGACATCAGAGCCGTCAAGCAGCCTTGGCGTGTGCATCCTTCCGTCATTGAAGACGACGTAGCGCTCTAAAAGTTCACCCAGTTGGTTCTCAAGCAGTTGGCGATTATTTTGTAGTCCCGGTCCACAAGTACCCCGAAAGTCACCCAGGGCAAGCAATACAAGCTGCGGAACTTCATCGCCGACCGTTCGATAAAATCTATGGACTGCTCTATCTGTTGGCAGACCTTGATGGAAAAGCGCCCCTGGTCTCAAGTGCCAGCGCACCAGATTTACTACGAACCGCTCCACAGGCTTGGACCACTTAAGCCGTTTGGAAATGAGAGTGCATAATTCTGCACCGAGTTTGTCGTGACCTATGAAGGTATGTCTTCCGTCTTCAAGGACTTCCCAGGTGTCTGGCTTCCCGACGTCGTGCAGTAGAGCTGCCAACTTGGTGCCACCATATCTGGTTAACGCATGGGAAACAGCTGATTTAAATGTCGGCTGTGCCCAGTCCGGCATATCTACCAGGCTCCTCTCCGTCTGCCTGAGAACCTCCAGCGAATGGTCGAATAATCCCAGATGGTGATAGGAGTTAGGTGGCACTCGGTGCATGTCCAGCATTTCTGGAAAGATGATTTCAAGTAATCCAGAGTCGGCCATTTGCTTGATGGTTTCAGCCGTGCGAGGGCTTTCCATGATCGCAAACAATTCATATGAGATCCGCTCGGCGGCGACCGATTGCAATTTACTAGCGTGCTTTGCCACCATTTGTTGGGTAACTGGATCGATTTGAAAGCCCAGTGACGCTGCAAAGCGAAAAACTCGCATTAGACGAAGTGGATCTTCTATAAGGGATTGCTCCGAGATCACTCGAATCGTGCGCGATGCCAGATCGTCCAGTCCACCAACGTCGTCACGAATAAATTCCGGATAGGCCGGATCCCAAAGCAGTGCGTTGATCGTCAAATCGCGCCGGCGAATGTCCGTTTCCAGTGCGCCACCGACGCACCCAGCCAAATCCACCTGGGTTCCGTTATCAAGCACCACTCTTGCGGTGTCATTTGACTGATCGAGCAGAACGAAGTTTCCCTTGAGACTTTCCGCCAAAGCCGCGGCAAAATCAATGGCGGTGGCACCAATGACGGTGTAATCAAGATCCTTTTCAGTACCTGCTTCCAAGCGACCAATCAAGGCGTCCCGGATGTACCCGCCAACAAGAAAAACACTGCAACCAAAGGAGTCGGCCGCTAAAAGCACCGCCTTATTGGTCTCTAAATTCAGTGGATGAAACTCAGGCGGAAAGCGGTATTCGGACATCCGGAACTCAGTCTTCTTGAGGCGGCGGCGGCGCTAATTTCGAACCCAAATATACTACGCCGCCCACAAGACTTAGCATAGTAGTCATCGCCAGCCATATCAACGCATAGGTAAGTGCACTTGGTTGGTCTACACCTTGCATCACCAAGAAGTAGGTATAAGCCCATTCTCGAATGCCAATTCCATTGAAACTGGGAGTTACAAAACCAAGTACGGCGACGCAAGGATAAAAGACAAAGTAGTACCAGACCGGTACCGTATGGCCAAAACCGAGAGCCAATCCGACGCCGATGTGACAGAGAACCGTCATAAACTGAGTCAGGAATGACCAACCGAGTGCAGCAAGTACTAGCTTCTGGTCTTTCCAAAATATCTGAGCATGCGAATCGTTGAACTGGCGCGCAATCCAATTCTCACTGCCGAAGACGGTTTTCGTTAAAACAGGCATGAATGGCATTATGCAGAACAAACCAAATGTTCCGGCGAAGATTGGCCACTTCAATTGCCACGGAAGCTCACGTGCGTCGGGAGCAAGCAGGATGCCAAGTGACGCGGTGGCGAATAACACTGCAATGCCGCTTGCGCGATCGGCAAGAACCGAATAGAAAGCCTCAGCAATTCTGCCAGTGCCTTTAGAGATGTAATAGCAGCGGCTAAAATCTCCGCCCACGGTAGATGGCAAGAAGAGGTTGAAGAACAACCCCACATAGCAGTATTTGACCAATTCCCAGAATGGTTTCTTGAAGCCAAGGGCGGAAGCGAGGATCTGCCAGCGCCGCGCAGAGATTATGACCGTTGAGATCATTAATAGAGCAGTTCCAGCAAGCAACCAGAGGTTTGCGTGCACGGCCGCTTCCCAGGTCTTCTTCAGGTCTACTTTCAGCAGCAACGGCAGACTTGCAAACATCACAATACTGATCAAAACTTTTATTCTGAACTTGATTGCTTTCGGCATCTTGTGCCGAATTTCCGATGCTTTATTAATTGCCCGGCGCGGAACTGACAAGGTCTGCGGCAATTCGACAATCGGCAATGCATGGGCCACAAGGTCTTTATCCGAAACCGCGGCAGCTTCTGCTGCACTGGGCGGTTCAAAGACATTATCGGATTGCGGCGGCATTAAATCGTTGCTCGGTCGCTGGAACTCAACATCAGTTGTAAGTCTACTGTTTATCATTCCAGAGATGCCCGTTAAGGTTCGTGCCTTTCTCAGCAGCCTGAGCTTTCGCCACGAAAAGAAACAATGTAAGTTAGACAGACGCGGGTGATAAACCCGATCAAATTAACATCTGCCTTGCAACCACAAAAATTAGGGTTGCCATATCGCCGCCAGTGAGCGTGAAGGGGTAGAATTAATTATCGTAAAGTTAGTCCATAATTCGAAAGCCTGAGTACGTAGACGAATTTCGAGGACTCAGCCGCGAAACATAAAAGTCCTCGAAGCTTCTTACATGATTAGGCATTAGAAGAGGGTTGAGAAATTGGCATCAGAAAGCAACCGGTCTAAATGGGCTCTCCGTTTCGGAGTAGTCCTTCTCGCTTGCTTGTTCGCAGTCATGATCAAGGTGACTCTGCGGCATGTGTCTCCAGTCTCGGATCAGGTGGCACAGGTAGGCGCTGTCTATGCGGAAACCGAAAGGCCGAATAGAACGGAAAAATCCTCCAGACCAGTCGTTGCACCGGAAACGTTGTACCGAAAGGCATGGCTTCTAGTTCAAGACATGTTCTACGATAAAAAATTCGGCAGTCAAGACTGGGCAAGATGGCGTACACGTTACGAAGGCAAGCTCAAGACACAAGACGACTCCCACAAAGCTATAGAGACCATGCTCGCCAGCCTGGGCGACCCATATACGCGCTTCCTGTCGGAAGAAGCATTTAGTGAAGAGAAGTCGCAAATAGAAGCTCATCTGTTCGGTGTTGGCATGCAGCTTGGCATGAACAAAGAACACAAAGTAGTCGTAATTGCGCCCATCCAAGACACTCCAGCATATCGAGCCGGTATACATCCGGGCGATGAAATTATCGAAGTCGATTCCAAACCGGTGAAAGGTCAATCGCTGGATCAAGTCGTGAAGCAAATTCGCGGTTTGCCTGGCACCACAGTGTCCATCACGCTCATGCGCGGACAAGAGCGGAAGAAGTCTTCCATGACTCGTGCTGAAGTGCCGATCAGAGCTGTTGCGAACGTAGACACGTTGCCTGGCAACATTGCATACATTCGTCTCGACAGTTTCATTTCTCACAAGGCAGACGAAGAGATGCGCGAGGCCCTGAAGAAATCATCCGGCGCAAAAGGCATCGTTCTGGACCTTCGCAACAACCCTGGCGGTCTGTTGGCTAATGCCATTCAAATCGCAAATATGTTCTTGGATCACGGTGTCATTGTCAGTACCATCGATGCAGATGGCTACAAAAATTCCACCATCGCTTCGCACCACCCTTTATCTACACTGCCCATGGCGATTTTGATCAACAGTGGGAGCGCCAGCGCCAGCGAGATTCTTAGCGGTGCTCTGCACGACAACCATCGCGCAGTACTTGTAGGGCAAACATCATTTGGAAAAGGACTAGTTCAATCGATCAACAAGCTGGAAGATGGTTCTGGGATCAACATAACAATCGCTCGTTATCTGACCCCTAACGATATAGACATCCACAAGACAGGCATCGTGCCGGACTACAAGATCGACCTCAAGGAAGAAGACCTGAAAGCAGGGAAGGGTCCATGGTGGATTGATCCCACTTACACTAACTTCAAACGGTCACCCACAGATGGCAAGGATCTTCAGCTGAGTAAAGCAGTTGAGGTCCTGAAAAAGGAAATCGGTTCCGGTAACACCGTTGCTAAAAGCGCTGCAACTCCAGCGCCAGCGGCGAAGTAGAACAGCGAAGAACACGACTGTCGTTTGCCTGGGGACGCCATGCGTCGTCCTTTCGGTTGCCGGGGATGTCGCCATGCTGGGCTGCATTTTCTTTGTAGTGGCCATGGCAGCATAAGATGCTGCCACTACAGCTGACATTCAAAGCCGGGCTGGACGGCGGCGCCCAGGCAACAGCAGTTGTCCTGGGAGAGCGCTGCCGTCACGGCGGCTCGGAACGAACAAGATCTTAAATCGGTGCCGGCGGGACGCCGGCGCTCCCAGGAGTGGCGTTAGCAGTCGATGCCTTCTAAAGCGCGACCGTGGTGCTTCAGCTGGACTGTAGTGCTGATAGTGGTGGCATCGTTCATCAACCAGTCAGGAGCCTTCCTACCGGTCAGCACGAGTAGCGTGGGGTCTTTTCTTCCTTCAATCACTGGTTTGACATCACGCCAATCAAGAACGCCGACTCGAGCTACATCCAACATTTCATCTGCAATGACAATTTCATCGCCACGATTCAATGCCGCTTTGATATATTCCAGACCCTGATTGGCCTGTTGCTTGTCTTCTTCCAGAATGCCATTTGGCGAACTGTAGAATCGAAACGAGCCGTTCGGTCCAGCGCCCAGTCGATTAATGCCGGTGTAGTGCACCTCTAACCTGCCGAAGCCGGGTTGTTTTACTTCGCTCAGGACAGCAAGCGCTCTTCCTTCACTCGTATTTTGTTCAAGCTTATCGAAAAAGACCAGCGTGACATTCTTGCCGGTACTGAGTGCTCGTAACGCCAGGCCAAAAGTTGCTGTTGTCTTGCCACAACCGGTCCCAAGATAAAGACGAATCGTTTCTTTGACTGGCGATTGCACAACCGATGTCATGTCCGCTATTCCACACTGCCACGGTAAATATCATACTGCGTTGGAAGGGTTTTCGGGTTTGATTGGAACCGGGCGACCCGTGTCATCAATGGCTACGTACGTCAGGTCAGCCTGGGTCACAGGTACTCTTTGACCGCCGCGATCTGATTCCACATCTACGTGAACTGTCACTGAGGTGCGCCCAATGCGCGTTGTCGAAGTGTAAAAACTTACTAGCTCGCCTACTAACACCGGATGTTTGAAAACGACCTCGTTCATGGACACAGTGACCACACGATGGTAGGTATGTTTCTTAGCCTCTACTCCGCCGGCAAGATCGATATGGCTTAGGATCACGCCACCAAAAATCGTACCGTTTCCGTTGGTGTCTTTGGGCAAGAGCACGGTACGAATTGTCGGTTCTCTATCCATGTATCCACCTGTTCACCAAATTTAGTGGCACTACTATAGTACCGGCTAAGGCCAAAACAACGAACAGTCCGACGTTTCATTGGAGACACCGACATTAACTTAGTTTGATTGAAATGATCGCTGTGTGACAACAAGATGCTTGAGCTATAATCGGGACGCTCTTACTAGACGGGACTGCGCTTGAAAACACTCACTTCCGCACGATGGTTCGCCTTGGCAGCCGTGCCGATGGGCGCGTGCGCCGCGTTCGGACTGCCGGCCTTGGGACAAAGTCTTGAACAATCCCCGGTCGTCGGTGCAAATGCGTCATCGTTACCCAACAGGGTGCTTGCGCAGTTGCCGTCACAGACGTCTTCCGGTACGCAACAGTTCGATCTCACTCCGGTCACTTTACCGGAGCGCGGTAGCGCTTTCGGTAGCATGCAGAGTTTTAAGACCAACGCTCTTTACTATCTTCCGTCCAAAATGTTTCTCAACGCCACTGTTGAGAACTCTCTGCGTTTGGAAACCAACGTTTTACAAACACAGAAGCGGAATCATTTGGACATGATCTATCGCGTTCTGCCGAACGTCACTCTTGGCTATGCAATAAACCGCACCACTCGTGTGGCAATGAACTATTTCTTCTTCCGTGATCAATACATGAGCAACGCTAGTTTGCTTAGCCGAAATATTCACTCCGTGGGATTCCGCGGAGACAAAGATTTCATCATCAGCCCGAAAACGACAGTTACCACAAGCTTTTTCGCTCGCGAGCTGTTCATCAGCGAATTTGATGAACTCAGTGATTTGCTACCTTCTGTCACCGTAGTGCGCCGAGTTGGCCGCGGTGGTGCCATTTACGGAAGCGCGTTGGGACAGATTCGCTTCCGCGATGTGTTCTCGCGATTCCAGGAAGGCGACACGTTCTTCTCGATGGGTGCCGTCTACCGAACACCTCGCTGGACACTGGTAGCTGATAATACTGTGATCAACAACTATGGCGTTCCGGCCCTTCGTGGTGGCGTCTCCAATAATACGGCGATCGTCACGACGCTAGAAGCTGGGCGGAAAATCAGCCAGCGCCTGCCGCTTACGGCGTTCATCCGAGCAGAGCCAATCTATAACATCGGACAGGCGAGTCGTGCCGGGTTTGCCGGGGTCAATTTTCGCTTGTTCGGCGGCATCAGAACCGAAATCAGCAAACCAGCAATATTCCCCGTGGCTCTGCGCAGCGGCTAAACAGAATCCGCTGTCAAATCTCTGATTTCCATCTTGCCCCACGGTTCGGCACCTTCAACTTTGTATTTACTCTTCTCCAGTTGATCGAAGTGTAGTGATTCACAACGCGCATTCGTTGAACCTGAAGGGCGAATCAATATGCACAACAAAAGAAGTGACAAAATGGGTAAGGGGCGGGTATACCAACGCCACTTCGTTCCGACATGAACAGCCTGCTCTTCGACGTCGCCCATCCTTGACGGAATACGCACAAGGTCCATTGGAGATTAATTACAAATGGGACCTAGTCTGGATTCGCAGTCCGAAAACGAGCGGGACCTTCCTTCCAAACACCTTATCTCTCTCAATGTCGTCCACTTAGAAAGTTTGAGGATGAGCAGCGGACTTCGCCAGTGTGGTTTGGCGATCGGAGTTGGCATTCTTCTAATTGCCCTTTTCACTCCATGGCTTGAGCAACATTATCGCGCCTGGTTCTTTGTTGGGGGACTTGCGCTCATTATTTTGGTTGAGTGGAGCATGCTGCGCCTAAAGCAAGTATCAAGGCAGGCTTTAGATCTATTGGAGAGCGAGTCTGGCTCGCATGAGTTCGTTCAATATTTCGCACCTTCAAGGTCTCGGAGAGGCTACGGAAACCTTTACTTCTTTGATCGTGCGGTGCACCGACATATTCATTCTGAACTAGGTCTTCACCGCCTGATCGGAAAAAAGCAAGTGTGGGTTTTTCAGAGGTCCGAAGATCCTGATTTAATTCTTCTTTGGACTGAAAACGGAGCCGTCATTCTCTATACAAATTCAGAAAGCCCCGGGCTTCCGGCCAAAGATGAATTCCTGGTGTTAAAGGAAGCGCTCGAAGCGAAATCAGACCTCGACTGACTCTAGAATACTCGGTGGATATTTAACTGCACGGTCAGCTTGCCGCTGCACCGTCAATTGTGGGGCCGTGCCCCACCCTGATGCAGGAGGGAAGCCGGCGATCCCGGGAGACTAGATTTCGCCGATCAGTTGAAATGCCGCCCAATAGCGCGGATTTGCCCTTACTTTGTCTTTTTCATGCGCGACCGTTTGCCCATCGGGCACGTTCTCCATATAGCGGATGGTTGCCACTTGTGCATCGCGTAGGGCATGTGCCCGGTCTGCACCCTTCAGGTAGAAGCGATAGAACTTTTCCATCTGAAAGCCTGTCATCAAATCATCTACGTTCCATTGGCTCACAAGAACGGAAGGGGCACCGGCTATGATGAACGCGCGAGAAAGCCCGACAACGCCATCTCCGGTAATCTTTCCACGTCCCGTCTGACAAGCCGAGAGCACCACTATCCTTGCCTTCAAGTTCTTTAGCGTAAGGATGTCGCGGACGCTCAGCATTCCGTCGTCTGTGTCCGTTGGTGCTAGCACCACCGCCGATCGCATCGGATGTTCTTCATCGACCAGACCGTGAGTAGCCAGATGTATCTCGACAGCATTGGGCACCAGTTCCGCGAATTTATCCTTCGTTGCCGCGGCGCCAACTTCGACCGTCGAATTTGGCTGACCAAATATTTTCGCGATGCTGTTGACTTCCTTCTCCGCATACGGTAGTTTGCCCAAAAACGCGATGCGCTCTGTGATCGGATTGCCAAAGGCGAGCAGCTTAGGTTGCGGGTGCCCATTCTGTTCTTCCAACTTCTGGGTGGCTCTTAACACGCCGATCGCCGGTGCGTAGCTGAGCGAATGCTTTTCTATCAGAAACTCCCCATCGTCAGCCATCAGCGCCGCAAACGGAATGCAAAACAGAACATTGTGCGGCAGTATTGTCACCACCGAGTCTTTGTCCTTCGGTAGGTACTGTTCAATTGGTTTGATTAGCAAGCCATAGAGATTCCGCAATTCTGCTTGCCGCTTGGCGCCCAGAGCCTGCATCTCAGCAGGAGTTTTCGTTAATTGTGTCATCGCTACAAGCAAGTCGCGGACGCGATTGTGGAAATCTTTCGATACCAACAGCGGTGGCGTCATGTGAATACTACCGTTGGGATTCACGACCCACGTATAGATGTGATTGTTCGCCATGAGAAATTCAACGCAGGTCGAATTTCTTTTCGCGACGAGGGCTTTTATTTCTTCAATCGTCGGTGGATCAGCGTTGATCGGGCTGATAACAGTCTCTTCAAGGACAGCTGAGTCTCGTCCACTTACGGTTACCGAACGGCTGCCGTCATTAGCCATGGCGATCAGAACTTGTCCATCTGCCTTTTCTTCTGGTTTACCGACAGGAGCTATATCTATTGAAGCGATACGGCGCTCCTTTCTGTTCGCCATCATGTCTAAAAATGCTCGTGCTTTACCGCGCTCGGCAATTTCCAGCGATTCATACGCCCTGTCCGTGCGAACAAGCAGATCCACCAATTCTTGAAAGCAGTCCTTTCGCAAATCTAAGTTGAATGTCTTGAATGAATCACGCGTCAAATTGCTGCGTTCACGCTCTACAAGAGCGACCGCCCGGCGCAACATCGGTTCGGCCTCTTTGTACTGGTTAAGCGCCTTATACGCCTTACCAACACCCAAGGTACAATCCCACTGGGTTTCAATTGAGCCCGAATTCTCGCTCATAGCGAGAGCTTTCTGATAAAAAGACAGTGCAGTTGCGTAGTCTTTGGACAAGTAACTCGCGGTTCCCAAACCTCTTAGAATAGACGACTGGAGCCCCTCGTCGCCACTATTCTTGATCTTGTCCAGAGCCTCGTTATAGATTCCTGTAGCCTCTGCGTACCGTCCGCGCATAAGTTTCGATTGCGCATCGTTGAATTCAAACTTGGCCCTTTCACGTGCAGGTAACGTCGAAGACGCATCTTTGGCTTGCTGATACACCTTATCGAAAGTGTCGTAGTCACCGGTATCCAGTGACAAGACAGCTAAACTGTTCAAGGCCAGGGCCTTTAGTTCTGTATGGTTTATCTGGCCGAAAACACCGATCGCTTGTTGATAGTACTTCGTTGCAGCTGCGTGCTGGCCAAGACCGGCGTAGCAACGGGCAGTTGCAGTTAAGACATCTCCTCGAGTTTTTTGATCGACGTCAGTCGTCTGACCAAGCGCTTTCACTAGGTATTGCAACGCACGTTCGGGGTTGCCCTGAATCAAGTAATCTTGAGATAGTTGAATCTCGGCCTGAATTAGGCGAGTCATGTTGCCTGCTTGATCAGCTAAATCAAGCGCCTCCTGGTGCGCCTTCTCAGCCTCCGTGAAGTGTTCTAAGTCCGCTTCCGCAGTGCCCAAACCAATCAAACACTTTGTCACCAAATCGTTATCGCCAGCATTCGCCCTGGCGTACTTCAAAGCGTTTTGATAGTGCTCACTTGCTTCCTTTATCTTTTGGCGATCATATAAATTCTCTGCCTGTCCAAATTCAGCGAAACCCAATACGTCCGGGTACACGTCCCCGTTGAATTTTTCGCGGACCGTTTCGAAGGTCTTACTTGATTCAGCAGGATCTCCACTACGATTCTGATACTCAGCCAGCTCGACAAGAGCCTTGCCGTAGTCGCCTTCATCACCGTGTTCCGAAAGGATTTTTGTCGCTTCCTGTAAACATTTGGCACCTTCATCATAACGTCCGGTACGCTGATATACGGACGCCAAACCTCGCAACAGAGTGGAGCGCAAGACAGTCTCACTTGAAGGAATTTGGGTTAAACCCTTCTTGAAATGTTCTTCAGCCTCGGCTATACGACCGAATTGCATGAGGCTGGTGGCAATATTGTTTTCGATGCCGGCGACGCCATCCTTGACCGAATGTGATGAAGCAAAAGCGATTGCTTCATTGAATTTTTTGAGTGCTTCTGCGATATCCCACTGGAACAGGAAGGTCCGAGCAATTTGCGTTCGGACGTCGAGCTCTTTATCCGGCCGTTTCAACGTCTGTTCTACAGCCAATGATTCCTCGTAGTACCTGTGGGCATCCTTCAAACTACCCCGGTTGTTGTAACGCGTGGCAAGATCGTAAAGGGCGTCAGCATACTGAGCCTTGCCCCCGCTCTCGGCACGCTTTACGATTTCTAATTGCTGTTGAATCGGGTCAACAGAATGCTGGGCGTTTGCGAACTTGACGGATAAGAAACAGGTGAATAAAACCAAACAAGAAAGGGCCAGACGCAGCGCAACGGGCGTCTTACTTGGTTGCGAGATGTCCTGGACTTTCAATTGCAAAACCGTCCGCCCCATTTACGTAATTTAGAACAGCAGCCATCTTGGACATATCACCAAGAATTCTCCGCTCTTTGTCGACCTCTGTATGCTTCAGTCCATAGATTACTGCGCTGGACGTCAGCACGCTCTGGGTTGAAATCTCACACACTGCAATTTTGCCGTTTTCCAGCAACTTAAAGTGCCTTCGAGCACAACCATCAGCGACCCGTATGTCAGAGCGTTTGAGAACGTGATCGCCCACAACTAGTTCATAACCGGGTGCCAGTGCTATTACCTTAGCATCTTGATCTGGGCCCACGCTGTCAGCCAGTTTAATTTTGACCTTCTCTCCGCGCCCATCAAAGTTAACGATGCGAAAAACACCGGCAGATTCTTTAATCATGACGTCGGAATCGGCGGACAAGGCAATTTTGCCCAGGGCGAACGTGACAAAGCCAAGACGTGACGGTCTGCGTAATGAAGCTACAATCTCACCGCTTTTGAAATCCACTGAGTAAGATGTTGTTTTAGAAAACGAGCTTTCGTTCGTGCTGCGAACCAGCAGCATATCAGTGCCTTCCTTGCAGCGGTCGGCTTGAGGGAAGTCGCTGACTTCTTTGATGCCCTGGAGCGCACTGACAGGACCTGGCGTATGCTCACCTTCAACGATAAGCTGCCTCGTTAGGTCCATCGGATTAACCGGGGGAAGGTTGTTCGTGTGTAATTGCGGAACAATCGGGACTATCGGTATCCGAGGAATCGGCGTTGGAGTTGGGATCGTGGTCACCGGCGGAGGAATGAATGCTGGCGGAGGCGTGTCATGCGGAGTGAAGATCGGCTTTAAAAACTGATCGTTGGTCGAAGAAAGCGAGAATTTGTTCTGCGCCCCGACGGAGGTGACGGATGTCAATAAAGCGACACACAGGAAAAGCCCGACCAAAGTGCCCGCCAACCTAGGTTGCTCTGAAATCTGCCTTTCCACGTTCGATACCCGCGCTGCCTTCCTTCCTCCTGACAGCCCAAACGGTCACATTAGGCTGGTTGAGAAGATTAATTCGGGCGGAACGGGATTGTTCTATTACTCTCGACTAGAGCCAGATTTAATGAGCTTAAAGTAGAATAGTCATGACACTTGATTGGGTGATCTTATGGCTTACGTTAGAGTGCTCTTCTTCATTGCAGTGCTGGCTAGTTATATCGCACTTGTGCCCACAAATCGTTATGCATGCGCCGGCCCGGGCACTCCTCCTCCAACTCCTTCAGCTCCGCCTGTGGTTATCGTAGTGCCACCGCCGCCGCCAGTTATTCAGACGCCTCCGCCGGAAGTCGTAACGCCACCACCGGTAGTGAGAATCCCTGAGATTCCAAAAACTCCATTTATCAATCCACTGATGGTGCCGCTAGATGTCGTGGTTCCAATCCCAAGTGAGATAGCCTCGGTCATCCCGCTTACCAGCCTCACTCAACCGATCAATGGGCTGTCCCAACTGGACAAATTCCCTTCCGTGGAAAATCTGAAGGGTCCGACGGACTTCATCCTTGTTCAAGGAGAACCGACTTGTTTCGTTCGTGAGACACCGTACATGGTTAATGTCTTGGAAGGAACTGTGCTGGCTTCTGTCAAACGTCCATCTCAACTCGGGATGCTCAACACGCCATTGGGTGTCGTGGCACTTTCAGCCAACAGCGATGCTTTCATCACTGTCCAAAAAGGCGTGGTACGCCTTAGAAATATTGATGCGCTGGGGCAGACATTGCGAGTGCAATTGGACAAAGGTCCATTCGCTGGCAAAGTCAAGATCTTCACTATCAAGCCAGGCTATGAGCTTGTTGCTGGAGATCACAAACTCAGTCGTGCGGATCTTCGTCCGCAGGACGGAATCCTTCGCCGCCATCCACAAGTACTCGAGGACGGGTTCGTAGCGGTAAGCCAGTATCATGTTGAAAGCGCATTGCAGCAAAGCGCGATCGTTGTGGGACTCAACCAAAAGGAATCCGACGCTAAATCGCGCCGCGTTCTGAGCGACATGTCCCGCATGGCCGCAGTTCTCAATCACGTAAATGGTTACGACGGTTACGCCAAAGAATAGCGTGCTATGCGGAAAAAGCTTCTGATCGCCTTCGGTGCTTCCCTCGGATGCGCACTTCTGGGCGGAGCGATTTGGTTTATGCTGTCGACGCCGCAACAAAGTGATCGCGCAACGCCGATGCAAAATGGACGCGTTGCCCTTGCCCGCGAGGATTTCGAAACAGCGAAGAAAGAGTATGCAGAATCCGCAAAATATGCCCGAGATAAATTCGGGGCAGAGGATAAGCGATATCTAGATATGCTGAAGGGGCTCGCTTGGACGCATGATTACTTAGGTGAGCTCAGTAGCAGCCGCGAACTGTACAAAACCATGTACAAGCTATCCCCCGAAGAAATCGCTCAACTGAAAGTGGCGCAAGTAGCGCTTGCAACGCTGGAAGAGAGCAAATCTATGATCCGCGAGGGAATCTGCAAAGGACCAGAAGCTTCGTTGAGAATGGCTAACGAAGGCATTGACAGAGTTCTTGGGCCAGTCCCTCAGGAGATTCCATTATTGAACGCACTTGCGACCGCGTACGAAGTAATGAAAGAGACTTCGCTCGAAGAAGAAACGTACGCCCGCATAGAATCAATCTATCGTGAAACCGAAGGCGAGCAATCTGTGGGAATGGCACGAACACAGGTAATGCTTGCGCAAATGTATCAACGTCGGAATAAGCCACAAATGGCGCAAAAATGTTTCAACGAAGCAATTGCCATTTACAAAGAAGTACTTGGGAAAGACTCATCCCAAAAGGTGAATGAAGTGGTGGCACTTAGTAAGGCGCAACCGCAGAACGACAAGAAAGCAACGTCTCCGCAAGACATGACAGTTCCCGAGTTCTGAACTTCAGCCGAGGCCTTCGTGGCTGCGCAAAACAGAACCCGATAGGATTCCCTGATAGCTTAATCCCTAGCTGTAACGGCAGCTAGAGTGGCTGTTTGCCTGGCGCTGAAGCGACGCCAGTAGCGCCTTCAACTGTGTAGCCGTACGGGCTATTCACATAATTCAATACCGCTGCCATCTTGGACATTTGGGAAAGGACGCGGGCCTCTTTAGCGTTGGTCGACTGTTGGGCAATTTGCACAATCACGGCGCTGTTCGACAGAACACTTTGCACCGAGAATTCGCTGATTGCCATGTGTCCATTGTTGAGCAGCTGCGCCCTGCGGCGTGCAACACCGTCTGCTGGTCGAAGGTCAACGCGGCCGAGCTTATGAGTCGATGCGACAATTTCAAAACCGACTTTCAGCTTTACGCATTCCGATTTATTCTCGCCTATTACTTCGCGTCCGAATTTTACTTTGCAATCGTTACCAAGAGCGCTGATGTTGTAAATGCGCAGCACATCACCGGTGTATGTGAGCAGTACGTCCCCATCTGAGTGCAACGCAATTTCGCCCAGAGGAGTTAGCACCAATGCTAAATCTGAAGGCCTTCGCACTGACACCAGGATGGTACCGGCTTCTAACTTGGCAGTATATGGGTTTGGTCGCTGGAACACAGAC
>Ga0163151_10005033_pt1 | contig 17225 bp, 18 predicted proteins | sample OliLakLV19MP5IB2_FD_145596 | JGI IMG/M metagenome (GOLD analysis project Ga0163151, IMG submission 145596) | Freshwater microbial mat bacterial communities from Lake Vanda, McMurdo Dry Valleys, Antarctica - Oligotrophic Lake LV.19.MP5.IB-2 | ecosystem: Environmental > Aquatic > Freshwater >...
CCCATCGCCATTGAATTCGCTCCTGCCTGCTCTTACTATAGTGTCGGCAATGCCAACGAAGAGCATGATATTCGGCAACGTTTTTTGACCCTTTTTCAACGGGCTGGTAGGGGCGATAATGGCGCACGCATAATCGCGCCGTCTGCTGGGGCGGCCGTCTGCCACATTACACCAATGCCTGAACGCGCTGCTTGTGGTCGCAGACCTCCGTGATGCGGATTCCGAACGTCTCGTTAACCACGACGACTTCACCCACGGCGATCAACTTTTCATTCACAAAGAGCTCGATGGGTTCGCCGGCGCGCTTGTTCAACTCTACGATGCTACCAGGACCCAGTTGTAACAAGTCGGCGATAACCATCGTGGCGCTTCCCAGCACTGCATTCACAGAGACTGGCACATCCATGATCATGTCGACATTGGCACGCTCGGAAGTAGACGCGCTGCCTTCCAGATTAGACAACGTGACTGGTTGGATAATTGTCGCCGTTTTGCGGCGCTTTGCAGCGCTTTCCTGAATGGCGGCAAGTTTCGAAAAAAGCGTGTTTAGATCGTCGCTCAGCGCGAAAATTTCATTGGCGCCTGACTCTTTCGCCTCAGCAGCCGCGGGAGAATCGGGATTTTCAGTCATAAAGATGATGGCGGTCGCAGGGTACTTTGTTTTCAGGTCCTTGACGATCTCCCGGCCGCTGCTGCCGGCAACCGTTTCATTGCACAACACTACGTCGAATTTTTCCAGCCTGGTGACCGCATGAACTGCCTCGAGGTCGACAGCGCTTCTGACTGCATACCCGCAGTTCTTCAGCGTATCCGCGAGAGTCTCGAAACGCTCAGGAGCGCTTCCAATGACCAGTGCCGTGAGAACGTCACTATTCGTCGCTGAACCTGGCATTGGTAGCTCCTAATCTTTCTATAAAGAATCTATTCGCGTATCAATCAGTACGGCTTTCTTACCACGGTGCGCTCCCCAAAATCCTTTGAAGCGCACGCGGCCTCCCACTTCGATGTCAATGTGGTCGTGAACGGTGCGCTGCAGCGGAATCACATCGCCAAGCGAAATCTGTAGCACTTCTGAAAGCGTTAACCGCGCTGTGCCAAGCATTGCAACCATGCGCAGCGGAATTTTCGATACGACCTGTTCGGCCTTATCGCGAGTCTTTGGTGTAATGGAAGTCTTCGTACCGTCCGGCGCCGACTTTGCCGGTTTGTTCACCTTGATCATTCCGACCACAGAAGCAGGATAGCAGACGCAGATCATGCCTTGCGTCTGCGCAAATGATATCTCGATCGTCGCTACTGCCACCGTTTCTGAAGCAAGCACGAGTTGCGCCGAATGCGGATTGCTGTCTAAGCTGGTCATCGAGAACGATCCGCCATGTCGACTCCACGCTTCATTCAAAAATTCATGAAGTTTTTCGAACAAGTCTTCCAGCAGCATCATTTCAAGATCGGTAAACGCGCGTGTGAGCACTTCAGGCACGCCGGCTCCGCCGGCAAGCCGGTCCAGGGCCCCTGACCCAATGTTGCTGTTAATGGCCATCAGCGCGAAGTGCTCGCTGCCTTTTGCCGCCAGTTTCAAACATGGACACGGATTGGGCTGGCTTGAGATAAACTCACTATAGGGCAATTGATCGACGCCGATGCATTTGGCCTGCACGAGGATCCGCAGCATGGCGCTGAGACCTTCGCTCAGTGCAAGCGCCATCCGGTCATGCGCAGCCTGCAATTCAGCCAGTTGATCTCGGGAGAAAATGGCAGCGTGCGCGAAGTCATACTTGCGCACCGATTTTGGAATTCTTGACGTCTTTGACCCGCGTGCCGGTCGAGCGGCAGGCACTTCGCCACCGCCGATGGCACCCATCAAAACGTCAATTTCATCCTGCGAAAGCAATCCTGCCATGGCCTGCCCTTACTGTATGATGAACTCTGCGAAAAAGATCTTATTCACGGGTCCCGCTTCAAGCAGTTCGTTGATCTCAATGAGCAACTCGCGCTTGAGCGTGTAGCGAGCTTCCACCGTGTCGACTTTTTCAAGTTCCAGCGTGCTGAACTTTTCCTGCATCATGTCCGCTAGGGGGAACTCCAGTGTTTCCAGTTCCTTGACGACTTCCTCGGAAGATGCTTCCACTCCAATACTGATCTTCAAATACCGCGTACCCTTGCTATGTTTCAAGTTTACGATGATTGGTTTTAATTTGACGACTTTGCCACGCGCCTTCGGTTTTGATTGTTCCGCCGCAGCTTCAGCCGCCTTCTGATCCTCGCCATGATTTTCGACGTTCTTCTTTGATAGCATCCAGTATCCAGAGACACCGCCTCCACCTAAGAGCGCGCCGCCGAGCAGGACCACGATCAAATTCAGCTTTTTGGCCTTAATAGCAGGCCCTGCAGCCACCAGTACCGGTCCTGGCTGGGCCTGCGGTTTTTCTGTTGTTGCGCTAGGCGCGTTGCTCATGGCGGACTCCGTGCATGGTAAAGGTCAGTACCGCTCCTGCCACTGACGCGGCCGTACGAGAATGGAAATGCGGCGCCCCACTCCCGAACCCATTGGCCGCGTGTCCGCGCAGCCCGAGATGCGTATGATTTGTTGCGTCTTCAGCCCGCTGCGCTCCATTTCTGCGCGCGTAACATCGGCGATGTACGTGCTCGCGACCCACTTCTGCTTCTCGTTATAAAAATTCGTAAGCGATTTGCCGTGGCCGTCGATCTCAAGTTTATTCGGCAGAGTTGACAGTTGTTTGCCGATCACCGCCAGCGCCTGGCGGATGCCTGGTTTGAAGACGTCCTGACCGTCTTCAAACAACGGGGACTTTTCCTGTTCCAGCAACTGAATCAACAGCCCATCTTCAAGCGCCTGGATCAGCAGGTTATCTTTGATTTTATTGAAGGAGGATGTCGTGCCGAGAACCTCCCATAACTTATCAGCCAGGTCGAGAAACGTGCGCACCTCATCAATATCTTCAACTTTGGAGATTATTTTCGGCCGTACACCTTCAGGAGGACTGAGTTGGCCTTTGCCGCCTGTGATCGAAGTCGGTGTCTGTCCAGGCTGGCCGCCGGCATCACCAGGCTGTTTGTTTCCGGCCGCCTCCATATCGATGACGGCGGGATCCATATCCATGCGCCCCTGCTTATGATCCATCAGGCCTTCATTGCCGCGTAGCAGAACGTCCGGCTTTCCTTCGTAATCCGTGGCATGCCGGAAATAAGATGCGATTGCCTCTTTGACTTCCTGGCTCTGGGTCAATATCCACAGCACCAGGAACAGTGCGAACATGGCGGTCATGAAATCGGCGAAGGCAACCTTCCACGCGCCGCCATGATGGGCGTGTTTATTCTTTCGCTTTTTATAGATGATGATCGTTTTTGGTACTTTTTCGTCAGCCATTGGCCAATTATCCCGCGCTCTTACACGCTTTTTCGACCACTGCCGCCGGCGGTCGGTCGAACGAATAGATGCTGCGCCGGCCGAACTCCACCGCAACCGCAGGACTGGAACCGGTGAAGTACTTTCCCACTGCTGTGCGGATCACGTTGAGGTATTTGACCTCTTCAGACTCTTCCTGATTGATGCTGGAAATCATTGGGCTGAGAATGCCGTAAGCGCCGAACACACCGAGGAATGTACCGACCAGCGCAGCCGCGACGTGATGTCCCACTTCTTCAGGCTTGCCGTCGATGTGGCTCATCGTGACGATGATCCCAAGCACCGCGCCAACGATGCCAATTCCTGGCAATCCGTCCGCAGCAGCCTGCAGCACACTCACTGGCATGTGCCCTTCGGCTTCATGAGTTTCAATTCCGCTTTCCATAAGCGAATCGATCTCTTCGGGTGGGATGCTGCCGTCCACGATCATGCGCAGTGTTTCAGTCAGCATGTCAATGGCGACCTTGTTATGAAGAAATACCGGGTACTTGCTGAAAATGTTACTCTTCTTGGGATCTTCGATGTGGGGTTCAAGCGCGAGCAGCCCGTTCTTGCGGGCAAGTGAAAACAGCCGGAATAGCATGACGAGCAGGTCCGTATAGGCGGTGGCGCTGAAATGACCGCCCTTGAGGCTGCCGGTCATCTTACTGACGCACCGCTGCAGAATCTTCTTGGGCGCCGAACAGATCATCGCGCCCAGTGTCATTCCGCCGATTATCACAAATTCTGCCGGCTGAAGCAACGCCAGCGGGTTGCCTCCTGACATCATAAAGCCGCCGATCATGGATAACATGACGACTATGAGGCCTGGAATAACCACATCCGTCTCCTACTTGCAGTGGCTGTTAACCGTCCCGCGATATGGCAACCGCCCTTATGCGGCTGCCTGGTTCCTGTTTTTTAGCGTTTCAGATTTACGAGTTCCTGAATGACTTCGTCGGATGTCGTGATCACTCGCGCATTCGCCTGCAGCCCGCGCTGCGCTCGAATCATGTCTGAAAACTCTTGCCCGAGGTCCACGTTCGAGAGTTCCAGCAGACCGCTGCGCGTAACGCCAAGACCGTCGGTACCCAGCGTATGGAAGCTGTTGAAGATTTGGCCTGAGGCTGGCGTCGCCTGGTATTTATTCTGGCCGACCTTTAACAATCCTTCAGGGTTGCGGAAGCGTTCGAGCGCAATCGTGCCGACCGCTGCAGTGGCACCGCTCTGAAGAAGGCAATTCACGCGTCCTGCACCATCGATACTGAAGGAGACCACTGGGTCGCCCGCGACGTCGGCGGGAATCTGCATATTGTCCAGCGCATCCCCGTTGGCGGCAGGGATGGTAACGCTGCCCTGTACGATTTCACCGGTAGGCGTGGTCAGGAAGCCCTGGTTATCAATGCTGAACGCGCCCGCACGGGTATAGAAAGGCGTTCCAGACACGGGGTTGCGGACCACGAAGAATCCACCGCCTTCGATCGCTAAATCAGCAGGCAATCCAGTCGACTGCAGCGCGCCTTGAGAAAACACCGGCTGGATGCTGTTGACGGTGGTACCCAGCCCAATCTGGACGCCGTTGCCGCCGGCAGTGGTCGCTGTCGACTGCGTCGGCGGACGGACCGTCTGCGAAAGGGAATCGGCAAAGAGTGTGCGGCTGCCCTTAAACCCGACGGTATTCACATTGGCCAGGTTATTGGCAACGGTGCTTAAGAACTGCTGATGTGCCTGCAAGGCCGACACTGCGGTATATAGCGATACGATCGACATGGCTTGTTTCTCCTGGCAGGCCGTTGATTTACGGCTGCACGTTAGTTGCGTCGTTCAACACCTGTCGCACTGAATCCACGGTAATCAGTTTGCCCCCGTCCACGACAAGTTGCGCCCCACTGTCGCTCAGCCTCATTCCTTGGACCTGCGAAGTTTTTATCCCGTTCGTCCCATCCTGGTACTCCACGGTTCGGCCGAGAAAACTCTGTGCCTGGATGGTCTGGGTGAGTTGCGTCAATGCGCCCAGATTGGCCTTCACATCGCCCATCGTTTTCTGAATTCCAATCATCGTTTGAATCGAGGTGATCTGTGAAAACTGATTCAGGAAATCAGCGCTACTCTGTGGTTCCATCGGATTCTGATTGGCCAGTTGTGTGGTGAACAACTTCATGAAGGTGTCGGCATCCATTTGCGATGCCACCCGGGATGATCCGTCGTCAAACGTTTTCTTCTGGGTTATCGCTGCCGCGCCGGAAACATTCATAAAGGCCTCCTTGATTCATCCAGTAGTTCAAACAATTCCTGCACGCGGCGGTTGTTGCCCTGCCGTTCAAAATCAAACTGCGCTGATCCCTTGTGCGAGCCGTTACCGCCGCCTGTGCTCTGATCTTTCAGGGTCTCGCTGGCAGGCATCAATCTGGCCATCGTAGGCCCGGAGATCTGCACGGTTTCGACCTGCAAACTTTGCTTCAATTCAATGGCGTGCGTCATGAGCAAAGAATGCGCCACACTGTCACTTGCCCGAATGTCCACGCGATACGGGCCGCTGGCGCTGCCCTCCGGCTGTTGAACGACGCGTATCTGAATGGTACCGAACCCTTCGGGCCGAATTTTGATTGTCATTGCCTGCAAAGGTTTTGGAAGCGCCTCGATCGTGGCGCGCATCAGTTCCGAGGTCCGTGCCAGCTCGCCGACTGGCGTCATCGATGAAGCGTCACCACGAAAATCGAGAAAGGTCGGCCCGGTATTGGATCTGGCAAATATTTCTTGAACGACTCCAGTATCTGCAGGTTGCAGCTCGATCTCAGCCGTCGGCAGAACTACTTGCCGAGCGCTGGCGGCGGGCGTTCCGGCGCGACTCAGCACGCCTTCTGTCACGGATTCGAACGCCGCTGCCTGATCCACGGTTAGTTCCTGCCGCTCTGCCCGACCGACATAAATATGCGTGCCTCGTGAATTATAGGTAATCTCATGGTGATGCACCCCCCCGGCTTCGCCGTCTACTTTCAATTCCGGCGTCTTAGAACGAGTTACCCGTCCTGTGGCTTCCACGGCTGGCAAGATATCTGGGTCGCTCACCGGCTTCGCGTTGTCGCTGCCATCCTCATTCGACATCGACTTTATTTTTGCCGAGGGAACAGAAGTCGCTTGCATGAGACGCACCGCTCCTGCAGTCAGATCGGCGTCTTCTTGAGTTGGCTGCTTAGTGGCGGAATTCAACGAGCTGGAAACGTTGAATGCTACTGGAATCTGTTTGCTCTCTTCAGCCTCAGCGGTACTGTCATCTATATTAATTTTGTTTGCGGACTTAATTGCCATTGGGTCGGAATGGCCACTGGATCCTTGATCCATTCTGAGACCTGAGATTTCTGCGAGCTCACCTGCAGCGCCACCGTCGTCTTGCTCTGCATTTCCACCTTCTGGCGATGACTGATACTGCAGCGCGAAAATGCTCGCAGAAACGACTGTCATCGGAATTGGCAATTGTGTGAGCTGCGGCGGCAGCATGCTCGACGCGCTAAGAGTGATTTCTTCGGATTCATCCTTGTCGTCGTCGAACAACTCATCGGCGATGAGGGTTTGAAGTTCACCTGCCGATTCCGATCCTTCAATATCTGATAATTTACAGCTTCCAGCACAACACATTTCGACAAGCGGCGCCGGCAGGCTGGCAGCGGTCTTGTTTGATACTCTCGTGGAACTGAGTACGTCTTGAAAAGAGACCGCTGGGTCTTTAAGCGCGGCATTTGCCGCATTTGATCTGCCGGATGCACTTGCACTTGAAGAAATGAGGTCGTTGAGTGGTGTCATCATTGCGCCTCGACGTTGGCAGGTGCTTCCTGCTTCAGTTGTTTGAGCCGTTCTGTCAGCTTCACCGCCAGCGCGCCTTTGCCCGGATCGTTGGACTCCGTCAACGCCTGGACAATTTGCGCCGATTGCGATTCCTGCATGGCGCTAATGACCTTTGTTGTCAGATCCACATCCAATCCTTTGACGACCTTAGCGACCTCTGACGGCTCCATCTGCGCCCAAATCTTGGCCAGTCGTTTGACATTCTTGACCTCGGCGGCCTGGAGTTGCAGGTTGTTGTCGATAATGCGCTTCTCGACGGCCTCGATCTCTTTCTTCAACTGCGCCAGGGATTCGGTCTCCTGTTTCAAGCGCGCTTCCTGAGCGGCAATCGGCTTTTCGCGCGAATCCAATTCGGCACGACGCTTCTTCAGTTCGTTAATCAATGTGTCCAGCTCAAGTCTCTTTTTCAGAACTTTGTCCTTCTCCTCGGTCGCTTTTTCGACGATGGGCGCTGGAACGTCCTTCTTCAACCACTTGAATGGATCCAGGCCGATAAAAAATGGTACCATCACCAGTGCTACTCCGATCAGCAGGCCAACCATCAGCATGATGATTGACATCATTGCCAGACCGCGAGGGTGACCAGAGTGATGAATCATTTCTTCTTCCCGTCCGAACCGATTCCACTGCGCAGCGTGGCGAACTCATCCAGTGCATGCTGTTGTCTGCGATCGCTGGCCAACTGGTAACGCGCGAGTGCACGCGTGCGTAACTTCTCCAGAATTTTTTGCTGCCGCATGGCCTGCTCTATTAGCGCACGACATGCCAATTCTTCCTTTTGCGTGCGCGCTAGTTCCCCCTCGTCCGCTGCTAGTTTCCGCTCAAGTTCCCCGGCAAAATTTGCATAGTGCCTGGCCGCCTGGGGCTGAAGCACACGTGCCGCTGCGCGCCACGATTGATTGAGTTCCTCTTTCTCACTCTGCACCGCATCGATCGCGTTCATCACGGAGGCAATCTTTGCAAGAATTTTTACTAGGAACCGGTTGTGCTGCTCAACAGTATGTTTGCGCAGGTCCAGCAGCCGTTCAAGGCGAAACGCGAAACCACGCATCGGTCAAGCTCCCGGCTAACGCACGGCAAATTGTGCCAGCGACTTCTGAATCTCGTCGAAGCTCACCGACTGTTCCGGCGACTGCTGCAGGAACTGTTGAATCCTGGGCCAGAGTACAATCGCCCGATCAATATCCGGGTTCGACCCTTTGACGTAGGCACCCACATCGATCAGGTCCCGCGCCCTGGTATAGACCGCCATGGCATTGCGCATGTTCATTGCATTCTTGCGCTGCTCCGGCGAGACAATCTCATTAAAGATTCGGCTCTGGCTGTTCAACACGTCGATGGCTGGAAAGTGATTGGCTCCGGCAAGGTCGCGCGACAAAACCACATGGCCGTCGAGGATGGATCGGGCGGCATCGGCTACCGGTTCGGTCATGTCGTCGCCTTCAACCAGTACGGTATAAAGCCCTGTCACGGAACCCTTCGAAGAGGTGCCTGATCGCTCAAGTATCTTGGGCAGCACTGAGAAGACCGACGGCGTGTAGCCGCGCGTTGTCGGTGGTTCACCCGTAGCTAGTCCAATTTCGCGTTGCGCCATAGCGACGCGCGTAATGGAGTCCATCATCAGCAGCACATTGCTGCCACGGTCGCGGAAGAATTCACAGATGGCGCAGGCGGTCAGTGCGCCCTTTAGACGCAAGAGTGGCGGCTGTTCGGATGTCACCACAACCACGATGCTGCGCCGCATTCCCTCGGGGCCCAGGTCGCGCTCAATGAATTCCCGCACTTCACGGCCGCGTTCTCCGATCAGCGCAATGACGTTGACGTCGGATTGCGCATACCGCGCGAACATGCCCAGCAGAGTGCTCTTGCCGACTCCCGATCCACCGAAGACGCCCACGCGTTGCCCGCGACCGAAGGTAATCGGCCCGTCGATGGCACGCACCCCCATCGGAAGAACGTCTTTGATTCGCGGGCGCGTCAGTGGATTGGGAGCGGGCGCCAGCAGCGGTTGCATGACATCGTAGGGTAGAGGCCCCTTGTCATCGATCGGCCGGCACAGGCCGTCGACAACGCGTCCAAGCATCTGCCGGCCAACCGGCACCGTCATGCTACGGCCTTCGGCTGTGACAACCAACCCGGGATAGATTCCGTCCAGTTCACCCAGCGGCATCAGATACAAATTGCTTTGGCTGAAGCCCACAACTTCCACGGGACGTTTCGTGCCATCCGGCATTTGAATATGGCACAGTTCGCCAACGGCAGCGAAGGGCCCTTCGCTTTCGATGGTGAGTCCCACCACGCGGGAAACCGTACCGCTGCGAACGAATCGACCGCTTTCACGGACACGTCGCAGCTTGTTCTCGATGTCGAAGCGCAGGTTATCAACCATTCTTGAGCCCAGCGCCGTCAGCACGCTCATCAAGCGCGCGCCCGAGCAATTCGAGCTGGGTTTCAATCCGTGCATCGATGCGGCCCAACATGCTTTCTATGATGCAGCCGCCTTTGGTGATGGTCGGGTCAGAAATGATTTCCGTGTCTTCAGGCATCGCCATGCTGGAATGGCCGCATTTTTCTCGCAGTTCGAGAATCATTGCCGCAACCGTCGTACTCAGGCGGATTTTCAACCCTCGCTTGATAGGTACCTGCATCAGCGTCTGTGCAATCATATGCTGCACTGTTTTGGCGTCGCAGACCTCGCGGCCGATGACTTTTTCGGCAATATTCATCGCCAATGCAACACCATGGAGATCCAGATGCCGCTGAAACTCCTGCGTCTGTGCGCGAATCTGAAGTGTGGCTGCGTTGAGCCCCTCAAAGGCGCTGCTGAATTCCTTAAGCGCCTGAACTTTGCCTTCAGCCAGACCGCGTTCGTAGTCGCGCTGTGGACTCTGAGCTGGAGTCGCCGGGGCTAGCGTGCCTGGATTGGGCGAATTGCCGTTCGATGCGCTCGACGTCCCGTCAGCGCGTTGAAGTATCTGTACTGCATGGCCGAAGATGACCGTGGTCGATTTACGAGACGAGCTCATCGTCGCTGCCTCCACTACGGCCGAGCTTGATCTTGCCCTCTTCTTCAAGCCTTCGCACAACGATGATCACGCGGTCCTGCGCCTGCTGCACTTCCGTGCGCGGCCGCGCACCCAGCAGTTCCATTTCCTCTTTAAGCCGCTCTGCGGCGCGGTTCGATAAATTCTTGCAGATCAGCTCGCGCATCGCCGGCGAGGCGCCCTTCAAGGCGAGAGTCAGGTCGCTCATCTCGACTTCGCGCAGGATGGCCTGTACCGCAGTCGCAGGCAGTGTCGATAAATCGTCGAAGACCAGCATCAGTTTCTTTACGTCATTGAACAGACCGGCATCTTTATTCTGCAGCGCGTCAACCAAGCGCTTTTCAGTGTCCTTGTCGACATTATTAAGCACCTGCGCAATCAGCTTGGGGCCGCCCATGGTCTGCAACTTCGCCGGCGTAGTGCCCATTTTCTTGCGCAGATTCGTGCTCAGCTTGGAGATGACCTCGGGTGCCACGCGTTCCATGTGGCCGATGCGCACGATCACCTGTGTCTGCACTTCCGGATCGAATTTGGTCAGGATTTCCGCGGCGCGCTTGGGTTCCAGGTGCGAGAAGATCAGGGCCAGCGTCTGCGGACGCTCGGTGCGCAGGGTGGCTGCAATCCGGTCCACATCGAGATGCATTAGATATTCGAAGTAATTGCCTTCATTGCGATTGGTCCGGATGCGCGAAAGGATCAACTGCGCCTTTTCTTTCCCCAGGCTAGTCTCAAGCACGCGCGTGAAGCCATCGGTGCTCGTTATCTCCCGCTTGACATGGATGTTGAACTCTCGAAGCGTTTGCATGCGCAATTCTTCTGGAATCTCGTCAATCGAAGTGATCGCAGCAGTGATCGCCTCGACGTCTTCTTCTGACAGCGTCTTGAACAACGCAGTGGCCTTATCGGCATCAAGCGCGCAGATCACGATCGCTGCTTTCTGGGGGCCAGTCAGTTTCATCTGCTGCGCCGCCTCCGTCGTAGCTTCCGCCATGTCGTCACCCGTTACTTTTTGAGAAACGTTCTGATTACCGTCGCTGCCTGAGTACTGTTCTGGCCCACCAGATCCTGCAGTTCCTTCTGTACGTCGATTGGACCTGTGCGGGTAATCGTGTTGGTATTCACACTGTACGTGTCATTGGCGGTCGCTGGCGCGACCTGCGCCTTGGAGAACAAGCGCCAAAAGACGAACGCCATTACTGCGACGGCCAGAAAGGCCAGTGCATCATTCATGTGGCGCTGCAGCAGGTCCATCCATGGGTTGGGAACGACGATGGCAGTGGGCAGAGTAATCGCGGCGCTGCTGTTTTCCGAAAACGGTAGTTCATTGACCTGGATCGAATCCTTGCGTTCCGCGGCATAACCCACGGCGGATTTCACAATTTCTTCGAGTTTCTTCATCTCTTTTTCCGTACGCGAAACGGCGACCGCAGGCTGTCCATCCGCGCCAGGTTCGCTTTTCGGCGCAACCAGCACCGCTACCGACAACCGCTTGACTGCACCCGTTTCTGCGACGATGCGTTCGCTCACCGTGTTGTACTGGTAACGGTTTGTCGCGCTGCTCTGTTTATGACTGTTGATATTTGCAGTTCCCGCGCTGCCGTCGGTTGCGATGGAATCGGCAGTGTTGGAGGCGACACCCGGCACACCGCCCGCGCCGGCGGTTCTTCCAGTGGACTCGTCTTTCTTGATCGACTCCTCCATCTTGACCTGCGATTCAGGATCGATTTTCTGGACGCTGCGCTCGGCGCGTTCAAAGTTTAATTGGGCGGTAACTCTTACAACCGAGCGTCCCGGGCCCATCACCTGATCGAGCAGCGTCTGGACCTTGTCGGTCAAATGCGATTCGACGTGCTTCTGCATCCCCAATTGTTCCTCAGTCAAGGCGCCGATGTCTCCCGCTTCCTGCAGGCGCGAAAGCATCCGGCCGGTCGAATCCATAATGGTGACGTTACGCGTTTCAAGCTTCGGCACGCTGGCCGACACCAGGTGGCGGATGGCACCGATCTGTTCGGCGCTCATGCGTCGTCCCGCGCGCATTGTGACCACCACGCCAGCCTTCGCTTCGCGCTTTTCACGTGCGAACACTTCATCTTCAGGAATGGTGAGCTGAACGCGAGCCGACTCCACCGAATCGATCGCCTGAATGTTTCGCGCCAGCGTGCCTTGCAGCGCTCGAACATAGTTGATGCGCTGAACGAATTCGGTCGTGCCGAAGGAAGATTTGTCGAACAGCTCAAAGCCTTCCGTCGTTGCCTTGGGCAATCCCTGGGTTGCCAGCAGCAGACGCGCAGCGTCAACCTTGTTCGGCGGCACCAGGATCGCGCCACGCATAATCTCATATTTGAAAGGAATATTTTCGTCCTTGAGGTTGGCACTGATTGCGGCGGCGTCCTCGGGTGTCAATCCGCCGTATGCCAGGATGTACTCGGTTTGCGAAGACCACACGCCCACAGCGATGATCATCAGCGCCATGATGCCGAGGAACGAGAGCAGCGCGATTCGCGGACCCGCCGCCATCCCGTCCCATGTTGACTTGCCTCGTCCAGCCAGTTGAGCAAAGAAGTCGCCCATATCCACCATCCTTCACGGCGCTAGAGAGGCATGCGCGACAGTTCCTGGTAAGCTTCAACGACCTTGTTACGCATTTCGACCATCATCAGCATCGACAGGCGGGCCTGTTCCATGGCCAGCATGACTGAATGGATATCCTGCGTCTGCCCGCTGATTAAATCATTGACTGCCTTATCCGCCTGCCCCTGCGCCGATTCCGTCTCCTTGATCATGTTTCCGACCATCGTCGAGAAAGTACTTTCGGCGCTGGCCGGCGGCGTATTTGGCGTTACTGGCGCCGGTGCGGGGAAAACCGGTATTGTGCCCCCTGGCGGACCGATCGGAGTTATCATTGCACTAGCTCCCTAAACTCAACCCGATTAGGCCCTGCCCAGTTCAAGCGAACGCTGGAACATTGAACGACTGATTTTAAATGCGGCCGCATTCGCTTCGTAAGAACGCGATGCAGACATCAGGTCGGCCATTTCCTCGGCCACTCGAACGTCCGGCAACAGGATGTTTCCCTGCCCATCGGCGTCCGGATGACCGGGCATGTGCACCTTTATGGGTGGACGAGTATCTGTCGTAATGCCGGCTACTCGAACGCCGCTCGAACGACCAATGACTTCGCTGGCGACTTCATTCATGACCGCCTCGAACACCACCTGCTGACGCTGGTAGGGTCCACCTTGAGGAGTACGCGTCGTCTCTGCGTTGGCCAGATTGCTGGACACAATGTCCACGCGCTGACGCTGGGCTCGCATTGCCGAGAGGCTCGTGTTCATCGGAGCGAAGACACTGCTGATCGTGTTCATAGGTTTTTTCCTCGATTCGGCAAAAATCGCAGATTTTTGGGCTAAACATTTGGAGCGAGTAGCCGAAGGCAACTAATGGGCCAAGCTGCTTGATGTTCAAATCACCAATTTTTCCGGAAATTTTTTTCGGAGGCGTTATTCATTGAGGAATAGCTCTTAGAAAAAGCATTTCGCATTGCCAGATTGGGACGTTTGTAGCGAATTCCTTCAAGACGATGTCTTGTGGGTTGCGCACAATGTGTTATCCTGCCTGTAACGCAATCTCATCGGGGGTAACTCAACATGCGCGTGCTGCTCATCGATAACCATGTCAATTTCCGAGAGGCGCTTGGTTTTGTTCTGTGTGAACAAGGTTGGGTAATGGACTCCGCCGGAGTCGGCAAAGAAGCACTTAATCTCATTACTTCAACAACGTACGATGTTGCGGTCTTTGACCTATCACTTCCAGATATGGATGGCTTGGATTTGCTGCGCAAGATTCGTCTGCTGTCTCCTGATACACGGCTCATCCTTATCAGTGCGTCAATGGGCGTGCCCGAAACCGTACAAGCCATGAAACTTGGCGCTTACCATTGCTTTACTAAACCAATAGCACTCAATACGGTCCGCGACACCATCGCAAAGCTGGCTAGTATTGCTGAATCGCCGAAATCGGCGCTGAGCACTTGTGAATTGGTCGCTGTCAGCGAGCCCATGCTGGAAATGTCCCGTAACCTGCGTGCGATTGCGCGCGGCAAAACCACAACGGTCCTGATCACCGGTGAAACCGGTACGGGCAAAGAGGTTGTATCACGGCGACTGCACCGCTTAAGCGAGCGTCGCGACAAGCCTTATGTGGCCATCAACTGCTCCGCTATTCCTGCGTCGCTGATCGAAAGCGAATTGTTCGGCCACGAAAAAGGCGCTTTCACCGATGCCCGTGCAACTCGCAAGGGCTATTTTGAATCCGCCGAGGACGGCACGATCTTCCTGGACGAAATCGGCGACCTCTCGCTTGAGTTGCAGACTAGACTGCTCCGCGTTCTTCAGGAACGCTTATTCCGCAGAGTGGGCGGGAGCGTCGAGATTCCGCTCCGCGCGCGCATCGTTACCGCAACCAATGTCAATCTGCCGAAGGCCGTCAAGGCCGGAACCTTCCGCGAAGACCTGTATTATCGCCTCGCCGTGATCCCGATTCACTTGCTGCCCTTGCGTGACCGCAAAGCTGACATCCTGCCGTTGGCGGAACGCTTTATCAGGCATTTGTCGAGTGAAATGAATTGCGAGCCCCCGATTTTAACTGCCGAGGACCGTAGGTGCCTTTTACAGCATGAGTGGTATGGCAACGTTCGCGAACTGCGCAACGTTATCGAACGCTTCGTCGTGATGGATGGTCAGCTCCAGTTCTTTAGCTCCAGCCATTCGAATTTTGCGCCGACAGTATCAGCAACGCCTCTCTCGAATAAACCCAACATCGCGATTGATGCCAACGAACGACGTATGCCCTATAAAGAGATTCTGAAGGAGCTCTTGGACTCAGGAACCAATTTACCTAAACCCTTGACAACTGTAGAGTCAAGGGCATAGCTCTTTATGCATGAACTCTCATATAAACCTCTCCGCGCGTGGAACTTACGCGTCTATTATTGGACGTTATAATCCAATCGTCAAATCGTTCTAACTCTTTGATCCCGGCAACTTTTTCCGGCAATGCGTGCTGCGCGCATGTTTATTGCTTGGCACTCTCTTTGCAACTCACTGCCCCGGCTCACCTATGGACGACGAGGGCATGAACTTGCGCAAGGACATTCTACTTACCTTTGGCTCGATGGCTGCCGTCGGTGCCGTCGTTTTTGGCATCGGCTTCCTGGCGTTGAGCTTTTTGGTTAAACCTTTGACGGCGGCACATGCGCCAGCGGCTCATGGAGCAGAGAAAACAGACGCCCATGGCAAACATGAGCCCAAGAAAACTGCCGACAAGAAAACCGACGACAAGAAAACCGACGACAAGCATGGGGCGCACGGCGATGGCGCTGACGAGGCATCCCACGACGCCAAGCCCCATAAAAAAGACGAAGGCCACACCTCTGGCGAGACTGCAGGCACAGACCCTAACGATCAGTTAGCGGAACTCGACAAGAAGTATAAAGCTCACATCGCCAAGGGCATGCATGACGACGCTCGAACCGTGGCATCCAAAGCCTTTACTATAACTCCAAAGAACGATCCTGAATGGCTTAAGCGCTCGGCAGATGCAACTTTTCAATCGACGGATATGGGCTCGCAGCAGCGCCATGCCAAGGCCATGGCGTCCTACATCGACCTGCTGAACAGCACTTCCGCAAACCTCAACGAGGAACACCGGGAATGGGCGCAGTGGCGAATCTGCGAGTGCCTGCAGAATCTGATGCACTTCGATGATGCGATTCGTGCGATGAAGGCTTATCTCGGGGAGTACCCCCGGAATCCGCGCCGCCATGAGATTCGGCTGAAATATGCCCAATGTCTAGTGGCTGGCGGCCGTACTCCCGAGGCTCTAAACATGCTCGATCTGATCAAGGGCGACGATGTGCCTAAGGAAATCGACGCGCGCGCGCTGAATGAACGTGCACGCATCATCCTGGAACGATCAAAGAACGATGTTCCAGATGCGCCCATTCAGGTCGCGTCACCCACTGCGGCACCTATCGTGCCCAAGGATCATGTGGTGCCCTCTAAAGAGAGCGCCGCCCTAAAGGACGTCATAAATGCCATAGATTCCGCACATGGCGACGAGGGTACGGATGCGGCTGCAACTGTGCCAGATATGCATCATGCGGAAGTGCCTCCAAATCATGATGTTCCGCCAACCGCACATGAGGAACCTGCGACAGTCGATGGCGTTCCCAGCGCGACGTGGGCCGCGATCCGCAGCGCTGTGCAAGAGGCCGAATTCACGAAAGTTTCCGAATTGATGAAGCCTTATATCGATCATACTAGCACATTCAGTCAACAGCAGCGTGCACAAGTCATGCTGCGTTATGCTGGACTCTTGACCGAAGTCACGCAGTCGGGGAGGAAGTGATGAAACAACTGGCTGTCCTGTTAGTGGTTCTGGCGATGCTGGCATTCCTGCCGGCCTGTGAGAAGCGCTTCAAGGGCGCGCAGCTCGGCACGCTTGAAAACGGCAGGCCCGAATTCGCGTCGGAAACGGTGCGTGACGAGTATACCCAGGAAGAAGTTCTGCCGCCGCCCGAGGGCGAAACTCCGAAGAAGAAGCCCGGCAAGAACGACCAGACCCTGGTTCTCCTGGCCGATATTGTCAAGCAGCAGAACAATATCCAGGGGCAGCTCAACCAGATCGGTAATCATAATTCGAAAGTGCTGGAAGCGCTGACTAATCAGACGACGCGTGTCATGGCGATCGAAAACTCAATTCCGCAGCTCAATGAAAAGATCGATGCCCAGGCGCAGAAAACGCGCGAATTGGAAGAACGACAGAAGCTCACCGATGATCTGCTGCATGAACTCCAGCAACAGATCCGCGCCAAGGCCGTGCCGGTTAATGTCCGCGGAACTCAACCGCTGAAACCCACCACCGGTGATACG
>Ga0163151_10005034_pt1 | contig 17217 bp, 16 predicted proteins | sample OliLakLV19MP5IB2_FD_145596 | JGI IMG/M metagenome (GOLD analysis project Ga0163151, IMG submission 145596) | Freshwater microbial mat bacterial communities from Lake Vanda, McMurdo Dry Valleys, Antarctica - Oligotrophic Lake LV.19.MP5.IB-2 | ecosystem: Environmental > Aquatic > Freshwater >...
GCACTCTTTAAGAAGAATAAACAAGCAGAGGCGTTGGTCGAATTTCAAAAAGCTCTGGACATCGATAAAAATAATGTCGGAGTTCTCAACTGGATGGGCGCATCCCAACAGCGTCTGAATAAGTGGGACGAAGCTCGAGCAACGTATGAGCGTGTGATCCAGATGGATCCGGATTACACCGAGGCGCATAACAACTTGGCCTTCACTTATCAGAAGTTGAACCAGTTGGAAAAGGCGGAAGTTGAGTATGGAAAGGCGATTGCCCAAAAACCCAAGCTCTGGGAAGCGCATTACAACTTAGCCAACGTATATGTCGAGGGAAAAAAATCAGAGGCCGCGTTGGCCGAGTTTCAGAAAGTGCTCGAGCTCAATCCGGACTTTGCCGACGCCATTTATCAAATTGGTACCTTGAGCCTGGCTGCGAAGGATTACAACAAAGCCGCTGACTACTACGGCAAGGCGCTGGCCAAAGATCCGAAAAACGCTGCCGTTATCACCAAACTTGGTGTCATTGAATTTGAACGAGGCGACAAGGTAAAAGCCGAAGAGTATCTCAACAAAGCATTGGACATAAACCCGCAGTTCTACGAAGCGTTGCTCACGCAAGGGATCATGAGCATGGAAAACAAGCGCTTTAACGAAGCTATCGGTCAACTGGGAAAGGCGTTGGAAGTTAATCCGTATGACGCTGCCGTTCATTTTCAACTCGGTAAGCTATTCTTTGCGCTTGAGCAGTACAACAAATCAACCAAACAGTTTCAAGATGCTCTGCGTTGCGATCCTCAATTCCCGGAAGCGGAAGCATGGCTGGAAAAAACGAATCTCCGCAAGAAAAGTATTTAGGCTCATCCTGGCGATCGATAGGTGTCGTGGTCGCCATGATTTCTATTGCCGCACAGTTGTGTCTTTCTTGCTCTGGTGAAAGCAAAGAGCGCGTCTCCAGCCAGTTTGGGAATGCGATTACCGGTGGCGCTCAGACGCTTCCGTCCAGTGTCATACCGTTGGAGCGGCTAGAGCCAGAGTGGAAAGAACGGTTTGAACGGAATCTCAATCAGTCGAAGACACCACGCGCAGAACTTGTGTTTATGGGTGACTCGATAACGGAGATGATGCTTTATTCGCGTGACCTGATCGATAAGCGCTGGTCGAAATACCACCCGATATTACTTGGTATTTCTGCCGATCGGACTCAGCATTTGTTATGGCGCATTCAGCACGGAGAAGTTAACTCGCTTAAAGCAAAAGTGCTGGTGCTTCTCATTGGCACCAATAATTTGCGCTTAAACACCGATGCTGAGATTTTCCAAGGTATTGAGGCCGTGGTTCATGAGTTGCGCAAGCGATTGCCCAAAACCAAAATATTGGTGTTGGGTGTGCTCCCCGCTGGTCCTGGGGTTGGTAATTTTGCAAGCAAGAGAATTGGACATCTCAACCAGCTTTTGAGCAAAGGAATTGCAGATGGTAAGAAAGTATTCTATTTGGATGTAGGAGCCAGCCTGCTCAGGCCTGATGGTTCTATTTCCCCGGCGGTGATGCCGGATTACCTCCATCCCTCGCCTGCTGGATATGAGTTGTTCTTTTCTGCAATTAAGCCAACTGTCGATCGATTGTTGACCAAGTGACAGTCCCGGGAGCGCAGGCGTCCCGCCTGCTTTTAGGTTGTTTGTAGGGGTGGCAATGCCCCTGCCTTGCCACCACGGAGCGGGCAAGATGCCCGCGCTCCCGGGAGGCACCTGCCCGGGCAATTCTATTTTTTCAGCATGTCTTTGAGCAGTTCTTTTGAACGGCGCATAACAAGATCTTTTCCGCCACGAGAATAGACAGCACGTGCACGATCAACAAGGGATGGCATGCGTACTTGTTTGAATTTCGGCAAATTGTGCGGATTCTCACAGTATTTGACGAGTGGCACTGCGACTTTGCTCCAAGTAAATTGCGCCGCAATTTCAGTTGCACCTGCGCGATAGCGCTCGCGTAAGTTTCGATCGTTGAGCAGTGCCTCAATGGCATTTTCCCAGGCTTCGACGTTTTCATATGGCAGTGCCTGTCCGGCACCACCAAACTGAATCATGTCGGCAAGTTGATCACCACAAGTTGTTAGCACCGGTAGCTCGGCCCACAGGTAGTCCAGAATTCTAGTGCGGAACGAAAAGCGTGTTTCGGGTAAATCGAAATGCGCCGAGACCGCAACGTCCGCATCAAGGAGGTAGTTGACCCTATCTTCGTACGACGTCCATGTTTCGCAGAAAAATACCTGCTTATCTGTTAAGCCAAGGCTGTCGGAAAGCGCTTTTGCGCGAATTGCCATTTCCATCAAAGGCACTTGCGGATTGGGTGATTTGAAACCCAAGAAGTAGAGTTTTACTTGGCTGTATTTCTTTGAGACGTTTCCTACCGCTTTGATTACAGTGAGCGGATCAAACCATTCCCAAATGCCACCACCCCAGAGCAGCACGAAGTCGTCTTGCCCGATTCCCGGAATGGCGCCTTTCATGCCTAACCCTGTGCGCACTGGCTTTTGATTCGGCATGCCAAATGGCACCACATCGATTAGCTTGCGAAAGCTGCGATCAAACTTGTACATGAATGGTGTCAATCGCCCAAGCGCGCAAAACCGACCAAGCCAATAATCTCGTTGTCTTTCCGACGCGCAAACAGCGAAATCCGCAATCTCCATATGCCGCTCAAGCACTTGATGCATCAAGCTGTAGCTGGCGTGTGCAGTAATATCGTTAGGGTCGAATTGGGCCAGGACTGCCAGTAGATACGGATCGTACAAATCAACTACGACATGCTTGTCGACGCGTGCCAAAAGCGGATAAGGCTTCAGCACATTGGCTTGCAGGAAAAGAACATCATGCTCGCGCGCCAGTTGATACAGCGAACTTTTGCCGGTGCCCGTTACCAACCGCACTTTATTTTCGACAAAGAATTGTTCAGCATCGAGATCAGATTCGCGAGGGGAAAATACTGTCACCTCGAACTGTTTCGCCAGTTCTTTGGCTAATTCCACGCAGCGAATGGCAGGTCCGGCCATGCGTACCGAGATCGGCTCCAGGGTGATAGCAAGGACTCTGGTACGAGGGGACAATCGCTTATATTTCTCCAATGTTCAGCACGAAGGGCGTCTGCAGTCGTCCAAGAATAGCATGACTACTCGATCCATGTTGGCAACCGATGTTCGCTTGGAAACGTTATATGGAAATTAACATCTGATCGGGTGGACGGTAGGTCGATATATAGTGAAGCGGCAAATGGAGTTGGAACAATGGCACGAGCATATCTGTGTTCAGGTTGCGGTCAGGTTATGGGACGCATGCTTGGCGTATGCCCGGTGTGTCGCTGTAAGAACTTACTTTTCTATGACAGCGATAGGTCCTCGGCTTTGACGGACAGGCAGGGAAAGATTCTTCGCCATAAGAAACAATCAACACCAGGACAAGCAAACATGATCGTCGTGGCTGGGCTGAGCGTCTTCATGGGCGCCGGATATTTTTTCACTCACTATTGGGACGAAATCGTCTCCCATCCTGCGATATCCCGAACAGTTGCTGTCTTAATACCCCACAGCGCCAGAACGTCTGCGTCTTCGTCGAAGAACAGTCAGCAGTTCAAAGAAACAGTTGCTGCGATAGGCCGCCGTACACATTGAGTTTTTGCTCTGGTTTGGCTGCCAAGTTGTGATCTATAATGCCGCGGATTCTCTAGAGGTTGAGGCATGAACTTATCGGCGTCCTCGCAGGCAGCGATGCGGCCATTAGCTGCGAATCAGGGCGACACAGCAGTTGGCAACGGGCGAGTTTCAGTTGTGATACCGAACTGGAACGGCAAGCGCTTTTTGGCCGGGTGTTTGGATTCACTTGCCACTCAAACTTACGACAAGGTCGAAGTAATAATCGTTGACAATGGTTCTGCCGATGGCTCTGTGGAGTTGCTGCAGGAGCAGTATCCTTGGGTCAAGTTGATTCGCTTCGAGAAGAACACTGGCTTCAGCTTCGCTGTAAATGCTGGTATTCGTGCTTCCGATGGCGAGTTTGTTGCGCTGCTCAACAACGACACCGTAGTTGAAGCGGACTGGTTGGCCGAGATGGTGCGGGCAATGCGTGAGCTTCCGGACATCGGCAGCACGGGCTGCAAGATGCTTGCCTTCGATGATAGAGCTCTTTTAGACGGTGCCGGAGACGGTTACAGACGAGGCGGGTTGCCGGGGCGCATCGGGCATCGCGAAAAAGATCTCGGTCAGTTTGACACGCCGCGTTACATTCTTGGTGCCTGCGGTGGTGCTGCGTTGTATCGTCGTTCCATGCTGGATGAGATTGGACTGTTTGATGAAGATTATTTCGCTTACTTGGAAGATGTAGATCTTGGACTGCGTGCTCAGAGTGCCGGCTACAAGTGCAGGTATGTACCGTCCGCTGTTATCTACCACCTCGGCTGCGGCACCACAGGCAGTGGCTACCATCCACTGGTGGTTCGTCTGAGTTCGCAAAATAATTGGAATACCATCGTCAAAAATATCCCCGGACCGCTACTCGTCAAATTCCTTCCGCAAATTCTGTTCTGGCAGCTCTACTACTTTGCCGTCGTCATTGTCCGCGGAGGGCAAGTGATTCCCTGGCTCCACGGATCCTGGCGCGCGCTTAAGCTGCTTCCACGCATGCTGAAGAAGCGAGCGCAGATAGCCAAACAAAGACGGGTTCCAGTCTCCTACATGGAACAGATAATCGTTGAATCCGAACAAGCTTTGGCCGAATCGCGTTTGCGTCTAATTGAGCAGGCGCAATCGGCTATTTAAGGGGCGCCGCCCGTGCTTATCCCCGGGAGCGCCGGCGTCCCGCCGGCTCTTTTCGAGCTACTGGATAGTGATTGAAGCCATTGGATGCGGCCCAGCCGGCGGGACGCCGGCGCTCCCAGGCAACAAACTTACCCTGTTGCTACCGGTCCGAGGGCTGCAGTAGCCTGTTCTGCCTCTGACTGCGCTTGCAAAATGGAAATCGCCAGATCGGAACGAACTTCGTTAGTACGAGCGAACTTGCGTGTTTCCAGTAACGCGACTGCAGTTTTGACTTTCTCTGCCGCTTCAACAAGCGATTCCAGGCTGTTCTCTAAAGCTGTAATCGCGGTGGATATCTTGTGGTCTTCATCCTGCGCTTTGCATATCGAGCAAATGCCGAGAATGTCGAACCGGCTGGTTGCGTGCTCATAACCTTTGCGTTCGGCCACTGCCCTGCCGAAGCCACGAATAAGCTCGTCAGTGAACTCAATCGTCAATCCGCATTTTAGGCATATAAGATGATCGTGATCATGGTCGAGGTCTCGAGACTCATATCGCCGACCGTGGTCACCAGATACAGTGCTGACGTTGCCATGTGCCTGAAGCAGATTCAACGTTCTATATACGGTTGAAAGACTTACTTGCAGCCCTTGATCGCGTGCCCTTCGGTAAACTTCAGGCGCGGTGAGGTGCGTCCCGCGCGGCAGTTCTTTGACGATTGCTTCAATAGCTTCTTGCAATTGCAGCGCTCGCTTGGGCTTCCTGCTGGAAGCCAGATCGTTTGTGCGATGGCGTGGATGCGCGTTATTCATTTTAATTGGAATCTTTTGACAAAATTGCGAATGCTTATTGAGAATCATTATGCATTAGGTGACCGATGATATTATCCAACCTTCACCTTGTCAAAGAAAGTGTAGATAACAACGCCGTTACATTCCCGATTCTCTGAATAGCACCAGTAGTCGCAGAAATACCTCCTGATATGTGTGGGGACCTGTTTTTCCGGGCGAATATGAGTTTGTCGTAATTGACAAAGACGTGGTGCGGATAGTATCTTTTGCTTCGTTCGCTAGTTGAGAAACATTCTCAATTCAAACAAAAGAAACTGACTTCGATTCTCGTACAGGCAAAAACGTGAATGTGAATCAGTCTGATGGAGAAGCGACTCTGTCGTACTTAATAAGGAGATCAAAATGAAGCGCAGTAAGAAAGGACAAAGCATGGTTGAGTACGCAGTCGGCCTCGGCTGTATCACAGCACTCTGCATGGTTGTTCTTGGTAGCTTGGGACACATCGCCGGCGACATAATCTTTAGCGTTCAAAGCACAATCAACTATGGCGGCGGTAGACCTGTTTCGCCAGGTCGTATGGTTAGCAATACAGCCACTCCTTGGATCATTGACTAAGGCTTAAAGTCATCAGCACTAAAGGGGCTTTGAAAGTATCAAAGCCCCTTCGGTGTAAAAACGGAATCACAAGCACGATGCGCAAACTGCAGCGAACTAATAGAAAAGGTGGACAGGCAATCGTTGAATTGGCCCTGTCCATTCCGTTTCTGTTGCTTTGCTTGTTAGCGATTATGTATTTCGGACGGGCCTACTTCATCACTCAGACGCTGTCATTTGCATCGCAGGAAGGGGCCAAAACAGCGGCTCGGCTTCCAGACCTTAGTGATTCAGCCAATCGAGATTTTGTTCGCGGTTTTTCAACCGGCGGCACTGCCACCAACCCAAACTCAATTGTTTACAGCGTTTTGGGCGGCGCAAATCTCCTTTCAAATGGCCGTAACGGTGATCTACCACCAGGCGCCAGCGTGAAAATCCTCCCCTGGGATGCTGCTGCGCCTGAGGATGTAACGCCCACAGGCACCATCACTGTGGTCGTTGAGTATCCGTTTAGCCTGCTTATTAATCCATTTACCGGCCAAGCGGCCGGAGAGACCACTAGCGTTTCAATTGCGATGAGCATTGACGATCCGAATCCAGTCCCGTTCAAGGACTTCTCAATTCGTCAAAGCGCAACTGTTTCACCGCAAATCTACCAGGAGGGTATCTAGTTGCCACCAGTCGTAACACCGCAAAATCCGACATTATCGTCCCGCCCAGGGTATCTCGGCTCAACCAAAAAGAAAGGCAACACGATGCTGGTGGTGACCATGGCATCAGTGCTTGGTTTACTGGCAATTGGCGTTGGACGCATGCTCACCACGCCTAAAGCTGCCGAAACCGTGCGTGTTGTTGCTGCAGCTAAGGATATCCCAGCCGGCTGTAAGTTGAGTTTCGCCAACCTACATTATGTTGAGATGCCGAAGCAGTACTTTAAAGAAGGCATGTTGCAAGGCTACGAAAACGTAGTTGGGAAATATACGCGAACATTCGTGTCAGCACGTGAGCCATTTGCAATCAATGCACTGATGTCTGGCAATGGTGGTCTGACAGGCGATTTACCTAAAGGGTCCCGAGCGATAACGCTAAAGTTTACCGATGAGACTTCTGTTGATTCACAGGTACGTTCCGGCGATCGCGTCGACGTTGTCGCCACAAGCACTTATCAAAGCAAGAAGTACACCAAGACCATCGCTCAGAATCTGCTCGTCGTTCTGTCGACACCCAAAGAAGCCCTGCTATCCGAGACCGGGCACAGTCAGGATGGCAACAAAGTCACTCTGGCTGTCAGTCCAACCGACGCTGAGTTGCTGAGTGAAGCTGTGGAGAATAGCAAGCTACGTTTGACTTTGCGAAGTTTCGGTGATTTGTCCAAAGCAATTCTCCAAGGTAGTGACGAACGGGATTTGCTGCCACATGAAGCGCTTCGTCAAGAGCCGCCTAAGGCCATCGTGGAAGGACAGAGTCCGGTTGCCGCGATGCCGCCACTTCCTCCACCGCCTCTGTCAGCCGCAGATTCCGTATTTGCTGCACTGCCAGAAGCTGCCGTAGCTCCAGTGAAATGGGTCGTGGAAATGTTTTCCGGTTCCCGCAGAGAAAATCACGAAATTGAAATGAGATAGTAATTGATGACGCGAACAAGCCAGCGTTCAAAAAGCGGAGCAGTGCTGCCAATTGTAGTGGTGGCAACTTTGCTTTTGGTGGCATACCTCGCGTTCTCGGTTGATGTCACTAGAAACATCTTGGCTGTTCAGAAATTGCAGTTCGCAGCTGAATCTGCTGGTCTGGACGCGTTGGCCAAAGTGACCAACAGCAATGGACAGTACACGATTGCCGACGGACTATCGAACGCCCAGATTGCGGTGGCATCATCCCATGGTTCGGCGCCGTGGAATTCCGCTCCAGTCGGTCCAGCAGACCAGCAGGGTCCATACAACAGTGGCGTTACCATCAACTCGTCAGATGTCGCTTCCGGCTCGAACCCAGCGGATCCAAGTGAGCCCGTTTTGCGTGTGACTGCCCGCAGGGATGGTGCTCAAGCACTGAAGTTTTTCTTTTTGCCGGCGATCTTTGCTATGGACCTGATGAACGGTGGTGCTGTTCCTGCAGACGCGGCAAGTGCCAGTCCATATAGAACCATTGAAGTCATCGGTGCACCGGCATCGCGTGTCGGCGCCGGCGCTCCTCGCACGGCTGCATTACCGTCGTCCCTGGCAGGGTGGGCCGTGCTTCCCCTGGCTATCAGCTATTCCCAGTTCGGGAATGCTAGTTCCCCGAGTGAAACGCGGTTGAACTATGATCTCGACCTGCTTGATTCTACTTCTCCCTATCAGGCGAACGCCCAACCGAACCGAATTAGAGCGGCGTTTGTGAATGTAGTGCATGAAGGCGCTGGTTCCGGATACTACGGTTCAGGGCAGGGCAATGTAGCAATCAATCAGCTGGTTTCAACTGTCAAATACTTTTCCAACGCTGTTGACGTGACAGCCGTGCCACCGGGTGTGGTGGAGCGTGGGAGTCGACTTGCTCTGTTTGACTGCGGTGACGCTACGTTCCGAAGTCGGCGTACGGAGCTGGCGTTGGCAGTTCAGACGATGCCTACATCAAGGAAATACATAATCCCTGTTATCAGCGGCGATCCGATTGTTGGCCAACAAGCGACCGTAATTGGATTCGCTTACTTGCGCATGCCTCAGACTGTGCGAAACAACCCTGGGCAAGGCAACTCAAATCCTTTCATTTTCCAGGTTGAGTTTGGCGATTCTTTACCTGCTAGAAATGCCACCAGTGGCACAATGGCAGCCGTTCCGAACATCAGTGATACTTTGCTGCCGGCCCCTGTTGCCGGCGGTCCGTTCGCAAATCGCACGATGGATTTACAAGCAAATTCGTTGTCTCGTCGCTTTCGTGGTGTCTGCATGGCACCGGTAACGTCTGCGCGATCGCTTTAGTTGGAGGAATCAATGGTATTCGAAGTTTTCAAGCCAATGGCTGCTCGCGTCGGAGTGCTAGAGCACAAAATTTCGACCCACCCCGTTTCCGCTGCTGCACCGGCTGAGTCTTTGAATGTACTTCGCCCGCGGCATAGTGGAAACGTTATCGGGGTCCTGTCCGCCAAGGGTGGGTGTGGTGCCACAACGCTGGCGATCAACATTTCTGCATGCCTGGCTGAAAGCCTTGGGTCCACTGTTTTGGTTGATGCCAACCTGCAACATCCTGATGCGGCGTTGATGCTTGGGAAAACGGTGCAGTATGGGCTTCTCGAACTGGTCACGGGTGCTGCAGAACCCAGTCCGGATGCCGTTGACGCTTGCACCGTGCTGCTGGACGAACGGCGATTCCGTTGGTCGCTTTTGACACCGCCTTTGAGCGGAGAGGCAGCCCAAAAAACTCAGTTGAGCGATATCGCCAATTGCGTGACGCTCGCAAAGACTAATTCAGATTTTTGGGTCGTCGACCTGCCCAACTATCTCGACCGACACCTTGTGAACATGCTTGATGCTTGCGACGTGATTGTGGTGGTCTTTGAAGAAACTATGCCTGGTATCTCCGCCGTCCGTCGTTGGTGGAATACCTTTGTCAATCTTGGGTACAATTCCAAGCGCATTGTCTATGTCATGAATCGAAGCGGAAGTCGCACGGGAGCATCACAAGCAAAGGTCGCCGAACTATTGCCGACTGGCTGTGTTCAAGTGCCGAACTGCTTTTCAGTGATTGACGATAGCATGGCTTCGGGCAAACCGCCTGTAGTGGCAAATCCGCGGCACAAGTTTTCCCGGTCAATAAGCGCCCTCGTAGTGGAAATTGCAGATCGAATTCGGGGAGCGCAAAATGAGTAATCTTCGAGATCTATTGTTTTCTGAGCAGGATGCGCCTCCAGTTGGAGCCAAACCCGCAAGCAGTGAGCATCGAGCTGGCACAGCTACTGCCACGGGTAGCTATTCCTTAACACCGGGCACTGCTGTTCGGCGATCAATACCTGGAAGTGATTTCAAGGATGCCTTGAAGGCGCGAATTCACCGCCGCCTTTTAGAAAGTCTGGAGTTGTCATCCTTGTTGCTGCAGGACGAAAAGTCATTAACGACTTTGATTGAGCAAACGGTTCAACAACTCCTAGCTGAAGAGAAGTTGCCGTTAAGTGCCGAGCAGAAGCAAGAACTGGCCAATGCTGTCTTGAATGAAACACTGGGACTCGGACCTCTGGAGCCATTACTGCAGGATCCGGATATCAACGACATTCTGGTGAATGGATTCGATAGCGTCTGGATTGAGCGCAATGGGAAGCTCTATGCAACTGATATCAAGTTTAAGGACGAAGAACACCTGCTCCACGTTGTAAATCGGGTGGTGGCAAGAGTTGGTCGCCGAATCGATGAATCGTCTCCTATCGTGGACGCGCGTTTACCTGATGGTTCCCGTGTTAACGCCATCATCCCGCCACTCTCGCTGGATGGCCCCCTGCTTTCTATCCGAAGATTTCGCCCGACACCGTTTCGTTTCGAAGATCTGGTCACGGCCGGAACGATATCAGCGCAAATGGCTGAGTTCCTGCAGTTGGCCGTGCAGTCCCGACTGAACATCATGGTCTCTGGCGGTACATCTGCTGGAAAGACGACTCTGTTGAATGTCCTTTCAGCACATATCTCTGACGAAGAGCGAATCATAACCATCGAAGATACGGCTGAGTTGCGTTTGCAACAACATCACGTTTTGCGGTTGGAATCGCGACCTTCAAACATAGAAGGTAGAGGCGCGGTCCCGCAACGGGAGCTGGTGAAAAATGCGCTTCGCATGCGGCCTGATCGAATCGTCGTTGGTGAAGTGCGCGGTCCGGAAGCTCTGGACATGCTTCAAGCGATGAATACGGGTCACGAAGGGTCGCTAACAACGATCCACGCAAATAGCTCACGAGATGCCCTTAGCCGCCTGGAAACACTTGTGCTGTTAAGTGGTGTCGAACTGAATCAACGAAGTATTCGCGAACAGATTGCATCTGCATTGGATCTGATCGTGCAGGTGAAACGGCTACCTGACGGCACCAGAAAAGTTGTAAGCATCACTGAGATCACCGGAGTTCAAGAGGCTGTTATCAGCTTGCAAGAACTATACGTCTTCAAGCAGACCGAGTTCACGAAGGACGGCAAAGTCATTGGTCATCATGCTCCGTTGAACCTTCGCCCGTATGTCGAGGAGAAGTTCCGTGATGCTGGTATTACGCTGCCAGCCTCGCTGTTTGCCTCGGCTGGAGGTGATTGATGGACTGGCAGATAGTATCTATCGCTTGCTTCTTTGTACTTGCTATCAGCGCAGTCTCGACGCGCATAGTTGTGCAACGCAACAAGAAAAAAGCTTTGCGAAACCGCGTGGAAGCGCTGGTACCTCTGTCAATGCCCGTTGCTGTAAATACCGAACAGGCACCAGTGACGAAGCTTTTGCCGTCGCAGACTGACAGCCAGGTTCGTAAGATGATCGACCTTGCAGGCTGGAATGCCCAGCCGCAGGAACTCTTGATGGGCTCGGTGTGTCTGTTCAGCGGAACTGCAGTTGCCCTTTTTGCCTTGTTCGATGCCAATCCGCTGTTGTGCGTCGTTGCCGGATTGTGTCTAGCCAGCATTCCCTGGATCTTCCTTGCCGTTAAAGCTAACAGCGTGCGGCAAAAGTTGACCTTTCAGCTGCCGAATGCCCTGGATTTGATGGTATCAGTTTTGAAAAGTGGCTACAGCTTGCCGCAGGCAATCAAAGCCGTTGCAAACGAGATGCCTCAACCTTGCGCCCGAGAATTTGGCGAGATCTTGCACCGGATCAACTTAGGACAGGGCTTGTCGGAGGCATTGACCTATACCGTCGCGAAGTACGGTTCCTTCGAGTTGGATCTGCTGCGTCGCGCTTTTGCCATTCACGCGGAAGTGGGCGGAAGCTTATCTGAGTTGTTAGAGAAGACCAACAAGACGCTCAAGGAGCGTATCAAACTAAAGCGCCATATTGAAGTTCTAACGGGGCCAAGTAAGCTTTCTGCCACCATCGTCGGACTGCTTCCTTTCGTCATGGCCGGCGGTTTCTATCTCGTGTCTCCTAGTTATCTGTCGCCGATTCTTACAACGCGCGTGGGAAATGTGCTCATCGTGATCGCGCTAGTCCTTCAGATGATCGGTGTTTTCGTCATGCGTCGTCTTGCAAGCTTTAAGGTCTAGCAATATGCAATTCTTGTTTCAGTATCCTGAATTTGTTCTTGCCGGAGTGCTCTCCGCTGCTCTATTGGTGCGCCACCAGAATACTGTCAATTCACCAATAATTTCCCTCTTCCTTGATATTGCCAAGACGCTTATTTACCTGACTCCCGAACGGTATCTGACTTGGCTGCAGCGGAATTTGAGCTGGTCCGGCTGGCGTTCACCAGGCGCTTTTGGGGTGCTTTGCGCCAGCAAGGTGTATCCGGCACTGGTTCTTTCCCTTTTGTCGACGATATTACATCCTGCACTTTCCGTACCGGTCGCCATTTTTTCATTCTTCATTCCTGATGTAGTGGTCGCCAGTCGCCGAAAATCGCGCCGGCGTGAAATTGTCACCACGCTTCCACAAGCCTTGGACTTAATGGTTCTGTGTATCGACGCCGGATTAGGAATCGATTCGGCCTTGCACCGAGTCGCCGGCGATCACCATTCTCTTGGAAGCGCCCTTAGCGACGAGCTGTCAGCGCTGAACAGGGACATATTGTTAGGCATGGACCGCGAACGCGCTTATGAGGATCTTTATCAGCGCAGTGGTGTTGAAGAATTGAAGTCATTCGGTTCAGCGCTCAATCAATCGTCCAAGTTGGGTTTGGGCATCGCGCAAGTGGTACGTTCGCAAAGTGAATTTATGAGAGTTCGCCAACACCAACAGGCAGAAGAGCGAGCGGCGAAGTTATCCATCTATATGGTGTTTCCGCTCTGGTTCTGCGTTATGCCGGCGCTTATGGTTATTGTCCTTGCACCATCTATCATTCTTTTCTTCAAGACTCTGGCGCATTTCCCACCTGAGTGGTTCATGTAATCGCGCTGCTTGCTGAACCTGGGAGCGCCGGCGTCTCGCCGGCACCTGATTGCACTTGTGGTGGCACATCTTATGCTGCCACGTCACAACGATCAAATGCAGGCGAGACGGTCGCGCTCCCAGGTTCAATGCCGGCGAGACGCCGGCGCTCCCAGGGTAGCTACATAACGCTGCACTTAAGCTCGTGGTATCACGCCGAGGCCCGGGCGATCTGAAAGTTGCATATAGCCGTCTTTATAGACTGCGCCAGAATAGGGATCATTGGCCAAGAGCATGGCGCCGTCGAGATCAAGGTAATCGCAGAGCGATTGTAATTGGGCTGCCGCAGTGACACCAAGCGATGATTCAATCATGCAGCCGAACATTACTTGCATGCCGTGCGCGCGAGCCGTATGAATTACTTTCAAGGCCTCGTTCAGCCCGCCTGTCTTGGCCAGCTTAACTACGACACCGTCGATGGCGCCGGCGAATCGAGCAACATCGTAGCTGCGGCAAATACTTTCGTCAGCGAAAATTGGTAGGGGCGATTGTTCGCGCACGACGCGGAAATCGGCGACTTGAGCCGTCTTCGGGAGAGGCTGCTCGATGAATTCAACATTGTGTTCGGCAAGAAAATGGGCCATGTGGATTGCTTGTTTAACCGTCCAGCCACCATTGGCATCAACACGCAGAGGCATATTCGGCGCTGCTTTGCGTACTGCTTTAATGATGTCTTTGTCAAAAGTGGTGCCCTGCTTAACCTTAAGCATCTTGAATCCGGCGTCCACGGCTTCTTTGGTTTTCTTCTCCACCATCTCGAGGGTATCGATTCCGATAGTGAAGTCTGTCATTGGAAATTTGCATTGCTCTAAACCAAGCAATCGCCAGGTCGGCTGACCGACTATCTTTCCGACGAGGTCATGCAAAGCCATTTCTACAGCAGACTTTGCTGCGAAGTTGCCTGCAAGCGATTTGTCCAGGCGACGACAAGTCTCTACAATTGCAAATGGATTATTACCGAGAATATCGGATTGTTGCCAATCCTTTAAGACTGCAACTGCAGTTGCGTGCGTTTCATTGTGATATTCAACTGGGGATGCTTCGCCCAACCCTTCATAGTTGTCGTAGCCCAACTTAACTAAGATGTTTGTTTTGTCAGATGTGGTGCCGTAGGAAATTCCAAATGGGTGCTTTGTGGCCAGGACTAGTGGTTCGAAAGCTAGTTTTATAGCTGTTTGTAGGGACGTCGAAGTCAACTTTGATTCTCCTGGTAAGCGACGATTGCATCAAAGATATTCTCGGCACCATAGCGAACTGCGTCGGTCGCCGGTAATCCTGTTTCCCTTTCGGCCTGGGCAATGGCACCGCGGGCGGTATCTTCATCCATTCCAGTGGTATTTAATGCCACTGCCACCACTTTGGCAGGACGCATGCACAACGACATGTCCTCGTATATTTGAATCAATCTTCGGTAAGACGGAATCGGGATTTCGGTTCCCTTGATTTTAGTGCGGCTGGGATTATGAACCATAACCATGGCTTGAGGGCATGAGCCATGCAGCAAGGCAAGCGTCACTCCTGAGAATCCGGGGTGGACTAAAGAGCCCTGTCCTTCGACGAACACATAATCATGAAGGCCGCTTTCCACGACCATTTGCTCGGTAGCCACAGCCATGAAGTCGCCAATAACTCGATCAATTGCTATTCCTTGTCCAACAATCATGATCCCCGTTTGACCGGTGGCGATAAATTTGGACGTTTTGCCTCTTGTCTGGGCAACTTTGTTCAGTTCCAAAGATACCGTCATCTTTCCGACCGAGCAATCGCTCCCGACCGTCAGAACGACATAGGCAGGCACTTTGAGGGCAAGCCCTGATGCAATAGGCAGGTGATCTGGTGGTCTGCGCACGTCAAGCAGTTTAGATTCGTGTTTTTTTGCAGCACTAGAAATTTCCGCATCGTCTGCAAGGAAGTCATGAAGCCCATTGATGATGTCTAATCCCGAAGCGATTGCCGTCAGGATGTCAGGTCGCCAATGAGCAGGCAGTTCGCCGCCGTTCCAGGCACTGCCGAGAAGCAGTGCATCGGGCAGCAGAGCCAGAGAATCACTAACTGAACCAACAATTGGCACGTCGGATTGAATATTTGTGACATCTCTGACAGTCTTACCGCTGTAACGACTGTCTATGACAGCTACGACCGGGTTTTTTCCATATCTGATGACGCCTTCGGCGGTTTTGGAGCTCTTTCCGAATTCGCCTTCGGCATAAATTGCTAATTTTGCGCTTTGGTTGTAATACATGCTCTCATGCTTGAAAAGTGCCAAACGGCTCCGCCCGTCGGGTCTTGGCTTTTTATTTTATCCGACTCAAGCGCGCGCACGCATCCGGAACTTTCTTAAGCATAAGGTTCGAAATACTCCGCGTGGTTACCGTTTGTAACGCTCAGCCGCCTGCAGGGCAACTCTTTAGGTGGAAGATCCTGAAGCTAATGAGCTTTAGCTATTCGTGGCATAAAATGAAAGGGATAAACTGGGCAAAGTAATTTGCTTTCCGAACCAAGGCTTCCAAGTTGATCAAATTTATTCTTGCGCTTGCCTTTGATTTGCATTTGCCGAGCCCATACGAGGAAACAGCATGGTGATGGACGAGATAGAAGAGTCGAAGGGCGACGAGGAGAGCGAAGGCGCTCCAGCTGAGCCTTCGCAACCTTCGCCGGCGGAAGAGGAAGAACGGGGCGCTCGCGTAGATGCGGCAAAGGCCTTTTTCCGGGCAATGTACGCCGGAGAAGAGCCGCCGGCATCCTTTGGGCAATCCGAAGAAAAGGCCGACACTTCCACCCAGACTGCATGCCGCAAATGCGAAGGCTTGGAGTTCGCAATCAGGGAATCTGAGCAGAAGACGGCTGAAGCCGAGACGCTGTACAAACGCATGGCCGCGGACTTCGATAATTATCGACGGCGGATGGAGCGTGAGCGAGAGGAATCCGTTGCGTTGGGCGTCAAGAAAGCGGCGGAAGCGATGATGCCTGCCCTTGACGATCTCGACCGGGCAATGCTGTATCTCAATCTGGAAACACCGGCAGACAAGCTCTTTGAGAGTTTTAACCTGGTTACTAACCGCATTCTTCACTCCCTCGACCAGGTCGGACTGAAACCGATTATTGCCGTTGGAGAACAGTTTGATCCGAAGTACCACGAACCGGTCCAGCAGATCGAAACGACCGAACATCCCGATGGTACGGTCATGAATGAACTGCGTCGTGGGTACATGCTCCACGATAAAGTGGTTCGCCCGGCTCTAGTAAATGTGGCTTCCAACTCAGCTGGCGTTGTGACTTCAGCGGTCGGTGCCTCCGAGGCGGAGCCGGAGCTGACAATTGTGGAATCAGAAGTCCAATCCGAGGAAGAACCGATAATTTCGGCGAGCCCCGAGGATGGCACTCGAGTTTATGACTTAGGTGACATAGCAGACGCCTAGCATCGAGCTTGCGTCCAGTGAACAAGTTTTTCGGATACCGGAAGGGCTATAAATGGCGAGCGACAAGATAATTGGAATCGATCTCGGAACCACATATTCATGTGTGGCAGTGATGGAAGGCGGCAAGCCATCGGTCATCGTGAATTCCGAAGGGGCACGAACCACACCTTCAGTAGTCGGCTTTAGCCGCACTGGCGAGCGCATTGTCGGTCATCTTGCGAAACGACAGGCAGTGACAAATCCAACGCGCACCATTCAATCGATAAAGCGCGAGATGGGTACGAATTATCGTGTAACCATTGACGGTGTGCAGTATTCACCGGAGCAGATTTCCGCAATGGTGCTGCAGAAGTTGCGCTCGGATGCCGAGGCTTATGTCGGTGAAGAAATCACCAAAGCGGTAATTACCGTGCCGGCCTATTTCAACGACTCGATGCGTCAGGCGACGCGCGATGCCGGACAAATTGCTGGGTTGGAAGTGATGCGAATCATCAACGAGCCCACAGCCAGCGCTCTTGCCTACGGTCTTGATAAAGCCAGCAGCGACGATATCATCCTTGTATATGAC
>Ga0163151_10005039_pt1 | contig 17204 bp, 16 predicted proteins | sample OliLakLV19MP5IB2_FD_145596 | JGI IMG/M metagenome (GOLD analysis project Ga0163151, IMG submission 145596) | Freshwater microbial mat bacterial communities from Lake Vanda, McMurdo Dry Valleys, Antarctica - Oligotrophic Lake LV.19.MP5.IB-2 | ecosystem: Environmental > Aquatic > Freshwater >...
GGTTGACGCGCCGCACGGCGCCGATGAGATCGAGAAGATCCCGAAACAGGTGAAGGGCCCCCTGCTCGTGAACATGCTCACCGGCGGGCGAACGCAGAACGTGCCGGCCCGGGACCTGGAACGCTGGGGCTACAAAATCATAGTTTACCCGGTGGAATCGCTCATGATCGCCGCGACCGCGATGCGGCGTCTGGCGCGGGCGATCCTCGACGACGGAAGCGTGGACCGCGTGCGGGGAGAAATGATTCGCTTTGATGAACTGAAGAAGGTACTGGGACTCGAAGAGCCGCAAACGAAAGGAGCCGCCCGTGGGCATCGCTGAATCCAACAAGATGAAGACCGGCACCGCCGCTCCTGATTTCTCTCTGCCGGGCGTGGACGGGAAAACGTATTCGTTGAAGGACTTCTCCGAGACCGCGCTCATCGTTTTCTTCAGTTGCAATCATTGCCCTTACGTGCAGGCCTACGAAGACCGCGTGATCGAGCTTCAGAAAGAGTTTCAAGGCAAGGCGCGCTTCATCGCCATCAATTCGAACGACGCCACGTCGCATCCCGACGACTCGTTCGACAACATGAAGGCGCGCGCCCGGCAGCGGAATTTCAACTTCCTTTATCTGCGCGACGAGAGCCAGGACGTCGCCCGCGCCTACGGCGGCACGCACACGCCGCACCTCTTCGTGTTCGATCAGGAGCGCAAGCTCGCCTACACCGGGCGCATCGATGACAACTGGCAGGAGCCGGACAAGGTCACGAAACGCTATTTGAAAGACGCTCTCACCGCGCTGACGCAGGGCCGCCGGCCCGCTGAAGCCGAAACCTTCGCCATTGGCTGCACCATTAAGTGGAAAAACTAAAAAAATCCGAAGCCCTTTTTTTCGAAGCCGCTAAACATCTGGTCGGCGGGGTGAACTCGCCCGTTCGCGCCTTCGGCGCGGTGGGCGGAACGCCGCCCTTCATCGCGAGCGCCAAGGGCGCCCATATTACCGACGTGGACGGAAACAGGTACATCGACTTCGTCGGTTCCTGGGGCCCGATGATCCTCGGGCACAACGCGCCGCCGGTGCTCGAGGCCGTGCGCGCGGCCGTGGGCAACGGCACGTCGTTCGGCGCGTCGAGCGCGGGCGAAGTCGAGCTCGCGAAGCTCGTAAAGGACGCGTTCCCGTCGATTTCAAAGGTCCGCTTCACCACGTCGGGCACGGAAGCCACGATGTCGGCCATTCGCCTGGCGCGCGCGTGGACCAAGCGCGTTCGCATCGTCAAGTTTGAAGGCGGCTATCACGGCCACTCGGACGGCCTGTTGGTCGCCGCCGGCTCGGGCGCGACGACGTTCGGCGTTCCATCGAGCGCGGGCGTGCCCGATTTCCTGGCCAAGAACACCTGGGTGCTGCCGTTCAACGATGTCGAGGCGCTCGAGAACCTTTTCCTGCGCCAGGGCATCAACGTGGCCGCTGTCATCGTCGAGCCGGTGTGCGGGAACATGGGCGTCGTGGTGCCCGACAAGGGGTTTCTCGACGCGCTGGTGAAGCTCTCCAAGAAAAGCGGCTCGCTGCTGATTTTCGACGAAGTGATGACCGGCTTCCGTTTGGCCTGGGGCGGCGCGCAGGAGATGTATGGCCTCTCGCCCGACCTCACATGCCTCGGCAAAATCATCGGCGGGGGGTTTCCCGTCGGCGCGTTCGGCGGACGCAAAGACGTCATGGACAAGCTGGCGCCGCTCGGGCCCGTGTACCAGGCGGGAACGCTTTCCGGAAACCCGGTGGCGATGGCGGCCGGCATCGCCGCCCTCGCGGAACTCAAGACGAAGAAGCCTTACGACGCCCTCGAAAAGGCCACGGCCGACCTTTGCGCGTCGATCCGGGAGTCCGCCCGAAAGGTGAACGTTCCTGTGCAGGTGAACCAGTGCGGCTCGATGTTCACGGTCTTCTTCCGCTCCGGGCGCGTCTCCAATTATTTTGAAGCGACGCAGTCGGACACGAAACGCTTCGCCGCGTTCTTTCACGCGCTGCTCGACCGAGGGGTCTACTTGCCGCCGTCGCAGTACGAGGCGGCGTTCGTGTCCACCGCGCACACGCCGGCCGTCATGGCCGAAGCCAAGGAAATCTTCACGGCCGCCCTCGGCGTCGCGGCCGGAGCGGGGAAGAAATGAAGCTGGGATCCGAGATCCTCTGGTTGACTGAAAAAGACGTCCAGGAACTGCTTCCGATGAGCGAGGCGATCGCGGCGGTCCGCCAGGCGTTCGAGCTCCACGGGCAGGGCCACGTGCAGATGCCGTCCAAAATTTATCTCCAGTTCACGCCCTACGACGGGGACCTCCGCGCCATGCCGGCGTATCTGTACCCGCCCGTCGAAGCCGCCGGCGTGAAGATCGTGAACTCCACGCCATCGAACCCGGAACGCGGCCTGCCCGCCGTCGCCGGAATCATGACGCTCGTCGACCCGAAGACCGGCCTGCCCCTGGCGCTGATGGGTGCCGGAACGCTGACGTCGGTGCGCACGGGCGCCGCCGGCGGCATCGCGGCCAAGGCCCTGGCCCGTCCCGAGTCTTCGGTGGTCGGCCTCGTCGGCTGCGGCCGTCAGGCGAAAACGCAGCTCGAGGCCCTCCTCGTGTTTTTCAAGATCACGCGCGTGCTGGTGTGGGGGAAAACGATGGAGGAAGCCAAGGCGTTCATCGCCGCGCATGGCGCGCTGGCGCCCATGACGCCGGTGGCCACGTCGCAGGAGGCCTGCGGCGCCGACATCATCGTGACCACCACGCCCGCGCGCATCCCGGTGGTGAAAGACGTCTTCGTCCGTCCCGGCACGCACATCAACGCCATCGGCGCCGACGCCGCGGGCAAGCAGGAGATCGAAACGAAGCTTCTGCGCCGATCCTGCGTGGTCGTCGACGAGTGGGGCCAGGCGTCCCATGCCGGCGAGCTCAACGTCGCCGTCTCGAACGAAGGCTACGTGCGATCGGAGATCGCCGGCCAGCTCGGCGAAATTCTCATCGGCAAAGTGAAGGGCCGTCAAAGCCCCGCCGACATCACGATTTTCGATTCAACCGGACTTGCGATTCAGGACGTGGCCACCGCCAAGCTTGTTTACGACAAGGCCGTTAAACTCAACAAAGGTCAGGTGCTACAGCTCCATGGTTGACGTCGCGCCCTTTCGGGCCCTCCGCTACGTTCCTGAAAAAAAGAACGACATTTCCCGGTTCATTTGTCCGCCCTACGACGTGGTCTCGCCGCACGAGCGCGAGGCGATGGGCAACAAGCTGCCCAAGAACATCATCCACATCGAGCTGCCTTCCGGCGAAGGCGACCTGAAATACGCCAACGCAGCGACGATCCTCAACGACTGGCGCGGAAGCGGCCTTCTTCAGGGCGACCGCAACGAAGCCTTCTACCTGCTTGAGACGACGTACAAGATCTCCGATCCGTTCGCTCCCGAAGGCCAGCTCAAACGTTACGGCGTGCTCTCAAGCCTTCGGCTCGAGACGCCGGGCAAGGGCTCCGTGAGGCCGCACGAGAAGACGCTTCCCAAGGCGAAGGAAGACCGCCTGAAGCTTCTCACCGCATTGCGCACCACGATCAGCCCGATCTTCGGTCTCTTCTTCGACAAGCAGAAGAAGTGGCAGACGTGGGTAAACAAGACGATCAAGAAAAAGCCGCTCATCGTCGGCAACGAGCATGAGAATCTGAAGCATCGCATGTGGAAGATCGACGATGTGAAGATCCACAAGGAGCTTCGCGCGATGCTCTCAACGAAAGAGCTCTACATCGCCGACGGGCACCACCGCTACGAGATTTCGTGGGCCTACCGCGAGAACCGCCTGCAGTCCGAACCGAAAGCGCCACTCGACGCGGGCTTTCGCCGCGTCATGGCCTACATCTGCCCGATGGAGGAAAAAGGGCTGCTCATGCTTCCCACCCATCGCCTCGTGCGCTCAAATCGCAACGTGGAGGAGTGGCGCACGCACCTGGAAAGCGTGTTCAACATCGTTCCGGTGAAGAACATGAACGCCATCCTGAACGTCCTTCGCGCCGAGACCGGAACGATCGGCTGGGTGAACGCCGATGGCCAGTTCCTGCTCAAGCTCAAGAAAGGTCTTTCGATCGACCGTTGCCTTCAGCACCGGCCGGCGGCCCTTCGCGAGCTCGACGTGGTCGTGCTTCACGACCTCGCGCTCGGCGAATCCAACGAAAAGCCGTTCCTGACCGAAAAGGAAGTGGTCTTCACCCGCGACGTGAAAGGCATGGACGCGCTCACCAGGAAAGACCGCGCGTGGGTTGGGTTTCTCCTGGCCTCGCCCGGCGTGGCGTCCCTCGCGCGCGTGGCGAGCGCCGGTGAAGTGATGCCGCCGAAAACCACGTACTTCTATCCCAAGGTCCCCACCGGCTTCACCATGATGCCGCTGGAACAGCCGATCCGCTGACCGCATGACCTGGCTCGACGTCGCGCTCCTGCTGTTCCTGGTGCTGTTTCTGGCGGTGGGCGCGCGTCTCGGCAGCCTGTGGACGGCCTCCTGCCTGGCGGGTGGCTTTCTCGGCGCGTTTCTGGCCGACATGTATTCCCTCTCTGTGGCGAGCTATGTGCGCACGCTGCCGGGTTCGGCCTTCGTGGCCGGCGTCATTCTTTTCACGATCGGCGCCGCCATTCTCATGATTCCGGGCATCGCGCTTTCGGGGCTGTTCGAAGGGGTGTTCCTCGGCGTGATCGACAGCGCGTTCGGATTGTTCACCGGCGCGGTCGCCGGAATTCTGGCGGTGACGACGATGCTTCTCGTGATCGTTCCGGCCGCACCGAAGATCGAGGGCCTCAAGGCCTGGAAAAAATCGGCGGTGGTCAGGCCGCTGCATCATTCCCTCGAGCAGATGTTCCAGAGCCCGCGGTTTCGCCGCCGGTTGTCGGGTCTCGGCGCGGCGCGCGTGGCGGTGAGCGAGCTTCAGCCGCTGACCGAGAAGGCGGGCGCAAAGATCAAGGACGCTGCGGAGAAGGCCGTTGAGCGCGTGAAGGGATGAATGTCGCTGCGCGTCGCATCCTTCCGGGGCGTTCCGGCGTCCCTCACCGGTTTCTGGCGGACGGTCCATCCGCGCCCGAAGCACGGGTTTCTTCTCGGCTCGGGCGCTAACACCCCGGGCGACCGGGTCGTCTACCTGTCCATCGAAGAGCCGCGCCGCCTTTTTTCGGCGCCAGGCCACCGTTCCCTCCACCTTCTCAAGTCCCTCGAGCGTCGCCTCGATCGCGGCGGCTTCGATGCCTTCCCACGCCTGGTTGGCTTCGTCGGCTTCGACTCCGGCCGCGGATTCGACCCGGGGCTTCGCCGCCTGGCGCGCCGCCCCGATGCCACCGGGCTTCCCTCCGTCCTCTTCGGCGACTACGCCGCGCTCGTGCGCGTTGACCTCGCCGAAGGTCGCACTGATGTCATCACGCGCGGTTCCGGCGCTTTCGCGCGCGCCTGCGGCGAACGCGTGGAGTCAGCGCTCCGGCGTCCGCTTCCGCTTCCGGCGGTGCGGCGCCGACGCGCGTCCGGCCGCGCGCGGGTGGCCGACCAGACGATGTTCGCGATGATGGTCGCGCGGGCCAAGGAGCGCATCGCCGCGGGGGACATCTACCAGGCGAACTTGAGCCTCCTCTTCGAACGCCCGTTCGGCGGCGATCCCATCTCGCTTTACGAGCGCCTTTCGGCCAAAAACCCCTCCCCCTACGCGGCGCTGATGAAGTGCGGCGACGCGTGGATCGTGAGCTGCTCGCCCGAACTGCTGGTCGACGTGAGCGGCAACCGCGTCGTGACCCGCCCGATCGCCGGCACCCGTCCGCGCGGGCGCACGGCCGAGCACGACCGGCGCCGGCGCGGCCAGCTCCTGCTCTCGCCCAAGGAACGCGCCGAGCACATCATGCTCGTCGACCTTGAGCGCAACGACCTGGGGCGGGTGTGCGCCTCCGGTTCCGTGGAAGTCACCGAACGCTTCGCGGTGGAACGTTACTCTCATGTGATGCACATCGTCTCTCAGGTGGAGGGACGCCTGGCCCGCGGCCGAACGTCCGTGGACGCGGTCGCCGCCGTGTTCCCCGGCGGCACCATCACCGGTTGTCCAAAAATTCGGTCGATCGAGATCATCGAGTCCCTGGAGAAGTCATCGCGCTCCGTGTTCTATGGAAGCGCCGGCTATTTGTGCGGCAACGGGGACGCCAAATTCAATATTCTCATCCGCACGGCATTGATCCAACGCGGCCGCCTGGCGCTTCGCGCCGGGGCGGGCATCGTGGCCGATTCGCGGGCCGACCGGGAGTACCGGGAAATCCACGCGAAGGCCGGTGCGGTGCTGGAAGCCGCGGCCGCGGTGGAAGCCGGGAGGGACCGACGATGATGGCGTTCGTGAATGGTCGTATGCTGACGGAGAAGAAGGCGGTGGTGCCCGTGACCGACCGCGGCTTTCTCTATGGCGACGGCGTCTACGAAACCATCCGCGTGTACGGGGGAAAGCCCTTCCTGCTTCAGGATCACCTTCGGCGGCTCAACAACTCCATGGCCGGGGTGAAGCTCGCCCCGCCGATGTCGCTCATCGACATCGGCCGCGCCATCCAGAAGGTGGTGGCGGTCAACAAGCTGACCGAGGCCATTGTTCGGGTGACCGTCACCCGTGGCTCCGGCCCGCGCGGGTTCGGCATCGACGGGTGCGCGAAGCCCACGGTGGTGGTCGTGGCCTGGAAGTTCGGAGGTTACCCGGCCGACCAGTACCGAAAAGGCATCGTGGCGGCCGTGGTCTCGGTGCGTCGCACGGACCCGCAGGCCGTGCCGGCGGACATCAAGTCGAACAATTGCCTGAACCAGATTCTCGCGCGGATGGAAGCCACCGGCCTTGGGGCGGAGGAAGCCATTCTTCTCACCAGCGGTGGACAGGTGAGCGAAGGCAGCTCGAGCAACGTCTTCGCGGTAAAGGGCGGGGCGATCATCACGCCCAAGATCGACGGCAGCCTCCTTCCCGGGATCACCCGGGAGTGGGTCATGCGGGTCGCCCGGGAAGCCGGTTTCGGGGTCTCGGAGAAAAAGATGTCCGTCTCTTTCCTCATGGAGGCCGAAGAGGTCTTCATGACGAACTCGGTGATGGAAATCATGCCGGTGTCGCGGCTCATTTTCAATCATGGCGCCACCCGGCAGGAGCTCCGCATGGGCCCCTACATGAAGACCAGCGGGTTCGTGGGACCGGTCACGGTGGAGCTGCTGGTCCGCTATCGGGAATCAGTGCGGTCTTTCGGCCGAGGTTAGATCGACGGAGGCGGGGGGAGAATGTTACAATGTTCGGAAATTCACAAAACTGAACTGGAAAGGGAAATGAAACAAGAAAAGAAGGTCCTCAAGCTCGGCATGCCCAAGGGCAGCCTCCAAGAATCCACCACCGAACTCTTCAAAAAAGCCGGCATCCGCATCTCGACCGGCGATCGCTCCTATTTTCCGTACTGCGATGACGAAGAAATCGAGGTCATGCTCATCCGCTCCCAGGAGATGGGCAAATACGTGCAGGACGGCCTTTTCGACGTCGGCCTTACCGGTCAGGACTGGATCCTGGAAACCGGCGCCGACGTGCATGAAGTTTGCGAACTGATTTATGGAAAATCGGGCTTTCGCCCGGTCCGCTGGGTGCTCGCGGTGCCCAATGACTCCCCGATCCAGAAGGTCGAGGACCTGAATGGAAAAACCGTGGCCACCGAGCTCGTCAACTACACCAAAAAGGTGTTCGAGAAGCGCGGCGTTAAACCTTTGGTTGAATTCTCGTGGGGCGCCACCGAAGCCAAGGCGGGCATGCTCGTCGACGCGATCGTCGAGCTCACCGAGACCGGCCGCTCGCTCAAGGCCAACAAGCTTCGGATCGTCGAAGACCTCCTGTCCTCCACCACCCGCTTCATCGCCAACAAGGAAGCGTGGAAAGACGACTGGAAGCGCAAAAAGATCGAGAACATCGCCATTCTTCTCAAGGGCGCGCTCGCGGCCGAAGGCATGGTCGGCCTCAAGATGAATCTCAAGGAAGCCGATCTTCCCACGATCATGACGATCCTTCCGTCGCTCAAGAAGCCCACGGTCAGCAAGCTGACCGAGGCGGGCTGGATCGCGATCGAAGTGGTCGTCGAGGAAACCGTGGTCAAGCGCATCCTGCCCGAGCTCAAGCGCGCCGGCGCCGAGGGCATCATCGAATATCCTCTCAACAAGCTGATCGCCTGATGGACATCCGCCAGGAGACCAAGTGGCTGTGTGAGAACGCCCGTGAGCTGGAACGCTATTCCGGCCAGTGGGTCATGTTCAATGCCGGGGAAGGCACGTTCAAGAAGAACGAGTCGCTCTCCCGCCTGCTGAAGTCCGCGCCGTCCGCCCAGAGCGAACGGCCGTTCGTCTTTCACGTTCCTTCGAAGCGCGCGCTGGCGGCCACCGTTTTCGGAACAAGCCGCTAGGTCGGCCAGGTCCGAATGCCGGCCCGCAAGAAGACGCCCCTTCCGCCGAAGCTCTATCAGTTCCCTTACGTCAGGTTCCACGGCAAGTTTTACCCGCTCATCCCCATCGCGCTCACGCGCGGAACGTCGAATGTGAACACGTTCGCCCTTCTTGATTCCGGCGCTTCCATTTCCGTGTTTCGCCCCGAGATCGCCGAAGCCCTCGGCATCCCGCGCCGCAAGCGCAAGGGCATGCGGCTCGGCACCGCCGCCGGCGGCGTCGACATCGGCGTCGAGAAAGTCCGCGTCGAGGTGGGGACCACCGCGTTCAACGCCCTCATCGGCTTCTCCCATGACTTCGCCGCCAGCTTCAACATCATCGGCCGCGAGACCTTCTTCAACAAGTTCAGCATCTGCTTCAACGAAATTTCCCGGACCGTCTTGATGGTGCCGCTGGAGGACCTCCGCTCATGACCCCGCGCGTTCGCTTCGCTCCCTCGCCCACCGGTTTCCTTCACGTCGGCGGCGCCCGCACGGCGCTCTACAACTGGCTTTTTGCCCGAGGGACCAAGGGGACCTTCATCCTCCGCATCGAGGACACCGACGAGGCGCGTTCGACCGATGAGTCGATGCGCGCGATCATCGACGGCATGCGCTGGTTGGGCCTTGATTGGGACGAAGGGCCCTTCGTCTCGGAAGGCGGCGGGGAAGCGGGCAAGTTCGGCCCCTATTTTCAAATGGCGCGCCTCGACGTCTACCGAAAGCATCTCGACCAGCTCCTGGCGCAGAATAAGGCCTACCCCTGCTTTTGCTCGAAGGAAGACCTCGAAACCATGCGCAATCGCGCCATGCTCGCCAAGCGGGCGCCCAAGTACGACGAGCGCTGCCGCGCTCTGCCGGCGGAGGAGCGCCAGGCGCGCCTCGAGCGCAAGGACCCGCATGTTTTCCGCATCGCGCGGCCCCACGAGGGCGCCGTGGAGTTCGACGACGTGGTGAAAGGCCGCATGCGTTTCGAGGCCGACCTGCTCGACGATTTCGTGCTCGTCAAAAGTTCCGGCGTTCCGACGTTCATGTTCGCCGGCGCCATCGACGACAGGCTGATGGAGATCACGCACGTCATTCGCGGCGACGACCATCTCTCCAACACCCCGCGCCAGATCCAGCTCTTCGACGCGTTCGGCTGGCAAGAGAAGCCGATCTTCGCCCACATCTCCATGATCCACGGTCCCGACGGATCCCGCCTGTCGAAGCGCCATGGCGCCACGTCGATCGAGGAGTTTCGTAAGGCCGGCTTTTTGCCGGAGGTGATGGTCAATTATCTCGCTCTTCTGGGTTGGGCCACGTCCGACTCCCAGCAGCTCTTCGACCGGAAGGACCATTTCCGCGAGCTCGTGGAGAAGTTCTCTCTGGAGCGTTGCCAGAAAAGTGCGGCGATCTTCGACGCCGAAAAGATCAAGTGGATGAACGGCGTTTACATTCGAGGCCTCGGCAAAGACGAGCTCCTTGACCGCTGCTGGCCCTATTTCGTGGAAGCGGGCCTGACCGGGCAAACGGCGACGCCGGAATTACGTAACTATATTCATCAGGCGCTGATGCTCGAGCAGGAGAAGCTGGTGCTTCTGGCCGATGCGCCCGGGCTCATCGACTTCTTCCTGAGCGAAGACGTGAAGTTTGACCCGGAAGCCGTGGAGAAAGTGCTCAAGAAAGACGGCGCGTTTGACGTGGTGGCGGGGGTGGCGGCGGAGTTCTCGGCGTTGTCCACGCTGACGGCCGAAACCACCGAGAAGGTTTGCCGCGACTACGCGGTGGCGAAGGGCCTGAAGAATGGGCAGGTGTTTCACCCGGTCCGCGTATCCGTTTCCGGCCGGACCAAGGGTCCGAGCCTGTTTCATATGCTCGAAGTGATGGGAAAAGAAAGGGTTCTGGCACGCATGGCCGCGGCCCGCGATCGGGTGCCCGTCTGATATAATCTCCGTCGGAGAATCATGATGGACGGAAGAGAGTTTTTCTCAAAAATTGACTTCAATAAGACCTGGGACGAAGAGGACTGGGAAAAGTTCTTTGCGGCCCAGGACGATTACCGCGTGGCGATCAGAAGCAACGTGGTGCGCAAGAAGCCGATGTCGAAGATCAGGTTTGAGGGCCCGGACGAGGTCCTCGCCTTCGAGCCGATCGTACGCGAGTACGGCTTGGGCGGCGTTCCCTCCATTGTTTCGCAGCTTCAGGGCCTGCCTTTCGCGGGCGACGAAGACCCCGAGGCCGATTACCATCCCGCCACCAACGAAGACCCCCATTACTGGGGAGAAGGCGCGCCCCTCGCCACGGTCCTCATTTACCGCGACTGCTGCCGGTTCGCGATCTGCACGTCCCAGGAGATCGACCGGTACTTGAAGATTCGCGGGCTCGCCTACAAGAAGAAGTACAGCGCCGAGTTCGAGTCGCTCCGCTTTCACGCCAACTGGATTGCGATCAATGTGGCCGAGGGTCACCGCATCGGGTATGCCGACGAGCGGATCCGCGGCAACATCGCAAAATGTAAGCGGGCGCTCAGGCACGCCGACGTCTGCATGGGCCTGCTCACGCGCATTTCCACGCGCACGCGATCGACGCGGCTTCGCCGCGAGCTCTTCGCCTTCGCCGTGCAGCTTCGGAACGGGCTTTTCGCCTGGATCGACGAGTTGCGCGACCGCGCGAGCTAAAAGCCGTCATCCCCGCGAACGCGGGGATCCATCCTCAGATTCCCGCGTTCGCGGGAATGACGGTCCTTCCTAAAATTCCGAGCTTTTTGATTTCTTGATTTTCGAGAGCGGCACGCGAACAATCGCGGACGGGTTTTCCGTCACGATCCACGCGGTGGATCCCCTTAAGGAAAGGCCGGTGGGCGTCGAGCCTCGAAGAAAAGGATCGAGGTCGAAGGTGGCCAGGGCTTTGAGAGGCTTCTGTATCCGGAAAACGGTGAGCTCCCGCGCCTTGCCGTCGAGCATCCACAGGCGCTTGGACTGCATCTGCATCGCGGTGACGTTGGCCGCGGGAAATTCAAATCGATCGCGAATGTCGGTCGGGTCGTCGGCGCGCAGGCGATAAAGCGTCCGGCTCTCGAGGCCCGCCACCCAGAGATCGTCACGGTCGAGGACGAGGCCCGCGGGCTTCGGGTCCGGCGCCGGGAAACGGTCCGTGACCACGTGGTCCGGGGTCATGGTGTGCCGGAGAATCTCGTGCGTCAGCCCGTCCACGGTCCAGAGCGCGTCTCCGGTTGGTTGGAAGCCGGCGACAAGGCCCACGGGTAGCGCCTCGACGGCGGAGATGGGCGCGCCCCGCTTGATCGCATGGACATACAGTGTCTTGCGAAGCCAGTCGGCCACGTACAGCTTTCCGTTGGCCGCCGCGATACCGCCGGTGCGGGCATAAGGCAGCGGCGTCCATTCCGGCATGCGCCATGAGAGAACGGCCGCGATGGCGACGGCGGTGGACAGACCGAGCATTAAGAATCTTTTCCATACCGGGTGGCGGTTCGCCGGCGCGGGAAGCTGAAGGCGTTCGGGCGCGACGGCGTTGGTGCGCGCGCGAGAGTCCATGTTGCGCAACTCGTTGGCCACGCGCGATACCATGTTCTCAAGCGATTCCTGTGACGGGGCCGGCGGCTTGCGACCGGTCGAGTGGCCGTTGGTCGGCGCCTCGCTACCCTTTTTCAGGAACTCGTCCATGATCTCGGAGATGCGCGACTGGTAGATGTTCTTCGCGCTCTCCCACTCCCGCTCGATGCGCTTCTGGTAAGCATCGATGTCATCGATCAGCTCGGCCGCGGCGAGGGGCGAGCCGTCGGGCGGCACCGCCCGGGAGGCGGGGCCGGCGGCCGGCTCGGACGGTTCCTTCGAGATGGGGTCTGCGTCCTGCGGATTCATAGCGAGTTCTCCAATGTAATGCGGTTAAAAGTCATTTTCCACCCTCCGTCCCATTATTATCGGCCCCGGACGGGCTTCGGTGCCCGGCGCCGCAGCTTTTCCAGTTCCACGTTGATGCGACCGGTCTCGCGCTCGCCAAAGCGCACCAGCATCGATTCGAGAAGCTCGATCTTTTCCGGGTCGGACACGTCGCGGTCGACGGCCTCCTGGTAGAACTGCCACGCCCGTGCGGCGTCCGGCGTCGGCGCCGCTGATGGCACTTGCGGTTTCGGAATGCGGGGCGCCGGCACGTTTATCGGCTGGACCGCCTTCTTCGGCGCCGCCGGCGCGGGTTCGGCCACCGGCGTCGGGACCACCGGCGTCGGAGCAACGGGCGACGGCGCGGGCGTGGCCTCCGGCTTGGGCGTCGCCGATTTGCGAAGCGCGTCGATCTCGCGCTGGAGCGTGGTCACGTTCTCTTCAACGGCGTCGCGGAATTCCTGAAGTTCGTTCTTCGTCTCCTCGATCTGGGCGGCGGCGCTGGACGTGACCACCGTCATCTCATCGGCCGGTGCCGGCGTGGCTTCCACCGGTTCGACCATGGGCGGCATGAGCGGCGCGGCTGTCACGGTCGCCGTGCTCGCGGGCAGCCCGAAACGCATGGAGAAGCCGATGCGCTGGTGGCCGTCGCTTTGGGCGAGGTTGCCGATCGGGAAGCTGAACGCGTAATCGAAAGCGTAGCGGCCGAAGTGATAGGCGGCGCCCGCCGTGACGGCCTGGTAACCGCGCGAGCCTTCCCCGTATCCGCCGCGCAGCACGACGGCGCTGTAGTTCGAAAGCCGGAAGTTGCGTTCCGCGCCGAAGGCCACGTCCGTGTCCGGCTCGCGGGTCAGGCGATATGCGCGCCGCACTTCGGCGGTGATGAGTCCCCATCTCGGTCGGTGGGCGGCGCCCACCTTCACGATGCGAGGCGCGTGGTCGTTCGAGCTCACGCCCAGGCCCGGCTTGTCGCCGTTAAGGACCGTGATGCCCACGCTCGATGCGAGGCGGCGGCCGAACTGGTACATCGCTCCCGCGTCGAAGCTGTACGCCGATTTCTTCGCTCCGCCCGCCAGCACCGGGTCGGCCTGGCCGGAAGCGGACCCATTGTCGCCGATCGCGTTCGAGGCGAACGCGTCCGTTGTGAACGAACGCTGAAGCATCTTCACGTTCGCGCCGACAGACCACACGCCCTCCCAGCCGAATGGCGTGACGCTGAGGCGGCGTCCGGCGCCGAGGAGATACGTTTTCTCCGTGAGGATGTCTGACGCGGTGAAGCTGCGGTAGCCCGCGCTCAACACCGTCTCGCCGGGCTTCACCGGGTGCACGTAGCTGAAGAATGAGCTGCCGAGCTTCGAGCCGTCGGTGAGGCCGCGCGCGTACTGACCGAACTCGGCGCTCAGTCGTGGATCGACCACCTGCACGAGGCCGGCGGGGTTGTTGAAGGCGGCGGCCGCGTCGTCGGCCACGGCCGTCTGCGCGTCGGCCATGCCCGCGCCGCGCGCGCCGGCGCCCACGTCGTCGAACGACGCGTGCAGCGGCAGGGCGAGCAGCCATGCCGCCGAAAGCGCTAGCGCCGCCAAGACCTTAAACTTGGCCACGTTATCGGTCGTGGTCCGGCGCATCCAGCGTTGGAGGGTCATCATCGCACTCATCGCGCGACCCCCACGGTGCCCGAGAGCGTGAGGCCCTCGCCCTGGATCCGGTAAATGTAGGCGCCGCCGGGCACCACGTTTCCGTTGGTGTCATGGCCGTTCCAGATCAGCGTCGTTCCGATACCGCTGACCAGCGATGGGTCGGCGAGCGTCGCGATGCGCCGGCCCTCACGGTCGAAGATCTCTCCGCGCACCGCGGCGTTGTTCGGGTTCTCGAGGACGAAGTAGACCCGGTCGTTGAGCCCGTCGCCGTTCGGCGTGATGATGCGCGGGTACACGTTGGTCTTGTCGAGCGAAAGCGAGGAGGCCCGCGGCGTGGTCCGGAGCTGATAGTTTCCCAGGAACGCCGTCTTCACGCTCACGGTCTGGTTCGTGATGTTAAGGACGCCGCCGAGCTTGATCCAAGAGACGCCGTTGCTCCAGTACAGGGCAAGTTGGCTCGGCGTCACGCCGGGCGCGAGTGCCGGCGCCGCCTGCGCGCCCGTCGCCACTTCGCCGTTGATCAGGCTGTAACCCACCGACACTGTGGCGCCCGCCTGCGGGAACGAGAGGTCGTTGACGGCCTGGAGCGTATCGCCGCGAACGAGCTGCAGACGGACGTTGCGGATGATCGTCGTGTCGCTGATCACCGGCTCTTCGACGAGAATCAGGGTGAGGCCCACGCCGTACTTGTTGAAGCCCGAGCGCAGAAGGTTGTTGACCGCGCTCGGCATGCGGACGCTCGAGAGCAGGTCGCTGCCGACGAAGATGATGTTCGCCTCGCTGCTCGAGTCGGCGAAAAGCGAGTTGGCCGATTGGTTCCCACGAATGTCGATGGCGCGGACCGTGTAGAAGAACACCTGGCCGCTCGGCACGTCGGCAAAAGCCGGCACCGTGACCGGCGTGGTCGTCAGCCGGACCGGCGCCGCGCTCAGCGACGCGCTCCGGTAGACGTGATAGCCGAGCAGGTCCGTGAGCGCGGAACCATCGAGGTTCTGCGTTGCGGCGTCCCACGTCAGCGTGAAGCTGTTCCCGAGAACCGTTCCCTTGAGGCCGAGCGGTTCTCGCGGCGGCATCAGGTCGATCGGCGTGAACAGGGTGAGCGTGGCGCTCGGCGCGGTCTGCACGCCGTCGCCGTTCACGGCGCGGATGCGGTAGTAGTAGCTCGTCAGCGAAGTGAGGCCCGAGTCCGAGAAGGCCGCCGTGATGACCAGCGGCGTCAGCGGAATGAAATTGGTGTTGTCGAGCGAGCGCTCAACGCGGTAGAGCGTGCCCGCGGGGTTGCCGTTGGCGCTCCATCCAATGTCGACGCCGTCGAAATCAAGGTTGAGCACGACGGGAGAAGCCGGTACGGCTGCGCGGGTGTAGGACGTCTGCGCGGGCGTCGGGCCGGAGAGCCCGTTGCCGTTGCCCGCGCTCACGGTGCGCGATACAGGCTGATTCGGCGTAAAGCCCGACTCCACGTGCTGCAGAAGCGGTGTCTGGATGACCAGCGCGCCCGCGGGATACGTGGTCAGGGTGTAATAACTGGCGGTGGCCGAGGCGGACCACTGCCACAAGATGCTTCCGGTGCTTTGCGCGACACCCGTGAGAGCGGCCGGTGTCGCCGGCGGACCGCCGCCCTGATCAACGGGCAGGCTGGCGGCCTGTTGCCCGGTCCCGACACGAATATCGATGGGCGAGGTCTGCCCATCGAAGTCGATCGTCTTGATGCCGAAGTACTGCGACACGCCCAACGTGAGGCCGGAGATAACGGTGAATTCCGTCACACCCGAGGCGCGCGCGGGACTGATGTGCCGCTGCGACGAGAGAAGCGAGGACCACCAGGCTTCGGCGACGGCGGGACTTGCGGCGGGGAACGTCGCGAACCTGACGACGTAACGATCCATGGCGACCCCGTTTTGATTCGACGGGGCCGTCCAGACGAGTTGCACGTCGCCGTCGGTGCTGCCGACGGCGGATGCGCTCAGGTCGGTGATGGCGTTGGGCGGATTGAGGATGTGAACGGAGACGCCCAGCGACGAGCTCGGCGCCGCGTGTGCGGGCAGAGCGGTCCCCAGGAGCCAACCCGAGAGGGCCAGCCCGATGGCGGTTATCGCGCGCGCGCGCGATCTATATGTTCGCCAGGCGTTCCACATATCTTTTTTGTGCGAGTCGTGACCACCTGTCCCGTTGTCCACATCGCGTCCGCGCAGAGCGCGGGCGTGTGGGCCCTTCTGAACCCCAAAATGCGTCAAGCCACGCCCCCGTTGAGCAGGGACCGTGGCCGTTTGCACACAAGGGCGTCGCGCCGTCAGGCGCTGCGCCGGGGCACAGCGGTAGAAATGAGTCGTTAGAACGTCATTCAGCTCGCGTTCACAAAACCTCCATGATGATCAACGTCTGTCGCGTTACTGGACGGCCAGCGTGAGCGTGGCCTTGCGCTGCGTCGCGTCGCTGACGACGGTCGGCGTCTTGATGCGGAACCACAGATCACGGGTGGCAGCGGGGTTGACGGAAGCGCCGGCCTGCGCTGCGTTGCCGTTGCCGAGCACGCCGCCGGTGGTGGCAACGATGGCTGAGGTCGTGAGGTCGTCCGACGTCCAGGAGCCGTCGACATCGTTCGGGGCCGCGGTCGAGAACTGCGCCGCGAGCGCGTAGATGTCAGAGCCCGGTGAAGCCGCCAGCGTCCAGTTCGCGCCGCCGACGGAGATGGCGTTGGCGCCCTGGAGCGTGTAGGTCTCGATGAGCGCGCCCGAGTCGTTGGTCACGGTGATGGGCGTGAGCGACACGGACGAGATGTTCACGGCCATGGCGCCGAAGCCGTACGTCGTCGTGTTGACCGACAGCGACTTCGTGGCGTTGATGCTGACCGTGATGTCGAGGAACTGCGGGTTGACGGCGAGCGCCGGGGTCGCCATCGCGAACATCCCGAACGCCGCACCGATGAGGCCAAGGCTTAACTTTTTGAGGCGTTTCATGTGAGTTCTCCTTTTGATTTCAATGAGCTGCGTTTCTTCTTTCATGTGAGCGACGTGTTCTGCTTACTGCACGGCCAGCGTGAGCGTGGCTTTGCGCTGCGTCGCGTCGCTGACGACGGTCGGCGTCTTGATGCGGAACCACAGACTACGGGCGGCGGCGGGGTTGACGGAAGCGCCGGCCTGCGCTGCGTTGCCGTTGCCGAGCACGCCGCCGGTGGTGGCAACGATGGCTGAGGTCGTGAGGTCGTCCGACGTCCAGGAGCCGTCGACATCGTTCGGGGCCG
>Ga0163151_10005040_pt1 | contig 17203 bp, 16 predicted proteins | sample OliLakLV19MP5IB2_FD_145596 | JGI IMG/M metagenome (GOLD analysis project Ga0163151, IMG submission 145596) | Freshwater microbial mat bacterial communities from Lake Vanda, McMurdo Dry Valleys, Antarctica - Oligotrophic Lake LV.19.MP5.IB-2 | ecosystem: Environmental > Aquatic > Freshwater >...
CAAGATTCGCGTGATTCAACGGCGCGCCTATGGCTATCGGGATGAGGAGTACATGCGGCTCAAGATTCTGACCGCCTTCTTGCCGCGGAAATGAGCAGAATTCACCCACACGAATCTGCATTGAGCCTAAAAAATTATGGGCGTGTTGCCAGGCAAAAAGGCGTTGATGTGCGGTATTTATCAGACCATGTGGGCATTAGCTTTTTGATCTGTAATCCCGACAAGCCAGAAGCCTGGATTTATATCGGCTTCTCAACCCCATTTATTGACGCAGATGCACAACCGATTTTGAGGATAGAGAAGGCAACTTCACAGGAGTTGTACAATATTTTTTTGAAAGCCTATGACAAACTTTGGGATATCGGAATTGAGTCAAAAACTGAAAATGCCATTCAGGAAGTGCCGATCAAGCCAGCTCCTAAAGTAGAGGGAGGCACAATCAATCTTGGAAATGCATCAGAGTTTATCTCTATGAGAGAAGCAGCGCGAAAGCTTTATGAGGCTGCAAAGGCAGGGAAGATACCATTTGGAGAAGCATCGGAAAAATTAAGTGGGTGGTCTGGTGGTGGCCCAGTAAATGGTTCACCCGATGATATTGTGCTTTGGTGGGCGGGGCATATCTCGAAGGAGTTGCCAATCTATGGACAAAGGCCGCCTTCTTCTATCTTTGAAGAGATACCTCGGAGGGATGTGAACCACTTTATTTTTTCCGAGGGAGCAGCAAAGCTGAAAGACCCAATCAATGATTCAGTTTATTATACGAACCTGGCTGTGAGATTAGACGCATTAGACGCCCAATATAACTTTGAGGCTGGATTCCATGGCGAGCATTCACAATGATCTCCGACAGAGTTGTATTGATGAAATGGTTTTATCGGACTACGCTTCTGGATCCTGCTATGTTCGCTCCGAACCTGTCCTGGTGCTCTCTTCAATTGTGGCGAGCGTTTTTGAAAGGAAAAAGTGCCTGGATCCAATCTCCCATCATGGAAAATCACGCGGTGTCTGGAACCGTTTCAGTCTCGGGACCGGCGCGGTTCTAGTAACGCAATAATCCAGATATGGCAATAATCGAGTCCGATAAACTTTCGCATTGGAACTACTTTCTTGCAGTTGAGGAAGATCTCCATCGACTGTCCCGTTTTGTGGAATTCTCGGCCGATAATTTTGAAACTCATTCGCTCGAACTTGCTCGAATACTCTTTGCCGCATCAGCGGAGGTGGATGTTGTCGCGAGGCAACTTTGCGAGGGTCTTCTCCCGTCTTGTCAGAATCAAAGGGGTCGGGAGTCATTTTCTGGATAGCGAAAAGGTGTCAGGAGTCTTTGTTTGAACGCCTCGTCCGCGTGCAAGGCGTTATACCGTTGTGATTATAAATGCGTTCCTGGCGGAGAATGTCTCTATCAAGCTTCCCAACGTGCGTGCAACGTGATTGCGGCTCTCGTCGTTCGTGAATTGTGAGCGAGGCGAGCAAGCCGTGCGCGACAGGCCCGGTTCTGGCCAATCCTGCCCTGATGGGCTCGTTGACAGGTCGATTGTGCCGGCGGTAGCCTACGGCTATTTTTTTCCTCCTGGGAGGCTGCCATGGCTACTGTTTCAGAGATTGCGCCGGACTTGTTTCGCATTTCGACCTTCGTGCCGGAGTTCAATTTGCAGTTCAATCAATTCCTGGTGCGCGACGAGGAACCGCTGCTGTTCCACACAGGCCCGCGCGGGATGTTTGCTGCGGTGCGGGACGCCGTGGCGACGGTGCTCGATCCCAAGACGATTAGGTGGATTGGGTTCAGCCATGTGGAAGCCGACGAGTGCGGTTCGTTGCCGGAGTGGCAAGCGTTGGCCCCGCAGTCTACGGCTGTCTGCAGTCTGGTGGGCAAGCTGGTGAGCGTCGATGATTGCATGGCGACGCGGCCTGCCTTGGGGATGAAGGACGGGGAGGTGCTGACTACCGGAAAATATCGCTTCCGCTTTCTCCATACGCCGCATGTGCCCCATTGCTGGGAGGCGGGGTTCTTGTTCGAGGAGACGCAGCGGACGCTCTTGTGTTCGGATCTCTTGCACCAGGCCGGCGATGTCGAGGCATCCACGCAGGGGGATGTGATAGGCCGCTGCCGGCAGGCGCTGGTCGAGTATCAGCAGGGCCCCTTGGCCAACTATATGCCCTATTCCACGCTCACGGATCCGACACTTCAGCGCCTGGCGGCTCTGCAGCCGAAGACCTTGGCGACGATGCATGGCTCGGCCTTCGTCGGCGACGGCGCCCGCGCGCTCCGCGACCTGGCTGTCGTGCTCAAAGAGGTGTTGGGCTCGAAATCGTAGGACCCGTTGGCTTGTCTCGCTTTCGCTCAGTATTGCGCGGCTAACGTTTTTCTTCCAGGCGCGTTCTCGTCCATGATGGGTTTCGACGGCAGTCCAAGACGGCTTGCACGCGCACGATGTCTCCGTTCACGCGTAGTCGATGGCGAAGGGGAAGCGTTTGCATAGGCAACGGTGGTAGGTAAACACGAGAGGATGAATCCCTGCGTAGATCAGCAAGGAGTCAATGTCGGCAAAGAGGCAGTCGAGGAAATATCCGCCGAGATCTGGTTCTCTTGCTTCGTGGGATTGAAACCCGTGAATGAGATCGCCCAGGGCTTTATCCAGGATCTGGATTTTCACGACAGCCGTTTGCGAATGTCCGCTTTAGCTGTCTCCCAATCGGAGAACTTGGTGTGTCCCTGGCTCGTACGCTGGCGACGTTCCTCAAGGGTATCTTTGTGCCAGGCAGGCGACTCAATGGCGTCTGTAGTCCGGCTGAGATCTTTCCAGAGGGATTCCATCACCGCAAGTTTTTCCAGGATGGTCATGTCTTTAAGGGGAAGGTTGACTGACATAGGGGAAGTATAACCCAAGACAGAAAAGATTCAGATCCCTTGGAGTCACGTCTGCGAATGAAAAGAAAGGTTGGCGGGAGTCGTTGTTGACGTACGCATGATTAGCACCAGCGTGCAGGTCTTGCTTAGGGGCGACTTTGTTAATTACAGCAGAAGCGCTCATGAATAAGGAGGGCTAGGTCATTGGCCACGCAACACGAATGGTGACTGTGATCACGAAGACTCGGAACTCACCCCGCGACATGCCGCGGGGTGAGTTCCGACGTTCGCGCCGCCTGCCTGGTCGCGGGTGCGCGTCTTTCACGTGCGCACACACTGAATCGTCACACACCGTTGATCCTGACTCACAGAGAGCAGGACGGACTTCCTATGCCTTGCCCGAAGAAGTGTCGGGCACGGCTGAAACGGTTACCACTTCCCACGGTAGTTGATGGCGAGACTCACCTGATCGATCTTGACCTTCTTGCCGGAAGGATCTCGGTTCAGCACAGCGAACTTGAGTTGGTTTGCCTGCTGGGCGGTGGTCACGACCGATGTGACGTCCCAAGTCTTAACCGCCTCGCCGCCGAGCGTGGGTGGATTCACGCTGAGCCACGCCGTGGGGCCGGCAAGCGGTCCGTCGCCCACCTGCCAGGTGATCGCGCCAGGCGCGAACCCTACTTCCTCGTGGTGCTCGATGAACACCTTGGCGGAATGAACGTTCTTGTTGAGCGGCACGCCACTTTTGAACATGAGCGACACGAAGGTTCCGGCTTCGACGTCGCTCTGCCTATTGTCGCTGGTCGTAACCATGGGCAGCGTGCCATCGCTCGCCAGGGACCTCTGGTTCTTGCCATTCCAGCCGTCGGTGGCGGGCAGCGTGACGCTTGGCGTGGTCGAGGACGCGACGCATGCGGCGCTGCCGCGGTCTCGGAAGGTCTGGCCCGCGATCGGCACGAATTCCCAATCGTAGCTCGACGCATTCAGCGTGAGCTTGAGCACGCCGTAGCTTGTATTATTGCGCACCTCGCTGTTCGGCTGAACGCTCTTGAACTCGTACAGACTGATGCCGCCGGTACCGATAATGAACTGCCGAAAACCGTTCGACATATCGAGCTGTCCGTCGGGATCCATCGGCGCGAAGCGCTCATAGGTGTGGTCATGGCCGTTCAGGACGATATCGACGCCCTGGGCATACAAGACCTTGAGAATGTCCGCCATGTGGGGGTTGTTACCGTGCCTACCTGAGCTGAATACCGAATGGTGCCAATAGGCGATTGTGCAGGCCGACGGATTGGCAGCAAGCTCCGCGCGCACCCATTGTTCCTGGGCAGAACCCGCGCTCGCAGGGACATTGCTGTTAAGCGCAAGGATATGCCAGGCGCCCAGTCTATAGCTGTAGTAGCCGCGTCCTGCGGGTCCCGCGTTGGCGCCGAAGTAGCTGTAGTATGGCGCGGCGCCGGTTGATTGATAGTCGTGGTTGCCCGGCGTGGGGCGGGTGCGGGCTTTGTGGCGTCCCCAACTCGGTCCGTAGCAGTGTGTGAAATCTGCCGCCGTGGCGTGTTGGTACGCGTTATCACCGGTGGTGAACACCGTGCCGGGAATGGCATCGAGCAGCGTGGCAGTGGCCTCATCGAAAGGAGAGCTGCACCCTGCAATGTCGCCGGCGCCGACCAATATTTCGGCGGCGGAGGTAGCGGGTGGCGAGATCATCGCGGCGATTGTCAAACCCAGCGGGAAAAGCCCAGACAGCAGAGCGTGGGTGGCGGTCATGGTCATGTTTTTCATTCCTTCCATGAAGGGGTGTCCCACAGTATTTGCCCGCAACGTATTCACTTGGTACGCAAGTGTTTGGATAGCGCAATAACTATTCCACCATCTTTTTTCAAGTGATTGTGTATGACGTCGACTCCGGTTGGGCCTTGTGAAGACGTCCCATTTTGCCTACACCGTGCCTACGCCGCATCGCCCGATAGAGCTGTATATTTCAGCCGTTGTACCTACTGGCTTTGGCGATTGGCACAATGACGTTCAGGCGCCGCCGCCTAGCCCAGACCGGTCGGCGGAGTCAACGTCATACATACGCAATTTCAAGTGATGCACCCCGCTCTTCCGGGCGGGGCATCCTGGAAGATCTTCGCACCCTCATATACGTATCAGATTGTTTCTGGATAGTGTAAGCAGGGTCTCCATATATATGCGGGTGACAGACATGCGGCAGAAATCAGCTCATCGCGGCCTTGCGACCTTGACACCTCTCCACGGACGGCCTAGCCTTAGGCAGGCATTGGCTGGAGAAGGGGAAGGGTCGTGAGGTATGAGCGACTTAGAAGAGTATGAAACCGCGCGCCGTTCTATCCTCCAGGTGATGAACGAGGCCGGGTTACAGGTCGGCAGCAGGCTGCATGAACTGCAAACCCGCGCACATCCTGATGCCTGGGCAGGGATCGCAGGCTATCTCAAGCCGAGCCTGCTCACCGGAGAGCAGAGGATCGTCGATCTTCTGGTCGCCCTCCATCCAGGCGCCACCACCGGCATCGAAATGCGGGGGCAGCAACGACTCCGTGTGCAATTCCGTGGTGTGGTTTCGACCGGTGTCCATGGTGGGTGGAGAGGGGACCTTGTCGGACCTTTCCCATTACGGGTGTCGAATGCAAAGCGACATACCGTTGCAACCAGGCACGGAGTTAGAACTCTGTTTCTTCCCTCAGTCACGGGAGGCCGAGCCGATTACGGTCGAGGTCGCCATAGTACGGTGGGCAAAAGGCCGGGAGTTCGGGCTGAAATTTCTCGGTCTGCAACTTCACGAGGAAGCACGTCTCCGCCACGTAATCGCAGATCTGTTAGGTCATTCACCCCGGTAGGGAGAGACGTTCCTGGCGTGAGAAGGCGTAGTTCTGGTGCGGAGGATGTGCGAAATGCCGGCAGTCTCGCCTCAGGCCGTTGACTTTAACCTCTTCCAGCCGTATTCTCCGAAAACCATGCCCTCGTGTTTTCGCTCTCTGTTCTGAGCCTGCCTCATTCATGTGGGCCTGACACTGTGCATGCAGCCACATGGTTTTTGTGGCTGGAGAAGGAGGTCGCAATGAAGCCGACAGTACGGTCTCTGCCTGGTGTTCTCGTGCTCTCGATGTCCATTACAGGTCTTTTGGCCTGTGCTCCCTTCGAACGAAAAGATCCGGAAACATCGGTGACGAAGCAGGCGCTTCCGGCACAGATACCGGTTGTGTCGAAGTTAGAATTTGTTCAGTCCCCTAATGGTGGGCGCCTGATTCCGAAAGGCGACACAACCGTAGTACAGCCAAAGATGCAGATGGCGGTTCTCGACGAGATTCTCGAGGATTCGCCGATCGTGCAAGCTGCGGGGCGGCATCCTCACGTGCGTGAGAAACTCGGGGGGCGATATTTCTTCATCGATGCCGAGCCGGCAAAATCCAAAGACCAATTCTGTCCTGTGTCTCTACTTCGCACGTCCGCGCAGGCGGCAACGCCGTCTTCGATGATACGGGTGACGTATTATAGCTACAGCCATTCGCTGCCGGTGATCGTCTGTATGAACGCGCAGGAATTTGTCAGTCTGCCGGCTATCCCCAAGGACTATCAACCGCCGGAAAGCGATCGTGAAGAGGCAGAAGCGATTCGTGTCGCGCAACTGGATGCCAGAATTCAGGACAAGGTCAAGGGACTGAAGGCCCATGTCATTCTCACGGACCCAGAATGGCGCTTGTGGTGGTGGAATAGGGAAGGGCATGGGCATCGTGTGTTCTATGTCACTTTTTCGCAGCCAGGCTCGGGAGATCCTGAATATTATGCTGTGGTCGATCTGACGGATGAAATCGATACGGCCAACGTGCTTCAAGCCGGCGCCGAACCGAAGCGGTAACGAAAGGAGTGACGTCACATGCGAAGCGTGCTCATTGCGTGCTGCCTGTTCTGCGCCATGGTTATGGGGACTCCGGCGTTTGCCGAGCCTCGGTCTGGAACGATTACGTGGGAAAAGTGGACCTTCGATTGGGAAGTGTATGGGAATCAGAGTCTGGCGCTGAGCGATGTGACGTTCGATCGCGAACTCATCCTTTCCAAGGCGAGTTTGCCGGTGATCAAGGTGAAATATGAACGGGAATGGCCCTGGTACCATCCGTATAGCTGGTTTGGAATCGGGCGATCGACCGGTCGCTGTGGTCCTTTTCAAGACCGTATCGCGTGGAGGCACTTGGAGCCTGTGCCTGGCTGCGGGGATAAGGTTTGCACACGCTCCTACACAGTTGACGGTGTCAAATGGTTGGAAGTCGGAGCCTACGCCAGAATCGGCGAGTATCACCTTTATCATGCCTGGTATCTGAGTGAGCTCGGAGAGATTCGACCAGTCCTACAGAGCCGCGGTCTTTCTTGTCAGACAACCCATCAACATCATCCCTACTGGCGACTGGATTTTGGGATTGCCGGCGAAGGCCGCGATCAAGTGTTTGTCTATACGGACGGAGCGCCGAACGAAGGGTGGGGGCCTGGGTGGCACAAGTATACGAACGAAGTGAATGCGGTGAAGGATCCGCCCAAGCATCGGAGTTGGTTTGTGCGCGATAGCCAAAATGGTCATGGGGTGTGGGTGTTACCAGGCGATGGATATCCCCCCTTGATGAACGACGGGGAGCCGCAATCCGGCTTCTCCACCCGCGATGTGAGCGTGCGACGCTACCATGAAGAAGAGGATACAGGGTGGTTGTTCGGGGCGCGGGGAGATCTGGGTTACTTAAATGGAGAAGGCGTCCAAGAAGAAGTTACGACATTCTGGTATACCGCTCACCTTCCGCATCACGCCGCAATGGGCCCTGCAGCGTGGTTGGCGGTGGGACCGGTGCTCAAGGTCCAGCGCTAGGATATGCGCACAGATCTTCTGATGTGCCATGGGAAGAGCTAGCCCGCATGATTCATGAACACGTCTGCTGCAATCGCCGATTCGCTGCTCTTTCGCGTGAAACGTCGTTCGTGAAGCGTATTTCGTTCCGGAGCCGGGCGTTTCATGTTTCGCACCTGCTTCCAGCGCTTCACGCTTCACGAGATACGCTTCACTCTCTGCTGCGCTTCACAAGGAACACGGTTTCGGGCAATTTCGTCAAGAACCGTCATGAATCATGCTGGTTAGGCGGAGGATGGGTTCATGAGTTTCCATTCGAGCGCGCCAGATCTCGGGATGAACAAGCCACTGGCCAGGTCTTCCTCCGGTTCTCCGCCCAGCCAGCGCAGGGGGGATTGCGAGGCTCCTTCCCAGCGTTCGTGAGAGGAGGATGCGATGAAGAGTAACGCCGACTCCAGTGGAAGGCCTTGTCGCTTGATGGAGAAACGGAACGGCCCAGCGACCGCTCGATCGGCGGGGTGAAGGCATGAAGGTAAGGGCCGGCGTTCTACAGCGTTCCGCTGGATGATCGGCTGAAGCGATCGGCGAGGAGGCTGCCCGTGGCTTTCAGTCCCTGCTCACGGATGGTGGATTGGACGGCTGAGATCCGATTGGAAAAATCCGGGTGCGTTTTGAAAAAGGCCCGGTCGTCGCCCTTGATGGTCCGTAAACGGTCCAGAAACGTCTCGTAGGCGGTTGGATCGTAGCCCACGCGCGACGCGAAGATGACTCCCAAGCGGTCGGATTCCAACTCCTTGCTCTGGTCTAGTCCCTCGTCCAATAGTTTCTTGACCGCTCCGTCGATGACCTGTTTGAACGCGTCAGGATTCTGGTTCGCGTAAGCCAAGCCGGCTTCTGCCACACCGGAGATCTGTTTGGACCGTTGAATGACGTCGAGGATGTGTTTCTGGGTGACGTGACCGATCTCATGCCCCAAGATCGCCGCGAGTTCGGCTTCGTTTCTGATGGTCTTCAGCAAGCCGCGTGTGAGGAAGATGTATCCGGCTGGGGCGGCGAAGGCGTTGATCGAATCGTGGTTGAGGACGGCAAAGCGATACTCGATGTCGGCGCGATCGCAGGTCAAGGCCACCGAGCGGCCGACCAGGTTTACGTATCGCGTCAGGTCTGGCCGATCGTAGACCCCGCCGTAGCGAGCCACGACCTGTAAGGCGATCGCTTGCCCAATGGCTTGTTCTTCCTCGTAGCCGATAGGAAGAAGCCCACCGATGAGGTTTGCGCCGCCTCGGATCGTGTTTGCCAGCCGTGGATCACCGGAGCGTCGAGCGGCATCCTCGGCAACTCGTTGGATTTCCTGGCAGCCCGTCAGACTGCCGGTAGAGAGGAGCACCAGGCTGAAAATAATAAGTCCGCGGCGCGCCTTACTCTGCATACTCGCCGAGTCTCCCTGATTTCAGGAATGTTTGAATCTCATCGTCTGGAATCTTGTACGCGGTCATTCGATCCACCGCATCGCGATGCTGCTGGGTCAGCCCGGACCGGTCGGCATAGTCACCCGAGGCTTTATCGAGTCCGCGGGCGCCCGCGGAGGCCGTGACGTTCGAGGCGTCGGTCCGCCTGAAACTCCGCCCCAGGGCCGCTAACTCGTTGTCCCCTCCAGTAGGTTTCGACGCGGACACTTTGTTGTCGTAGATCCACCCCTTGACGCCCTTGGCGGTTTGGACCTGCAGCCAACGGTTGTCTCTTGTCACAACTTCCACGGGCTCTCCAAGCTTGAGGCCGGCCACGACTGGGTCCAGCGAGGTCTTCCCTGAACGCAATTGCGCGCTCTTGGCTGCGACATAAAGGGTCTCGCCGAAGGCGGGACCAGTCATCGCGATGGCGATCACAGAGGAGACCATTAGGGCAAGAACGGCACCTTGGTGGTTCACAGGGCTCTCCTTCATTTCGACTTCAGTTCATAGACTCCATCCCAGTTCTCGGGAGGGGCAGCCACAAGGTACTCTTTGGCGCGTTCCAAGTAAACCCGCGAGGGGCCGTCCCTTGGATCGAGTGCCAGGGCTGCTTGAAATTGCGCTTCCGCGGACTTGAAATCCCGACGCCTGTACGCCTCGAGCCCTCCCACATAGGCCTTCATGACATCCTGTTGCTCGGCGGACAGGCCCCCCTTGCGGGCGAGCAGTTCGAACACCACGACAGGCTCCTTTTTCCCTTTGACCCGCAGGCAGTCTACTTCCCGCGCTTCAATGTCCTGGGCTGCGAGCTCGTAGGTCCTGGGGCCCAACAAGATCCGCGTGTCATAAAACTTGTTCGCGCCTTCCAGCCGAGAGGCCAGATTCACGGCATCTCCCATCACCGTGTACTCCAGTCTGGCTTGCGATCCCATATTGCCGACCACCACCCACCCGGAGTTGATGCCGATGCGCGCGCTGATCTCCGGATGTCCCGCGGCTTTCCATTGTTCGCGTTGCGTGGCAAGCACAGACTGTGAATCTAAGGCTGCGAAGCAGGCGAGGCTGGCATGGTTGGGGTCTCCACGAGGCGCGCCAAAGATCGCCATGATGCCGTCACCTAGGTATTTATTCACGTTGCCTCGGTGGCGGAGGATGACGTCCGTCATCGCGGTGAGATACATGTTCAGGAGCTCGACGAGCGTCTCAGGGGCCAATCGTTCCGAGATGGACGTAAACCCTTCTACGTCCGAAAAGAGCATCGAGAGTTCTTTCTTCTCGCCCCCCAACCGGATGGCCTCAGGATTCCGCATAATCTCATCCACGACCTCAGCGGCCATGTATTTGTCGAAGACCGCGCGCAATTGTCGGCGCTGTTTCCTTTCAGTGTGATACTCGACGATTGCGGCGGCGGCAAAGGAGACGGCCAACGCGCCTTCCGGAATGGCGAGATCGAGCCACAGCCCTTGTGACGTAAAGGTATGGATTGCGAGTCCGTAGTAGGCGATCGCGAGGCCTCCAACAGCGACCGGCTTGACCCATTGGGTGTGAATCAACATGAAGGCCCATGCAGTGGCCAGGGTCAGGATCAGTGTGGCCGCCACGAAGATCCAGCTCGATGCCGGCTGGAGATGGCGTTGTCTGAGGATATTATCGAGCGCCGACATGTGGATGAGGACTCCTGGCGCGAAGGGGGAGAGGGGTGTCACGCGGAGGTCGTAGGTCCCGGCGGCGGTCGTGGCGACGAACACGATTTTGTTCCGAAACAGACTGGGGTCCAGCAGGGGCGGTTTGCCGTCCAGCATGTCGGTATGGGAGCGGAGGACCGCCCCGATGGGGTAGACGGGGTAGACCCGGTTTTCCAGGGTTCCGTGCCAGTCAATGACCATCTCCTGTTCTGCGGTCAAGGGAATCGTCATCGGTCCGAGTTGAAGCTCTCTCTGACGAAGCGTCGCCCGATCCACCGCCAGGAGGTCCCGCGCAACTGCCGTGGTGAGGTGTTGGAAGGCCTGATTCTGATCTCGGGCCAGCAGGGGCAGGCGACGGGTGGTTCCGTCGATGTCAGGGCTTAGGTTGATATATCCGAGGCCGTGAGCGGCCTGCGCGAGTAGAGGGATGGGTAGTTTCTCACCGGCGTAGGTCTTGAGAGTTCTGATCGGCTGAGGCTCCTGATTGTCGAGCGGGAGCGTGGCCTTTTTTAGGATTTCAGGCGAGAGATCCTGTCGCTTGGCAGGAGAGACGGTTGAGTCGCCGGAAAGCCCCTGCTGGTCTTGCATCAAGAACGGTAGGTACACGTTTCCGGCTGCCCGCATCTCCTCGGCGAACACCTCATCGAACTCTTCCGCCGCGCTATCCGGCTCGAGAAATAAGATATCGAAGACCACGGCCTTGGCGCCGGCCTGTTTGAGGTAATGGACGACGTAACCATGTCGGTCACGGGGCCAGGGCCATCTTCCGTAGGCTTCCAGGCTGGCCTCGTCCACGGCAACCAGCACCATGTCGTTCCCGGCTTTGGTGGAGTCCGCGTACCGATGGAACCGATGGTCCAGCGTCTTCAGCTCCGCAATGGTGAGCAATCCAGACCACTGTAGGGCCAAGGCCAGGAGAAACACCGTCCCTCCCACCAACGTTCCAGAGATCAGTTTGTTCTGCTGTGTGGCGGCTTGCATCGGATTGCTCCACCATGGAGCCGGGGGCCCATACCGGATCAATTCCCGGACAGGCGGAAGAATTTCACGATCCTCGCGGTGAGCGATTCACCATCCCCTGCGCTGGGCTTCGGCTTTGCGGCGCGATCGACGGCCTCACGCGTACTGGCCAACTCCAACTGTCGAGCAGTCAGGATCGTGCCGAACTGATCCGCCAGATCGCGGTTGAGGGCCATGACTCGGCTCATGGCGCCCTTACCGACCACGGTGACGGATAATTGGGATTTGGCCTGGACCGTGGCGGAACGGGGGGCTCCGGTGAGCAGGGACATTTCGCCGAAGAACTGCCCTTGCTTGAGCGTGGCGACGGGCGTGGTCTGTTCACCCGTCTTGATCGTGACGTCGGCTTCGCCCTCCATGACGACGAAGAACTCTTCTCCCGGTTCCCCTTCCCGCACGACGACCTCGCCGGGCAGATAGACGCGTTGCTGTGCCTGTTCCGCCAGCAGGTGTAAGGCGTGAGCGTCGAGCACGGCTAAGAAGTCGATGGTGTGAAACTGCTCCTCAATACCGGCCAGTTCTCTTATGCGCTGCGCTGTGAGGTCAGGGGCTTGGGTCATATGCACGACGCGTTGGGGATAGGGGATCTCAATGCCGTGCCGTTGAAAGGCATACCAGACATAGGCCATGACCTCGCCTTGAATGCGTTCGCGGTTGGCGTAATCGTTGAGATAGAACTTGAGCTTATAGGCGATGCCGGATTCCTTGAATTCTACGACGTAGCTGATGGGGGCGGGAGTGGCGATCACGCCTGGAACAGCCGACGCGGATTGCAAGAGGATCTGTTTCACCTGCATGGGGGGATGCGCATAACCCGCTTCGACGAAGATGGTCGGGGCGTGCAGGGTTTCCGGTCGGCTATGGTTGATGATTTTGGACTGAGAGACGACGTCGTTGGGGAGCATGACATAATCGTGGGCGCGCGTTCTGATGGTGATGTAATCGAGGGCAATGTCGGTCACCACACCTTCTTCATTCATCAAGGTGACCCAGTCGCCGATGTGGATCATGTGGCCGAGGTTGATGCCCGAAACAAGGCGCGCAATGACATCCTTGAGCGCGAACCCCAGCACGGCTGTGGCGACGGTCGGAAGCGCGATCAAGGTCAATGGATCCATATTGAGAACCGTCCGAAGTAGGACGAGGCCGGTCAGCGAGAGACCGACGAGCAGGATGATCAGGCGGAGAATCCGAGGGATGTATTTTCCGCGCTTCTCGATGAGGTCGTCTTCTATGAGGAGGAGGTCCAGCGTTTTCAGGGCGACGAACGCCATCGCCAGGTAGGCGATGAACGCCAGCCATTCCTGGACCCACGGGGGAACTTGCGTGATCACGCCTTCCGCTGTGAGTTGGAGTAGGAATACGAGAGAGATCGCGGCGAGGCAACCGGCATAGAATTCGAGCCCGGCCGGCTTCTTGCGGACCGCTCCGAAATACAGGAGCAGTCCGAAAATTATCAAGCCCAGGATCGAGGCCAAGCCCATACCGTATGCCATGTTCCGTTGGAGGGGATGCGCCGGCGTCTAGCGCCGCTGTTCGTTGCTGCGACAGAAAGATGAGTGTCCGGCAGAAGATAGACCGGATGAGGATCGGATGCAAGGTGGCGGGCAAGAACACAAGGCCGGGAGCCTTTGTGGGAGGGACTCGTGTGCGCGCGAGGCGTTAAGCAATGGTGATAGTGGTGGCGTTCCTAATGGGAGATAGAGGGCTCCATCGATTGCCCCTTCGAGCGCGCCACATGTCGGGATGCGCGAGCCACCGGCCACGTTTGTTTCCGGTTCCCGCCCTGCCCGCATTATTCATGAACGTTTCTGCTGCAATCGCGAATTCGCTGCTGTGACGAGCCTTCGGCGGACAGGCTGGCCGCTTGCTCTCTCGACGTACTGTTCACGTGCGCATCGGGGTCTCACGGCTCCGCGTGCCCGGCACAGCCGCCTATCCATGCTTGTCGCAAAAGCGTCATGAATGATGCTTGCTCGTCACTCGCGATGACTCCATCCTCGATTGATCGTTGCGCCGGCCTCTTATTGACTCTGTCGCGGCACTTCTAGTAGTTTTCTTCCCCCATTCCCCTTCATTCTGAGGCCAGACCTATGGAGACGATATTCCGGCCAGGCACCGTCGAGGATGCGAAGGCCTGCGGCGCGATTTGCTACGAAGCCTTTAAGACGATTGCCGAGCAGCATCACTTTCCACAGGATTTTCCCTCAGTCGACACCGCCGTGGGCTTGCTGACGATGGTGCTCTCGCGGTCGGATGTGTTTTCGGTGGTGGCGGAATGTGATGGTCAGGTGGTCGGCAGCAACTTCCTCTGGGAAGGCGATACGATTGCCGGCGTGGGGCCGATTACCGTGTTGCCTTCATCGCAAAACAGTTCGGTCGGGTGTCAGCTTGTCATGCGCGTGTTGGACCGAGCTCATGGGCAACGAAAGGTCGGGGTGCGGTTGGTTCAAGCGGCCTACCACAATCGCTCGCTCTCCTTATACAGCAAACTCGGGTTCGATGCGCGGGAACCGCTATCTGCTATGCAGGGGCCGGCGCTCAAGCTAGAGATTCCCGGCTATCGGGTGAGACCGGCGACCGGCGACGATCTCGATGTCTGCAACCGTCTGTGTTTGAGTGTGCATGGCCATGATCGTCGTGTGGAAGTGGCTGCGGCCATTACACAAGGGACTGCGCGGGTCGTCGAACGTGGCGGCTCGGTAACCGGCTATGCGACCGACATTGGGTACTTTGGCCATGCGGTCTATCGGACGAACGAAGAACTGAAAGCGCTGATCGGCGAGGCCACGGCGATCAGCGGCCCAGGGTTCTTGCTGCCCACGCGGAATGCGGAGCTGTTCCGCTGGTGCCTGGCGCATGGCCTGCGCGTGGTCCATCCGATGACGCTTATGAGCCGTGGCCTCTATCAGGAGCCGACCGGGGCGTTTCTCCCATCGGTCTTGTACTGAATTTTCTTCAAAGGGCCGCCGCTCCAGAAACCTGGGTCGCCCCATCCTCACTCAAGGGGTTTTGCCTGATCCGGAGTCTCATCTCATCTCATCTCATCTCATCTCATCTCATCTCATCTGTCTCTCTCGGATGTACAGGCTACTCAGCCGAGCGTGAGGTGAAGAAGAGTCTCTGTGAGCCTATGACGGCCAACCAGCAGGCGGCAGAGATGAGAGATCGCCTAGCGGGCTAGATAAGGGATGATCTGAAGAAATTCGTTCACATCCGTCTGCGCCTCGGTTCCCTCTCGATGGTGACTTGTGACGCGCAACCATTTCTACGATTGCCTTATTGACACATCTCCTCCCATAGCCTAGCCTCGTTTCTCTTCCACCTACCGAAGCGCAGTTCGTCGAAAGAAGTGGAGGATCGACGTGGAGATCAGACTGTACCCTCGACCTGCCCCTGCTCTTGCGGCGCATCAAGCTGCTGGGGATCGTTTGCAGATCTGGATCGGCGTGTTTGGAGTCGCTGGCGCGCCACCAGTCCAGTGGTTTTTGAGCGGCACGCCTATCACGCCGGCCACCATTGCCGCCCTGCATTCCGTGCGCCCGCCTGAACATGTCCCATCGGCTTCACCGCGGGCCTTCACCGGCCTGTATGAATTCACGGGCCTCCAGCCTGAGACCTCTTACACGATCATGGCGCAGTCGGAGGGTCAGCAGGCTTCAATTGCCGTGCGGACGTTGCCGAATCAACTGCCTCCTGACTCGAACAAGCCGTTTCACGTGCTGCTCGTCTCTTGTTACTATCAGCCGGAAGATCGCAATGAGCTTGTCAGCGCGGTCATCGGTCAGTTGAATGGGGCGCTGAAGCCGAACCTGACGTTGTTGCTCGGAGACCAGGTATACCTGGACCTTCCCACTCTCACCGATTACGAAGACGATACGACGTGGTTGGCCGAGTGGTTCGAACGGTCCTACGTGAGAAACTGGCAAGGGCCTGGCGGCTTAAGGGCGATATTGTCTTCAGCCCCATGCATCAGCATTCCAGATGATCATGAGTATTGGAACAACGCGCCACACAGTAGCCTTGTGGTCGGGAACACGCAGTCTGCCGAGGGTCGGCAGCGCTGGCGTACAGCCGCTGACATGCTGTATCGGGGATTCCAACTTCCTCTCCCATTGCAACTCGGTGACCCATTCATCCTGGACATTCCACCGCTTTCGTTTTTCCTGGCCGATTCGCGAAGCCAGCGTACTGAGAGTCGTAGCCAATCGATGACGCCACAGGCCAGGCACAGGCTGCAAGCCTGGTGCAATCGCGTCGCTGAGGAAGGGTTGTTCGGTGTGTTCGCCACAGGCCAGTCGCTCTACGATGAACCAGTGGGGAATGTGAAGGGCAGCGTCGTGGACTATTCCCTTTCCAACTATGGAGACTATCCGGAGATCATTCGCCTGCTCATGTCGATTCCGGATCGTGGACAACCGATACTCTGCCTGACGGGAGATGTTCATTGGGGGCGAGTCGCGAAGTGTGTCGATATTAAGACCGGGCGAGACGCCTTTTATGAGGTCATTTCATCGCCCAGCGCGTTGGTGAGTTCGGTCGGGTTTGATGAGTTGAAGAAGGTTGGAGATTTTTTCGGAGGTTTGTTCGGCAAATCAGATCCATGGCCCCGTCACCCCAATTCGGATACACCGCCGGACTTTCTTGCCCAGCAGGTGCTCAATAAACAGTATCGATCGCAAGAACTGTACGGCCAACCTGGCGATCAAGCGGTGCTGTTGTCTTTCTCGCGCGCAGGATACGGCGTCGACGTACGCGTGACGTATTATCCGATCCATGAAGATGCTCAATTGCGTCGACCGATTACCGTAGGACCGTTGCACTTGCGTCCTTTATGAACAGGAGGGATGTATGCTTCCGATAGCTCCTGCACGAACCGATAAAGAATGGGAAGGTGTGGGGCCGCTTCCAGGCCTGGGCGGTGAAGACAACCTGGGATGGATAGAACGGGCCACTCAGACTCTGACATCCAAATTCGGTGACGGTCTCCAGTCTCAGGAGTTAGTCCGTCTTGTGTTGTTCGGAGGCACGGATCCTGTTTCTTTCCGGCTTCGGATCGCTCAAGCTCACATACGACATGACATGACCCCCAGTAGTTGGTCGCATGTCGCCCTGATCCATCAAAAATTGTTGTCTCGAGTCTACGAAATCTCATTGGAGCCACACGGTGGATTCCACTATCCGGTTTCGACGAATGGATTACAATCCGGCAATTTAGGTTCTTCGTCAATTCTACTGTGAATTTTTTCCGCCATGAAGCAGAATGCTGTTTTTTGGATTGGACGACAACCCCATGAAAGACACCGCACTGTACGAACAACTTCTGGGACTGAAAACGCCTTGG
>Ga0163151_10005041_pt1 | contig 17203 bp, 20 predicted proteins | sample OliLakLV19MP5IB2_FD_145596 | JGI IMG/M metagenome (GOLD analysis project Ga0163151, IMG submission 145596) | Freshwater microbial mat bacterial communities from Lake Vanda, McMurdo Dry Valleys, Antarctica - Oligotrophic Lake LV.19.MP5.IB-2 | ecosystem: Environmental > Aquatic > Freshwater >...
CGTTCGCCTCGAATATCCCCAAGGCTCTAAAGTCATTCTTTGCCTCCACCCTTCCGGCCACTCTTCCGTCCTGGCCCACCAGCCCGACAAAAACCTCAAACCCATCATCCTTTTTACAAACCGCTAAAAGTGACCCTGTCCGATTTTGCTAACTACAAAAAATTCCGATTTTGAAAACTACGCGACATACAGTTGGATTTGTTTTGGCACGCCTTGGACCATCGGATACAACCATCAAGCGACCATTCCTGAAATGAGGACAGGATTTTGGGGATTGGGCCCGCCTAACCTCCATGTGGCCATCGAGCTTCTGTTTCTCCCACGAAGGGGTCTGCTATTTTGGACACCATTTTTGCTGCTATTGCCGGTCGGCCTGCTGCTTCGGCGCAGATTCTTCGATCATAGAATTTTGGGAATCATAATTGTCCTCCATATCTTCGCGATGTGCGGCACCACCCGCGATTGGCCGGCTGGCTATGTCCTCGGGCCCAGATTTTTGGCTCCTGCACTACCCTTAATGGCTCTTCCCTGCGCTTTCGGCTTGGAGAAATATTTTAATTTCGGCGCCTATCTGGCTGCGCTTTCCATCGTTTTAACTGGCCTCGGAACGCTCATTAATGCGACCCCGCCTGCTCATTTCTTAAATCCAATTATGGATGTCCACATTCCGGCCCTGCTTCGGGGAGAAATCTCATACAACTTGGGGCAGTTTATAGGATTCCAAGGAGCATGGGGTCTCTTTCCTTTTTTCGTGCTTGCTGCTATTTTCCTATGGTTATTGTGGCGAGAAGCCGGTCAAGCTTGTTATGAAAATTTTAAAAAAGTGTGATAATCTGCGGCTTTTCCGATTTCTTCTGAAGTTTTTCAGCAGCTTCGTCGATCTTTGGCGCGTCCCAGGGACATCCCCGGCAGGATGTCGCATCCGCGGAACACCATCCCATTTGCTTGCTTTCACACTCATCGAATTGCTGACGACGATTGCCATCATTTCAATCCTTGCAGGCCTTCTCCTAACTGGGATCACCTCGGCTCGCGGGAAAGCGGATTCGGTCGCCTGTCGCAATAATCTCAAGCAGTTACAACTGTGCTGGCAGCTCTACGTCAATGACAGCAATGATGCTCTCCCGCCTAACCTTTCCACATTTGGTGACGACGGTATATGGCGGAGCACATCGAATTCATGGATCGGACTGAGCAGCACAATAAAGGACAAAAACGATTCAGGGATACGTGAAGGCCTCCTCTTCAAGTATGATTACAACCGATCGGTCGCTCTCTATCACTGTCCAGCGGATAAGTCGAAAGTAGAGAATCAACTTCGTTTAAGGAGTTATTCAATGAACGGGACGATGGGGGGAAAAACCGACGAAGTGCAACGTGTCGTTTATAGGGCGGCGGAGATCCCTGCGCCAGCAAAGGTGTTTGTTTTCATAGATGAGCATCAGGATAGCATCGACGACGCACATTTCCTGACATGGGCGGCACCAGATGACCGCTGGGTAAACATGCCAGCTGATCGGCATCAAAAAGGTTGCACCCTTTCGTTTGCGGACAGCCATGTCGAACGCTGGGGATGGCGCTGGAAAAAGGATCTCCGGAATAAATCCTCCTACTGGAAAAAAGCCGAAAACGAATCCGATTTGATTGATCTGAGGCGGCTACAGGACGCTCTGCCGTGACTTCCGGACGGCAAACTTTTGGCTGAAATTTGTATGATGCGAATTGGCCTCGTGATTTTGGTTGTTATTGGAATTCTGATAGGGCTCGCTGTGCGACTCCCTCTTCTTCAGTTTCAAAGTCTCGATTATGAGTTCTACTTGAAACGGTGGACACAGTTTCTAGCAGAGCAAGGCTTTGCGGGGTTTAGAGAAGGATTTAGTAATTATCCCCCCTTCTACACCTATTTGCTTTTCGTTTGCGCTAAACTTCCGTTTCCTTGGATATGGACCATCAAGGCGTGGTCAATTCTTTTTGATTTTATTGCAGCCTGTGTCGTTTACAAGGTCGTTAAGGCGCGATTTTACAGTGGGACAAAGATACCACTAGGAGCAGCGTTCCTAACTTTTCTTCTGCCGACTGTGGTCCTCAACGGCGCCTTATGGGGACAGTGCGATTCGATTTATGCTACGGCAATTTTGGTCTCGGTTTGGATGCTCATAAAAGGAAAGCCGATTTTAGCCTCAATCGCTTGGGGTGTCTCCTTTTCGATCAAACCGCAGGCGATCTTTTTTCTGCCTCTGCTCTTGGCGCAAGGCTGGCATCAACGGCGAATTCTCATTGGGCTGGGCTTTCTACCGTTGATCTATTTCTTGCTCGCTTTGCCCGCGTGGATAGCGGGCCGTCCTTTGGGTCAGTTGGCTGGTATCTACATCAATCAAAACCAAATACACCGACTTTCTGTCTACGCCCCCAATCTCTACTGTTGGCTTCCCGAAAGCCAATATCATGTTTTTAATTCCGGCGGTATGGTGTTTGCGGCGGTGTACACTGTTGTTTTTATGGTGGCCCTGGCAAGAAGACTGCCACATCCTTGGGATGCAACGCTTCAGGTGAAGGCCGCGCTTGCTTCTGTGCTTCTAATTCCATTTGTGCTTCCAGAAATGCATGAGCGTTACTTTTATTTGGCTGACATACTCTCGCTAATTTACGCGTTTTACTCACCGCGTCGCTTCTATATTCCAATCCTTGTGCAAGTGGCATCACTTTTTTCCTATTTTCCTTTCCTTTGGGATACGGAGCCCGTTCCCATAAAATGCCTGGCATTTCTTAACCTTTTTGCGCTGCTAGTGGTGCTTTACGATACCTTGGCTGGTAATCGAAAGGCATTGGCAGATGGACTTCCAGTCGTAAAAGGATGTTCCGATTTATAATCACAGGATTTCCTTATAAAACGGAAAATCCGCTCATTTTGAATTCCCTCAAATCAACGAATTCCTCAACAGCAAGAATGTTTTCGTCTTATTGGGTCAGGCTCTAGTTAGATGATGCACGTCTCGTCGCAGTTAACCATGGGCCAATTTTTACTGGCCAGTAATTTCCGCAAACTCGCGGCAACAGGATCTCTTTGTGGCACGGCAGAGAATCAGTGCTAGGTTAAGGATGGGAGCAAATGAGCGATGGACTCGCGATGCAATAATTCTGCATTTGGAGGATGACGACAATGGTTCCTGGCTTTTTGTGCGGCTGCGAACCTCCCCGGAACGACGTCGGGCCATTCTCGAAGGATTTGACCGCAGCGGTGTTTCCGCGGCCGAGTTCGCCAGGCTGGTGGGAATCAAATATTCAACGTTCGCCCAATGGGTTCAAAAGCGGCGGCGTGAACCTGATCAATCCAGGTCGAGGCGTAAAACCACACCTTCCAAACAGCAAACTCCGCTTCGCCTGCTCGAAGCGGTCCTCGATGGGCCCAACCTGCCTGCCGCCATCCATCCCCGGAGCGTGAAGCTCCAACTGCCTGGCGGAGTTCAGATGGAACTTTCATCTGTCGATCAGGCGCCTCTGGTGGCGGCGTTGGTGAAAGCCCTGCAACTTCCGGAGGCCCCATGCTGAGTTTTACCGGGAGTCTCAAGGTGTTCCTGGCGGTCGAACCGTGTGACTTGAGAAAAAGTTTCAACGGTCTCCATGCGCGGGTCACTGAAAGCCTGGATGAAGACCCGCGTTCGGGAGCGCTCTTTGTCTTCATCAACCGCAGACACACGCGTCTGAAGATTCTGTTCTTTGACGGCACCGGACTTTGGATTTGTACAAACAGACATGTATCAGACTGCCCGCTTGAGGCACTCTGGAATTCTCCTCTATCCCAACCATCCACTTTTCCAGCAGCGTGCTGATTTGGAAATTGTCGAGCTTCGTTCTGACATGGTCGTCGTGCGGTTGACGGATGGATCTCGGCAGGGCATTCCCGCCTGGATGTTTGATCCAGTCGTTTGCAGCACGGTACGCAGTTCACCCAAGCCAGAAATCAAGGTGTGATTCACTATTGGAAATTGCTCATCTGCTTGAAGCGAATCGGGAAGGGAAGATAACTGCTGGGGATGAGTCCCATTCCAAAAACGAAAATTCCGACATTAATATCGGCCCCGATCCAAACACGCCTTCAGTTCGAGGAGAAAATCCATCCGCAGAGCCCAATTTCAGAGACAGCAAAGGCAGAGTGCCTGGCTCTGATAAAGCAACTGATCAAAGCGGTCGCAGAGTCCGCCACAGCAAACCAACGTGGAGGGCACAATGACTGAGAAGATCCGGGAATGCCATCTGAGCCGCTCAGCTTTTGTTTACATCAGGCAATCGACACTCCAGCAGGTTAGGAACAACACAGAGAGTTCCCGGCGCCAGTACGCTTTGGAGGGACGAGCCAAAGAGCTTGGATTCAAAACGGTGGTAGTGATCGATGAAGATTTAGGCATCTCTGGAACGGGAAATCGAGGGCGACCCGGCTTTGCCAAACTGCTCACCGCAGTTTGTGGAGGAGAGGTGGATGGCCGGCCGCGAAAGAAATCCGGACGTCGTCTTCCGATGGAACAATGGGCTGTATTGATCAGGGATCATCATGCCGGATATATTACATGGGAGCGTTACGTGAAGAATTTGGAATTGCTCAAATCAAACAGCGTGAAGGCGCATGCGGTGCGTGCCGGGGCCCCACCACGGAGCGCCGGTTTCCAAACCGGCTTCCACTGAACACCTTTTTAAATTGGAATTATTGAGCCCAAAGCTTCTTTGGCGTCGCATACCCGCTTCTGAAGAGTTCACGGGCGCAACGGACCAATTGAAAATTGGCCCTGTTCTTCGGGTGATGTGATGCGGATATTTCACCCCACCTTTTGGTTGATGGAAGCGTTTTAGATTATTCATTTTCTCTCTTGAGAGATCGAAGTTGGGGCTGCAAGCGCAACCTGACTCCAACAAAACCAAAAATACAATCAGTGCAAAGAGGGAGGTGAAACTCCAGCGCACCATCTGGTTTTTGGTTTCGGAAAACATTACGAGTATATCTCAACCCTCCGCAAACAGGGGCTCCCCGTCCTCAAATACCTCCGCCTCGCACTCAATGGCAAACCTTTCTTACCTCAGGGCGTTAAAACATCCTGAGTAGTTACGGGAAAACCATAAGCCCCAATTGGAGGTATGTCTGGATATGATGGCCTGGGGCGCGCCAGATTCCTCCGCAAAAACCAAGTCAATTCCATGCATCCAAAAACTCCCAAAAGAGCCGGGAGATAACGCCAACGATTTAAAATTACAAAAAGGATGGCTAGAAACCAGCAGCTATATTTGACGGTGTCATAATCCCCGAAGTTAGTGAGAAATACGGCGTAGGCGCTTCTCAACTCTGGCTTGCCATAAATCGAGGCACTAATGTTTTTATCGAGAGAGTTAGTAGTTCCATTTTCTATGAATGGAATGACACAAAGGCCGAGGAAGACAAAATAAACCCACCACCAGAATCGCGGAAGGTCCTGAAATGGCTTTTTTAAGTTTTCCGCAATATCGATCCACGCTTTTGATTTGAGGTTATTTATCATCTGAAGCCCGATGAATTCCAAGCACCGCCAGGACAAAACCCGAAAAAACAATTTGGACAGCCATTCCTATCAAAACCACGGAAGGAATAATCAAGCGCAAGCTCTCTCCATAAGGCAGGTCGCCGAAACCAACTGATTTCCATTTTAGAAAGGCAGTAGCGAAATAAAAGAGCCCCGTCAGACCGAATGCTAAACCTGCGACCAATCCCGATTCAAATGGACTGCATTTAGCAAGTTTTTTGTAAAAGTTGTCCAGGGGCAACAGACCATGTGTTCTGGCATAAACATTGATAAATGTGCCCAAAGAAATGATTTGCATTCCTACCAGCACCCCCATCCCCGATGCCAAAAGCGTATTAGTATCAAACCGCACAGAGCCAACAATCACAGGCTTCATCGACAAAAAAAGAAACGCAACAAGACTGCTCGCATAGAGTCCCAGCCCTGGAAAAAGAAAAAGCCAGTTCGGTGAGTACAGCAGCATGAATCGAAGGTGCCTCCAACCATCCTGCCAAGTGCGCAGATGAGGCGGCCTGTTGCGGCCATCTCTTCGAAGCGTTGCCGGAACTTCGACAATTTTTAAATCCGCGATATGAGCTTTAACCACCATTTCGGTGGCAAACTCCATGCCTGGTGTGGTGAGATTCAATCCAAGAATCTTGTCTTTCCGAAAAGCGCGAATTCCGCAGTGAAAATCGTGGATATGAGATTTAAAAAAAAGCCGCCCCAAAGCCGAAAGCACTGGATTGCCAAGCCAGCGATGCAAAAACGGCATGGCGTTTACGTGAATGGTTCCTCCGCCAGAAGGAAACCTGCATCCCATCACAAAATCAGCGCCTTTGCGGAGCTCCGCAAGATATCTGGGCAACTCGCAAAAGTCGTAACTCATATCTGAATCACCCATCAAAATAAATTCACCATTTGCGGCATTAATGCCTGCCAGCAGAGCATTCCCATAGCCTCTTTCCTTGACATGAATTACACGAGCTCCTAGTGCCCTTGCAATGTTTTGTGAACCATCGTTCGATCCATTGTCAGCGATCAACACTTCGCCCAAGAAGCCAAAGTTTTTGAAGCCATTCACCGCTTCGGAAACGCAAGCGCCCACCGTGGCCGCCTCATTGAGGCACGGTAGAAGAACTGTAATTTGGCTGAACGTTTGTTCGGAGAGTGCACGAGGAATTATCATCAGAGTGGTCGCGGAGAATCGATCTGGGCTCATTTTACAAACGGCTATTGCACCGACGAGCATAATTTCGAAGGACTCATCCTTTCTCATGCCGTCCATCTCCAATTAATGAATCTCACGATAAAAAACAATTGAAGAAGACCAAAAAAATTGAGCAGTAGTAGCGAAACAGGAACATTTCAGCTGAATGAAAAAAATAGCCGAGAACGACAAAACTCTGGAGATTTTAAGCCGCCTGGTTGAAGGGGAAACCTTCCGCTGAAAAGACAAGGCCACTCAACGTCGAATCAAGGCCGCACTGCCCGGCAACCGGGCCGACAGCGACCGCAACGGGTGGCCCAAAAACGCCAGCCAATTTGGCAAGTTGCGCCCCGCCGGATTCTAATCTAAAAAAAAATGTTGCACTATGACGCCAATGTGTGTGAAAAATGGCAACTCTCAAATTTCGCTTCCTCAGCAGAATTTGTGGGTGACTTCCGGTTCTGGAAGCTTGCCGAGGTTATGATATAGGGCGATTTCCATGGCTTTATAGGTTCGAAATCCATAGGAGCGTCTGGTGACCACTCGGATCTTGTTATTGAGACCTTCGACCGGGCCGCTGGAAAGCTGGCCTTTGGCTTTAAACCAGTTCAGCAGAAGTTCGTCGTGAGCGCGAAGCATCCGTGCCACCTTCTTCATCGGCTCCAACCGGCTGCGCATGGCGCAAGAGGTCCAGTAGTCCAGAAATCCGCCCGCCCGCCAGAAGGTTTTATAGCGCCAAAAATGTTGGAAGGACTCCTTGAGCATCCACGCCCGGGCCGTCGCCAGCTTGCTGGAGAGAAGAGCCTGGAGCTTGACCCGCGCCTGACCGCGGACCCGGCTGCCCCGTTTCAACAATTTCCAACGCATCTTCTTGAGCCGTTGGCCCAGGGGCTTTTCTCGAAGCCTTGCACTCTCCCCGCGCCGTACCTGGTCCACCGCTCGATTCAAATGCGCGGTGATATGAAAGCGGTCCAGGATATGCAGGGCCTGGCCGGCCTTGGTGGCGATCACCTTCAAATACGGCTTCCACATGTCGCTGCACACAAAGCGCAATCCTTCCACCACCGAACTTCCCAGGGAGTCCAAACCCTGGCGCAAAGCGGCTTGAGTCCGGCGCGGTCCCACCCATAAGAGCCTTCGGCAATGCGAATCGATTTGATAAATGACGGTCAAATAGCTCGCGGCCCCTTTGCCTTTCCCCCAATGAATTTCATCAACCCCGATCGAGCGCACCCCCTCCAATTTGCGATGGGTCAATCCCCACTCCACAAACCATTCCACCGAGCGGTAAACCGCTTCCCAACTGGTGTGAAAAACACGGGCCGTTTCCCGCCAGGACAAGCGGCGCGCCCATTGCGCCAAAAAACCCATCATCGCCAGGGTCACCGGCCGTTTGCCCTCGCTCCAGGGAATGTGTTCGATCACCACCCCATGCTCAGGACAACTCACCCGCCGGGCCGCGTAGAGGAAATAAACCGGGATCGCCCATAGCGGCACGAAAAGCCAGCGCCGCAGCGGCAGCAGATCATACCCGGGACAAGGCTTCAGGCAGCGTGAACATTTTCCTCGCCTTCCACGATGAGGCTCGACGGTCACCTCGATCCGTTGACAACCGCTGCGGCCACTCAAAACAATCGATTGATAAACAAATCCGGCAAATCGTTGAATCCGGTTCAAAAGTGTCTTAACACTGGATAATATTCTGCTTGCATTAAAACTCAACATGTCGTAAAAAATCGCCAATCTGGATGGAGCCTCTGTGTGGGAATTGATGTGCGGATGTTTCTCATCTTAGCCTTCGCCTGATTCAATGTCCTCAACCCGACAACGCGTCGGCAAGCAGGGAAACCAAAAGAAACAGCAAATATATGTTACAGAAACTAATACAAAAGGGAGCAATCACATAGCAATCGCCGCCTCACTTGTGGGTGTGGCAAATGCCGCAACGGAGTGTCAAGAGGACTGCCCATCCAATACAACCCGCTGTTGCATCTATTACTCGAATGGAAATGTGTTCATCGATTCTTGTTGTCAACCAAATAAGGAATGTCTAGTAAAGAAGGTAGGTGGCGGTGTGGCGGTGGCGCCATATGAAGCGACTATGACATATGGGGCCAGCGGATGTCAGTAAGGAACTTGGTAATTTGTAATACTCACTAACAAAAAAGCGGGGAGGTATAATTATCAATGAGAGGCAAAAACTCGAATTTAATCTCCCCGCTGTTATTAAACAGTATCCACACAGAATAATTAAACACGGATCATTTTCTACTTTCATTAAAACCCAGCATGTCGTAGATAATACGGCAATTAAGACAAAAGTTATACGCGGGATAAATGTGCAGTTTCTCGCGCTAGTCTTTGCCTGATTCAGCGTTCTCAAACCGGTAAAATGTGGGTGAGGAGAGAAACCACGAAAAAACCTCAAATATTATGTTGAAGAAACTAATACAAAGGGGAGCAATGACAATGGCAATCGCCGCCTCACTTGTGGGTGTGGCAAATGCCGCAACGGAGTGTCAAGACGACTGTGGATCCAATCAAACCCGCTGTTGCATCTATTACGCTAATGGAAATGTGTTCATCGATACTTGTTGTAATCCAAGTAAGGATTGTAAAGTAAAGAAGGTAGATGGCAGTGTGGCGGTGGGGCCATTTGATGCGAATGTAACATATGGGGCCAGCGGATGTATGTAAGAGCTTGTCTGAAAAGTAAGTGGCGATAAGTTCAAACCTCTAATCCCTGACTGCGGCACCAACCAAAAATTTTCAAAATGTGAAAGAAAGGTTTGACTTCGCGATGGCGCTTTTCGCTTCACATTTTCAGCGCAGCCGCCGTCGGGGCGATGAAAAACGCCATTTTCGAAATCGATCTGACCGACGCACAATGGGACTATCTCCAACCCATGCTGCCTAAACCCAAAAAGCACGGTCGTCCGGCGACTGATCGCCGTATCGTGATCAACGCGATCCTTTAATCCCCCCGCTTTATTAAACAGTATCCACAGAAAATAATTATGACGGAACCAATTGAGTGATGCAGTAAGTTAAATTGAGTGGTGATTGTAATGAGAGCTCAGGGAGAACCGTGTTTGCCCTCTTAACAAAGACTTGTAGGAAAATGCCACGTTTGGCGTATCACGAATATGGGTGAAAGTCCTGGATTAAGATAAGAAAAAAAATGAAAAAACAAATTATCATTCAAGCTGGGGTGTTCCTTTTTGTAATAGTGATAGCCGTAGGATATTCAAGATACCAAAAACGGAAAGGTGCAGAGAAAGAAGCAGAAAGAATCGAGGCATTTTACCGAAATCTCGGAGGGCTCCAGTATACTCAAATCGACCAAACAGGTGGATTTTTTGACGGAGTACGTCAGAAACTATCGAAAGAGCTTAATCAATTCGATAACATGTCAAAAGACAAACTGATTGAGCTTGTAAGGCTGTTCTTAATATCCTTTTCGTCAGGAGATTTTGAATCTGCGGCAGAATTTGTAGGTGTTGATGATAGCGGCAAAACCAAAATTGCAAACTATACACTTCAGGAGTATCGTAATTACTGGGAAGATTCCAAAAAATTATCTCGATGTTTCGATTGCCTCACGGGTGTAGCTGTGGAACAGATTCAAGTTAAAAGTAATTCAGAACAGAAAAAGTCCCCTAACGCCATGTTTCGTGAGATGGTAAAATCAGATGGATTGATGCAGGAAATAGCCTTCTTTCGGACCGGTGATCAAGAAGCGCGAATAATGAAACAGGCGCATGGTAAAAATGTTATGAGTGCAATCGTGGTCTTGCCGTTGAGCTTTCGTTGGGACATAAGAACTCATCATCCATACGGGTTACACGTAATATGGTCTGAATCAGACAATCGATGGTATCCGATTAATATATTTCGTGGAGGCATCGGCCCATTCAACGCATCAGCGAAACTGCCGCTCTAGATCTCTGACATTCTATTTAAAACAAAAGCAACTACCGCTCTCTATGAAAACTGGTAATCGAATATTGGACTACCTTTCCGTTTCAATCATTGTCCTTTTGGGCATTCAACTGCTGATAAGAACGTTTGGATCAAATGCGGCAGCCCTTAGTGATGTAGCCAGAATCCCTGAAAAGCATCTTGCATTGATGTTTGAATGTAGTGTTTTAGTCTCTCTTTTAGTCTTTAAAACAGTCTTTTCGAGGTTTGCCATCGGGTCGATCTGTACTACGTTGACACTGGCATATCGATTGAGCTATTATGGTGAGCTAATCCCGCTTGGTTGTTCATGCAGGACTCTATCAAATATGTTTGATGGTAGATCTATTATCGGAAACATATTGTTCTATTTTCCGGAAATAATAATTTTTCTATGGGTGAGTATGGCACTAACAGCATTAACTGTAATGTTAAAACAAAAGTCATCTAGCAAGACTTCATTGACTCCCGCCGTATGAATTTATATAAAGCAGACAAATTAAGATTACAGGAAGATATTAAGGGTCAAAATGATGGATCATTCGGGATATTATACTAAATCGAATTGAGATAGAGTCGATATCGGAGAGTAAGATTCTCAGAGAGGTGATAGAATTAAAGTAAGTAATTTGAGCGTGGTTGTTTAATTGTGGACGGGCTTTCAAAATTAGAAGTAGGATAAACATTAATGCATATAATAAATACGATAAAGCTATGAAACAAATGTTAAATAAAGGGAACTTAGCACTTGCGGTCGGCATCCTTGCCGGGGTTTTTGCTGTTGAAGCTGCTACTACTTGCAATTCAACTTGTCAATCCAACCAAACAAGTTGTTGTATAAAGTACGCTAATGGAAATGTTGCTGTGGATGCTTGTTGCTCGTCTAGTTCAGAATGCAAGGCCCGGAAAGCCGGTACTCTGACTTACGTTACCCCCAATGACGACGGCGAGATTATCTTGGAGGCAGGCGAGTCGTATGGAGCGATAGGGTGCCTTTGAGGTTATCTATATTCTATCGGAGAGTAAGATTCTCAGAAAGATGATAGAATTAAGGTAAGCAATTTGAAAGGAGTAATTGCGTTTCCGGGCGGGCTCTCGGAAATAGATGCATGGCTCAAAAACGAGGAATTCGTGCAAAAGCTTATTTTAATATTGGTGTAGTACCGTGCCCCCTCGAGGGAGCACAGTTGTTCGCGAGCCACTTTGAGAATTGGAATGCATGGCAATGTCTTCTTCTCAGCGAGGTCGGCTGTATTTCGGGATGGATCGAATAGTGGTTATTCAGTCTCTTCCGATGGTTTGTTGAAGGGAATAAAATAAAATGAAAGTTGCTATCATCGGAGCGGGGCCTGCGGGGGCTACCTGACCGGTATCGCCCTGCTGGTGGCCACAATGAGTTTTCTTGTGAGGCCTCGTTACGGGTATTTTTTGGTTCTCTGCACTCTGAGCGGTCTGGTTCCGTTTATCCGGCCAACCCTCCTGTTCAACGGAACCGCCTCACTGGCTGTATAGGCATTCACGCATGGCGTCTGTCCTGACCAAAGCTGAAAATCTTGTCCGGCGGGTTTCTTTTCTGTCTGGGAGGAGGATTGTTGTTCATATCAAATTCGGTCCGCTTCGGTTCTGGTTTTGAGTTCGGCCACAGCCTCAAGCTCAGCAATATTGACGCGATGCGTTACGCTTCCCGATTTGATCATCCCTATAGTAGTGAACCCTTCTGGAGTTCTGCCATGGAGCTTGGCTCGCTCTTATCTGTCTCCGGGCAGAAACTGAACAATGACGATGACAGCAGGTACACAAGGAAGTATTTCGTGGGGCAATCCATGAAGCTAACCTTCGAGGCTCCGCGCCGGGAGATCTACCAATCGGGTTTACAGATGGTCTTCGTCGCTTTCATGACTCCTGAGGAACTAAGTCCTGATGGTTCGAGGTTCCGACTGCTGGGAGTTCGATGGAAACAATCAGGAGATGCTTTAAACTGAGATGAAGCAAAGAACACCCACTTTTTTGACGTGGTACAGTGCAATCGTCCTTGGACTGGGAATTGTCCTCATGACAGGGCTGGTTCCGGATTGGGGAAAATGGTATTCGTCCAGCATGCCCTACCGGATGCAGACGGAATCTCTACTCCGAGGAGAAGCAGCACTTTCTTATTCTCCATCAGCACTTGAACTTGACCTGGTGTGGTTCAATGGAACGATTCAACAGGGATGGGGATTGGGAGTGCCAATCTGGAGATTGCCATTTGAGGCACTGGCCCGCTTATTCGGACTACCTTCTTTTCCAGACCGCCTCGCACTGGCAGTTGCGATAATCCTATTTACGTACGGAACGATTCGGATCTTCACGCGTTCTTTCCCGTCTCAAAGCCCGTTAGAATGGCTCATTCAATTTCGAAGGAGACCAGATCGCCCCGTCACCATCTTACTATTGGTGATGTTTCCTCCAATCATCACACTGTGCAGTGGCCCCTTTAATGTTTATGAAGAGGCGGTTCTTTACGGGTATCTTTATAGCATGGGGTTGTTCCTGGGACTGCTCTCATTCCAACGTCGCCCTCGTTTTCTATTTTTCCTGACCCTTTCACTGTTCGCCGGGCTGGCTGGCTTTGTCCGACCTACCATCGGGGCTTATGGGCTGATAACCGTCCTGATTGCAATGGTTCTCGGATATCAGTCCGACTGGCGGTGGTGGAGGTGCCTTTCGGGAATGGTGATATTTTGCCTGGGCGGAGCATTGTTGTACTGGGCCAATTACCTGCGCTTCGGATCAGGACTGGAATTCGGACATAATTTGAACATGACAGGCATGGACGCAATTTACCTGTCCCGATTCGGTGCTCCGTTTGATGCTGCATCCTTTCTGGCCTCTGCCCGGGAACTGGTCGGCAGTTTGTTCGGGGTCAGAGAACTGAACGGATTCAACACAGTCCGTGAGGACATCGTTTGGGGGCAGGTTCCGCAACTGTTTCGCTGGAGGCATTTTTATGTCACCACCTACGACCTGACTTTTTTTTCGGCAATCCTTATTACCTGGGGCTGTGCCGGATGGTTTCTGCTGCAAAAAGGACGGCGGATTTTCATTCAAAGTATCAGACATTCTTTCTTTGCTGTCGCTGCCTTGTGGTCGCTGATGGCATTCGTGCCTCTGTTTCTTTTCTATTCAAAACTCTGGATGATTTCCTCGCGATACATGATTGATTTTGCACCGGCCATCGCGGTTGCCATGACAGCCGGAGTTTCCTTGCTCGGCGGGATGAGGATAAAACACTTTCGCCAGAGCAGGATGTTTCGTTTTTCTGTGTTCTATGCCTCGCTGCTCTGGCTCGGCTGGCAGATCGCAACTGCTCAGTTTTATTTCGGGCCAGCCCGAACCAGCACCCGCGCCGAAGTTCTTTCAATTCTTCAACGGGAACCTCCTTTGCTGGAAAGTCTGCCTTCGGGTTATTCGCTGGATAGTGACAACCGTCCGTCACGTTCGATCTACCACAATGGTTCCGGCTGGGAAGCAGACGGAACCACAGGACCGGTGGTGGTTCTATTTATCGAGCACCCTGAAAAAATTGTCCTGGAAGTGGAATCTAGCGGACCGGCTCCCGTTGACGACGCGGAATACGATGTTATCCAGGCTAGGATCGGACTGGAACCGCTTGCATTGGAATCCATTGAATCTACCGAAAAGGGAAAGAGACTGGTCTTCTCGGCCCCGGTTCGTGACTTTTATCGCCAGGGAATGCAGGTTCTTTTCCTTGCCTTCGCACCTCCGGAACAGGTGCTCGAAAGGCAGTCTCAATTCCGGCTTCTGACTGTGAAATGGAACTGAGGCTCCTGCCTGCGTTGCTGCTCAAAAGAAGGCAACGGTGTTGAACAATAGTGTATTACTTTGGTGTGGTGGCGGGTTGTTTGAGGTGGTCACCGGGCTCTTCCGCGGCTCGCTTTTGGCGGGGTTCAACAGGGGTTTCCGGGTCAAATAAATCGCGTGAAGGAGGCAATGAAACGCAGCATTGAGGCTTTGACACGGCTTATCCCGGTAAAAATTGCATCGACGCACTCTTATGCCGTAAGCGTCAGCCTTCACAAAAGAGGTTGCCACGGGGAAATCCTGCTGAAGACTGCCAGATCCGCCTGCTGCGGACACCGATCCCACCAACACAAGTGCCTATAGGCGGTTCCTGACCGTTCGACCGGGCTTGTTCAACCAATGGCGTGTGTTGCTGGCTCCGCTTCGCAGCAACACACCCTTTAATGTTAGCCGCACGGTTCATCACAAATCAATTCTGGGCCAACACGCCGATACTGCCGGAATAGTATCGAAATCGGAGAAGGCTCTGCACCGGAGGCGTGTAAAACAAACCACGCCCATTTTGGCGCTCGATGACAAAGCTGAAGCTACCGTCGCCATCGACTTTCGTGACCTCACCCACCAACACGACGCACTCCAGCGGAAACTCTGCAGGCGTCACGCCGGAAACCTCTCGGCGCGCACCGTCCACGGTGAGAACAGCAGAGAAACCCTGCCCAGACGATCCGAGCGTCTTGAGAATGATATGCTCTGGGGTGGTCGTGGTAACTCGAAGGGGTGGGAATCCCTCGGTGCGCTGGATGGTTGCGCAACCGCCGACGATGAGAGTAATAGCGGCTAAACTCAGATTGATGATGTGCTTTTTCATAAGTGCGGTGTCGAGTGCGGCTAACGATAGAACTCAGCGACCGGCGAGTGAGCCGGACGCAAACAACGAAGTGAAATATCGGAATGACCAAGAGCGACAAACTGCAACGGCCCGCGCCGGTTCGCTGGAGTGACCTGGTTCGGCGTTAAAAAGTTCATAATCTCCAAAATCTCCGGTCCACCTCTGACACGAACTTACCGCGACGACCGGCCTGATCGCAGCGCCTCCAACTGCACTTTGCGCCCGTCGCGTCCTCTGCGTGAGAAACAAAAAATACCTCACGACAAGGTCGCCAAGGACGCGAAGAAAGAACAACATCAAACACTCGACTGGTCAACTCCCGCTTCACGCCGAACATTTATGTCACCGGCGGAACCGCCGGGATATTGACCTTCATGGGGGCGGCGATAATTTCGCTTTTCATTCGTGGCAAGAACGATTTAGCTACGAATCAGAAAGGATATTGAAAATGGGAACCACGGCGCGGGAAAAAGGTTCAGGTCCACGGCTCATCGTCAATCCAAAGGCACCTCTGTTCGATCAGATCCGGGAGGTCATGCGCTTTCATCATTACGCCATCCGCACCGAGAAAGCTTACACCCAATGTTCACGGCCATTTCGAGCTTTTTCTTGGAAGCTATCTAAAAATCACGCTTGTTGACGGGTTAGTTAGGGAAGTTGGGAGAACGAACACGGACGTCTTGATCGCCGACGCATAGTCTGGATCGCCGTGACTCCCGAGGAGATCGGCCTGAGCGGCCGCTGGCAGGTCATCGCGTCGAACGCTATCCAAAACCAGCACCAGCTCAAGGAATCGGCCTCGCTCGAAATCGGCTGCTACTCCACGAGCCTGCCCGTCAAAGAACACGATGATTTCATGGGATCGCATGGGATCATCGGACGGATACAAAAAACCTCGCCATTGTCGCACCCGTCGGTAATTTGTTGCATCGCCTTATAAACCTTTAGATAATCATTGCGCAAATTTCTCGCGGCGTTAGCGTGCGTCTTTCGTACGTTGCCTCCTCGGCATACATCGCATAGAACAGGTTGAACGCTTCTAGGTGAAAATGCCCCGAGCCTTGGGCCGGGTCGAGAAAGGTGATTTCGCAGACCAGCTTGCGCGCCACCGGCGCACGGTCGGCATCCTTCACGTAGTATTCCCACCGCTCGCAGAGCTTCGAGTCGGGATACATCCCCATCCAGAGCGCTCCGAGGGAATTCTGGACGAGGAACTTCACCATGTAAGGCTCGGTGTAAAGCTGAGTGGCCGGGATGATGTCTGCGCCCTGAATCTTCGCGCCCTTCTTGGTGCGCACCATCTCAAAGACGCGGTCCTTCTCGTCGACGTTCCAATACTGGTAGGCCCAGCCAAAGGCATCCGGCGCGGCGAATACTTCATCCGTGGCGGCGTCCTGTCCCCGCATGTTCTCGGTGCCGCTGAGAAGGGCGACGCAGCGTTTCAGCGCGGCGACGGAAGGTCGCAGAGCCACCGCAGGCGACTTTGGGTCGAAGAGTGCTGGCAATTCCTGGAATCGGACGGCGAATTCAGCAAAGAGCACCGCGAAGAGACCATCGTCTTCGCCCTTGGCCGCATCAGGATTCTTGCGGAGGAGTCGTTGATGGACAAGGGAGCGTCCCGCGTATGCGGCCTTTTGCAGGATGACTTCCTCGATGATGCTGCGCGCCTCCATGCACCGAAGCGCGAAAAGGCGATTTGCCCAGGTGTAAGCGGATTCGCGGACGAACTCGGCGACGGCGGCAGCGCGCTCAACTCCGGCCTCGGCGCGAAGCTGCAAGTAGCCATCCACCAGACGACGCGCAGCCTTGTCCTCGGCG
>Ga0163151_10005046_pt1 | contig 17196 bp, 20 predicted proteins | sample OliLakLV19MP5IB2_FD_145596 | JGI IMG/M metagenome (GOLD analysis project Ga0163151, IMG submission 145596) | Freshwater microbial mat bacterial communities from Lake Vanda, McMurdo Dry Valleys, Antarctica - Oligotrophic Lake LV.19.MP5.IB-2 | ecosystem: Environmental > Aquatic > Freshwater >...
GACGTATTTACCTCCTATAAAAGCAGTTTCTGTAATAACCCGCTCGATCGCTTGATCAATTTCATCTTTAATACTGTGGTATTGAGCGGATAAATCAACAAATGGGATTTGCACGATAAGTAAGTTTTAGAATTCTAATCGGTAATCAAGGATCTGATTTTTCGAGCCGGATTTCCTGCGTAAATTCCGGGGGTATTGATGTCTTTCGTTACGACGGCCCCTGCTCCGATCACCACGCCATCGCAGATGCGAACCGGTAGGATAGTAGCGTTAGAACCAATGGAAACATGGTTGCCGATGTGGGTATTTTTCCATTTGCTTTTATCGCCATTGGCCGGGCTGCCTTCTGTAAACAGGTCATTAATGAACATCACCCCATGGCCTATAAAGCAATCACTTCCAATTGTAACGAGTTCGCAAATGAAAGTATGCGACTGTATTTTGGTACGGGCTCCAATGATTACGTCCTTTTGAATTTCTGTAAACGGACCGATAAAGCAATCGTCATCAATAGTGCAGCCGTAAAGATTAGCAGGTAATACCACTTTTACGCGTTCACCAAATTGAACGTCTTCCTTTATGCGTGATTCAAAAAGAACTGGCTCAGGCATATACCTTTTTTTTCAGGCTTGCTTTTGGTGTAACTGAGCGGGCAGTGCTGTATATTTTCTCAATAATTTCCACTGTTTTCAAGCCTTCAAATGAACTGGTAGAAATTGAGGCATTGTTCTCAAGTACTTCAATCAGATTATCATACACTTTATCATGATTGCTCATGCTTCCTTGGTAATTGCCGTAGTTATTGGCCTTGTTGCCCTCTGGCAGATTTTCAATTTTAAAGTCTGCGATGTTTTGGTATTCTAATTCGTTCAGGTATTGACCACCAATCTTTACCGTGCCTTTTTCACCAAAAATAGCCAACGAGCCTTCCATATTTTTTTGGTAACTATTCACCGTATAGTTTATGGTACCGATTGCTCCGTTGCTGAATTCCAGGATCACTACTCCTGTGTCTTCAAATTCAATGATGCCATCATGGGCAAAGTTACCAGTATAGGCAGTTACATTTTTTACATCCCCAACCATCCAATAAAGTAAATCCACAAAATGACTAAACTGGGTAAAGAGGGTGCCTCCATCCAAATCAGCAGTGCCTTTCCAGGAGTTTTGGTAATAATCTTCATTGCGATTCCAAAAACAACTTAACTGAATGCTGAATATTTTTCCTAATTTACCTTCATCCATGGCGCGCTTGACTGCTTCTACTGGCGGATTAAACCTGTTTTGTTTAATGGCAAAAAGACGGCGATTGGATCGTTCCGCTGCTTTGATCATTTCGCCACAATCACTGGCAGATAGTGCCATAGGCTTTTCGCATAATACATGGAATCCTGCATTCAAGGCAGCAATCGTATGTTCTGCGTGAAGTCCATTTGGAGAGCAAACGGACACAACATCTACTAATTCAGGTTGTTGGAGCAATTCCTGTATATTATAAAATGCTCTGGCACCGTATTTTTCAGCCAATGCGTCAGCCTTTTCCGGTATATTATCACAAACAGCGGTGAGCGTACCTCGGTGGCTGATGTGTTCCGCATGGCGTTGGGCGATCCGGCCGCAGCCGATAAGAGCGAATTTCAGCATTATCTTTTAAAAAGTGGTTTCAATGGTTTGAGCAAAGGGATTTCATCAAAAATGGAAATACTCAAGGCGTAATGATTGTGCGGCACTGGCGGAGCATTCAAATATGCTTCGAATTCTAGCCGGGTAAATCCCAACTTTTTGATTACAAACTCATAATCGGTTTCCAAAAGGTCTATCGGGTAAATAGGGGCTTTCAATTCTTCGAGCGCTTGTTCTTTTGTAATCTGACCAGAAAAAATCAGGTTGGATAAATGCGCCTTACGTTTGTCAATTTTGAATTTGCGCGGCAAAATAAAACCCTGATAGAATCGTGTAAAAACAGATTCGTAATGCTTGCCGCCATAATCACGCCATCCCAATTTCGCTATGATCGTTTCCTTTGCTTCGGCTTTGTTATAGTGATAATAATTGAGCATTGGCCAAGACTGAAATGGCTTTTTTCGTGCAACAATCCGGCGACGGATTGGGCTCATGATTGGGTATGATTTCAGCGGAATGGTTCCAAACTGTTTATGGATGTCGCGCAAATTGGAGGTGTTTTTGCAAATCCAGGAGGTTGGTAGGGTGTGCTCTGTGACCACATTGCGGCCATCAATAATATGCTTAATTTTGTGTTTTTGTACCAATATATCCAGTGCCGAGAATATCGCAATGTCTGTAATGGCTTCAATATCAACTACATTGGCTTTAAGGTAGGCTAATTGTATATCTCGAAATTCCTCCCAATCTATAACATAAGTATAGAGGTCAAATCCAAGTTTGGTGACTATAGCCTGGATATTGTGCACCGCCAATTCAGAATTCCAGCCGTTGTCGAAGTGCACACACAACACCCGGAGTCCTTCCTGGTGTGCCAGATAAGCAAGGTAACTACTATCCACGCCACCGCTTACACCTAAAATGCAATCGTAAGGTTTCCCTACCCCATCTGCTTTAATTGTTCGGATAATTTCGGCCACTTTTTCCTTACCGGCATTGCCTTTGAGCACATTGGCTTTCTCAGCGGCAACGTATTCTGAATAATAATTGCAAATACCGTATGCATCAAATTGTATATCTGGATCGGCAATATTGTCCAATACAGAAAGGCTGCATTGGCGGTACTCTGGATCATGTTCGCTCCAAACCATGGCTTTAAAAAGTTGTAAAACAGTTTTTTATGGCTTCCTGAGAAGGATAGCTGATGAGGACGGCCTGATGTGGGCGTTGGAAGACGAACATACTGCCAGCTGCTACGGCAGAGGCTCCATTTTGGACCGCTTTTGAAAAGTCGCTCAAATCACTCGCGCCACCGCAAGCAACAACCGGCACATTTACAGCAGTTGCAACCATTTGAATCAATTCAAGATCGTAACCCTCAAAGGTTCCATCTTTATCAATACTATTCAGGAACAATTCTCCTGCTCCTGCTGCTTCCATTTTTTTTGCAAATTCAACTACAGTGAATCCAGTATTATTGGTGCCGTTATCCCGATATACTCTGTATCGGCCAAGCCAATCTTTCTTCACATCAATAGAGGCAACAATGCTTTGATTTCCAAATTGTTGCGCTGCTTCTGAAAGTAAATTCAAGTTTTCAAAGGTGGCTGTATTGAGCACAACTTTTTCTGCTCCTTCGTATAAAATCTGCTTGATTTGCTGCAAAGTTGAAATTCCACCACCAAACCCTAATGGCATAAATGCTTCCCCGGCAATTTCTGAGAGTTGTGAAATGTTGGGTGCTTTTTTTTCTTTACTGGCAGAAATATCCAAAATGATTATTTCGTCTACTTCTTTCTCGTTGAATATTCTGACTGCATTGATAGGATCTCCCACATAACGGTGTTTTTTAAACTTTACGGATTTTACTAATCTGCCACTTTGGATAAGTAAAACAGGTATGATTCTGATTCTTTGCATTAGTAATTTTCTACAAAGTTTCGAAGTAGGGCCATGCCATATTTGTGGCTTTTCTCAGGATGGAATTGTACTCCAAGAATATTGCCTCTTTCTATTGCTGCCGTAAATTCATACCCATAACTACTGGATGCTAATTCATCCTGTTGGTCGGCACAAACAAGGTGATAAGTATGTACAAAATAAAATCGGGGTTCAGGTGGCATGTTTAAAAGCAACTTACTTTCTTTTTGTATGGCTATCTCTCCCCAACCCATATGTGGAATTTTAAGAGACTGCTGTGCCTGATCAATTTTAAATTTAACTGTTTGGGCATTTATCCATCCTAAGCCTCTTTCACTACCTTCTTCACTACCTAAAGTTAGCAGTTGAGCACCCAGGCAAATTCCTAGAATAGGGATTTTATCTTCTAGAACTCGCTGGTTCAAAATATCAAAAAAAGGAGATTGGCGGAGTTGATTCATTCCGTAGTCGAAGTGGCCTACACCGGGAAGGATTAGTTTATCGGCTTCGGCTATTGCTCCTTTATCATTGGAAATCAAAGCGTCCTGATATCCCACTTTTTTTAGCATGTTGCGGATGGAGGTAAGATTGCCGATTCCGTAGTCGATGATGGTTAGCAAATTAAATTCTTTTATACAGGGCTAAAATCCAATAATAACGATCTTCTTTAGGCCAAAAAAGTTTAGGAATAGCTGTAAAATAAGATATTATGCTTACTCTTGGTTTTGTTTTTAAAATTTTCTGATTGTAGATGTTTTTATTGATTTGATCTCGATAGCCACAAATGGGGCATATCGGTGATTTCCAACTGAAAAATTGTTTAGGATAAAAAATTTTTCTAAACTCAAAATGACCCTTAAATGCACTTTTTTTGTTAAGTTTCTCAATAGAAATACATTTAAAACCTAAATCATCAAAAAGATTGATCATGGCTTGATCACTAAAAGTCCTAAGGTGTAATTCAAAATTAAAAATGGATTTACATGAAGGGCATTGATTATGACTTTCTTCCAGTTTTTCATTGTAAGGAACACTAACGATTATGTAGTCCTTTGCAATGCGGGCTAACTCGGATAAGGATTGCTGATAAATAGGAACAGGTAAATGTTCAATAACTTCTAAGCAACTTACACAATCGTAAGATCGATCAGTAAATGGTAAATTATCAATCTCAGCCAATTATTTTTTTGAATCCACGAATCTTAATGCCATTTCACTCCTATCAACTCCCGTTAAATCAAGTTGCGGTATATTCTGGGCTAAAAATTTTAAAAAAACGCCATTCCCACAACCAATATCTACAAAAGATTTTACTGAGTCAGGTATCAAACTAGCGGTTACCCGAAATCGTTCTTGGTTTTCAGGATCATTAAGCATTTCGCCTTCCCAAAAGGATTCTTCCTCGTAATATATTTTCTCGAAATCTGACATCACAAAGTATTTAGTTTATCCCTACTGGAGAATTGCTGATTTTATATCAAATTTAGGCCACACCCTTTTCTATTTCAATTGCCAACACGCATCTCTTTTTTGTGTATAAAAATTCGCGCTTTTTGATATAATTTTTGCGCTGTAAAAGTGATTAAAAAGTTAAATCGAATTAAAGTAAATATCGAGAATATCTCAGATAATATTTTTTTTCTATTACATTTAAAAACAAAATTTAAATAGGAGTATATTATCTCAAATTCTTTTTTTCTCAAATATTTTGTATACGCTCCATTACTATATTTATCAAGAAAGCTATTTACGTGAAGTTCATTTTTGAAAATCTTTCTCCTTCTTACAAAATCATTTGTGAGAAGTTCTTGTTCAGAGAAGCCATCTTTATGTATTCTGTAAACACCCATTGCTTCGTTTATGAATCCAATATCGCCTTTGGTTGCAAGAATGAAGTGCAGCGGATAATCGCCAACATATAAATTCTCAAATCCGATTGGAAGCTGAATAGATTTAAAAAACATAGAACAAGATCTAATAAACCAACCTTTATTCAAAACGTCGAAAATGTTACTTGTTGCAGGGTCATTTTCATTAGAATATTCTAATTTTTCAAATAATTTGTCAGCATACATAAATTCCCATTTTACTTTATGATAGCACAAAGAAATGTTAGGTTGCATTTCTAGATAATCGAATTGTTTTTTTAGTTTAGTTTTAGCTATCCAAAAATCATCTCCTTCTAAATAAGCGATGTATTTTCCTTCTGCAGCATGTATTAATTCAACAAAATTCAACCCTGGGCCAACGTTTTTTTTTCTTGAAATAAGTTTAATTAAATCTGGATATTTCGTTTTGTAGGATTGAATAATTGCTGTAGTCCCATCAGTTGAGCAATCATCTGCAATAATTATTTCCCATGGGAAATCTACTTGTTGCATGAGCACGCTTTCAATAGCCTGCTCAATGTATTTGACATGATTATAAGTGATGATGCAAACCGATACTAATAGTTTCTCCATGCTCTATTTCCCTTTTTCACACATTAAAAAAATACTGGAACAGAGATCAGGATAAATTTGTCCCAATTGATAGCATCCCTCCAAATATTCATTTGAAATAATATCGGTTTGTAACAATTTATCCCATTGAAAATTGGCCAAGGCTTTAAAAAAAATCCCCGAGCGATGAATGACGTTTAACCCTGCTGCTTTAGCATCTCGTTCCAATGTATCAAGGGCGTATGTAATCCTATGTCCATGTTCTTTCTCGGCAGGAGTAATCGCTGAATTGTGACTGATCAATCCCATTTTTACAGCAATTTGCCTTGATGGTGCATTGGCATTTGGACATACGAGAAAAAAGCGCCCCTTGTCCGAAAGCCATTCATCATTGATTCTTTTTAAAACTGTAATAGGATCATCCAAATGCTCTAACACATGCGTAAGTACAATATTATCATACTTTTGGGGGAGTGCTACCGTTTCAAAGAGGGCGGTTATGATTTTTACCTTATCTCCAAATGTTTCCTTGGCTTCAGCAACCGCTTCGTCAGAAACTTCAACACAAGTAATATCTTTGAAATAAGGCAGAAACCGTTCCGTGAAATTACCTTTATAGCTTCCCAACTCAAGCAAATTACCCGGAATAAAAAAAGGTTCAAATGCGCGAATCATAAACGGGTGCATTACATCAAAGTCAAAGCTGTAGCCATATTTATGATCTTGTGTATCCTTTAATTCTACATTGTAGTTTCTTGTTGTGTGCATATAGATTGATTTTTGTGATGCAAACTTTGATTTATTCCTCCAAAATCGCTAAGCCAAAACCTTGACGACCGAATTCATTACCATTGTACAATAGATAAATTTTTCTGTCACATTCAAATGACATGGGATAGCACATCATATCCGAGTCCCATTGACCACTGGGCGAAATGTTAATTTTTACAAAATCGTCGTCCCGTTTCCAGGTGATAAGGTCGGTGGATATAGCACAGCCAATGCGGTATGATTTATTTCTATCTGTTCGGAAACCAATGGCATGTCTGTAGCAAAAAAATAGGAGATACAAGCCTTTATGCTGGATTACTGAAGGTAAAGCTTGACATTCGTTTTGGTCAATGCAATCTGCTATTATGGGAACACCTTCCCGTTGCCAATTAATCCCATCAATAGAAATGGCGTGAGCAATTTTGTACACACGCTGGGGCTGCTGTTCAGAATCGTCTACAAACCACTTTTGGCCAAAGATGTACCACATGTGAAAAATACTGTTGAATTTTTTCACAAAGGCATCGCATACCAGAAATGGCTCCTGGAGTGAAGCGGTAAGTACTGGGCCGTCGCCAAATTTTTTAAAGGTGATACCACCGTCTTCGCTAAAGGCATAGCCGATAGAAGCGTCCGCCGAAACTGAAACTTTTCGGTTCCAGCCAGTAGTATAAGCATGAATGATATTACCATCTTTTAGAACATTCATGGGAAAAATTCCGTGTTCGTCGAAACACCCTAGGTTGCCAAGATTAATCACCCCACTATCCGAGACTTTGCGAATGGTCTTCAAGTCCTTTTCGAAATCGACAAAAGTGACATGACTCAAAAAAGTGTTTTCGCTATCGCGTTCGCGGGTAGAAAAAAAAATACGCACGAAATCATCAAAAACAATGGGTTGTGGCGATTGAGCGAAACCAAAGCACCTACCCGGTAGATTATGATCTGCGGGATTAAATATCTGTCCTAGTTTTCTCCATTTCATACCATAGAAAAGTTAGACAAAACTTTCAAGAATTGCCAATCCGAACCCATTTTTTCCAATTTCATTTCCCTGATAGAGCATATAAATTCTTTCATCAAGCTCAAAGACATGACCGTAACTTACTGACTCAGCATCCCATCCCTCTACTGATCGCTCTATCCCTGCCTGCTCATCAGCACGTGTCCAATGAACTAAATCATCGGATGAGGCATAACCGATGCGGTAACCGCGTTCTTTATCCCGAAAATTGAGGTTATAGCGGTAAGAAAAGAACATGTGATATCTATTGTTGTGAAAAAAAATATCCGGGCTGGCCTGGCATTCATTTTCTTCTAATACATCAGAAATGAGATTACGTCCAATTCGTGCCCAATTGATTCCATCGGTGGATTGGGCCATTCGGATCTTATACACAGGCTGTGGTTGACTATCGGTAGCTATCCATTTTCTGCCCGCCGAATAACACAGCACCCAGGTGTCTCCAAACTTTCGGATTTTAGGACTACCTAAAACAAACGGCTCATCTGGAGTAAAAGACAACACGGGGCCTTTGCCGATTTTCGTGAAGGTATTTCCATCATCGGGGCTAAAAGCGGCCCCAATTGCGGCATTAAAAGGTACAGACACACAACGCGTCCATCCGGCGTAATATACCCAAATACCTTTATCAGTTTTGATGACCGATGCTGGATAGGTTCCAAATTCATCGAATGTACCTAGCTCGCCAAGCGGCAAAATCGGTTCTTTACAAATGGCAATTACTTCGGTAAGGTCATTTTTGTTGAGGTCAATGAAACCAAGACGGCTGGTGTACATGCCATTGGCGTCTGGTAAATCGCGTGATGAAAAATAAACCCGTACATAAGTGTCAAAAATAACAACTGAAGGGGCTTGGGCATATTCCTTCATCCAAATATCATGAAAGTCAGTAGGGTTAAATATTTGCCCGATTTTTTTCCATCTAAACATAAGTACGCTGTAAAAAAGATTTCAAAGGGTGTTAGAATTTCCGGGGTAATCTTGTGGTAGTCTCGTGAGGTTGCGCGCTCCGGTGAGCAATCCGCCATAGTAATAATCGTTGAAGCCAGCAGCTTTCATCAAATTAAAAACTTCTTCAATGTTGTATTCCAGGCGATGTAAAGTTATTTCGCCATCATAAACCGCAAATGCAGCGCGTGGATCACCATCTCGAGGTTGGCCTACAGATCCGGGGTTACAATAGATTTTATTGCCAAAATAGTGCAACGATTGTAGATGGGTATGTCCCGACATGAAAATTTCCCCATGGATACGTTCGAAATATTCCGCATTAGGCTCAACGAGATACTCATCAATTGGATCGGCCCACCCACCATGTACCATGTGAATATTTCTAACAAAACGCTGTACTGCGGAAGTGCGCAGCCAGTCTATATTTTCTTGCTTGATTACTTGGCGTTGATACACTAGACAATCGTTTACGCTTTTTGATCGGGGGCAAAAACCTCCACTTGCCATATACCAATCATGATTGCCCATGAGATTTAGGATCTTACGTCGTCTCAGTTCTTCACAACATTCGTTTACTTGAGTGTAATATCCGACTACATCACCAAGGCAATAAATTTCAGTAATGCTCATTCGATCTAGTTCGGCGAGGACGGTTTTAAGTGCTTCAAAATTGCCATGTATATCAGAAATAATTCCTATTTTCATTTTTCTATTATAAAGTCTTCTATGTACCGAATAGCTTTACCTTGCTTGATTTTAGGCTGCGAAGGGGCAGTTTTATCGAGAAAATAATTGACCGCCATGGCAGACTCGTTATAGCCAAAAGATGTTCGAATTGAAGTTGAAGATGAAATACGCGGATTAATTTCTAGCAATTTGTAAACTCCGTTATGCTTACGGAATTGAAAATTCGTAGGCCCGATTGGTTTAAAATGAGCGCACAAAACATGAAGTGGTTCATCTAATTCATCTGGCCAAACCACCTCTGCTTTATCGGTAAAACCTTCTTTGGATAATTTTCTACGCAAAGTTAAGTGTGCGAAAAAACTACCGCTCCCATCACAAAAGGCAGAGGTAGTATACTCATCATCATCCGTACCTACAATGGGCTGAACCATAAGTACCGATCCAATTTGCTCTTGGTATTGATTGAATACTGTTTCGTCGGTGACACGAACAATTCCTTTCGAAGCAAATCCTTGTCTGGGCTTTAATAAAAAGGGAAGTCCAAACTTCTGAGTAAGGGATGTAAAATCCGATTCAAGTGTGCTTTCAATGGTGAGTTCAGCGTTGAGCGGTCTAATATCTTCATAGAACTTCCATTTATCGCGACATACCTGGATCAGAGAAGGATTGTTTATCAATACTTTTGTACAAGCAGATTCAATTTCCTCAAGATGGTCTGCCCATTTATAGAGATCGGCTTCAATACATGGAATAATTAAATCTACTTGATGTTTAGCAATGGTATTTTTTAGCCAAGAAATATAACCTTCACTACTTGTAAGTGGCGCTTTTTCGAATACATCAGAAAAAACTTCGGCTATAGAATTTTCATAGATGGTAGTGCCAATTAGCTTCAAATCAATTCCAGCTCCTCGTAAAGAACGGAGAACACCATAACCTACAATGCCACTGGCTCCAGAAACGAGGATTGTTTTCAAACAGAATGATTTCTATGGTTTGCAATTCTCATCATACCTTCTTCAATGCTTATTTTTGGTTGGTATCCGATGTATTGATACAAAGAGTGGTTATGCTCAAAGATATTATCGGCTATATTTGCCTGATCAGGGGCAAAAGTAACCCTGCTTTTGCTGTGGAATGCTGAAATTGCTGCATTTGCAATTTGAGAAATAGAAATATCTGTTGTTTGTGTACATTGAAAAGTACCTTCTAGTTTCATTTGGATGACGCGAACAATAATTTCAGCAAGATCATTGATGTGTAAGAAATTTCTTTTTGCATCGTGATTGCCAAAAAGATTAATTTCTTCATTGTTTTGCGCCTTATCTGCAATTGAATAGATGAAAGGTTGATGTTTTCGAAAATTTTCACTGTCGCCATAGAGCTGTGCAGGTTGCAGGATCGTGAGCGGTAGTGTATGAAAAGAACAGAACAGACGAGCAATTTCTTCGCTGTGTTTTTTTGACAAGGCATAAACGGAATAAAAAGAAGATGACTCCACTAACTTCGCGTAAATACTAGAGATCAAAATAAAGTGACCTACATTCGCTTTAGCTGCGGCAGCAAAGAGTTTGAGTGTACCCAGCACATTGATGTTTTCCGTTTGGAGCATATCAGCAGCTGACTTGCCCCCAAAAGCAGCGGCAGTATGTATTAAAATATCAAAGCCATCAGGAATTAGGATCTCCTCTGGATCATCAGTTAAGTCCAACCTAAGATCGCAACCCGATCTCCCCGCAGTGACAACATCTGAAAATGCTACCAGCAGAGGCTTTAGTGCTAAAGCTATAGAAGAAGAACCGCCGACAATTAAAACCCTCATGCGTTTATTTCAGTTTTGCCATGATTCCGCAGCAAAGTTCTGGATAATCAATCCCTACTTGGCACAAAGCATCAATGATTCTTTCATCAAGATTGAGGGATAATATTTGACTTGTTGTAATTGGTTTAAGATAGATACCTTCTATGCTTTCTATTTCGAAGCCAGCTTTGTGTATATCTTCGCTGAGTGTTTGCACGGTATAGTAGCGTTGGTGACCAAGCAATCTATCATTTTCTGAAAGAGCCTGCATATCAGGTAACATTCCTGCGAGATGCCCAAGGCGTCGATTTAGTACTTCGGCGTTAGGAACCGAAACAAACATTGATCCCCCTTGCTTCACATGTTTTCGGAATCGCTGCATAATATCAACTGGATTGTCAACGTGTTCTAAGATGAATCCGAGGACTACAAGATCAAATTGCTCAGTACTTTCAAATTCTTCAAACCATGTTTCAATTATCTCTACTTTGCATGTTGGAAAGCGACTATGGAAGTTTTCAATCACTGCGGATGAGCCGTCAAGGACTACGTGTCGATCGAAATATTCCGTAAAGATATTTGTAGTGAAACCATGACCAAGACCGAGTTCCAGTAATGTACCTTTCCCCCCTGTGAGGGTTATGATTCGATTGGCGTACCAATTCAACAAAATGTTATTATCAAAATCATAAAGATTTTGGCCTTCGTATGCCAAAACATGATTGTCTAATTTGTTTTTCATATAAAATAAATTTCTAATTTAGTTTCGCATGTCGGCTTTGAGGCTAATGCATTTTTATTCCTGAGAAATAGTCTAAAAGCAGTGAAAAAATAATTCAAAATAAAAATCTCCAATCCCAACTGGAATAAAAAATAGCATGATGATTCAAAATTAATATCACTTTAAGGTATAGCTATTTAACAAATCAATTGCTTTGCCAACTGAATTAAACATAATCACATCTATGATTGACAACCATGGAACAAAGTCATTTTTATATTGACTGTAGACTATATCATTTGATTGTAGAAAAGATAATTTGATCTCTTGCGCTTTAAAAGTCTCTTTATTATACAACGAGATACCGCCTATGGGATTAATATAAATGCTCGCATGGGTCTTCTTGCAAATCGCAATTACCTTATCTTCCGCTTTTAATTCAAAACTTAATGGAATCGTCGAGGAGACCACGATGGGGGTCGCTATATTTAAGAATTTAAGTGTTTCTTTTAATGAATTTAATATGAACTCAAATAAATTTGCATTATTGAATTCCAAACATGATTCTATTAGTTCAAAGGATTGTTCAAAATAAGGCGCCTTTCGATAAGACTCTTTTATTCTATTTGATATTTTTTTTTTATCCTTACCCCATGAGGATGCCAGGTATCTCTCCTTCACAGTAAGAAAGTCGGAATCATTTTGTAGGGGCAATGAAATATAGGCATCTACTCCATTTACCAAAATTCTGTTTCTATTTATCCAGCCCTTTTTTGTATATTCTATGTCATCATATAAAACAAATTTATCCACAGCATTAATTAACTGAAAGTAGCCGATGTAGGGAAAGAAATAGGGTTGCATGATGGCGACTTTCATTATTGGTAGTTTAAAGAGCGCATTATTATTCGGCAAATAAAATCAATTTCTTCTTTTGATAACTGAAAGTATAATGGTAAACAAAGTACCCTTCTTGAAATCTCTTCGCAAACTGGAGTCGGCTTAGGGTTAAATATTTTTATAGTACTTAATGAAGGATAGAAATACCTTCTGGTAAAGATCAAATGTGCTTCCAGATCTTTTTTTGTTTTTAACAATTGAGCCTCATTTTGAAATAAAATCGGGTAGTAGGCGTAATTTACTTCAGCGTCTTCATTTAGGTTGATTTTTTGAAATTCTGGCCGATTAAACCATTCATCATATTGACTAGACTGGTCTTTCCGGCTTTTTAAAATAGATTCGATGTATTTAAGGTTGGTAAGCCCCATTGCAGCATGAAATTCTGAGTTTTTTCCATTAATTCCTACGGCTGCAAATTCATCTGATCCTTCATGTCCGAAGTTTTTAAGATAAGCCATTTTTTTTAAGAGGTCAGGACTGTGAGTAAAAACAGCTCCACCTTCAACGGTATGAAATAGTTTTGTGGCATGAAAACTAGTCGTACTGATGTCTCCATAAGCAAAAACACTCTTGCCTTTATATTTTGTACCAAAACAATGAGCCGCATCATAGATCACTTTTAGACTATGTTTTTCAGCAATTATTTGGATGGCATCAATGTCACAAGGATTACCATAGACATGCGTGGCCAATATAGCAGTCGTTTTTTCGGAAATTGCAGCTTCAATTTTACTTGGGTCTATATTAAAAGAGCCGGGATCAATGTCAACGAATATGGGAGTACAACCTTCCCACAATATACTGCTACAGGTTGCTACATAAGAGAAAGGAGTAGTAATGATTTCATCTTTTAGATCTAAAGCTTTAATTGCTATTTGTAGCGCAATAGTGCCATTTGAAAGATAAAGTAAATGAGGGACATTTAGGTATTCTTTTAACCTTAATTCCAGTTCATTTACTAGAGGACCATTATTTGTTAACCAATTTCTTTGCCAGATGCCTTCAAGTAAGGCAAAGTATTCCTCTTTTGGCGGCAAAAATGGCTTTGTTACGTTAATCATATTATTGTCTCCATTCTAGTGTGGGAAGTACAATTCCCTCTTTTTTACCCATCCACCCCCAGTTTTCTTCTTGCTTGGTGATGATCTCAAATTGTAAAACATCCTTTATTGCAAATACAACGGTTCCTCGGTCTTGGACTATTAGTAGTTCTTGAACATTGTAGAAGCCCTCATTCATTAATCCTGACGGGATTCGACAAATGAATTTCATCTCACCCAAATTGTATTTTTTGGGCTCTTTGCTTTGAAAGCCAGTAGAGCCTACAAAAACCAGGTTTCCCAGTTCGTCATACAAGTGAAAAGTTAAATCTAAAGCTTTTACCCCGTCATTAAAATTTTGAAAAGCAAATTCAAACTCAATTGCGTCCCCAATTTCAAAGTGATCCGTTTCTCTTTGTTTTTCAATTGGTCTAACTTCTGCAAAAAGGAATTTTATTCCATTCCCTTGCGGCGCATTTTTTAATTCGTATTCTACTTTTCGGGTGGTTTTTGAAAAATGGCTAAGGTATTCACTTATCGTTGATTGCATAGCTCCTTGATATGTAGCCTTGCCTTTATTTAATAAAATGCCTTTAGTGCACAGTGCGGTCATCGCCCCCATATTGTGACTCACAAACAAAACCGTCCTCCCCTCTTTCTTACTCACATCCTCCATCTTCCCCAAACACTTCTTCTGAAACTCCGCATCCCCCACCGCCAGCACCTCATCCACCACCAGTATCTCCGGCTCCAAATGCGCCGCCACCGCAAAAGCCAGCCGCACGTACATACCGGAAGAATACCGCTTGACGGGAGTATCCAAAAACTTCTCCACCCCAGAAAAATCCACGATCTCGTCAAACTTCCGCCGGATCTCCACCCGGCTCATTCCCAGGATTGCACCATTTAGAAATATGTTCTCTCTGCCTGTCAGCTCCGGATGAAACCCTGTTCCTACTTCCAGCAAACTCGCCACCCGGCCATTCAGGGTAATCCGGCCGGTACTGGGCTCTGTGATCCGGCTCAATATTTTGAGCAAGGTGCTTTTGCCGGCGCCGTTGCGCCCGATAATCCCGACCCGGTCCCCCTGCTGTATCTCGAAATTCAGGTCTTTTAAAGCCCAGAACTCCTCATAATCCGTCGCTGGCGTTTTCGGGCGCAGTCTGGCCGGAAAAGAGAATAATTTTTTGGCCTTTTGGGTCAGCACGTCGCGCAGGGCGACATATCGCTCCGGGTGTTCATGCCGTATGACGTATTTCTTACCGAGATTTTCTACTTGTATGATAGGTCGCATTTCTCTGTTTAAACACTAAATGACATCCGCGAAATTCCGTTCCATCTTCCGGAAGTACCACACTCCCAACCAGGTAAACAAGGCGGAGATAATCACGGAAGCACCCACACTCTGCATGTTCAATTGCGATTCCCCCAGAATACACCAGCGAAACCCGTCGATCACGCCGACCATCGGATTGAGGTTGTACCAGAAGCGGTACTGTTCCGGCACCACACTGCTGCTGAATCCCACCGGCGATATGTATAGGCCGAACTGCACGATGAACGGAATGATGTAGCGGAAGTCGCGGTACTTCACGTTGAGCGCGGTCAGGTACAGCCCGATGCCGAACGCGGTAAAAAAGGACAGAATGATAAACAGGGGCAAAAATATGATCTGCCAGGAAGGCATGTACTGGTAAAACGCCATGAGTACGAGCATCAGCCCGAAGGAGATGGCGAAATCCACGAAAGAGGTAATGACCGAACTGGCCGGGATGATCAGCCTCGGGAAATAGACTTTCGTGATGAGGTTGGCGTTGCCGATCAAACTGTTGCTGGCTTCGGAGAGCGCGTTGGAAAAGAATTGCCAGGGCAGCATGGCCGCATATACCAGGATCGCGTATGGCGCGGCGCCTTCCGTGGGCAGTTTGGCGATCCGGCTGAATACCACCGTAAACACGATCATGGTCATCAAAGGTCGAACGACACTCCAGGCTGCGCCTACCACGGTTTGTTTGTAACGCACCTTGATGTCGCGCCAGCTGAGGATATAGAACAACTCCCGGTAACGCCACAGGTCGGCCCAGTAATTTTTTTCGGTGTTGCCGGGTTCTATGATGATTTGGTGTTCGCGCATTTATCTTAAATTATGATGTAGGTTATTCGCCATCGGATGATAATCCCCCACCAATCCCACCGCCACCGCATTCCGTATCTCATGCACCATCTGTATTGCATTTCTCGACTCCTCCAGCCCGAATCCGCCACCTGCGAACACATCCTGATAACTTATCGTATGCAGATCTGTAAACCCTTCGCTGAATTCGAACGCCTCGTCGCCGATGGTAATAGCGCGATAGGTTCGTCCGCCTTTCGCTTTGACGGCTTCCGGCAGGGTATCGGCATTGATGCTCAGAAACCACCGCACCCGGGCGCGTTCGAATTCCAAGTATCCGGCCGCGCGGTCTTGCGTATGCACATGAACGATATTTTGTTTGACGGCACCGAATATCCACTGGAGCATGTCGTAGAAGTGTACGCCGATATTGGTAGCGATTCCCCCAGATTTACTGACTTCACCTTTCCAACTCGTGTAGTACCAGTTGCCGCGGGCGGTGATGTAGGCCAGGTCGACTTCGTATATTTTGTCAGATGGACCGTTCAGGATACGTTCGCGCAGGGTAATGACGCTGGAGTGCAGGCGCAATTGCAGGATGTTGTACACCTTTCTACCCGTTTCCCGCTCTATTTCCTGCAGGGCGTCGATGTTCCAGGGGTTGAGCACGACGGGTTTTTCGCAGATCACGTCGGCGCCCTGCCGCAGTCCGAAGCGGATATGGGCGTCGTGCAGGTAATTGGGCGAGCACACGCTTACGTAATCGAGCCGCGCGCCTAAGCGTTTGCGTTTTTCGATGTGGCGGTCGAAGCGCTCGAATTCCACGAAGAAGTCGGCGTCGGGGAAATACGAGTCCATCACGCCTACCGAATCGAACTTGTCGTAGGCGGCGATCAGTTGGTTGCCGGTGTCCTTGATGGCTTTCATGTGCCGGGGTGCAATGTATCCGGCGGCACCGATGAGGGCGAAATTTTTCATACTTCCATGATAACTTTGGCAAATTGGGCTTGATAAGCCTTGTAGTTAAACCGGTCCATCACCTGCTGTTGCAGGGCGGCGGCATCCCGGGATTCGCGTAGGGCGGATCGAATAGCGTCCGCAATTTCTGTTCTGTCGTCGGGATTGACTGCCTGTCCCAGTACGCCGGGCACCAGGGCTTCCACACTTCCGTCGAGGTTGCCGCCGATGGCGGGCGTTCCGCAGG
>Ga0163151_10005047_pt1 | contig 17193 bp, 6 predicted proteins | sample OliLakLV19MP5IB2_FD_145596 | JGI IMG/M metagenome (GOLD analysis project Ga0163151, IMG submission 145596) | Freshwater microbial mat bacterial communities from Lake Vanda, McMurdo Dry Valleys, Antarctica - Oligotrophic Lake LV.19.MP5.IB-2 | ecosystem: Environmental > Aquatic > Freshwater > Lake...
TTACTCGGGGATCTTGCTGTTCATTATTTTATTAATGAGTTCTTTATAGTTAAAGTCTTTATTACTCAGCTCCAATACATAACATATTGTTAAAATTATTTGATACATTGAGCACTTTAATTATCCTTTAAACAGTATTAGAATGCATTCATTAGTTACTAATCTTAGGCTAAAACATGCATTATTTGTTTCGAAAACAAAATCTTCGGCCAGACCACTCTTAGCGGTTTTAATTTTATCCGCTCTTTATACCACCCTTTTTAGTCAAAAGTCTATCCAATTTCAATATACCGGCAGGGTTCAATCCTGGGCTGTTCCCAGTTGCGTGACCCGGATAAAGATAGAGACCTGGGGTGCACAGGGAGGTAATTCAATGGATTGCTCCAGCCCTGGTCAAATTCAACAGGATGGTGGTTTGGGAGGATATACAGTGGGTGAACTGAATGTAGGTAATAGTCAGGTATTATATATCATGGTAGGTGGCCAGGGAAAAGTGGGCAACAACGGGACCTTTGATGGCGGATTTAATGGAGGAGGTGACGGGGGTAAATATGGTGCAGGCGGAGGCGGAGCAACAGACTTAAGGAGTATTTTAAATGATTTGGATTCGAGGATAATAGTAGCTGGAGGCGGAGGAGGTGGAAATACAGGATGTCCAAACACGGGCACTGGTGGAGCCGGAGGGGGAGTTATGGGTGATACTGGAATAGTCTTATATGCCTGGAGCCCGGGAGGAGGTGGCGGAACACCAATCAGTGGTGGCACAGCAGGATATTTAGGAGAAGCAGGTACCTGGGGCCAGGGTGGCAATGCAGGTAATACAGGCAATCCGCAATTTCACAGGAGTGGAGGCGGCGGCGGCTGGTATGGTGGTGGCAGTGCCTACGGAGCCGGTGGCGGCGGCGGTTCAGGTATGCCAGGGATGTTTGGATATGATACGCTGGAAAACGGTATAAGCGAAAATGGAATCAGAACAGGAAATGGGTTGGTAGTGATCACTTTGCTGGAAAGTGCCGAGTGTGTGGCCTGCGAGTTGGTGTGTAAGTCAAGACTTAATTTCAGTATGCCCTACAACGATTGTTATATGGTCATAAATCCAGACCAGGTATTGGGCAATATAAACCCGGACTGTACTACATTCGGATATGGGCTTACGATTACTTATCCTTTTGGGACTTCGCGTTTATATGGCAATGATGTGGATCGATCACATCTGGGACATACCTTGCTCTACACGGTAAACGATGGTCTTAATTCTTGTTGGGGATACCTTACTATTGAAGATAAAGCTCCACCGGTAGCCGGTTGTAATGGTACTCAATTTGTTTCGTGTTATCAACTTTCAAAATTACTGGATGTCACCAGTCAGGTCATCGACAATTGTTCTTCTAAAAATACGGCTAAGATTGAAAAACTGAATTTTGTCGACCTGGGTTGCGGCAATCCTTCCAGCCTGGGTCGAATTAACCGGACCATTCGTACCACAGATGCCTGGGGAAATACTTCGACCTGCAGCGACACCTTATTTATACAAAGAGATTCTATTCAACATACGATGAGGCCGGATCAGATCATCCTCCCCTGCACCATGATCTGTAAATCATTGAATAAATACGATGCGTTGTCCGACTATGAAGAAATCACATTTTCAAAAGACCCTTCCAATAAATATTATCCGACACCTGAATTGCTTCTCCAGCTCCAGCATCAGGACAGTATTTTAAGCGATGAGCCCTGCATATCCACTGACCTTAAAGTAGTGCCGTATCTATTTGATAGTGTGTTGATCTGGGAAAATGGGCAGTATCACAAAGAATGGCAAGCCGTAGACCAATATCCCTTTAAGTCGTCTTATTGTAAAATCATACTAAATTATACCGACCAATTACTTGAAGTATGTCAGGACGGTTCCTCGTTTAAGATCCGAAGACAATGGAGGGTCATCGACTGGTGTACGCTAGAGGAAAGAGTATTCATTCAATATATCGAAATCGCAGATCATGAGGCTCCGGTTTTGTTCAGGGCAAACGGGGGTCTCGATGCCAGGGACAATCGTTTGTATTACGATGCCTTTGTCAATGTGCATTCCTGCCAGGCGGAAGTTCAGCTAAAAGAACTGGTATTGCTGGATTGCAGCCCGACCGTTAAACAAAACTTTACGGCAAGCTACACGGACATTTCCCACCCTGGAAAAACCATATTACAGCAAGGCAGCTTACCGGCTAAAATACGCTTACCGGCGGTTGCAGGAATCTATGGGGTTCGCTGTCACAATATTGAGGTGACCCTGGTCGATGGGTGTTTAAATAAATGGGATACGCTCATCTATGTTTGTGTAATAGATAATACTCCCCCTGAAATCCTGGTAGACGGGCCAACCCGGTTGACGGTAGACCCTGTTGCCTGCTGGTCCAGAGTATATGCCATAGACCTGGATAATGGCAGCCGGGACAACTGTTGCGATGTATTGCATTTTGCTATAGCTACACAAGATTCGGTAAATGCCGCCCGGCAATATGTCTATGATGCTATAATAAACCAATGCGGGATCAATGACTATCTCGACAGCAAGGATTATTACGATTTTTATATTGAAGATTACATCAGTTCTTATATATTTAAAGATTACCTCGACCTCTCGGCTTGTAAAGATTACCAGATCATAGTGAGGGTATGGGAAGCCTGCGGGATTCCAAGGTATGATCCGCATATCTGGCCATGCTCTGAACATCAATGGTTTTTATACAATGCAGGTTATCCAAGAAGTCATTACCGGGCAGATCACAATCTGAATTTTGGATTTTCAAAGAATGCCAATTATGCCAAGTTTAAAGCCCCCAAAGATTGTAATTGGCGCTATCCGCTGGTGTTCTGCGATCCGCTGCTGGCCGAATGGTTTGCTCTAGCCGGACTGGATGATTTTAGTCCTTCCTACATCGGAGCCGGAGCTGCCGAACTCTGCAATTTTGATTTTTATTGGCCACGCTTAGGATTGATGGGCAATTCGCTCAACAGTACGACCAATGGAAACCCTCCAGGCAATACCTGCTCCAGAATGTTGTGGAAAGATGGTATGGTGAGCGTTACGGTCGACGATAAGACACCTCCGGTTGCTGAAAACCCAGATGATGTGTTTTGGTACTGTGATAATGTTTCAACGACATTATCTGACCAATACGAATATGCGCGATGTAATGATGATAGCTATGATGACGATAATGCAAAAGATCATTCCTGTTTCGATGTCAAAACACAAGCATATAACGAAATAGAATGCCTCAAAGAAAATGATGGCCAGCTGGGCGATGCATTTGATCCAACAGGAAAACCCCTGGGATGGTATGGTTGTAAAACCTATGGGCTAGCCCACGTGGATGAACATGGGGACCCCATCCCTTGTGAATCTGGAACCTGGGCTCCTGTTTATTGCCACAGTTGGTTATGCCTGGATGCCTATGATCGGGCAGGAAAGATAGAACCCTCCACTGCATTTGCAACCCCTTTGCTCCACCCGGGCTTTCCGGGAGATGCAGAGGCGGGCGCCGGCCATTTCTGGATCTGGGACAATTGTTTGCTCGACTCTTCCAGCCTGACGGTTAAAAATTCTTCAATAACCGACCAATGCGGAAATGGTTGGTTACTTCGCACTTGGACTATTGCAGATCAATGTGGCAATACCGTTTCTGTAGATCAGAAAATAGTGACACGGCACCGTTCCGATTTTGAGGCCATCTTCCCGGAAGATGTAATTTCATTGTGTGGAGATGTCCGTTCGCTCACTCCGGACCTCACGGGCAGGCCAATGGTCATGGACGATGAATGCGAACTGGTGGGGGTAAATTATTCGGATGAGGTATTCGATATCGTGCCCGATGCCTGTTATAAAATAGTTCGCACCTGGCACCTGATCGATTGGTGTAAATATCAACCTAATCAAACCAAACGGGATCCGGATATTCTGGTGGATGACAGGTTAATTGCCGACTCTATCCACAGACCCTGTGTCTACCGCCACATCAAAGATAATGGCGATGGGTTCGTAACTTATGTACAGGTGATAAAGGTAAAGGATACCACAGCACCCTTCTTGTTGTGCCGGGATACCACCATTTGTGTGTACGATCAAACTTGCCTGGTCCAATCCATTAATATTCCGTTTAACGGATCCGATGGGTGTACTCCAACAGGACAACTCCGCTATCGTTGGGAAATGGATGAAAACCCTTCAACTTCGGACCTTGGAGCAAAACAATACAATAAAAACAGTATTGATAAAAAAAGCGCAGCCGGTATACCAGGCCTCAACCTGGTACCCCTTTATGGTCAATCCCTGGTGCATGTGATGACCGGTGACCGATGCGGAAATGAGGATACCTGTACTTTTATTCTAACCATTGCGGATTGTAAAAAACCGACACCATATTGTTACAATGGGATTGCTACCCTGGTCATGTCCCCCTCAGGCCGTGTGACCATCTGGGCCAAGGATCTGGATGCCGGAAGTTATGACAACTGTACTCTTTCATCGAACCTGACGTTTAGCTTCGGGCCTGATTCTGCTGCAATAAAAAGAGAGTTTACCTGCCTGGATATTCCAAACGGAAAGAGTGTCTCCATACCGCTGGATATCTATGTGTGGGATAAAGCAGGCCAGTTTGACTTTTGCAGGACCTATATCCTTTTGCAGGATGGGTCAGCTAATGCCTGTCCGGATAATTTGAATGGCATTAAAAACAAACCCCAAATAAATGTTCCGCTTTCGGGAACCCTGATAAGCATTAAAAAACAGAACGACATGCCTGAAATCAGTTCAATAAAAACATCAGGCGACCGGTCCCGACTTGTTTTATTACAAAACCACCCCAATCCGTTCAAAAACGCCACCTGGATCCATTTTACCAATTCCCGAACGGAAGCGTATAAACTCTCTGTATCCGATTTATCCGGCCGCTTGATCTGGCAACAGGAGGGTATGGGTACTTCTGGATTAAACCAGGTGCAGATCCCGGAGACCGTCTTAAAAGGCCCCGGTGTCTATTATTATACCGTGGCAACCCAGGAAACAATCGTCACAAAAAAAATGATCCATATTCAATGAATGTCAAAATGAAACAAGGCAGCAGAGGATATATAAAAATTCTGATGGGTTTAATCCTAACCGTCTGTTTTATGCGGTTAACCGGACAGTCGGTAAAGGGCAGCCCCTCTCCATCTGTGCTGGCCGCCGCCGGAGGTTTTGAAGTAAGGCAACATATAACGTTGGAATGGACCCTGGGGGAACCGTTTGTGGAAAGTGTCATTACCCGGGCAAATTGGTTTACAGAGGGATTTCATCAACCCTTATTATCTGCCAGCCCTCTTTCTCCTTCAGTCGCCCGGGGATATGAAATTAAAATCTACCCCAATCCAACAGAGGAGCTCCTGAATATCCTCATTAAGACACCGGAAGAAGAAAAATTAAAGCTAACCCTGGTAGACGTAACCGGGAAAACAATTTATACCCAGTGGTTGCCCACAGGTACACCGGAGTTGCAATTGAACTTAAAACATATACCGGAAGGCATGTATATGCTTTCCCTGATCAGCCCCAAAGGTTACCGCATCAATTCGTATAAAGTAATTAAGCTATAGTATGGTCATTACAAGATATTCTTAAACATGAAAAAGCTATTTTCTTTCCTGATTTTTCAAATTATACTCCTGGGTATGGCATATGGTCAGGCGATCCCCAAGGGAATGAACTACCAGGCCGTAGCGAGAAATCTAAAAGGTGAAGTCATCCCCAATCAGGAAATCAGTCTAAAAATTTATTTATTTGGCAATGAAAACAAACAGCGTTTAAATCACTACAGCGAAATTCATAAGGTGACTACCAATGGGCTGGGGCTATTCAATCTGATTGTGGGAGAAGGGATAAAAGATCAGGGAGAATATGGATTAATCCCCTGGAATTCAGAAAATATATGGATGGAAGTAGCTATACGGGATAAAGGCCAGACTGAATTTTCGACGGTAAGCAGCAGCAAGTTGATGGCTGTGCCTTATGCCATCTATGCAGGGACAACAGATAAATTAGTCCATCAAAATACCATTCCAACTTCGAGTTTTTCACCTCCCGAGCCAGGTGTGATCTCCACAGAATGGTCTGTTTTTGGAAATGCCAAGACAGATGCCAGTGGTAATATTTTCAGGACCAATTCCCTGGGCACAACGGATTTTGTGGACCTGGTCCTGATCACGGATAATAAAGATCGGATGCGGATTCTGGCTGGGGGAGATATCAGAACCAAACTCAATTTTGAAGTTGGAAAAAACCTGAATATCGGGCAGAATCTCAATGTAGGACAGAGTGCAACTTTTGGCGATTCCCTGGTGGTTAATAAGAATGTATTGCTGAATACTACCGGTGGGTCTACCATTAATTGCGGACCCTTTACGGTAGCCGGTCTGAGCCAAAGCCATTTTACAGGCATCCTTACCGTGGATAAAGCAACCGACTTTAATACTACCCTGAATGTAGACAAATCCACCAATCTGAATGACCGGCTCACGGTAAAAAAGATGAACCCCACTAAACTCACCGGTACCCTGGAGGTGGATAAAACGACTAACATTAATGATGCGCTGAATGTCAATAATAGGAGCCCAACCTATCTGTCGGGTACCTTATTGGTAGATTCCATGGCCACTTTTAATGATAAGATCAAAATTTTATCTGGTTATCAAACCGATACCACCACCGGTGCACTTCCCAGCGGTTCGCTGCAGGTGGGAGGAGGTGCCTATGTTAAAGAGAATTTATACATCGGCGGGGTAGCCAAATTCGGTGGACCTGTTGCTTTTGCCGGAGCAGTGTCTATTACGGATGGGACTCAATCAGTTGATCCTGCCACTGGAGCTTTAAAAGTAACCGGAGGAGTAGGTATCGGCCTGAACCTGAACGTCGGGGGAGCTGCTATGATTGGCGGGATGACAACGATATTTGATTTAACGCAATCTTTTAATGATTTCACCGGTGCGCTAAAGGTGTTGGGCGGGGTAGGTATCAGGAAAAGATTAAATGTCGGAGGCGCTGCCTGGTTTGGGAGTACACTCAATGTGAACGGGATAACTCATTTAAACAATACTTTAAATGTGACCAACTCCAGGTTATTTGTTGCAGATTTTATCAATATGAGCGACGGAAACGGACTGAGTATTGAGGTCGCTAATCCGATGCCGGGATGGGATAATCACTTTGTTGAATTCAGGGGAACTAATGGAATAGTGGGACGAATTGAAGGGGAAAATGCCTCTCAATACATGCTAAATGATCGGTTTATTAATGAAATAGCAGAATACAATACCAATATTTTGGTAGCTGAATTATTGGTAGCCTCAACAGCACTGGATCTGGCAGCAGCTATAACTGGTGTGGTCGCAGCAGCAACTTCCGTTACCTTTTGTGTCGGATTGGGCGTATGCACTACCACGCCTATAATAAGCTTTACGGTAAAAGCGGTTCTTAAGGCTGGCTTATATGCGGGCGCAGTTGCTATCGTCTCTTACTTGTTGGTCACTGCGCACAAGAGCAAGGATGATTTCTTAGCCTATAAAATGAATAGGATCGGAGTCACGTATGAATCTGGATCTGCAGATTATGCGGAATGGTTGCCAATGGCTGATCCCGAAGAGCCGCTTTTACCCGGCTATATTGTCGCCGTTAAAAACGGCAAAATATCCAAAAATACAGAGGGGTTCGATAAATTACTGGTGGTGTCCACTAAGCCCATTATACTGGGAAATGCACCCCCTGAAGAACATAAAAAAGATTATGAAAAAGTAGCTTTTATGGGACAGGTCCCCGTACAGGTGTCTGGCCAGGTGAATGCCGGAGATTATATATTGCCTTCAGGGCTTAACAATGGAGTTGGGAAGGCGGTTTCACCTTCGCGCATGCAAACTGAGGATTATACTAAAATTGTCGGTGTGGCCTGGTCTTCCTCCGACAAAGAGTCATCTGTCATTAATTTGGGACTTGGATTAAATGCCGATGATATCAGTAAGGTGGTCGTAGAACAAAATAACACGATCCGGGAGTTTGAATCGAAATTTAATGAATCGAATGCCGCGCTTGCCGAAACGGTGCCAGGTTTTAAAAAGTCAGCCAAAGCAGCCGGAATTTTTGAGAATGATGTAATATCTCAACCGACCAAGGTTCAGACGAACGCAGAATTTTTATCTAGCCTTACATCCCCGCAATCCATTGCAGACCGATTTAAATTATACGATGTTTCTGATGAGCAGATACTGGTCATGGCGGATCTGGCAATAAAATCATTTCCTAAAGATGGCAGCAACAGTGAAGTCACTGAATTACTGGCCAGGATAAAAAAAGATCCGGCATTTAAAATTCAAATTATGGGTGACATTCGAAAGGAGTACAAACAGGCAATTCAAAAAGAGTTTGAAAAATGGAAACCCGTCAATAACAATTAACATTTTCAAAAACAATATTTATAAATGAGTTTTTAAAATGAAAAGAATATTTTTCTTCCTTTTCTTACAGCTAGCGGTCATGATGGCTGCCAATTCTCAGGTAGTCCCAAAGGGCATGAACTATCAGGCGGTTGCCCGGAATCTCAAAGGAGAAATCATCGCCAATCAGAAAGTGAGTTTAAAAATTAACCTGTTTGGCAACGCAGACAATAAACGAAACAACCATTACAGTGAGATCCATGAAGTGTCCACCAATACCATGGGCTTGTTTAACCTGATCATCGGTGAAGGTGCCAGGGATTTGGGTGAATATGGATTAATACCATGGAACACGGAGAATATTTGGATGGAAGTGGCCATCAAGGATAAAGGGCAGGGGGGATTTGCTATCGTCAGCAGCAGTAAATTACTGGCAGTCCCTTACGCCATTCATTCGGGTACAGCCACCGGGCTTAGTTATAAAACCGGAAATCAAACCTCCGGTATTTCACCGCCCGAACCAGGGGTGGTTTCCACCATCTGGTCTGTATTTGGAAATGCCATGACGGATGCAAGCGGCAATCCTTACCATGTCAACTCCCTGGGGACTACCGACCTCGTAGACCTGATCCTCATTACCAATAATGAAGAAAGGCTAAAGATTTTGTCCACCGGGGATATCGTCACCAAACTCAATTTTGAAGTTGGAAAAAACCTGAATGTAGGCCAAAATCTAAGTGTAGGACTCAATACTACCATTGGAGATTCCCTGATCGTTAAAAAGAATGTATTTCTCAATACCATAGGGGGCTCTACGCTTAATTTTGGACCATTTACCGTGGCCAATCAAAGCCCAACTTTGCTCACTGGACAACTTATTGTTGACCAGGCGGTTGATCTGAATGGCACCCTGAATGTAGACGGCGCAACTGACCTGAATTCGAGGCTCTTTGTGAATAATATGAGCCCAACGAAACTCACCGGAACCCTGGAAGTGGATTCCACCACCAACCTGAATGATGCGTTGAATGTGAATAATATGAGCCCGACCTATCTGAGCGGAACGTTGCGGGTAGACGACAGTGCCACGTTTATGGACAAGGTAAAGATTACCTCCTTATACTCTACAGATACTTCAGGCACTATGCCATCAGGTTCTTTGCAGGTAGGGGGAGGATTGTATGTACAAAAGAATTTTTTTGTCGGCGGGGTCGCTAAATTCGGAGGACCGGTGGCTTTTGCCGGAGCAGTTTCCATCACAGACGGAACCCAATCTGTTAATCCCACGACCGGGGCTTTAAAAGTATCCGGAGGTGTCGGCATCGGGTTAAACCTCAATGTAGGGGGTGCCGCTACGATTGGTGGCATGACTACCCTTAAGGATTTGTCCCAATCCTTTAATGATTCCACGGGGGCTTTAAAAGTTCTCGGGGGTGTTGGCATCAGGAAGGGGCTCAATGTAAGGGAAGCTGTTTCATTTAATAATACACTCACCGTAGCCGGTATAACGACTATGGATGATTCATTAATTGTCAAAAGCTCCAGCAGCTTTGTAGCTAATTTTAAAAACTTAACCAATCAAAACGGTATCAGGATTCAGCTAAATAACTCCCAGCCGGGGGATGCCAATCATTTTGTTGAATTTAGAAATAGTACAGGAGGTGTAGTGGGACGAATAGAAGGTGAAAACGCCTCTGAATATATGGCTAACCCGCGTTATCAATTAGAATTGCAAAGGCTTTCGACGAAAGTGGATTATGCCGCATTCCTTATTGCAGGAGCCACTTTCAGGGAGGCTGCAGCTATAGCCTATGTGGTTGCCGCAGCGCTTTCATTTACTTTTTGTGTTGGACTTGGGGCTTGTACCGCTGCTCCAATAATATCATTTATTGTTCAGTCCGTTCTTGAATTGGCCAGTGCAACGGTTTCATTGGCCTCCACCATTGTAGTCTTTGAAGCAGCAAAAGCCAGAAAACAGGATTTCCTGACTTATACCAGTAACAATATTGGAGTCACTTATGAATCAGGTTCAGGAGATTATGCGGAATGGTTGCCCAAATCAAATGCTGAGGAGGCTTTTTTGCCAGGACAGATTGTTGGCTTAAAATACGGACGGATTACCAAGAACCTGGATGGAGCCAGTAAATTAATGGTGGTTTCGACCGATCCGGTTGTGCTGGGCAATATGCCTGAAAAAGTTGATGGAATGCATTATGAGAAAGTAGCTTTTTTGGGACAAGTGCCTGTTTATGTATTGGGTAAGGTGAATGCCGGGGATTATATAATTCCATCCGGGAATAACGACGGACTGGGGAGAGCAGTGGCACCGGATAAAATTATTGCGGAGGATTATGCCAGGGTTGTGGGGGTGGCCTGGTCTGGCTCGACAAGTGATGCATACAGTCTGATTAATGTCGCCGTTGGTATGAATGATGGAGCTATCAGTAAAGCAGTCGTTGAAAATAAAAACAAGTTAGAGGAATTAAATACCAGTTTTAATCAATCGGATGATGTCCTTGCAACCTTGCTACCGGATTATAAAAAAGCGGTCCAAAAGAAACAGGTTGAAAAATTAAGCGCACAAAACGTCATTCCCGATGGTGTGAATTTAAACACCGGTCAATTCAGGAGAGGTGGTTCTGACTTAAGAGAGATCTCATCGGATAAGGTTATGGAATTAATGGACGTGGCAGACAAGGCATTGAAAAAACATGGAATCAACGTTGACGGTAACCCGTTTTGGGATAAAATAAAAGCAGACCCGAGGTTTAAGGATGGAGTTATTAAAGACGTTCAGGATGCATACCGTAAAGAAATTGAAATTCAACTTGAAAAATTTAATCCGCGGAAATGAGGTATCCTTTTAGAATTTTTGATAAAAGAATGGAATCTTTCTCTGTTATGAAAAGAGTACATCTCATCCTGTGTTTTCTACTGATACTGATGGTTTCAGGTTATTCCCAGGTAATACCAAAAGGCATGAATTATCAGGCCGTGGCGCGGAATCTTAAAGGTGAAATCATTCCCAATCAGAAAATAAGTTTAAAATCTTACATTTTTAGCAACGAAGTCAACCGGCGGACAAATCATTACAGCGAAATACATGAAGTATTGACCAATGGATTGGGGTTATTTAACCTGATCATTGGAGAAGGTGCTAAGGCGCAAGGGGACTACGGTTTAATCCCATGGAGCTCAGAAAATATTTGGATGGAGGTCACTATTCAAGACAAAGGTCAGTCGGGGTTTGTTACCATTAGCAGCAGCAAATTGATGGCCGTACCCTATGCTATCCACGCAGGTATAGCCGGTAGCTTGGCTGAAAAAAAACCTACGCAAACCGCAGGGTCTATTCTGCCGGACCCCGGGGTGGTATCTAATTTCTGGTCTGTATTTGGTAATGCAAAGACAAATGAAAGCGGCAATCCCTACCATGTCAATTCACTTGGAACCACTGATAATGTAGACTTGATCCTGATTTCGGACAATGTGGAAAGAGCACGAATATTAAAAGGGGGTGATATTGTCACCAAACTTAATTTTGAAGTGGGACAAAATCTTAAAGTAGGAGATAATCTGAATGTACCCCTTAATGCAACCATTGGAGATTCCCTGATTGCCAAGAAAAATGTATTGTTTAATACCCTTGGAGGATCTACCATCAATTACGGACCCTTTACCGTAGCTAAGATGAGTACAACATTGTTATCCGGAAAACTTACGGTGGATTCCACCACCGACCTGAATTCCACCCTGACGGTAGACGGACCAGTTGACCTCAACGACAGTCTCTCTGTTAATAATTTGAGCCCCACCAAGTTCACCGGTACCCTCCAGGTGGATTCTACGACCAATCTGAATGATGCCTTGAATGTCAATACCATGAGTCCAACGATATTGAGCGGTACTTTGTTGGTAGATTCTTGTGCCAGTTTTGCAGATGCAGTGAAGGTACTATCCATATATTCCACAGATACTTCGGGATTGGTTCCCACGGGTGCTGTGCAGGTGGGCGGGGGCGCTTACATCCGCGAAAACTTTTATGTTGGAGGCGTTGCCAAATTCGGAGGCCCGGTTGCATTTGCCGGCGCAGTATCGATTACCGACGGGACCCAATCCACCAGCCCTTCCACGGGGGCTCTTAAAGTGGCCGGTGGCGTAGGGATTGGTTTAAACCTGAATGTAGGAGGTGCCACAATGATTGGCGGGATGTTTACCATAAAAGATCTGACAGAATCGATTGATTCTGCTTCCGGCGCTTTAAAAGTTTTTGGGGGAGTTGGTATTAAAAAAAGACTGAATGTACTCGGTAATGTTTCAATTGGTAATACGCTTGGTGTCATCCAACGGGTTTCATTAAATAATTCGCTAAATGTAACGGGCTCAGGATCATTTGTTGCCAATTTTACCAACACAGGCAATAATAATGGTATCAGCATACAGGTAAATGACCCGGCTCCCGGTAATGATAATAATTTTATGGAATTCCGAAGCACCGGCGGAGCTGTTGTGGGGAGGATAGAGGGTGAAAACATTTCAGAATATAAATTAAATGAAACCTATTTAAGGGCGATAGATAAATTGCAGACAGGTATCTTAGCCGCTTCGATAGCAGAGGTTCTTTCGCTGATTAAGGTAGCGGTTGCTACAGCAGAATTGATCGCAGCAGCGACCTCTGCAACTTTTTGTGCTGGTTTTGGGCTGATGGTGTGTGCTCCTGTTCCTTCCCTTATTGTAAAAGCGGCCCTGGATATTGTAGGTGCCGCTATTTTAGCTGCTGCCAATGTGATTGCAATCATTGACGCCGCAACCAGGTATCAGGATTTCAAGAATTATGCCGATACTCACTATGGAGTCACTTATGAATCCGGAGCAGGAGATTATGCAGAATGGTTGCCCAAAGCCAATCCATCGGAAACCTTACTATCCGGACATATTGTAGGATTAAAAAATGGCCGGATATCCAAAAATACAGACGGAGCAAATAAACTAATGGTGATATCCACTCAACCCATCGTATTGGGTAATATGCCCGGAACCAATAAGGAGTTGCCGTATGAGAAAGTGGCGTTTTTAGGGCAGGTGCCTGTCCATGTGGTGGGAAAGGTGAATATAGGTGATTATATTCTTCCTTCCGGCGATAATGACGGTTTGGGAAGAGCCGTCTCACCTGAACAGATGCAGGTGGAAGATTATACCAGGATAGTGGGAGTGGCCTGGACTGCGTCAGAAAGTAAAAAATACAGGCCGACAAATGTAGCCATTGGTTTAAACGGTAATGACATCAGCAAAATAGTAGTCGAACAAAAAGACAAAATGCAGAGCCTGTTGGTCAAATTAAATAAAAGGAATGAGATTCTAAACAAACTTGTACCTGGTTATAAAGATGCAGTAGTACAAAAAGAAATAACAAGTTTGAATGTATTTACCTCCCGGGAGAATAAGGTTGCTCAAAAGGAAGCTCAATCTGCAGTTCTCAATCAAATTGACTGGAGTGCATTAAAATTAACTAAACAACAGGTAGAAGACCTCTTTGACAGTGCCGAAAAAACGGTCATAAAAAGCGGGGTGGATATGGATGCCAATGCATTTTGGAAAAGGATAAAAACAGAACCTACATATAAAGATTTATTAATTGAAGAGGTTCAGCGAAAAGTTAATGCAAAACTTGATGAATCGGTTAAAACGGGCGGAAATGACTAACAAGAAAACAATATTTTATGTAAGGGGGAAACTAAGGAAAGGAGTTTTCAACAACACCTGTCCTAAAGTAACGAATCATTTTTTATAGACCCAAGCCAGTTATGATAAAGAATAGAATTCCTATAAAACGGTGTCTCAAAAACGGTTGTAGTTTTGCCTCCTTTGGTCGTGCACATTCCATGCTCAGAATCATTATTCATTTTACAACAATAAATTTCATCAGCATAAAATCATTTCTTTTTTTTATACTCCTCTTTCAATGTATTTTATTAAGCGCTCAAAGCCCAACCGTCGTTTTGCCTACTGATGGGGGCAGCACTCAATCGTCCGCTCCGCAAGGAGGGTTCCGGTATCAAAGAGGTTTTTATTTGATTCAGCCAAAAGAAATGAAAGCCAGCGGACTGGTGATGAATGATACCATCAATTGCATTGGCTTTACCATCGGAGCGGCACAAAGTGATACCACGAAAGGAGCGTTTAAGGTGTATCTTCAAAACACAACCGATTCCGTAAGCCGGGGTGATACCGCCTGGTTTGTCGTATCAAATATCATGACCAATTATTACCAGGCAAACAATCTGTTTCCCGGAAATTATGAGTGGCAAATCAGATCAAATTGTTCGCCCTTTTCACCAATCAGGAATTTTACTAATCTCGATTTGGGTTCCTGCCAGCCGCCGACCCATTTGGTCACGACGGCTATTACTCCTACCGGAGCGACCTTTAATTGGGTGGCCCCGGCAACTCCTGTGGTTAAATATTATATAGAATATAAGAAATCGGATGTAGTCAATTGGACCAGGGACAGCACGTTGGCGACTTCTTTTGTGGTGAGCACCCTTGTACCAAACTCAGCCTATCAATGGAGAATAAAATCAAGCTGTGCCGTTGACTCCTCGGACTTTGATTATTTGGAATTCAACACCCCCCAAATTGATGTTTGTGTTGATCCGCTCGCCGGGACCATGATGGTCACAGCAGTCACCGATACTTTGGTTAAGCTAAAGTGGACAGGAGTTGGCGCAGATTATTATACGGTGCGATGGAAAAGACTTGGAACGATATCCTGGACAACTACCCTTGCATTTGTTGACTCGATAACTATAAATTATGGCTTATTTGCGGGTACTACCTATGAATGGCAGATCCGGTCTAATTGTGGATCCGACAGTGTGGGGGCATTTGCCCAAGGCCCAAATTTTACGACGACAGGGCCACCAGCCTGTTATTTTCCGGAGTATTTTTCATTGGACAGTATTACCGCTTCTTCGGTTAAATTTACCTGGGAGACCGCAGGAACCGGGGCGATGTCTTATGACTTGCGTTACCGGGCTAAAGACTTTATTTCGTGGAACAGTGCGATAAGTCCCATGGTGCTGGTGCACCATGACAGTATATGTATCCCGGATAATATTGGGCCATATTATGTGCCTTTTGAGGGAGGTATGGATATTGATACTTTTGTCTATTCAGGAGAGGGAGTTTATGTGGCCTGGGAATACAAAGATTCGTTAGGCATGTTGTCCTCGCTGAATTCGTCTCTGACTACTACTGCCCATACTTCACTTAAGGGTTCCATGGGCCAGGATTCAATTACCTATACCTTGTCCTTCATCACCCCGGGGGACAGCAGTGCCATTGGGCCAGATTCCATACTGAATGCAACCAAATATCGGCCTGAGACGAGATTGTGCTCCCCTTCATTGCACGACAGTGTGGAAGTTGTCACGGTTTACGCATTAGGAAAAAACGCACCTCCCTACACCAGCTACCCCATTTCTGCGGTAATCAGGAATTATGCTGATTCTCCACGGAATTACACCGTCAATCTGACGGTGAAAAATGCTATGACCAATGCAGTGAGGTATTCTGAATCCATGATTGTTGCGATCGGTGCCGATACAATTGGACTAGTAGAATTTACCGGTTGGTCACCGCCCACCACGTTAGAAACGGATTCTATCATCGTATCCATCAACGGACTGCCTGGGGAAAACGTATTGTACAATAACAGGAACTTTTATATACAGATGATAACCACAAACATCGTGTCTTATGCAGACGGTTCCGAAAAAATCACCCAAGCCGGTACCGATACCGCTGCGGGATTGACCTTGAGCCGCCACCTGATGGAGGGTTGTGGGAAAATCAATGGCGTAGAAGTTTTTTTAACTCGATCCGCTATAGGTCATTCGGTCTATGCCATTGCGTTGGACACCAATAAAACAATCATCGCCCAATCTTTTCCCTTTATTCCCGATTCTACACAGATAGATCAATACCATACTTTCTATTTTTCTGACACCATGCGTTTACTGATAAATGAAGAGTACTACGTGGGTTTGGCACAGACAGCCAACCCTGTTGGCTATTTTCCGGTAGGCGTTCAATATGAAAGTCAGTATATTCGGGACAGTGCGTATTTCAGAGGAAGAATAAACGGAGACAGCATATGGCATCAACCGTATCCGGGGAGATTAATGATTAGAGCTATATTGATACCAGGCGTCGCCACACCTTCGATTACGGGAGATTTCTTTTTGTGCACCAGTACAACGGATACCTTAGTCGCCTCATCTGTGGTAGCCCGCTATGCAGATAGCGTGATTGCCTATAGTTCTCAAATTGGAACGACACAATACGGTGCGCAGGAAGCTTTAGGTACACCAAACGTTTTTCCAGGATATGGACCACATCCCGCAGCTTGGTTGAGTGCAACGGATGCCGGTCGGGAATTTCTGGTTTTGGGTTTTTCAAACCCCGATTCTATAAATTTTGTGGATGTATTCGAAACCTATAATCCCGGTGCCCTGGACAGTGTTTACTTAAGGGATGAAGGAACGGGTTTGTTTAATCTGGTGTGGACGGGCACAGCTTCTCCCGCCCCTCAAGCATCCAGAAAACACCGTATAAAATTTCCGTTAACAACCTATAAAGTTTCTGGAGTCCGCCTTGCTTTTAATATGGCTGCAGTTCCGGGGTTCAGTGCAGTGGATGCAGTATGTATTGGCCGCCTGACCACGCCTGGTGTTT
>Ga0163151_10005048_pt1 | contig 17193 bp, 15 predicted proteins | sample OliLakLV19MP5IB2_FD_145596 | JGI IMG/M metagenome (GOLD analysis project Ga0163151, IMG submission 145596) | Freshwater microbial mat bacterial communities from Lake Vanda, McMurdo Dry Valleys, Antarctica - Oligotrophic Lake LV.19.MP5.IB-2 | ecosystem: Environmental > Aquatic > Freshwater >...
CAACATAATAGATAAAAAGTATGGAGCAACGAACGGAAACTTAGCATAAAAAGAAGTAAAAGGATTCATTACAAGCAAAAAATAAATACCAGAAAAAATTATAGATAAAATAACCGTATAGAAAGTTAGTAATATTCTTGCCCAATTTTTTAGATAATAAAGACCAATTGAAATAATTAAACCGAGCACTCCACCTGTCACCATAAAACTAATAATATAACCATTTGCAGATTCAAGTCCCTTAAGAGTTAGAAAAAAAGAATTTAATACAATAAGTAGCAAATATATTTTACCAAAAGTAGGTAATGTTTTCATAAAAATAATTTATTTTAATAACCCTAATTATTACATTCTTTGTTAAACATGTATATTAAAAATCCCATTATTGTAGCTACTATGCCAACTGAACTACCCAAAAGAGGTGCAAGGAGAAGTATTTCAGGTGCCCAACCAACAGGAAGTAATAAAACATTTACCGCTGCACCCACAGCAAAAACAGAATCGGAACCCTTTACATCACCTTCTTCTGCCACTTCTCAAGAAGGACAAGGAGTGGACTCGCAAGAAAGATCGAGGAGTATGTTCCTGCAACAATACCCACCAAAAGAGTGAGTGCAAAATGATTCGTTGAATCAGGACCAAAAACATACAGCACAGCAAGAGCAAGACCTGTTGTGAGGGAGGTATTAAATGACCTACCAGCACTCTCTCGGAGGGAGTTGCCTACAACCTCTTCAAAAGTTTCTTTTCCGCGATATTCCACCTTTTTCTTTAAGTTTTCACGGATTCGATCAAAGATAACAATCGTATCTGCAACAGAGTATCCAAATATCGCAAGAAGCGCTGTTACGAATAACGTATCAATTTCGTAACCCATATAATATCCAAGGACCGCAAAAACCCCTGTTGGAATCAAAATGTCATGAATGAGAGCGACAATTGCGACCAAGCCATATTTCCATGATGACACCGGCTTTGAAACGCCACGAAAAGCGAAAGTAATAAAGAGAATGATTACCAATACAACAAGTCCAAGAGCAAAAAAAGCTTTACGACTTAGCTCTTCTCCAATCGCAGGACCAACATTATTAAATCTTTCTACAGCAATCTTTTCTGTATTATTAACTGAAAGAATACCAAGAAGAGTCTGACGCTCCGTTTCAGAAAGCGAACGTGCGCGAAGAGTTACAGCATCCTCTCCCGAAGGTCGGAGCGAGAACACACCAAGCTCAAGATCAGAACCAGACAGAGCAGTTTCAAGTGAGCTTACTTCTGGACGACCTTCGGGATAAGAGACCTCCACAAGAACACCTCCAGCAAAATCAATACTTGGTTTAAGTCCATAAGTAAAAATCGCCCCAAGAGAGAGCAGTACGAGAAGCACCGAAATTCCTATGAATATTACTTTGTGTTTAATGACGAACATATTATCTTCCAAGACCCTTACCGAATAAAAAGCGAGAAAGCGAGCCCTGCCTTGAACTAGTTACCGCGAACATAAAGATTTTGTTGATAAAAATTGCTGTACATAAATTCACAATCACACCAAGCATCAACACTAATGCAAAACCCTTGATAAGAGATGTTCCAAACCAGAAGAGGATCGAGGCAGTGATTATGTTTGAAATATTTGAATCGCGAACCGATGTCCATGCACGAGCAAATCCTTCAGCAATCGCATCTTTCAATTCTTTTCCCGCCTTCAACTCTTCATTCATGCGCTCAAAGACAAGCACATTGGCATCGACTGCCATACCAATAGACATAATAAGTCCAGCGATTGCGGCAGCAGTTACGGTAACTGGAATCAGCTTGAAGAGTGAGAGCATTATCAGCACGTAAAGCGCGAGCGAAAGAACTGCAAGGAAACCTGGTAGCCGATACCACACCAAAAGAAAGAGAGCTACTAGAGCAAAGCCTACAATCCCTGCTTTAACTCCCGCATTAATTGCATCCTGTCCTAGCGTTGCCCCTACCACCTGACTTCCAACCAACTCGATCGGCACAGGCAAAGCTCCAAGGTTTAAATTACGAACAAGTTCGCGTGATTCTTGTAACGTAAAACCTCCTGAAATAACAGCATTTCCATCCTTAATTTCCTCTCTGATGACCGGCGTTGAAATTGGCTCTCCATCGAGAAATATAGCGAGAAGTTTGCCAACATTTTCCCGAGTGATCTTAGCAAAGAGTTCTTTGCCTTCGGTATTAAAAACAAGAAGCACAGCAGTCTCTCCGGGAGCAGACGAAAGCCCACCTCCGTTAGAAAATTGCAGCTCTGCTCTTTGCAAAAGTCTCCCTGTGAGATCAGTTGAAGTAAACACATCTTCAGGCTTTAGTTTTGCGATTTCCTCTTCAGATGTTGGAAGGTTATCTTTTTGAAGTCTAAACTCCAAAAGAGGTGTTTTTCCCAAAACGTCAATTGCTTTTTCAATATCAGTCACACCAGGAAGTTCGACAATAAGTCGTTTTTCAGAAGATCCGCCCACAATACTTCCCTCTTCAAGCTGAACGAGTGGCTCTGAAACGCCGAACACATTAATACGTCGTTCAATTACATCACGGAGCGCCACGAGCGAATCATCTACCGATGCCTCTGAAATCTTTGAAATATCAGCTTTGTATACAAGCTGAGTTCCACCATTTAGATCCAGACCTAATTTATAAGAAAAACGTGAGCTTTCTGAAGAATACACAAAAAAACCGAGACCAACCCCGAGAGCTACTATAATAAGTGCTGTAATTCGCTTTGCTGTCATAGTTCGCTTATCCTACATTGTCTTTTAAAAAGGTCAAAATTTATTTACTTTTTTCTTTTTTGAACATCCTTACCATACACACCTTGAAGAAGATCCAAATCTTTATTACTTTTCAGAAGAAGGTCTATGTTTTTATTTTCGAGCGTCTTCAATAGATCTACACCAGAAGCATCGCCCACCACAGCTTCGTAGAGTCGAGTAAATGCTGCAAAATCCTTAATAAAACAATGACCTCCTGCACCTCGTCCACTTTTATGAATTGGATTCATATAAGTTGGTCCATTATCAGGGTCAGATGCAATAGCATCTCGGACCGCTGTCCAATCACCCCCAAGCTTCAAGGTGAGATCGTAGAGTATATTTGTAAACATAATACGAAAAACTCCGAGAATGTTTCTTCCATATTTAATAATCTCTGCATCAAGTGCGCCACATATTACGCTATAAGGTGCACCTGGAAGCACACTAAGAATTAGTTCTGCTTTTTCTCTGAACATCTTTGTGTTTTCAGGAATCCCTATGATATTACGTTTTGGAAAGGCTGCATCATAAGCAGCGCTTGCCTCTGTTAAAAACTCAGGTGAATGCACCACATAAATTCCTTTGTTTTGCTTTTGTATATCAGAAGTGGTTCCTGGAAGAATAGTTGATTTAATCACCCCAATATTCCCCTTACCTACCAATTTCACAGCTTCTCTTACAATTGCATCACTAAAACCTCCAGGAGTTGTTGGCGTTGGCACCGCAATAAAAACAATATCGCACTTTTTTATCTTCTGTTTATTTTTTATGTACTCTGGATCGAGAGAGTAACGGATCACATTATGCCCTCGTGATTCAAAATCGTTAGCATAGTTTTTGCCAATCCATCCTTGCCCAATAAATCCAATAAGTGGTTTTTTCATAAGTACTCCTCTATTAAATTCCACTTCTCGAGAAAAGTGTTTTGAGAGTTTTTAGCCCTATCTTGAGATCTAAAACAAGCGAACGATTCTTAACGTAATAAAGATCGTAAGAAAGTTTTGCCCGCGTCTCTTCGTAGCCTACTGCAAATTTTGGAGGTGCCTTATGGTAGAGCTGCGCCCAACCTGAAAGACCCGGCTTAATAAGGTGACGAATATTATAGTAAGGAATTTCCTTTTCGTAGAGCTTCACCAGAGATGGTATTTCAGGCCGAGGGCCAATAAGCGAGAGGTCTCCATTCAAAACATTCCAAAGCTGTGGTAATTCATCAATGCGTGTTCTACGTAAGAATTTACCGACACGAGTTGGTTCTGAATTTTTAGCAATACCACTTGGATCGTAGTGAACAGGAAGACTTCGAAATTTAATCATGCGTATACTCTTATTGTTTCGCCCAATACGCTCTTGTGTAAAGAAAACTGGACCTCTATCGTCAAGCTTCACCGCAACATACACAAAAGGATAAACCAGAAGAGAAATAATGCCGAGTATACATGAAAGAATAATATCCATACCCCTCTTCAATGTATCGTAGGTAAATTTAGATATCGCTGAAATATTTTCTAGAAACCAACCGTATTTAATAAGAGAAAGTGGAATACGATCGAAGGTATCTTCATAGATTCGATGCATGTCAATAAACTTTACCTTTGAAAACAAAAGATTATAAAGACGCGGCAAGAGTGGTTCAACTTTTTCATTCTGCAAATCAAGCGCAATCACTTTTACATCCTCAGAATAGACACGCTTCAAAATCTCTTCCTGGAAAGGAACACCTGACAAACTATCGGCATCAACCGAAGAAATAAAATAGAGACCGTATCTATCGTTATTGTTCACCTCATGAAGAAGCTCTTTGATTTCACTTCCACTTCCGATAAGGAGTGCATTTTCACGATAACGCGTGCCGAAGAAACCATAACCATAAACTCTCCAGTACAAAATGAGAGGAAAAGAGAAAGATAAATAAAGGAAAAGATTAAACTTAGGAGTAATTCCAAAATATGGAATAAAATAAAAGAAAGCCGCTGCAAGAATGCTATTTAAAATTTGTGCGTTAAAGATAACCGATGGAAGTTTTCCCTTAAGAATCACTGTGTGCTTCTCATACAACCCTGCAATAAAAAACACAGTAATCCATACCAGAAACAGAATAGAAAACGGTACAAGGTGAGCAATAAGAAGTTCACGACTTGGAATGTCATAGTAACGAACTATGAGCATTAAAACGAGAGACACTAAAAAAATTAGGACATCGCCCGCAAAGAGTATCAACGCCTCTTTTCTACTTGAGATAGACATATAAATGAGCTTTTAGCTTTCAAATCTTAGTTGTTAGTTACAAGGTAGAAGTATACAATTTTAACTGGAAAAATCAACGAATTTAGTGCACTATAAGGTTACTTCTTCATGAGCACCGAGCAGCGAAAGAAAAAAATACTCTATGTACTAACCAAAGGCAATTGGGTGACGCTCTTTGGAAACCCGCGGTTTTCTAACGTTCGCTAGCGCTCACAGCCTTCCTCCGCCCCGCCCCAATCTCACAGATATAATTTCTATGAACAAGCAACGTCAACATAAAAAAATACTCTACGTAATAACCAAAGGCAATTGGGGTGGGGCTCAACGCTATGTATACGACCTTGCCACAAACCTCGACCGGAAGGAATTTGAAGCGGCTGTTCTTTATGGCGAAGGTGAGGCACTTAAAGAAAAACTCTTAAAAGCCCGCATCAAGAGCGTCCGACTTGAAAGCCTTGGGCGTGACATAAAAATCGGAAATGATATCAAAGTTTTTTTTGATCTTTTGAAAATTTTCCGAAGTGAAGAACCTGACATCATCCACCTCAACAGCTCAAAGATTGGTGCAATAGGAGCGCTCGCAGGACGAATCGCTCGCGTGCCTCACATTATTTTTACCGCTCACGGCTGGCCATTTAAAGAAGATCGCAACTTATTTGCAAAACTTGTTATCAAATTTATTTCTTGGCTCACGGTAATTTTTTCTCATACAACAATTGTTGTTTCAGAAGATGATTTTGAGAAATCAAAAAAGTTCCCTTTCACAAAAGGTAAAATTTTCACGATTCATAACGGCGTCGGAAACCTAGCTTTTAAAGACGGATTTCAAGCGAGACAATTTTTAGGAAATGGAATTGAGCAAAATACATGGATAGGCAGTATGGCAGAGCTTCATCCAAACAAAGGACTAGACAGACTCATTAAAGGCTTTGCAGACCTCGCAACACAGTATAAAGACTCAGCTCTTGTACTTATCGGTAGCGGACAAGAGGAAAAGTCCTTAAAAAATCTCGCGCACGCACTTGGTGTAGAAAAGCAAGTCTACTTTTTAGGACATATAGATAATGCATCCCAGTACTTAAAAGCATTTGATGTGTTTGCACTCACCTCTCGCAAAGAAGGACTGCCCTATGCACTTCTTGAAGCTGGGCGCGCAGAACTTCCTGTTATCGCCTCACATATTGGTGGTATCCCAGAAATCGTTGAGCATGAAAGAACAGGCCTTCTTATCAGAACTGAAAAAGATATTTATACATCCCTCCACAGATTTCTCTCACGTCCAGACGAACGAAAAGAGTTTGGAAAAGAACTCAAACGAACAATTCAAACTGAATTTACCGCCGATCAATGCAGAGAGAAAACGTTTGCACTCTACGGAAAAACTATCTCGCTTTATACAAAACTCGAAGTTGAACGTACGTCGCAAGAAGCTGAACGCAACCCATAAGAATAAAAAGAGTATTGAATGAAAATTCAGTCACAATAAATCCGCCGACAAAAGCCGCAACCCCAATAGTAATTTTAGGAGTTCCATCGGCAATACCCCACGTAGCACCTCTTTTACCACTCTTGGAATACTGATCGTAAAGCGCATCCCATGTTGGTGTTGCTAGAGCAACCGCTAAACCAAACGCCGCCTGAAGTAAGAAGAGCTGCTGTGGTGTTGTTACAAAAACATACGCAAATGTAAGAATTGCGTTTAAAGCGTATCCGAAGAGCATCATTATTTCTTTAGAAATTCTGTCAGAAATTCTTCCAACAGCAATAATAGCAAAACCAGATATAACCAAATAAACTGCCCAAGCCCAAGAAATGTCGAGCACATCACCACCAACCTTTCCTGCAAAAACAGCAAAAAGTGGCCCTAGAAGTCCATCACCGAAATACCAAAGATTACTACCCAGTAATAGTATTTTTGTCTCGCGTCTCATGAAAAATATTATACCTCGGAAACCCCCACAATTTCATTTGAGAAAAACTCCTTATGAACTGCTCTGCGATACTTACCCATACCAACAAGAATACCTAGACCGACAAATTCTGTTAGAAGATGAGATCCACCATAACTCATAAAAGGAATTGTCGTTCCTGTAACTGGCAGAAGTCCAATATTCATTCCGACATGAATCACAAAATGACTTATGAAAAGTATTGCGAGCCCTATTCCAAACAAAATTTCGAAATTTGAAGCACCGTGGGCAGCATGATGAAGTATTCGAAAAATAATAAATCCGTACAAAATAAAAAGAATAATCACACCTAAAAATCCCCACTCTTCTGCAAAAGCAGCAAATATGAAGTCAGTCTCATACTCAGGTAGAAACTGAAGTTTCGATTGGGTTCCATAACCAACTCCTTTACCTAAAACCTCCCCCGAACCCACAGCAATAGTTGACTGATACGCATTATATCCAGCTCCACGTATATCAGTGAGCGGATGAATAAAAGTAATAATACGCTTTTTTTGATAAGGTTGAAATATAAAAAGCCAAAGACATGCAAAGGTTACAACTCCAATCACTAAAACCAACAAGAGATGTTTTTTGGAAATTCCGGAAACTAAAACCATCCCAAACCAGACAGACAGAATAATGATTGCCGAACCAAAGTCTGGCTGGAGAAAAACCAGCAAGAAGATTGTGCCGGCATACAAAGCAGAAACAAGAATATGCCTAATGTGAGCAATTTCTATATGCCTTCGAGTAAAGTATTTAGCAAGAATCAAAATAACGACCAATTTGGCCGGATCAGAAGGCTGAAACGCAAACCGACCAAAATCAAACCAACTTTGAGCACCTTTTACCACAATTCCCAGTGTAAAAAGCGCTCCTAAAACGAGACATGTTGCACTAAATATGGAAACTATAACTCCTGTCTTTCGAAGAAACCTCCAGTCTATTTGTGTGCATATAAAGAAAAATAAAATCGAAATTGAAAGTGAAATAAGCTGTTTTTCAAAGAAATAGTTTTCACTTACAAAAGAATTCATTGTTACAAGTCCTGCGGCAGAAACAAGAAGGACAGCGAAGAACAGCAGCCAATCGACAGACCTCAGAAAAGAATTATTCTTAAAAAAGCGTAAGACACCTGACAACATGGGCTTAGTATACCCCGCAAAATCTGTAAGGACTACTTCTTAGTATGAAAAAATATGCTCTACTTATCTTGTTTCTACAAGAGGAATGATTTCAATAACTACAGGGCCTTTTTTACAAATTTCATTTGCAATTTGTTTGTAAACAGAAGCAAGATTTTTACTATCTACTGCATTAAAATGAAAATCTGCCCCAGATGAAACCTGTTTCAAAAAATCGTTATTAACTCGAGAACCAAGACCGATTGTAAAAATATCGATACCATCGCGTTTTGCAGCAGCTGCCTCAAACCCCGCATACTTCTCAGGGTACAGATCGTCATCAGATTTCTGTGGATGAGTTGGAATACCATCAGTCAACAGCACTATCACCTTCCCAACCCCATCTTCACGAAAAATATTTTGAAGCTCTTCTCGCGCACGAAGAATTCCTTCACCAATATTTGTATTTTGATCACCATTAAGTACAATTCCAATCTTTTTAATTGAATCCTTGAGTGTTGAAAAATCTGTAGTTAAACGTGTGTCTGGTGGATTAGTCGCGGTAGTACCAAAAGAAACGAGCCCTGCTCTATCATCCTCGGTAAGTTCATCAACAAAAACAAGTGCAGCGTTTTTCACATCAGTCAAAGGTTGAGGTGGAGTTGCAGCATCGTCATCCATACTTCCTGATCGATCAATCGCAAGCATGATATCAGCCGGTCGTTTACAAAAACCTGTTTCAGCTTCGAAAGCTTCAGGCCATGTAAAAACAATTGAAGCCTCAGACGACCTTGGAATTGAGTCGATAAATGTTTTTGATACACCTAGAGCATTCCCTTTCTCATCAGAGACAATAACAACTGCCCCCACACTCCGTGCATCAAAAAGGGATCTGTTTTGAACAATAGCATCAACTCGTGGATTACTATCCTGCCTTGAAAGACGTGCATTTTTCACAGATAAATCTGGCTGTGTTCCTAAAGACTTTTGCCATACCAAAGGTTCCTTAAATTGAAAAACTGTTCGTGCTGGAGTACCCGATGGAATACTAAGACCTCCTTCAAAGACAGCGAATTTTTTATTAGGTGGTATACGAATTAACCCTTCACGCTTTACAAGGAGAACACCTTTTGAATCGTACACTTCAAAGATATAAGCTGCCCGAAGAACTTCAGAGCTTACATTCGAATTTTGTACATAAGCAACCGCATTGTAAATTCCTGGAGAAACCTTGAAAACTCTCTGCCAAAACACAATAGGTTTAATTGCTTCTGCAGAACAAAGAAGTGCGCACGTACCTCCACAATCCACTCCTGTTTCGTCACCATTTTTTCTACGATCAAAACATGTTGGCGGCTCATAATACCAAATCAAAAAAATAGAAAAAACTATGACAAAAAGTGTTCCAAAAACAATCGCAAGATATCCAATTTTTCTTCGTGTAGACCAGGAAACCATTCTTTAATAGTAAGATGAAAGACTCTTTAAGAGAAGGGGGGGGCTTTTTGGAGAACATCTAACCTGATTACTTCGTGTATATATTTAAATATCATTTTTGTAGTGCAAAAATAGCGTCATGAAATTTTCATGAGACGCGAGACAAAAATTCTCCTGACGTCATTTGCTTTTGTGGATAAAATAGGCGTCAGGAAATATTTATACCTACGGCACATATATTCTCCTGACGTCATTTTTGCAGTGCAAAAATGAAAGACGGAGATGGTAGCAACGAGCTAACACATCTCCGTCTTGGACACAGCAAGCGCTCTCTACGCTTTCCATATCAACCTCACTTCGAGATTACATGAAAATACGGAACGCTCAAACCATGCCTTTTAAAGATCAAATACTTAGTTCTGGCGACTAGCTACTTTCGCCCCGAAGGACTATCATCGCCTCAACAGGTCTTAACTTCTGTGTTCGGAATGAGAACAGGTGTTGCCCCTGCGACGAATCACCAGAACTAAACATTTGATTTTTTTGAAAACTAGATTCTGAGCCCGAGCGATTTTACAAATCGCTCGGGCAATCAGGGTGACAGGACTCGAACCCGCATCTCCAGACTTGAGTCTGTTGCTCTACCGATTGAGCTACACCCTTCTTGATAAGGATCTATTCAAATTTTGAGAAATGGAGCCGGAAGGATTTGAACTTCCAACCTTTGCCTTTTGAGCAACGCTCTACCAATTGTAGCTACGGCCCCTTTGGTTTCCCAAAATCTAATTTTCAAATGTATGTAAGTAATTTTTTCGTGTAATTTCACGAAACAGAACACAACAGTCTCATTTTACTTGCGTAAAATGAGGCGATTTTCAAATTTCCTAATAGAATCGACTCATTAGTACTTCACGGCTCAACACATTACTGTGCGTACACCTAAAGCCTATCAACGTGGTCATCTCCCACGGGTCTCAACGATTCCTAATCTTGGGGTTGGCTTCCCTCTTAGATGCTTTCAGAGGTTATCCAGACCCGACATAGCTACAGAGCGGTGCCACTGGCGTGACAGCTCTCAGACCAGAGGTCGGTTCATTTCGGTCCTCTCGTACTAAAAACAAATCCCCTCAAGAATCAACGCCTGCAGTAGATAGGAGACCAACCTGTCTCACGCTTCTCGGGCCTTGGACATTTTTGATGTAAAAATGTTTAGGCTTTTCACGAATTACTTCGTGGAATGGACTAGATCTTCGTCCGTTTTTTGCAAAGCAAAAACGAGGACGGCTGACGTATAGTCTCTACGGGCTCCTGCTCTCAAAAAATTGAGGCGGATTCCCTCGGTATTGACCGGTGCTTACGCACTGAGGTTTCTACCGATATAGTCAACTTTAGTCTACAGAAATTTCTTCCTGTGACCGCCGTGATAAAGATTAAATAACAGTTCTTGTTCCGTCACTCTTTTTACAGAGTGATGTTTAGAAATTCTCGAAGAGGTTCAGATTGTTGAATAGCTTTTAGGTTTTAGCTCTGAGCTTTTAGAAAAAATCTAAAAGCTAAAAGCTTCCCACTAATAGCTCCTCAACGGTCTGAACCCAGCTCGCGTAACTTTTTAATTGGCGAACAGCCAAACCCTTGGGACCTTCTCCAGCCCCAGGATAAGTTGAGCCGACATCGAGGTGCCGAACTCCGCCGTCGATATGGACTCTTAGGCGGAACTAGCCTGTTATCCCTAGAGTAGCTTTTGTCAGATGAGCTCTGGCCGCATCTAATGCGGACCATCGGATCACTATGCTCTGCTTTCGCATCTGCTCGACACTCACGTCTTACAGTTAAGCCAGCTTGTGCCATTACACTATCGACACGGTTTCCATTCGCGTCTAGCTGACCTTAATAGACTCCTCCGTTACTTTTTAGGAGGAAAGCGCCCCACTTAAACTACCCGCCAGATACTGTTCCTCGACGTTTTTGCCGTCGAGGTTAGAAAATATCCATTCACAGAATGGTATTTCACTGATGACTCCACAATCCCCGAAAGAACTGCTTCAAAGTCTCCCATCTATGCTACGCAGTGAACAAATATTCTCAATATCAAGTTATAGTAAAGCTTCTAGGGTCTTTTCGTCTAACTGCAGGTAACCGGCATCTTCACCGGTATTGTATTTTCACCGAGCGAGTCCCCGAGACAGTTCTCCAGTCGTTACACTTTTCAACGCGTCAGAACTTACCTGACAAGGAATTGCGCTACCTTAGGACCGTTATAGTTACGGCCGACATTCACCAGGGCTTATATCAATCAGCATATAATCTTGCGATCATGCACCGTCGATATTTGACCTTCTGGCATTGGTCAAGTGTCACCCCCTATACATCCTCTTGCGAGTTCGCAGGGAGCTGTGTTTTTGATAAACAGTCGCCAGAGATACTTTAGCTGCGGCCCCCACCACTTTAGATACTTCGGTGAAGAAGTACGTAAGCAGTGAAGAGATCATTTGCATTCCTAAAGCAAATGATGTTTTGTCTCAATTGTCTCATTTTTTTGCTCGATATATTTTTTCCAATTTACTCTCTTACCACCCACTTTGGAAATATCCAAAGTGGTGGGGGCAAGCCTTATTCCGAAGTTACGGCTGCTTTTTTGCCGAGTTCCTTGGGGACCTCTCACTCGTTCGTCTTGGTCTACTCGACCTGATCACCTGTGTCGGTTTGCGGTACGGTTTTTATGTTATTAAGCTTAGAAAATTTTCTCGGAAGCGCGCTCCCTTCTCTCTCCAGAGCCGAAGCCCCAAATTGTCTCTCTCCTCGGGCTATATGATGCGGATTTACCTACACCACACCCTCGAAGCAAGAACACAAATCCAATAATGTGCAGAAAATACAGCACTCCGTCCTTCCATCGCATAACATAAAAGTCATGGAATATTAACCATGTATCCATCGAGTTCGGCTTTCGCCATCCCCTTAGGACCGACTAACCCTTGGCTGATTGACATCGCCAAGGAAACCTTGATCTTTCGACGGGGAGGGTTTTCACCTCCCTTGCGGTTACTTGTGCCAACATTCTTACTTCCAAACGCTCCAGCATGGGTCACCCCTTTGCCTTCACAGCAGATTGGAATACTCTCCTACCACTACATCCGTCCGAAGACGGATACAATCCTCAGCTTCGGTATTATACTTAGCCCCGATATATCTGCGGCGCATGATCTCTCACTGAGTGAGCTGTTACGCTTTCTTTGAATGATGGCTGCTTCTAAGCCGACATCCTCAGTGTCACAGAAATCAAACCACCTTAAGTGCACTTAGTATAAATTTAGGGACCTTAACTAGAGATGCGGGCTGTTTCCCTTTTGACCGGTGGAGCTTAGCCCCCACGGTCTAACTGCTTGAGAATGACTTTGAGTATTCGGAGTTTGATAGGTCTCACGAGCTTTCGCCCTGTTGAGACCTTCCAGTGCTCTACCCCTCAAAGGTAACTCAAACGCTAGCCCAAAAGCTATTTCGGAGAGAACCAGCTATTACCAAGTTCGATTAGCTTTTCACTTCTTACCACAAGTCATCCTGAAGTATTGCACGGCTAATAGGTTCGGGCCTCCCTTGTGATTTCTCACAAGTTCACCCTGCTCATGGCAAGCTCACTTTGGCTTCGGGTCTGATGCAGACTACTATGTCGCACTATTCATACTCGGTTTCCCTACGGCTTCGCCCTTTAGGGGCTTAGCCTTGCAGTATGCATCAACTCGTTGGCTCATTCTTCAATAGGCACGCCGTGACGGACAGCACACTATGCACGATGGCAAAATTAATAACGAAGAATAATATTATTCTCACATCATAATTAAGCATCACAGCACACTGTGCTGCCCGCTCCGACTCCTTGTAGGCATATGGTTTCAGGTCTATTTCACTGCCCTCACCGGGCTACTTTTCACCTTTCCCTCACGGTACTTGTTCACTATCGATCTCTAAAAGTATTTAGCTTTACCGGTTAGTTCCGGTAGATTCCTTCGAGGTATTCGTGTCTCGAAGTACTCAAGAACAGTAACAAAGAAGATTATATATTTTAACTTACGGGGCCATTACCCTCTAGGGCGTGGCTTTCCAGCCACTTCAGCTAACATACAATTTTTTAACTTCTCTCGTATAAATACGACGTTACTGCCTTACAACCCCCGATCTTTATCGCGTGACACGAATAAATTCGCGCCCCACGATAAAGATCGAGTTTGAGCTTCTTCCTTTTCGCTCGCCGCTACTAGGGAAATACCAATTGGTTTATTTTCCTCCAGGTACTGAAATGTTTTACTTCCCTGGGTATGCATTCTGTCGTCAAGCGACAGAATTCTAACCTAAGTTAGAGAGTTTCCTCATTCGGAGATCTTCGGATCACAGGTTGCTAGGCACCTACCCGAAGCATATCGCAGCCAAGCCACGTCCTTCATCGCCTTTTAGAGTCAAGGCATCCACCATACGCCCTTAAATTTCCTATTAGGAAATTTAAAAACCGCTTTCCCAACACTCTCGTGTTGGCTTGTTGTGTTCTGTTTCGTGAAATCACAAAACAGAACTTAATTACCTACATCTACGTTTCCCGCGTACTCCGCGGGAAACACCACCTCCATACAAAGACCCATCTGGATAAATCCAGAAGGAATATGTGGCAGCGATTCAGTTTTCAAATTTCAGTCGTTCAATCGTTCTCTTTCTTTCGTACCCAGCTGAAGTTTTTTCCTTAAAAAACTTCAGCTGGAAACAAAAAATCCGCAGCGAGCGGACTGTAGGATAACGAGCCAAAAACAGCAGTTATCTTTTCCGCTTGATATTGAAGCTCAATGAAATACTCATAGCAATAGAGACTAGTATATACAAGGCAAAAATAATGTCAAACAGGACAATGAAACTAGTCTGAAGAGCCCAAAAAACAAATAAAAAAGCCCTTATTTCAGGGCTTTTCAAAACAGCAAACAAGAGAATTTGAGAACCATCAGCCACTATGCGACTGATCCATCTGAACCCCCACACTTCGCTATTATCGACAGCTCACCAGCAAGAAACTGGTAATAACGCATATCGTGAGCATTGCGTATCAGACCGGAAGCCTGATCAGTGTACGAAATCGAACTATGCCCATGAGCCATAACCATCTGTCCACAGAAAGAACATGCACTGAAGGAAACCTGAGGTCCTGATTCATCAGAAAGCACGTCGAGCAGAATTTTTCCCTTCTTTTCTTCAAGAAGGTTTTCCTGATAATTTCTGACGAAGCTTGCGTGATGCAACATATGCATCACCAACACTTTTCTCGGAACATTTATAACACGCAAACACACCAGCCAAACGATTACCAGCCTCGGGTGTGCCGGCAGGAATCTCCTTGCCGCATGGGCAAATCACAACCGCCCTTGTACCACCTGAAATAAAGTGCGTTTCCATGCAAAATCCTCCTGAAAAAGTTAAGAACAATCCACTATTTATATATCAAAAAATTCGCCTTTCGGCGAATTTTTTACTACTACCTTTCCAGAGAATATACATCCAGAATATTTTGACCTAACTTGTTTTTACAGGATTTTGCAAAATCAATATCAAAATAATCAACAAATTTTGTAATTACAAAATCATTTCCATTTAATCTTTTTACAACCACCATACCAGAATCGAGAACTGCTAAGTCGCGATGCGTCAAAATATCACACTCCTCACGAACATAGTTAGTTTTTGTACACACAAAATCACTCTCACGAATCTGATACGTTTCCGCAAATTTAGATAGTTCTTGAGCTTTAACGGCTTCTAATCTAACTTCTAGATTAGCCTGATACCGAAAGTCTAAAAACAAGGATTCCAAATGTGAGGGTGCAAATAAAAAAATAAAACAAAGGAAACACCACAAAAATCCTTATCTTTTTTGAGACAAAATGACCCACCAGAACACTCAGAGGATACGCCCATACAGTAATAACCACAACCCAACGTGCAGCAAGATCAAAGGGTCCTTCATTGAGAGGACTATCAAATATAAAAAGTATAAAGAATGCAACTGGAAGCCACGGAACAAGAAGAAGTATAAAAAATTCTTTGAAGAGTTTTCATGAAGTTTATTATACAACAGAAAACCGCCTTTAGGCGGTTTTCTTAATTGGCACATCGTTAATTTTTTTATTTATTATCGTGTCCGTGAGATGCGATTTCGTTTCGAGTCTTTTCAATAAATCGTGCAGCCGCTTCCTGACCACCTAAACCGAATGAAAGACCGAGAGCAAGTGAGAGTGCCACAATTACACCTGTAAATAATGTATTCACAAATGTCGCTGCAATACCCAAATGAGAGAGAGCTACAAGAACACCGAAGATCCAGATCGCCCACTTTGTTACATTCCCAACAAGACCTGAGTTGTGCATGCCAGCCGCTTTTGATGACGAAACAACAATCCGCTTCATAACATCACCCAAAACTCCTGCAACCAAGAGCACAAGCACTGCAACAATCACGCGTGGAAGATAAAGAAGTACCACATCACGCAAAAATGTATTGATCTGAGTAAGACCAAGAACATCAAATGCTGTTACCAGAAAAGCGACAATGATAAACCACTTAACAAGCGTGCCTACAAAGTGTCCTGAATCAAGAACAATTCCACCACGGCGAACCATCTCATCAACTCCTGCTCGACGAAGACCCTCGTCAACACGAAGTGATTTTATTATTTGAGAAACTACTCGACCAAGCAAAGCTCCAACAACCCAGCCAATAATAACAATAAGAATTGCCACAATAAGATTTGGCACAAAACTCACAACACCGCCCCAAAGACCTTGGAAAGAAGTGCTAAGCTTGTCGCCCCACGTTTCTAAAATCATATACATTACAAGCCGCTATGCGGCACTACTAATAATAAAAGTAAGTAAAGAACCTTTATACAAGGCCTCTATAAATAATAACAACAAAAACAACCTTTTAATAAGACTGTGTGGATAGCAATCTATTCTTCTAGACCAAGTCGATTTATGAGTTTGACGTGCGGATAGTCAAGAACATCGCGTACAAGCTTATCAAACATACCGAGGCGGTATTCAAAGTCAGCTGTTTCAAACGCTGCGTACTTAATTTCCCTACCTACTTCAGACTCAATTTCCTTAATTGCTTTTTCAACATACGAACGTTTAAGACCGTCTCCTACAAGTAGAAGATCTACCCTACTATCCCATTCTTGATTAAAGATTCCGGAAACAATAAGGAGTTTGATTTTTCCCGCTGAAACAAAACGCTTTATAACTTCATCAAAAGAAAGTGGAGTTGTATGAATAAGCATCGTCTGAAGAGAAGTAAGATGTATAAATTTTTGGTTCAAATACCATCCTTTTATTTTCTTTTTTAAAAGCAAAACCTTCTTTCCTTTCTTTTTTGAAATTTCTTTCACAAAAGATCGTTTTTTTAAAAGTTCTGTCTTTTCCAATATGGCCATTTCTTTTTTGACATGACCAGGTCTTGAATTAGTTCGCTCTGCAAGAGTGTCTATATCGTAGGTAGCTTCAGGATTAAAAAGAAAAAGACGAAGAATCTTAACCTTAACATCACTACCGAACAATTTTTCTAATATATCCATGAATTTAGTATGCGCTATGGGCGATATTGTAGCATGTCGGTAAAAACTTACTAGG
>Ga0163151_10005052_pt1 | contig 17186 bp, 18 predicted proteins | sample OliLakLV19MP5IB2_FD_145596 | JGI IMG/M metagenome (GOLD analysis project Ga0163151, IMG submission 145596) | Freshwater microbial mat bacterial communities from Lake Vanda, McMurdo Dry Valleys, Antarctica - Oligotrophic Lake LV.19.MP5.IB-2 | ecosystem: Environmental > Aquatic > Freshwater >...
GCATAGCGCAGGCATCTACCTCACGCCGACTCGAAGCGGTGCTAGCACCGCTTCTCGGGGGAGAAGCGTAGGGTGATGTCCCGCGCTACGCGACTCGTTGTGAGGTAGATGCCTGCGCATAGCGCAGGCATCATCTCACAACTCGGGGGTAGTGAAGTAAGCATATAGCGAAACTGAACGAACCCTCCCCATCTTACTTGTTAATGGTCTCGTGAATCTTCAACTTTGCTGAATCGTCAATCTTGCGAAGACGTACCAAATTGAGGTATTCTTGGATCATCTCGCGTCGTTTGCCGCCATACGCCGCCTTCAGCGCATCGATGTTATCGCGGTACTTCTCGTAATAAGCAACGTATTCGCGAATCGTCTTGATTTGACGTGAGAATATCGCGTGCGATGCAGCCACACCAGCAAAGAACTCGGGTGGAATGCAACTCCGGGCTACCAGCGGTGTAAACGAGAAGTTCTGCATTCTCGCGTAAAGCTTTGTCATCATCTGCGGTGTCGCGCCTTCATACTCCTGACACACGAGATAAACTTCCGAGTTTGATGGGCGGGACGAGATAGGCTTCACGATCAACACTCGCTTAAATACAGTTGTGAGGAGGTAGATCAGCGACAGGCTAAATGACGCGAAATACGTAAATGTTTTGAGCACCATGTTACCGCGCGGTGCCAGCGTGGCTAGACCGGCAACCGTTTGCCCGAAATGTATAATCGCTTCCATCCGTTCCTGATCATTGTAATTTGACGAAACGTCGATACCGGCATCACTCGTATAGAGTTGTGCAAGTCCGCCCGCTACTCTTACAAGTGTAGTTGCGAAACACTTAACTACATCCACCTTCGTCGTGTCGCCATTTCCGCACGTGATCCAGCGGTCTGGATAATTGCGGCGCAATCCGTACCGGTCCTCGAGATAGTTCTTTTTCGGGTCGTCCTCGATAATGCTAGACGCAAACCATTCCGGAGCACGGGTACCCCGTTCGTATGCGGCATTGCCAATGCTGGTTGTAATGTAATGATGGAATGCAAGTACGAAACTGCCGGGCAGTTCGGCATTTGCAAAATAGACGCGAACACCGCGCGCAAGGTCATACCTGACACACAACTCGTACATCTTGAGCCACGCATTCGTCACATTAGAACCGTTGTAAACCGTAGCTATTTGATAACGCGAAGTCTTGTAGAAGTCCAATACCCCGAACACGCGACTCCACCTCTGCTGTGGATCCTTTGACGGCGCTTCGAGCAGATCACGCGCCGTGTCGAGTTCGCTCTTTAACTTGTCGGCTTGGGGATCGGCTGGCCACTCCGCGTCGTTCCATTCGAGTGATATACCGTGGGGTAATTGATATTCAAGAAACGCCGCCATATGCGATGTTTAGATATGTTTGGCGCGAATGGCACTGTGAGTAGTGGGTGAGTATCGTGTATAATATATCGCGATTCAAATGTTTATCTCGTGTACAATTGAATATCGATGCATGAAAAGGGTAACAAAGCACTCTGTTCACAGTACCGCACATTACTTCTACAGATAGCATAGATGCCCACCAGCGAAGAATATATTGAAGTGGCGGCTGTAATAACTGTCGCTGGCATCACATCATACTATGGAATGGTTCGTCTACTCTCGCGAAATGTTGGCTTGCATAATGATGTTGATGTGCGATTCGCAGCAATGATCAACAGTGTGCGTTATGGCGCAATGATCAACAGTGTGCGTTATGGCGCAATGATCAACAGTGTGCGTTATGGCGCAATGGCTGGATTAATGGCGCTGACATATAGGGACACCTGGCCTGTTTCCGTCGGCATCGTTGCGCTAACATTATATAACCACGCTGTCCAGGGGGTTATTGACGGTGCCAATAGTGCACTAAAAAAGACGTGTTTTATTTTTAGACGTTTGACTTGGTAGGCAATGCCGCATACACACCCCATGCACTTCACTCTTCACACTACACACACTATACAGCATATGTGGTGACTGGACGACGATAACCGTGTATTACAAGGTAGACGATTACGGCTAGAGCGAATAAGCCGGCAGCGCCCAATACGCATGCGAGAAATATGTAGGGCCATTGCGGTTCCGCGGCGGCGCATAGCGGATCTAGCTCGCGCGGCTCAGCAAACGGCACGGCTCTGACGTTGATCCATCGGCACGGCGTATTTGTTGCATTGTAGACATTACCGCCGGCGGCATTACCACCAGTCGCATTGTTACCACCTGTCACATTGTTACCACCTGTCACATTGTCACGCACAATACAACTCACGTTAACAGCACGCGTATTGTACGCCGATGTCAATGCTGTGGCTGCCGAAGTGGAACACGCGGGCGCTCCGATGACCAACCCGTCAGTTTTGGCGACGCAACGATTACTGAAGCTCTGCAGACTACCATCAGCTGTCAGAGCCGTGACGGCGTAAACTCCGTCTTGACCTGCCGGCCAATAACAATCACTCGTTCCTCCGTTTCCCGTAGCCGCAAACACGGGAACTCCGGTTTGAACAAGCTGATTGAGTGCTTCGCTGTAGTATGGCGATATACCGAGTGACATTGATACGATCGCTGGTTGTGTTATATTTGCCGAGATGTATCGATAAATACTATCAAGAGCGGCCCAGTCAGCTTCACAATTCCTGTTATATGCTCGGATAGAAACGACCCTAGTATCACTCGCCATGTTATCTCGAATTACACGCAACATGTTCATACCGTGCGAATTGCATGGATCGACGAGTGGTGGATCGAACGGAAAGAATACCTGCGATACGCGTTCAACACCGGCATCAGCAGATACACCGGAATCAACTAGATAAACTGTAACTGGCGTCGATTGACTCGACACACTCATGGAAGATGCAAACAACACACAAATGAATATAAACGCAGCGCTCATTTCGCGGTGTTATAAACTACACGCGATGAATCTCTAACACACGTACTCTCTAACACACGTACTCTCTAACACACGTACACATTTGTATTATGTCCACGCTGCACGCACGGCGTAAATCACACGGCGTAAATCACACGGCGTAAATCACACGGCGTAAATCACACGGCGTAAATCACACGGCGTAAATCACACGGCGTAAATCACACGGCGTAAATCACACGGCGTAAATCACACCACTGGTCAACTTGTACGCCGTCAACCTACACGCCGTCAACCTACACGCTGTCAACCTACACGCCGTCAACCTACACGCCGTCAACCTACACGCCGTCAACCTACACGCCGTCAACCTGCACGCCGTCAACCTGCACGCCGTCAACCTACACGCCGTCAACCTACACGCCGTCAACCTGCACGCCGTCAATCTGCACGCCGCCAATATACACGCCGTCAATCCGCATGTGGTTTATATATGGTTAAGCGAGCAATTAAGCACCAACAACAGTGACGATCAACCACTGACCCGTACCGATACGCGTCCAAACGACAGTGGCAGCCTTGCTTGGAGGAATCACCAATGCACCTTCGTATGTTACTCCGGTGTCGGGACCGCCCCAACTCACAGTCGACAACGCGTCAGTAGTGTAGTAAAGTGTAATGGATTGCGACGGGAATTGACTGACACTGCACAGAGTAGAAATAGATTGATTGTCGATTCCAGTACCGTTCTGAGTAAGCAATGTAGCATTACCGCCAGTAAATCGCAAATTAGCGAACTGTGTCGCGGTAGGCAACGGATTACCGCTTACTGGTTGGAATCCTCGAGACACGAATAGTCCATTGGCGCTCGATGCCAATGTTGTATGTACCCCTGGTTGTACGATAAACGTGGAAGCTACGGATGTTACGGCTCCCTGACCAAGTGCAATGGAATTATTGGCGACAGCCGACGAGTTCCTACCAATAGCTATTGCCTGGGTTCCAGCTGCTGCGGCTGTTTGTGTCGTGTTGCCTTGCAATGCGACATCGTTGACACCAGCCGTGAAAGTTGCCCATGTGAATGTGTTGGCATCTACGGCGGTGGGCACCTGTCCGGCCGTAGGCGCAGCAGCGGCATAACCGGAAATAGACCCCGAGCCGCTACCATACCACAGCGCTCTCGCCGTGACGTTATCGGTGTTGCTCGTGAGCGTCTTGTTTGTTAGGGTGTCTGTGGTTGCGAGACCAACTAGAGTGTCGCTCGCAGTTGGCATGTTAATGGTAATATTGCCAGTTTGCGAGCTCGTCACAGTCGTGTATGTCCCGACCGTACCGCTACCCGCGAGACGAATGTTAGTGAAAGTTCCATTACCGCCGACGAAAACGTCCTGCGCGACCCCAATACCGCCGAGGGTAGTAATAGCTCCTGTTGACGTCGACGTTGCGTTTGTGGTGTTGGTGCTGTTTATGGCAGTCGAAAATGTGTTGGTGCCATTTGCCGTAAACGCACCGTTCGTGATGACTGCACCGGCGAATGTATTCACGCCATTAGCGGTCAGCGTCGAGTTGGTAATAACCGGTCCGTTAAACGTCGCGGTACCGGAAGTAGTCTGTGTTCCGGTTACGGTGACTGCACCGGCGAATGTATTCACGCCATTAGCGGTCAGCGTCGAGTTGGTAATAACCGGTCCGTTAAACGTCGCGGTACCGCTACCGCTAATACTGCCGACGAGATTGGCATTGTTGATAGTTACGACTGACGCGGTTTGTGGAAATATATTGTCGATATAAAGTCGACTGCCGACGCCACCTCCGCCAAATACACCGATAGTTCTCGGATCGCCTCCTCCGCGAGGCATACCTATTTGTGACATTTTACCGACTGAACTGTTTATAATGTTTGAGTTGCCACACTGGATATATTATTAGCGGTATATTTTAAACAGTCGAACGCGGGTACATGCTCGACGTTGGAACTGACATGTATGACGGGTGAACATTCATCACATGCCACATCCCATATCTATCACATGCCACATCCCATATCTATCACACGTCACATCCCATATCTATCACACGTCACATTCCATATGCCACACGATGATAGACTTATCCACAACATAAATTTATCATCGTGTGGCACGTGTCACATTCCATATGCCACACGATGATAAATTTATGTTGTGGATAAGTCTATTCGGCATAATATACCCATTTATTGTAAGCTTACTTCTACCGTTAGATGTCGACTACGCAAGTTGGTGGAACCGGGGGCAGCCCTTATGACTTTTCGTGTGGTCCGGGGGCTTGGGTAACTTCGTTCCAGGGAGGTGCTGGCGGATACGTTGATTCGATTATGGCTGGATGTTCGGACGGTAAGATGTCGCAAAAGAATGGAGGTGGAGGCGGCAACTCATATAATATCCCATCTGCCGGTGGATTTTCGGGAGCGGTTGCTCGCGGCGGTGGATACGTCGACGGTGTGAAGTTCCTAGATGCATCCGGTACTCCACTGCAGCCGGCCATCGGTGGTGGCGGTGGTACCGAATCTCAGCTCATGTGCCCGAGCGGCACAGTCGTGACCGGGATTTTCGGCGGTGCTGGTGGATATCTCGATAGATTGGGATTCCGCTGTGGAGCGAAACCAGCTCCGGTACAGGCGGCGTCCCAGCCGGTATACCAACCCACTAATCAAGTATCGTCGACCACCGGCGCGTATACCGGCCAATCGGCGTATCAACAGCAGCCGGCTCAACAGCCATCGTATCAACAACAGCCATCGTATCAACAACAGCCATCGTATCAGCAGCCGTCTCAGCCAGTGTATCAGCAGCAACCAGCGTATACTCCGTCCGTTCAGCAACCCACTGCACAATACATTTCCGGTATCGACAACAACACTCTCATGATTCTAATCGTTGTTGCTTTTGCTGTTTGGTATCTCGATTTGCTGGGTCTGAACAAGAAGAAACAAGCCGCTGAGGGCAACGACAACGGCAAGGGCACCGGCAAACAGGGCAAGAACTCGCAGAGAGCATAACGACAACATTTCCAACATTTCTCGTATCGAGTGTGGTGTAGGCAACTGCGATGCGGTCGTAAAAATAAACCACACCAACAATTACATTTAACGACGCCGGGCATTGTCTTGTATCTTACTAAACCGGAGAATAAGAAAGCGATTGCATTACTAAATTGCATCTAAACTACCGCCATATATTACACTTCCCTGAAAGGCGCAGGTGAGTTCATTTTGGGATGAGCGTAGCTCTTACCAAAATGCTCACCGAGCATTAGGGAACAAAGCGTTGCGTAGCGACGCGACTTCCCTAAACGACGCGACTTCCCTAAACGACGCGACTTCCCTAAACGACGCGACTTCCCTAAACGACGCGACTTCCCTAAACGACGCGACTTCCCTAAACAGATAACGCGGCATAAGCGTCCTTCTTGATCGTTTCCATCGATCCACCAAGTACTTCTTTTTTCGCGTCTATAATCGTGTCGATTTCGCGCTTAACTCCTTCGATAAATCGCTGTTCGTGCGCGGGATCCGCGGTTACTCCCGGCACTGTATACGACTCCGCGACCCGTTTCAAGCCAGCGTCCTCACTCCTAGAGGCAATATCGATCTCACGCTGTAACGCAGCACTAACCTGCGACATGATGTCGTTTCTATGCTGTTCGAGAGTCTGTACTGCACCGACAGTCGGGTCACGATCGAGCGTCGCCAATGATCCTATGAGTCGTCCGCACCTCCCGTTAATGCAAACCGGATTCGCGCTGCCGCGTTCATAGAAGTCGTTCATTGCGTCGACTACCGCCTCTCGAATCTGTTCGGTATTTGTGTTCTCGTCGGCGCGACTCCAGACCGTGGCGAATACTTCCGATTCGTTTGCACCTATACTGGAATTGAAGTTGCCGGCTGAGATGGTTTCCAGCGCCGACAATGCGCGTTGTCCCTTGGCACTATCACGATGATTATCCGATATGTATTGCCGGAGCTCTTCACTGCACTTGTCAAAGTCGCGTATTTTGGTTGTCGAGCGAAGTGTGGCGAGTGTATCGCGAAGGCCGACATTTACAGCGGAATCGTGGACGTTCTGTGGATCAGTGTTGTGTGTTTCGAGAGCATCCGTAAGTTGTTCTACTGCTTCGGCGCGTGATAACACGCGACCTTCCGCAGTTGCCTTCGCGACGACTTCCGCTCGGGCTTGCTCGACCTTTTTAGCGTGAACGTGCGGTACTGTCTGCGCATACAGGTCTATGAATTCCCGCTGTAGGACATCCGGGTTCCTGTCGATAAAACCGCCGATATGTTGAACCATAAACAATGGATCCAGACGATTTTCGTCCTCCTCTACATCGAACAGTGTGAATAATCCCACGTCTTGCGTGGCTGGAACTACGGGATTTCGCTGCATATCGTGCAGCGCTTCAGTGTATAGTTGTTGAATATTTTGACGATTGGCGCGATTTCCACGTAGGTTGCCGTCGCCGACATTGAGATCTAGAATAGTGGCGGCTGTATACGCGTCTTCGGCTCCGCGCGCGGTAGACGACAGAATCGTGTCGAGTGCTTCCTTTGCCGGTGCATCGAATACTCCACTCGATTCATTGAATAATTTACGGTACTTTTCGCGACGAGCGGTCGCCTTTCCCGCATTACATGAAGCGTACACTAGAATAATAGCCGCTATGACTAAAACAGCAACGGCAACAGCCATAATGCCGGATGGTGCTTTGCCAATTATAGACACTGTAGATTCCATATATCTCACGTGTATATTGCGTATGTCTTCGGTCAAAGATTGTATATTCTAGGGCGAAAAATAAAACGCCACCGTCGTTATACTGGCGGTGAGTGGTGCGAGAGTGATATCGATGCTTATTCATTACGCAACATACGACTCCCGACCATACATATCGTGCTATTTCCCCACTGCACTTGGTTACACTGTGATCGATAACGCAGTAATCGATCTCACTGTAATCGATCTCACTGTACTTGGTTACACTGTAATCGATCTCACTGTACTTGGTTACACTGTAATCGATAACGCTGTAATCGATCTCACTGTAATCGATCTCACTGTACTTGGTTACACTGTACTTGGTTACACTGTACTTGGTTACACTGTGATCGATAACGCAGTAATCGATCTCACTGTAATCGATCTCACTGCACAATTAACACGATATATGGTCTGGAGTCCATTACGCAACATATGACCCCGACTAGATAGTTCGTGCTATTTCCCCCACTGTACAATTAACGCGATTAGCGCAGACCTTCATTACATCCGAGTATTCTACTACGTCTGCGGATATAGCAGCCTTGTAGTGTGTGTAATCGTGTTTTGGGTTCTTTGCAAACCACGATTGTATGGCGGACGCCTTCTCTTGCTTGCTCTCAAAACCCTCACCGCGACCTCCCCATATAATGTATACCAGTACTGCGATGAGTGCTATTGCAATCGCACAGCCTAGCATTTCTTGTCGTTCCACGGTATATATCAGCTGTGATAAAATGCGCGCATAATGGCCATATATGGCTAAAAATAAATGTTAAGTAATAATTCGTTGCTGATGCATAACATAGGAAAGTATTGTATAGTCATTGCTATACATAGCAGTCTAATGCATAGCAGTCTAATGCATAGCAGTCTAATGCATAGCAATCTAATGCATAGCAGTCTAATGCATAAATCCACAACGCGTAAGTTTGAGATAACGACAACCGGCACCGTGCTTGCATTTGTACTTCGACGGGTCCTCGTATGAGCAAGGATCCTCGTGAATGCATTCCATGCCGTTAGTTTTGTAATTGCAGAAGCCCTTAATCATGCGGAGTGTACCGTTCAGATCGGTGTGACGATGCTGGCACAACCCGGAATCAATGCGCGTGCAGAACGGATCGAATTGGCAGACTGGTTGCGTCCATCCCTCGGGGTGAACGCCAACGCAGCGAGCGAAGCTGCATTCCAGTCCCTCTTCACATTCCACCTTTTCGGGCGAGTGTCCTTCGGGATGGCGCAAGATGCAACGATACGAGCACTTCGCCCCGAACTCGCAGCTAGCGTCATGCGATAAATTGCAGACCTTGATGGGACACGGTGCACCGTTAAGAGCGAACACGCATACTAGACGTGCGGGATCCACGACAATCTTCGAAATATCGCGATCCTTATGATGTATCTTTTGACAGCGATCATTAGCGCAATAGACGTTGTAGAGACACAACTCGTATGTTGGCTCGCGCCAATTCTTGGCGACTTCCTCGCGTGGCTTGTTTGGACCCGGAGGCTGACGATCGTCAAATCCAGCGGTGTTGCGGACGGCATCGCGATTGGCGTCCAATGGAGCGGTGTCGTGGGGAGTGTAAGATCCACCGGGCCTGCCGATTCCGGGTGTTCTGTCGTAGTTGCGGGAACGAGCGACGTCGCGACGATCACCCTCATATCTGTCATAGCGGCCACCCTCGAATTTGTTTCCATCACGTCCAGCCTCGTATCTGTCACCACCAAACCTCGCACCGGCTGCGGCGAAACCACCGCGACGATCGCCGCCGGATCTATCACCGGCGTGTCCCCGACCCCTGTGCGGTGCGCCGCGCTGACCGCCGGAGACTTCGCCGGCCCGAGTCTTGCGAGCAACTACCGTGAAACCATCATCGCGTTTCGGAGCTGTGGGCTTCGTCTCTTTGGGAGGCACTACGGGCTGAGGCAGCTCGCCGTCGGAGTCGGGATCTGCCCATGACCTACCCTTGAGGGCATCGTTTTGCCAGTCGTCAGTCCCGGCCATAGTCGTAACGATACCTATTATACACTTTCAAATATTTAGGACGACTCCAAGGGACCATGAGTATCATACAGTACATATCTTTTTCCAACACGAGGCACTTCCCATATGTATAATATACAATGTGGATAGCAGTAGTGGGAGCCGCTATTCTCGTAGCCTGGTGCAGCTATTACAGTGCAACCAGGTACAACATAAATCATAACACATGGGATTACGTCTCGATACACGGGCTGCCGTTTTTCCAGTATGGGGTATAGTATTGTATAGTGTAGCGTTATGTGACATGGATCCCCTCGATACACCGCAAAATACACGACACCTCATTTTTAACAAAATGTTACCGGTCCAAGTTGGGGTGTGAGTGTTGGGTGATGGGTGATGTCCTGCGCCAGATGTCCTACGCCAGATGTCCTACGCGTAGAGTAGGACATCACGCAGGACATCACGCAGGACATCGGCACCCAACACGAACTCGATGCGGCTATGCCGCATCTCGGGGACGATGCGGAATGAGAACGAAGTTCACATGTAGCGAGTGGGAGAAGGCGTGAGATGATGCCTGCACATAGCGCAGGCATCTACCTCACGCCGACTCGTCGAGAGGCAAAGCCTCTCGACTCGGGGGTAATGGAGTGTGCGCGTAGCGCTAATACGTAATGAACCCCTCCCATAATTTTTAATCTTTGTTGTAGTAATATACCTACACGTTAGATGCTGCGAGAAGTAGGTTTAATTTTCATCCTCATATTACTTATATCGATCGTATATGGATTTAACTATTCGAGTGAATCCATCGAGGATAATGTAAATCGTAAGGTGAAATTTGATAGACGAGTTAAAGTCAGAACATTCGGTAAAACTACTGGTAAATTATCGGATACATCTCAGAGTCTATAACACGGTGCGCGTGCAGCGATTTAGTCGAGACGGTTCATTGGAGGTAATTTTGTCGCAATATGCGGAGGGACGCTCCGCATTACACGGTATACGTTTTGTATACCGCACTCCTCGGAATATCCTGATTGTAATCTCGCCAAATGGGATTAGCGATCATAGCTTCATACGACGGCATTTTGTCGATGAGTGTCTTGCCCATGTACCCCGATAATTCGAAGTTTCTGCTGGGATCTATGGCACTGAGCAGTTTAATAGTCGCCTCGTAGGCAGCAGCCTTGCCGGAATATATATGCATAAATAGCGTCGCTAAGTCATTTCCGTGCTTAAGATGGAATACTTCGTTATTTTTCGTCATTACGCTAGTGACGTGCTTTTCGGGTAGAGTCGAGAACCCGTAATCGATAACTCTCGGAACATATCCGAAATAAGGCACGTAGAATTTAGTCGTTTTGACACTTGACGTCGGGACGTCTCCTTTGTCATTAGACGATTTTGCGTCACCATTGCTATGTTTAGACGACTTGGCGTCTCCACGCTTATCCTCTTTAGACGCACTGCCGTTAACTGGGCTGACCTCGCTCGTCACGTACTCTATGAATTTGGGATTCTTCCATTGTAGCGTGAATGAATCATCAGCCTTGAACAGGACGTTGCCGGAATGCAGATCATTGTGACGGAATCCCGGATATTTGCGCGTTATTGTCCATAGAAACCATATGATATGGAATATTATTGCTTTGAGTTGCATAAAGTCGCCGGCGCTTCCCTGATAGTGATACAGAAAGTCGGAAAGTGACGATTCGCAAATCTCCATAGTTTGGATCGCAAATTTGTCCTTGTTGTAGCCAGTCGAAATTCCCGCAGCCCAGTTGCACATTTCACTCTTGACTACGACAGAAGCGGTTCTAGTTACTGTATGCATCGCAGACCTCGACATCTTGACGCAGTCGACATCCTTAATGAATTCCCGGAGGTCATCGCGATACACTACATGCGTGAGATGTACGATGCACGGGGTCGACGTGTCGAACTCACGATGCAGAATCGTGATGATTTGCGACTCGGCGTCGACTTCATCGAGAAGTCCATTCGATTGGCCGAACCGTTCACTATCCCGGATGTGATATGGCGTAATTTTCACGAGATGGCGAGTCGAGTTGATTTCCACTATTCCGATGATTGCATTCGAGAACGATGACTGTACATGCAGTATCGTAACGAATCGTTTGATGAATTGGTTTATCTTGGTCGAATGTAGGAACTTTTCCATTGTACTTACAACACCGGTATTCTACGACACCTGTATTCTACAACACCTGTACTCTATTGTACCGTATATCAATACGCTACAATATACCGCGATATACTATATTACACACGATGTTTTTATCGCCCACACCGCACACCGGATATATTTTACACGATTAGAGTTTTCGGTTAGTTAGTATACCGTCGATATAGTTCGAAATGAAGTGCATTGGCTTTTGGACTGTTATTGGTATTATATTCGCAATTTGGTTATTCGGTAAGTACATTCCCGGTGGAGAAACCGTCAAGGGATATATTACAGGCGGAGCTGTTGTATTGTATTTGGTGTCTTTGGTGCTCTGCGATCACGGAAAAATAAGATTTTAATAGTCGCATCTGTAATTCGATATAACTGCTACCGGGGCTAAGGCCTCCAACCTAAAGAACTCACAGGAGCGACGTTAATTAAGGCTTTGTTTTTACGAAAAATAAACAAGGCGCGAGTTAAGCGATGTGGGTGTGTATGGTGTAATCAGTGTATTCGCCACAGATTTCAATCTCCGTGTGGGGTTATCATCTAACGCGATATATTTTTTTCGACGTTATGTCGCTGTTAAGAGATCAATGATCGACTCCTCCGGGTCGTTATATATACCGCAATTTTGATACCCTGCAATTGCCGCCAACACGGCATGAGCCACGGCTTTTTGTATTTTACTCGCTTTGTGTATATCCAGAATCAGTAGTATTTGTTCGACAACGCCGAACAAACTCTGTGGCGCATCGTTGAGTTGTCGTGATAGTTCCCTCATACACCAGGCCGTTACTCCCATTATTCCCAACCACGCGATGGACCATTGCGTCTCCAATACTTCAATCTTTGTCACGTCTACTTGAACAGCTCGCATATACATCGCGTGAATTTTCGTGAGTATTGGTGGCGCCGATACCGTTACTGATTCCGTGATGATTTCAAAGATACAAAACAGTGGAGATACCGGTTTCCTTTCCAGTGCTTTCGCTGCTATTAACAAAACTGTATTGAGCCCATAAATCTCGTCGTCCGATAGTGGAACTCGGCAACACGCCCGCAATACCTTTGCTGGTTCCAGCAGCGACAACGGTAACCACGGCAATGCTATGTCCGACGCGTCACTGGCTCTGATAGCGTGTGGTATTACGAGATCAATATAATCTGAATGAGCTTCACCGTCCGGCTCGAGATAATAACTGTCTGGCGGCATGGAATCGACTAAAACGCGATTAACTCGTATCCTACCGTACAGTTTTCGATAAAATCCATCGAATTCCGGATAATAATGTAAAAGGGTATTTAGATATCCGATGATACGCGAATCTCGTCTCGCCATGCCGTGTAACCAAATACAGTGTAACCAAATACAGTGTAACCAAATACAGTGAGATCGATTACTGCGTTATCGATTACAGTGAGATCGATTACAGTGAGATCGATTACTGCGTTATCGATTACAGTGAGATCGATTACTGCGTTATCGATTACTGCGTTATCGATTACTGCGTTATCGATTACTGCGTTATCGATTACAGTGAGATCGATTACTGCGTTATCGATCACAGTGCTGGTTAATTATCCGCGAATTATCCGTGAATTATTGACCGTTCGTCAGTTATGTGACTGGTTTGCGGTCCGTTGACCGTCAACCAATATATTACTATTACGGCTATCTTTTAGGTTGCTCGAGAATATCGACACATGAAGTGAAAAACTCGGGCTATTTTTGCCAATCAAGTGTAAATATCCACCACTAATACCCACATTGTGCATTCGATTGTATATCGCATGGTGTTAATCTAAGATATACCCTACAATTTGAAACAAACGATGTGTTCTTCCCTGTGGACACATACCACTGCTCATTTCCACTAATTGCGTTTCCAGCATCGCTAGCGTGTCTTCCCAATCGAGTTTTTCCGCAATGATGCACATCAAATCATCGGCTGAAAACGAATTACTCGTGTCGAAGTTGGAGTTTGCATTGGTCGTAAAGTCGCGAATTAACGCCATTAGATTAGCTCTGGCTTGCGGCTCGCGAATTCGATGCAAAACATTCAAATACATAGTTGCCTTTTCCTCCCGTGATTTCTGTTGGACTCGGTCTAATTCCGGTTTTATTTTCTCCAGACGCTCTTTAAGATTGCCATCGTAGAAATGAGTATTTAGCTTCTCCATGACGTCGTATATTTATATACGTATATATTTACGCCATCTGTGACATGTGTGTAAAAATAAACACGTTGCTGTGGTAGATGAACAGATCTAGCAAATAACACAATAGCCACGTCCCACCGGCTTTGTCTCCGTCTTGACCTCTACCTTGACTTCAGCGGCTGGCGATTCCACCACGGTGCACGTGTCTTGTGACGCAGCTTCACACTCAGTAACCGGTTCCCTGGGAGCAACTCCGAAATATACCGATTGAAGCATGGTAATACTATCCTGGGTTTCGCGCGTACGAATCTTCTCGAGAACGTCGTCTATGGATTCCCCGACTGGAGTGTCGTCTAGGACATTAAATTCCATACCGTTAAGAATGCAACCGACGTGAGTATCGTGTTGTTGTCCCACACGGTAAGTACCGTCAGCTACTTTTACTATTAGGCCATAACGCATGAGACATAGGATCATGTACTGGATCGTCTTAGCATTAATGTCCCTGTCTGCAACGGCAAATGCCATTCTGTTCTGTCGAATAAACAGCGCAATACGGCGCGGATCGGACAGAGATAGAGAGGCGTCGCGCGCACTACCGCGTGCCAAGACATAGATTGACGCCAGAATTGCACTACGAAGATTGTTCATGTCTGGGCATCCGCGCGAGTCGGAATCTATATATTGTGTAAGTGCTTGCATAGTTGACATGTATCACACGACAAATATACAACAATATACAACAATATCTCGTGTATACAATGCAGGCGGTATTTCTCTAAGACAAAAAATAACACGCGTGCGATGTTGTGATTTGTCGACTAGATCGGATTTCTAGTACTGCGGTTCGTCTACTAATCCTCAGACTCCTCTTCCTCCTTTGGTTTGTCAGCTGATTTGTCGGCTGTCTTATCGGCTGTCTTGTCGGGTGTCTTATCCGCTATTTTGTTGATAGTTCGCGTCACTGTTGCGCGTATGGAGTTAGGAGGACGTGTAGGTCGAGTATTTATAGGCGCCGTCTCGCCTTCCGCGTATTGGTCCTGTTGACTGTCGTAATCATCGTCATCGTCGTCGTTACCTCCGGAACCAAGCCCACCGGCCATAACAATAATCATGAGAATTATACCGCCTACAACAAACACAATGCTGTCAAATCCGTGCTGAATCGTGTCGGTAATGCTGCCGATAATGTCAGTTAAGAACTTGAATGGAGACTGCGTCACACTCGTCGCTTGCTGAGCAACAGAATTGTTGATAGTCGCTCCAAGCGCGGTTTTTGCGATCTGATCAGATGTACAGTGCTTCATCTGCGCGGCTGTCTGAGTCATTGCTTGGTTCGCCACGATATTGCGATTACCGACGACATTGATGCTCTGTGACTGATTCACGGTCGCCGCACAATTCTGCAACATATCAATGGTAATGTTGTTCCTGATATCCTGCGTCATACGCGACACAGTCTCCGCCTTGGTACCGGCATCGAGTGTGGGAAATCCACTTCCGGTAGCATTAGCTGCCTGCGTGAGTGCATTTATGATCTTGTTCTGTATATCGATGTCGTTGTTGGATTTTCTGTAACAGGTCATATCTATGGTTGCTCCTTGCACCATTGTAATGCCGGACACAACGTTGCCACTACCGTAAACATTCACGCTCTGATCCTGGTTAATGTAAGTCGCGCAGTTCATAACATCTTTAACGATGACATTCGATATGATCGATGTCACCGATTCTACAGTTGCCTTAGATTGTGTTCCGCCCATATAACTGCTGGACTATATTGGTGCTATATTAGAGCTACATTATTAGCGATGTCCAAAATATTGTAGGGAGGGGGCGGAGTAATAAGGACGTAGTCCGAAATGTAACGAATCTCTTCCTTACAGACTCGAGAGGAACTTAACTAATGCCCATTTTGCAACGCCGTTGCGTTCTCCACACGACAATCCGATATAAGCGAGTATATCTATATTGTCGCCAACTAAACGCTGTAGAATCTCTAGATTGTCATAACAGACAGCAACGTAACAAGTCGCTTCCCTGACCGACATACCCTTTGATACCATTTTATGCATAGCATTCTCAATCTCGCCCCTAACTATCATGTTTTTAGTGTCGGTATTCATGAACCCGAATGCCACTTTTACGCCTCGCCTGCATTCCGGATGAAACTGTGATGCCCACATACACGCTCTTGTCATATTGTTGTAATAATTTGGTAATTGGGACATTTCATCTCGATTAAACGAGTACATTTGTAAGGGGATGATATGAATCGACGAGACACGTGATACGTGAGTATATTGTACGAGAGTTGTGATTCTACACGTCGGAAAATATCACCGTGTGTAAATATCGCAGTGTGAAATATCACCGTGTGAAATATCGCAGTGTGAAATATCGCAGTGTGAAATATCGCAGTGTGAAATATCACCGTGTGAAATATCACCGTGTGAAATATCACCGTGTGAAATATCACCGTGTGAAATATCGCAGTGTGAAATATCGCAGTGTGAAATATCGCAGTGTAAAAATAAACGAATCCACATACGGGATTCAACTACAATACGCTATCGCTGTCATTGCTCAGTTTTCGCACTCGGCGCGACAGCTTGCACAACCTGTTGACTTTGCGCGGCGATCTGCGCCTTATCAGCCGTAAACTTCGCCTTTACCGCAACCGCTTCCTTGTCACATGTGTCATTGAGATGCCACTTCAACCATAGGTACGAGGCGCGGTCAGCGGGCTCGTTTTGATGCCCGTGAATGTGCTCAAATGTAAGCGGGAACTTCAACTTGTCGATTAAATCAATGGCCGGGAATATAATGTCGAGGTTCTTTTTCTCCTTGTCGTTCTCGGCGCGCCACTTGCGCCCCCAAGCCGTAAGGCAACTAATCGTGTATTTCGAGTCGGTAATTACGATGACGGGTAATCCCTTGGGGTTGTTGTTAGCAATGTACTTAATTCCGTTAATTGCGCCTTCTAATTCACCGCGGTTATTCGTGTCGCCAGACGACACCATTCCCGCCGACTTGAACAGCATTGTGCCGGCATGGTAAACGCAGAAAGCCCATGACGCGAGGCACTTTTCCTTGCCATTTGCCTCGGCAGCGCCATCGCTACCAACGTAGATGACATCACGACGAACTCCGGG
>Ga0163151_10005055_pt1 | contig 17169 bp, 10 predicted proteins | sample OliLakLV19MP5IB2_FD_145596 | JGI IMG/M metagenome (GOLD analysis project Ga0163151, IMG submission 145596) | Freshwater microbial mat bacterial communities from Lake Vanda, McMurdo Dry Valleys, Antarctica - Oligotrophic Lake LV.19.MP5.IB-2 | ecosystem: Environmental > Aquatic > Freshwater >...
CTTCAAATCGTGGAGACCGGTTACGCTCAGAACCCGGCCCCGGAACCGCCGCATGGCCCCAAGCGCCGCGGTCGCGGCAAGCAGAGCAAAGCCCGTAACCTCCTCGACCGGTTCCGGGACCACCCCGAAGGCATCCTCGCCTTTATGCGCGACTTCGCGGCGCCGTTCGACAACAACCTCCCCGAGCGGGATCTGCGAATGATGAAGCTGCGGCAGAAGATCTCCGGCACCTTCCGCAGTATCGACGCCCTGGTGGACTTCTGCCGTATCCGCGGCTACATCTCCACGGCGCGCAAGAACGGACTAAACGCTCTGGACGCCCTGCGCCGGGTTTTCCAGGGCAACCCCTTCGTACCCGCCGTCAACACCGAGTAGCGTTCAGGCAGCCGAAAACGCCAAACCGGTTCGCGCTCTCCCCGTCCTAAGCATCCCGTCGCGGGATGCCTACCTGTGCAGTTACCAGGAATCAGCAAATCGGAGATCGCCCAGCGGCTGAAAATCGGGCGAACGTCGGTTCGACGGATCCTGGCGCAAATGAAATCTTGAGCTACGCTCACTTGCCGAAAGGACACGGTGTTCTGGGCCAAGTTCATGTCTTCCGACATTCACGGCGGAATAACCCCAAACCTATCGCCCTGAGTCTCCCTGTTTCCTCGATTTCCCGTCCGCTGTTTCGTTCTGCGTTTCACTCCCGCATTCGCCCGATATCGACGGAGTGCGCCCGCGCCTCGAAAATAACCGCTCTCCACGAGCGAAACGGTCGCCGCGTCACTCATCTATCTCCCAAATCCAAGAATAACGGACTATCGCTATGCCGTGCCCCCAAATCTTCGCCTTGGTTGCGGAATCGCTGTGCCGTGGCTCCTTAGATTCTTGGACGGCAATTCGTAAACAGAAATAATTCCACATTCTGCGGCTGTAACATTGTTATGTTATGGCAGGGCTGGAAAACGCTACGCCGGTCTCGCAAGTTGTTGGTTTTTCAAGGAAGTGGTTGTATCAGGGGCTCGTGGGGCGGCGCCAGCGTTGTCGAGGTTCGCGCCTACCAGTCGGCCGCGACCCGCGCCCCGGCGGAGCCGCGTTTCACAATTTTCAAATATTTTTGGCTAGCTATTCAACCGCCGTTTCTATACAGTTGAGGTATTCGATCGTTCTCTCCACAAGGGGGGCCAGCATGATGTGGTCGGCTCAGCGTGAAATGGAGACTGAGCGTTTTCCGTTAGTGAGTATTCCGCTCTTCGGGCGGGGATTTTCAAGGCATCCTGGTCTACCGGACGAAACAACGTTTAGCGAATCTTACCCTCGAACTCGGCAACCTCTACGGCCCGGTTCTTCCCAAGCTACCGTCGGCGAAATCATCGCCGCTTACCGGCAACTGCGAGTACATGTGGGTACTGGTAAGCCATGGTCGCAGGAAGAATTGGCGCTCGCCAGCGGTACCAATCAAGCCCACATCAGCAGGATTGAGAGCAATCGCAAACATCCGCATTACTCTACGCTGTTTCGCCTTTGTGAAGCGCTCGATATGCCCGCGGCGAAGCGTTGCTACCTCCTGGCGCTCGCTGGATATCGTGTGGAACCAGCGCTTCCCGACAAAGCGGCGGTGGACGCTTTACTCTCCGAATTCGCTCCAGTTATTGATCGTTACCCATATCCCGCCCTCTTGATGGATGTAGGAGAGCGAATCTGGTACGTGAATGCGCTGCTATCCGAGATGTGGGGACCATGCCTGGGCGGTAGTACGCATGCGAAATGCCTGATGTCGGTGCGGGGACAGAGGAGCGTTCAGTTCCTTTTTGATTCGAAATTCATGTCTGTTTGGATGAGCCGTTTGCAGGATCCTGGCCCGGTGATGGACCGTCACGTATTCCTTTTCTGGCGCGCCTACCATCTTCACTCGCAGGAAGCCGAAATGAACATGGCTTTGGAAACGCTCAAGAGCAACCATGAGTTTCTGCGTCGCTGGCAGTATTTGGAGGACGGCAAAATGAAACCTGCCGTCGTGGAGCACGACTCGTTTCCATTAAACCATCCGCACTTCAGCGAGATTGTGTTCAGCATCTGGCGTACCACAGTGGCTGCCGACGAACGTTTCATCGTGGCACATTTCCCGCCCGCTGATGACATCACCCAACTCGCAATAGGGCGCCTTCTGCGACGTTGATATGCATTGCGGACATTGTTGGAACCGGGGATAGAGATATAGACTGCCGTATGATGGTAGTGCATAGGTTTCCGTCACGGCGCCAACTGCTGGAAATGTCCGGCTTGGGGTTCGGAACGCTCGCGCTGGAGAGCGTGTTGAAGGCGAACTCCTCCACGCGGGTCAAAACGGACCTTCGCCCACGGTCCGGTCACTTCCCGGGTAAGGCAAAGGCCGTCATCCAGATGGTTCAAAATGGCGGTCCGAGCCAGATGGACTTGTTCGATCCGAAGCCGGAACTGTCCAAACGGGCCGGTCAACCGCATCCGGATGGCGTGGAAATTCACCAGCCGAACAATCAAAACATTCTCTTGCCGAGTTCATTCCAGTTCCGTCGCCACGGACAGTGCGGCATGGAACTTTCCGAACTCCTTCCACACTTGAGCACGATCGCCGACGACGTGTGTTTGATTCGATCGATGCACACCGAGCACAACAACCATCCGGAAGGTCTGCACATGCTTCTAACGTGCAAGATCTTTCCGGGACGGCCGGTGATCGGGTCATGGATCACCTACGCGCTGGGCAGCGAGAGCCAGAATCTTCCGGCGTATGTGGTGTTGCGCGATCCGGAGGGGTATAGCGTAGGCGCCAGGCTTCTCTGGTCCAACGGATGGCTGCCCGCTCTCTATCAGGGCGTGGAGTTCAGTTCCAGCGGAACGCCCGTTCACCACCTCAAACCGTCGGAGCCGCTACCGCCCACCGTGCAGCGCAGGAATCTCGATCTTCTCGCCGAACTCAACAAGAGTCATGCCAGTAGCCATCCGGGCGAAACTGACCTGGATGCCCGCATCGAGAATTTCGAACTGGCGGCGCGAATGCAGTTGGCCGCCACGCAAGCGCTCGATTTGTCAAAGGAGCCTGAATCAGTGCGAAAACTATACGGGCTCGATAACCCCATCACAGCGGCTTACGGGACGCGGTGCTTGATGGCGCGGCGCCTGGTGGAGGCTGGCGTGCGATTCGTCCAGATCTTCGTGGGCAAGGGGCAACCCTGGGATCATCACAGTAACCTGAAACAGGATCTGCGCCAGATCTGCCAGAAAACCGATCAACCGTCGGCCGCACTAGTGAAGGACTTGAAGAGCCGCGGCTTGCTCGACAGCACCGTCGTGATGTGGGCTGGCGAGTTCGGGCGTTTGCCTACAACCCAGAACGCCGACGGCCGGGACCACAACCGGAATGCCTTCAGCTTGTGGTTCGCGGGCGGCGGATTCAAAAGCGGTCTTGTGCATGGCGAGACAGACGATTTTGGTTACAAAGCCACCATCAACCGGGTGAGCGTTCCCAACATGCAAGCGACGCTGCTGCATACTCTGGGCCTGGATCACGCTCGCCTTACCTATCCGCGCGGAGGACGGGATGAGACTCCGACGGAAGCGACCATCACCGGCGCTACGGTGGTTCGCGAGTTGTTGAAGCAACCCAATGTGTAGCATGTGGAGATCGAGATCTCTCGTCATCTTCGCCTGGTGCGCCGCGCTCACCGCCGCGGAGCCATCCCCTCGCTTCGAACGTGATGTCCTGCCGATCTTGTCGGCCAACTGCTTCAATTGTCACAACGCGGGATCTTTGGTTGGGCTTGACCTTCGTACCGCCGAGTCGACGCTGCGAGGCAGCCATCAGGGGCCGGTGGTGATTAAGGGGTCTCCGGAAAAGAGCCCGTTGTTCCAAAAGGTCAGCAGTCGTTCGATGCCGCCCCCCGCCTTCAAGCTGAAGTTGACAGAGGTGCAGATCGAAACCATCAAGAACTGGATCCGAGCCGGGGCGCCTTACGATGATTCGAAGCAGGGAGATCTGCAACTGGAGACGTCGCGGTTTGATCAGTCCATCAAGCCGTTGCTGCAGGCCCGTTGTGTCTCCTGCCACGGAGCAGGGAAGCCGATGGCAGGGCTTGACCTGCGGACTCTCGCTTCGGTATTGCTGGGTAGCCGGAATGGACCGGTCGTGGAGGAGGGCGCTGCGGACAAGAGCCCGCTGCTGCGAAAGACGCTTAACGGAAGCATGCCGCCAAAAGGTGTAGGTCCCCCGCTAACGGAGGCGGAGATCCAGACGTTGCGCCAATGGATTGATACGGCCCGCTTCGCGAGTGGCGCGGCGCACACAGCCCTTCGTGAGACGTTTTCAGAAGTGGAAGCTCCAGAGATTCAACCGAAAGACCGGGAGTTCTGGGCGTTCCGAACACCGGTTACACGCCCTGTCCCCTCAATCAAGAACAAACAGTTGGTGCGCAATGCAATCGATGCTTTTGTATTGGCCAAACTCGAGCCCAAAGGTCTGACCATTTCCCGCGCGGCCCCGGACCTCAAGTTGGTGCGCCGTGCTTACCTGGACTTGATCGGACTTCCTCCAACTCCCGAGGACGTCGAGGCATTCCTGGCCGACGCCCAACCTCGCGCGTATGAACGGCTGATTGATCGACTGCTCGGATCGAAGCAATATGGCGTCCGCTGGGCCCGGCATTGGCTCGATTCCGCTGGTTACACCGATACCACCGGCCAGGAAACCATCTTTGAAGGAATTTGGAGTTACCGCGACTATGTAGTGGACTCCTTCAACGCGGACAAGCCGTATGACCGCTTTCTGGTGGAACAAATCGCCGGCGATGAAATGGTGGACTGGAGGTCCGCCGGGGCATACACACCACAGATTCTCACCTCGCTCATCGCCACCGGCTATCTCCGCAGCACATTCGACCGGACGGACGCGGAGATTACCAACCTTCCGCAGGAACGGTATGATGTGCTGATCGATCTGGTGGACAAAGTTTCGAGCGGAGTACTGGGGTTGACCGTGGGGTGCGCCCGGTGTCACTCGCACAAGTTCGATCCCATTCCCCAGCGTGACTACTATCGGCTACTGACGGTTTTCAGTTCCGCCTACAACCCGTGGAACTGGACGACACCACAGGAGCGGTTTCTTCCTGCCGTCTCCAAAGCGGAACAAGAGAAGATCGATCGCCACAACGCCGAACTCGACGTCCCGCTGGCGGGCTTAAAGGAGCAGTTGTCTCGCCTGCGGGCACCTTACGAAGAGCTATTACTCGATACTAAACTCCTCAACCTGCCGGTGGAAATTCGGGAAGAAACTAAGGTTGCGCTGCGGACCGCCAGTGACAAGCAGGATGCCATCCAGCAATTCCTGGTGAAGAAGTTTGGGAAAGCGTTGGAAGTGAAGTCGACGGAGATTGATGCGGGCCTAAGCGCGGAGGATAAGAAAACTCAGGCCCGTTTGCAGCGAGAGATCGAGACGCTCAACGGCTTCCGGAGATCCTATGAGAAGATCCAGGCGCTATGGGATACAGGCCCTCCGCCAACGATGCGCCTGTTGCAGCGTGGGGTTCTTGCCTCCCCTGGTCCCAAGGTGGAGCCGGGCTTCCTGACTGTGTTGAGTGCGCCGGGTAAGTCCGAACTCGTCCGCCCGCCTGATGCGAATGGGCAAACCAGCGGCCGGCGTCTGGCGTTTGCCCAGTGGCTCACGAGCCCCGAACATCCTCTCACCGCGCGCGTGATGGTAAATCGAGTCTGGCAGCATCACTTTGGAAAGGGCATTGTCCAAACTCCCGACAACTTTGGTCACATGGGCACCGCGCCTACGCATCCCGAGTTGCTCGACTGGCTGGCGGTGGACTTCATGGAACACGGCTGGTCTTTGAAGCGGCTCCACGAGTTGATCATGACTTCCGCCACCTACCTGCAGAATTCGCGTCAAACAGCGCAAGGGAATGCCGTCGACCCGGACAACAATCTTTTGTGGCGGATGAATCTGCAGCGGCTGGAATCGGAGACCATCCGTGACGCGATTCTTGTCGCCAGCGGAAAGCTCGATCTGACTATGGGCGGTCCCGCAATTCTTTTGAAGCCACGTCCGGACGGACTACAAGTGATCTCGGATAAGGGCTTGGCGCCGCAGGGACAGTTCAGGCGCACTCTTTACCTGGAAGCGCGGCGAGGTTATCCGCTGACGTTTCTTGAGGTATTCGACTCGCCTTTAATGCAGACAAGCTGCAATCGACGGCTCAATTCGGCCACCCCGCTGCAGTCTCTCACGCTGCTGAACGATGATTTCATGATTAGCCAGGCGGGTTCCCTCGCCGAGCGGGTATTGGCGGCTAAGACACCGGCGCCGGTTGAGCTTGCGTTTCAGTTCGCCCTTTCGAGAAAACCGGACGATCGGGAAGCAAAATTGTCCAACCGCCACTTGCAGGATCAGACACAAGCTTTTCTCGATGCGAACATACCGTCGGAGAAGGCGGCTCAAATGGCTTTGGCCAACTTGTGCCAGATCCTGCTTTCCACAAACGAGTTCTTATATCGGGACTAACGCTTTCATGCCAACCAATTATCTCTTCCAGGCCGCTTTCCTCACAGCTCTGGCCACCGGCGCGGTTTGGGGACAGAAGCCGGCTGCGGGCCACTATTCCGAGGCCAAGTATAAGGTGAAGCTGACAGTGGGCATGATGGTCGCCATGAGAGACGGAGTCCGGCTCTCCGTGGACTTGTACCGCCCCGATGCGCCTGGGCCGTTTCCGGTGATTCTGGCGCACACGCCATACGACAATCAGAGAGGCAGTACATGGTACGGACCACCCCGGGCCAGATGGTTCGCTGAACGCGGATATGTCTTCGCCATGTCTGACTTCCGCGGGCGGTATGATTCCGAGGGCGTGTTTGACATCTTCGATGCCAAGCACAAGACCGACGGCTACGACCTGATCGAGTGGCTCGCACGGCAACCTTGGTCGACCGGCAAAGTGGGCATGACTGGCCCTTCTTACCTGGGATGGAGCCAGTGGTGGGCGGCGAGCCAGGCTCCCCCTTCTCTGAAAGCCATTGCGCCGGAAGTAGCTCCTCCGGATCCCTTTCACAATGGTCCCTACCAGGGTGGCATTCTTGTTTGTTGGGCCGTCGATTGGGGCGCTGGCATGATGGCAGGCCGCACCAACCAGACAATCGGCGAAGGGGCTTATGGAGGATGGTCCAACAATCGAGTGGAGGAGTATATGAAAACTCCTTACGTCGACATCCCAAAGATCAAGGGCGCAGCGAACGCTCCCTGGTTCGAGAATTGGATTCGCCAGAATCTCGCCACTCATGAATACTGGAAAGGCATCTCTTATCAGGGGCCGGAGAACTATTCCAAGATCACCGTACCTTCCCTCGCCATCACTGGTTGGTTCGATGCCAACTTCCCAGGTTCGTCAATGAATTACCTGGGTATGAAACAGTATGGCGCGACGCCTGAATCCCGCAAACCCCGTTTGGTCATCGGTCCATGGATTCACAGTATCAACAGCCAGCAGTTGGTTGGATTCGACTATGGAACGGATGCGGTAATAGACCTGAACGGGGTGATCTGCCGCTGGTTCGACCACTTCCTGAAAGGCGTCGACAATGGCGCCGAGCGCGAGAAGCCTGTTCAGGTGTTCGTCATGGGGGCCAACAAATGGTATGCGGAAGAGGATTGGCCACTGCCCCAAACCAAGTTCACAAGATACTATCTGCATAGCGCCGGCAAGGCAAACTCGCTCAAGGGAGATGGCTCTTTGAGCACGGAGGCCCCCAACAACGAGCCCGTGGACTCCTATGTCTATGACCCCGCCGATCCCACGCCCGACCCATTCGACAAGCTATTGACCCGCACGCCTGCGATTCGCAGGGGCGGCCATATTGATGGACCCGTGGACACGAGAGTCTCGGCAATCCGCGACGACGTCCTTGTCTACCAAACGCCTCCGCTGGAGACGCCCACTGAGATCACGGGTCCGATCACGGCAAAACTGTATGCGGCGACCTCAGCGAAAGACACCGATTGGATGATCCGGCTTGTGGACGTACATCCGGATGGCTATGGCGCGCTTCTTGCTGACGCCGTCCTCCGGGCTCGTTGCAGGGATCCGAAAAAGGAAGGCGCCTACAGCCCGGATCAACTCAGCGAGATCATACCCGAGAAGGTATATGAATACAGCATTGATTTCTGGCGGGTGACTGGCAACGTGTTCCTGCCGGGCCATCGCATTCGAATTGAGATTTCCAGCAGCTACTTTCCCTACTACCTGCGGAATCTCAACACGGGCGCCGACAACGTGGGTCTGGAGACGAATAGCGTCATCGCCCGGCAGAAGATCTATCACACCCGCGAATTTCCGTCTTCTGTCCTCCTCCCGGTGATTCCAAAACGATGATAATGAAACTCCATCCTCATCTACGCATCACCGTGTTCATGGTGGCCTTCAGCGCGGCGTGGGCGCAGAAGCCAGATCCCGGGCTGTACTCGGAAGCCCAACATGAAGTCAAAGTCACTGTCGGAACGATGGTTGCGATGAGAGACGGGGTGAGACTTTCGGTGGATGTGTACCGGCCCGATGCGCCTGGGCCGTTTCCGGTGATTCTGGCGCACACGCCCTACGACAATCAGGGCAATGGGAAATGGTTTGGGACTCCTCGCGCCAAATGGTTTGCTGAACGAGGATACGTCTTTGCCATGTCTGATTTTCGCGGGCGTTATGATTCCGAGGGCGATTTTGACATCTTCGACGCAAAGCACAAGACCGACGGCTACGATCTGATCGAGTGGCTCGCAAAGCAGCCTTGGTCTACGGGCAAAGTGGGCATGACTGGACCTTCCTACCTCGGATGGAGTCAGTGGTGGGCGGCAAGCCAGGCTCCCCCTTCCTTGAAGGCCATCGCACCGGAAGTGGCGCCGCCCGACCAATTTCATAATGGCCCCTATCAGAACGGCATCCTCGTGTGCTGGGCGATGGATTGGGGAGCCGGCATGATGGCGGGCCGGACGAATCAGACGATTGGCGAAGGGGCTTACGGCGGATGGTCTAACAACCGACTCGAGGAGTACATGAAAACTCCCTATATCGACATGCCTCGTGTCAAAGGCGCGGCTCATGCTCCCTGGTTCGAGACATGGATTCGTCAGAACCTGGCAACCGGTGACTACTGGAAAGCTATCTCGTATCAAGGGCGGGAAAATTTCTCGAAGATCACCGTGCCCAGCCTGAACATTACGGGTTGGTTCGACGGCAACTTTCCCGGGTCGTCCATCAATTACATTGGGATGAAGAAATATGGCGGATCGGCCGCGGCCCGCAAACCCAGATTGCTGATTGGTCCCTGGCATCACTTGATCAACACACGGGAATTGCTCGGGTTCGATTACGGAGCCGATGCGGTGATCGATCTAAATGGAGTGATCTGCCGGTGGTTCGATCACTTCCTCAAAGGCATCGACAACGGAGCTGAGCGGGAGAAACCGGTGCAGGTATTCGTGATGGGCGCCAATAAATGGCATCTGGGAGATGACTGGCCGCTACCCCAGACCAAGTGGACTCGTTACTACCTCCACAGCGGCGGGAAAGCCAACTCGCTGAAGGGAGACGGGGTCCTCAGCGTGATTCCTCCTTCCCGAGAGCCCGCCGACACTTACATCTACAGTCCCGCCGACCCTACGCCAGACCCGTATGACAAACTGGGAACCCGCACTTTGGCGGTCCGGAGGATCGGCCATATCGAAGGACCTGTAGACTCGAGAGCCGCCGCTATCCGCGACGATGTGCTGGTGTATCAGACGCCACCTCTCGAAACGGCTACTGAAATCACGGGACCAATCACGGCAAAGCTATTCGCTGCGACCTCCGCGAAAGACACCGATTGGATGATGCGCCTAGTGGACGTTCATCCGGATGGCTATGCGGCGCTGCTCGCCGAGGGCGTCCTGCGAGCCCGGTGCCGAGACCCGAAGCAGGCAGGAGCCTATAACCCATATCAGCTGAGCGAGATCGTGCCGGATAAGATCTATGAGTATACCCTCGACTTCTGGCGAGTGACCGGGAATCTTTTTGAGCCCGGGCACCGCATTCGCATCGAGATCTCCAGTAGTTTCTTTCCCTACTATCTGCGGAACCTCAATACAGGAACCGATAATATTGGACTGGAGACAAACAGCATGATTGCCCGCCAACGCATCTATCACACCCGCGAATTTCCATCCTCCGTGGTGCTGCCTATAATTCCAAATAGATAGCGGATCACTGGCTTACTTAATGTCCACCAGCAACGTTCGCTGATTCGCAGCATGATCTACGCGCGCTTTTTGGTAGGTTAGGAAGGCTTCCGCGCTCTCCTTCGCCAGACCTAGCCGCTTCAAAGCCAGGCCAAGAATGTAGTAAGTCTTCGGATCTCCACTTCTTAGGTCGATGACCTTCTTGAGCGCAATTACCGCTTCACGATCACGATGGCTGTTCAACAACAACTTCCCCAAGAGCAAATGCGGCCGCCAATCATCGGGCGCCAGGGCCATGGCACGTCTCACCTGCGTCTCTGCCGTTTGCAGATTTTCGCCGTTCTGTCTACCGCTGCCGTATGCCGCTGCTGCCCCATAATACCAGCCGTTGCTGTTCTTCGGGTTCAGAGCCCTGAGCCGCCCGGCAATCTTCGCGGTGTTCTCCCAGTCCTGGGTAATGTCATAGCATTCGGCGAGCAGTTGGTAACCCATCTCGTAGCCGGGCTTTGTCCGGATAAGACTGGCAAAGGATTGTTTTGCCTTGTCATAGTCCCGGATGGCCAGGTAAGCGACACCTAGTGCCGGTTGAATCCGGAACGATTCAGGCAAGGCTTTCCGCGCAGCCTCGAACACAACCACGACAGCCTCGCGCGCATTGTTGTGGGCAAGAACTCCCCCCAGGTCTAAGTAATACTGTTCATTGGCGGGCTCCAGGCGGATGGCTTTTTGAAGGTGATCCAAAGTGGACTGGATCTCACCTGCCCGGTAGTATGCATGACCCACCTGTCGATGCCATTCCGCGGAATCCTCACGAGGGTTGGCGAGCAACTCGGAAAGGTTCGGCGACGCATGCAGCGCCACGGAAACCACTGTTAGCGCCATCAGGATACGGTGAAAGACATTTCTCATTTCGCAAGCAGGCCCATTACGGCCGCGGTCATGGCTTTCACGCCAGTCTTGATCGTAGGCTCCGGCAGCGGTGCGAAACGGCTGGAATGCAGGGAAGGCAGGAGTGCCCCTCCACGAGCTTTCTGGGGATCCACCGTGCCGAGCCAGAACAAACACAACGGACGCTTCTCAGAGGTCCGGCCGAATACGCCGAAATCTTCACCGCCCATCACTTTATCCGCCATTTCGGTGTTTTCCTTGCCCAGTATACCTTCGATGGAGGCAGTGACGCGAACGGTCAGTTCCGGCGTATTGTAGACGGGAGGAATGGATTCATTTTCACGGAGCTTCACAATGGGCTCAAACTCCTTCGGCACACCCCCAGTTGCCGCCACTCCTTTCGCGATGCGGTCAATGCTCGACAGAATGCGTTCCCGCACGGCGTCCGAATAGTAGCGTGTAGTAATTTCCAGCTTGACTTCATCGGGGATAATGTTGTGCTTTGCGCCACCATGAATGGAGCCAACGGTGACCACCGCCGGTTCAACCGCAGAAATTCGACGGCTGACAATGGTTTGTAGGGCCATGATGGTTTGCGCGGAAAGAACCACCGGATCTATGGTCGTGTAGGAATAGGCGCCGTGGCCGCTTACTCCGCGGATGGTGACATCGAGGTTATCGGTTCCCGCCAGCGCATCTCCAGGCCGGAGGCGAACTTTGCCCGCTTCCAGACCCGCATCGGCATGCAATGCCAACATATAGTCAGGCAGCGGGAATCTCTGAAAGAGGCCATCCTTTAGCATTGCCTTGGACCCGACGCTGAGCTCTTCCGCCGGCTGACCCACCATGAGGAGAGTGCCGCGCCAGCTTTTCTTCAATTGGCTCAGCAGTCTTGCCGTCCCGATGAAGCAGGTCATATGAATGTCGTGGCCGCATGCGTGCATCACGCCAACATCCCGGCCTTGCAGGTCCTTGGCGCGAATAAGGCTGGCGTAGTCGAGCCCGGTTTCCTCCACTACCGGCAATCCATCCAGGTCCGTCCGCACCATTACTACAGGCCCGTCCCCGTTCTTCAGGACACCCACAAACCCGTAACCGCCAACATTGCGAGTTACCACGAAGCCGGCGTTCTCTAACTCCTTGCTGATTCGGGCGGCCGTATTCGACTCGCGCAAGGACAACTCGGGGTTCGAGTGCAGATGGATGTAGAGCTTCATTAAGGATGGAATTTCCCGATCGGTGAGTGACCGGATCTCCGCGTCGCTCGCGGCATTTAGACTCTGTATGGCAATTCCCATGGCCATACAGAGGGCAGAAATTTTCACGCTGCACACCTCCCGCTAACCCAAAGTAATTGAACCGGAAGCCGGCGTTACGCCGGTGCATGCCCGTCAGAAATCGACCCGGAGGCCGAGTTGCACCTCGCGGGCGGGCGTTGATGTGTCTACGATCCTGCCGAACTGAGGTGTGCCAAGGGAAACTCCAGGGTTGGCAAAATTGGCGTGATTGAGAGAGTTGAAGAGCTCCGCGCGGAACTGAACTCGCTTTCCCTCCGAAACCCGAAAGTCTTTATAGAAGGCTAGATCTACTATCGCAATTCCCGGCCCCTCCACCGTCCCGGTGCCAGCGTTTCCGAAGCTGTACAGCGGGGCTCGCCTGAAAGCGTTGGTATCGAAAAACTGATTCACCATCGCCTGCTTACTCGCACTACTGAACTGATTGGGATTGGCAATTATGTCAGGCCTGCTGCCTCCGGCGTTCGAGTTGTTGAAGGAATCCACCGGGGTCAAGCGTTGGCCGGATTGGAACGTGCTGATGCCCCCGAATTTCCAGCCGCCAATAACCGCTTGAGCCAGGCTATTGGAGCCGCCGCCTAGCGGCTTCCCCTTTCCTATCGGCAGCTCGTAAACCCAGCTTAATGCCACAATGTGGCGAACATCGAAGGGCGTGGGACCTGCATCCGCTTTCCAGTTTCTCGTATCGCGGAAGGGAACCTGTCCATTGAATTTGATTCCGGAAACAGAAGTCCCGAGCGCCTTTCCGAAGGTGTAGGCTCCCGATAGCAGGAGACCTTCGGGGCCGACGTCCTTCCTCACTTTCATCTGCAGCGCGTTGTAGTTGTTTGTACCCCACGCCGGATTGCCGCCCAAGGCGCCGAATTCCGGGTATGGAGATCGCGAAGCAACCGAGCCCGGGCCTGGTAACGGTTGATTGTAGTTGTAATCGAGGTAGGCCTTACGTCCAGCGTTGGCCACATAGGCGACCTCCCCTCCCAGTTTCGGAGTGAACGAATGGCCTAGGCTCATGGAATACTGCATGATATACGGCGTCCGGTTGTCGTAGGCCGTGACGACTCTTCCGGAGACCGAGGCCACCGCTTCCGTTCGATACGGGTTAGCGAACGTGACCGCTGGCCGATCCGGGTTGCTGATGATGACAAGGGAGGGTACCCACGGTGGACCGAAGGCCATGGCTTGTGTCACATTCTGGGTGACCCAGTTGTAGAACATCCCATAGCCTCCGCGGAGAACCGTCTTGTTGGAGCCGAACACTCTCCAGGCAAAACCTAGCCGGGGGGCGAAGTCGTTGCGATCTGTTCCCATCACCATGTTTCGCGGCAAGCCCAGCGAGGCGCTGGTTACGGAGCCGGGTGGAGTGCCGGGCAGAGTGGGAACGGAATCACCGGAGAATACAAACTTCCTTATGCCCAAATCAACGGCCACCAGGCGGTTTTGGTTCTCCACCATGCGGGACCAGATTTCGTATCGCAGGCCAAGGTTGACAGTTAAATTCTTTGTGACTTTCCAATCGTCCTGGACGAACATCATGTACCAACTCTGCGTCAGGTCTTCCACCAATCTGTTCCCGTTGACGGAACTGCTGGCAACCTGCCCGAGCAGGAAGTCGGCGAGGGAGTGGAACTGATTCCCTGGGACGTTCACACCTGGCGTGGTGTAGTTAGGGCCGAAGTTGATGCCGCCTCTGGTGTTCGCTTCGAAGTCGATCGGATTGATTCGATTACGGATGATGTCCACGCCGGCTTTCCAGATATGAGAGCCGCTCACCTTGCTGAATGTGTCCGAAAACACGAAATTGGTGTAAGGCTCCCGAACCGGCGCGAAAGGGTCGTCGGCGATATTGGACCACCCGCTCACCGCAATATTTGGAATGCCGGCTTTTTGCCGTTCGGCGGAGATGCCTGAGATGCCTGCTCCTTGGAAGAAGGCGGGCCCTGACAGTTTGCCGCGGCTTCCCTTATTCATAAAAAAGCCTGCTTCAGTGGTTTCGTTATCAGCCAGGCGCTGATACTTGCTGAGCCCAAAATTGAGCGTGTTGAGTGCGGATGGGCCAAAGGCGTGAGTCCAGGAGGAACTGAAGTTGTAGCCCCTGAGGTCGAGATTCTGTCCAAATCCGGAGACCGGCAAGATGAGCCCAGGTCTTTGCCAAGGCTCCAGGGCGGTATCGGTCTGCCGCGTATATCTTACGGAAAGAGTGTCCTTCTCGGAGAAGTTGCGATCGTAACGAGCCGAGTATTGATTGCCGTCGGCTACCCTCGTGGGGTTTGAAACGAAGTTACCTGCCAGACCCGGCCGTGTAGGATTCGGCCAGAGCTGTCTAATGAATCTGGCCTGTGGTGTGATTCGAGGCTCCGGAATGATGTTGTTGGGGAAAGGCTGGCGCGCCCGCGTGTCTGGGTCGAGCGTGAGGGGGTCATGAATCGTTGTACCTGTTCCTGCAAAGTCGCCAGCCCTAATTGCCGTGGGAGGCACTGTAATGGGGGCGGTCAGCCCTCGGGCCTGACGCTTTCCCTCATACGCAACAAAGAAGAAGTCCTTGCTCGACTTGAGAATTCTCCCGCCCACGGTGCCTCCAAATTGGTGGCGGCGGAATTCGGGCAATTTGCCTGGCTGGAAAAACGGCCGCGCATCCCAGTCGTCGTTGCGTGTGAAGAAGAACGCCGATCCGTGGTATTCGCTTCCTCCGCGCTTCGTCACTACATTGACTTGAGAAGCTCCGCTCAGACCGAATGCGGCATCGTAGGTGTTGGTTTGGATCTTGAACTCCTGAACCATGTCGATACTGGGTGAGTAATTTTGGCGGCCTGCGCCGAACTCCATATTGATGACACCGTCGATCATAGTCGTGTTGGAGCCGGGGTCAGTCCCATTCGCCGAGAAGCTTCCGCCGGATTCGTCATAAAACGCAGCGTTGGCTCTGCTTCTTTGCACACCAGGTGTGAGGAGAGCGAGCGACAAAAACTGGCGGCCGTTGAGCGGGAGCTCAATGACTCTCTTGTTGTCGATGACCTCGCCGATGGTTGCGTTCTCACTCACAACGATCTGCGCTGCACCTTCCACCAATATCTGCTGCGTCACGTCGCCAACCTGAAGAGCGATGTCGATTCGCGCGCGCTCATCCACTTTAAGAACAATTCCCCGAATCGTCTGAGTACTAAAGCCGGCGGCCACGACTGTGAGGCTGTACTCGCCCGGCTTCAAATTCACGGCGACGTATGACCCGTCAGCGCTGCTCGCCACCTTACGCAGAAGCCCTGTTCCGGCGTCCTTCAAGGTCACCGTGGCTCCCGCGACGATTCCTTCCGTTTGGTCAGTGACGGTCCCGACGATTGTGCCGGTACTCACCTGGGCGAGAATCGCCCCAACCATGAGTGCGAAGTACAATCCAACACACAAAACGTTGTTTTGGTTCACGGCTGGTTTCCTTTCTTGGCAGAGAAGCAAAGAGCAGAGACTAACGGGTTCCTAGAAGTCATGTGCAATCTTCTGGCATGTGGGCACTAAAATACAATGTCCGGGGGGCATGAACGCCCATACTCTTCGAATAAAGTCCCCGGCCGGAGCAAACCCCGCGGATCGAGCCGCCGCTTCACCGCGCGCATTGCGGAAAACTCTTCCTCCGAATACTGCAAGGCCAGCAACTCCGCTTCCGCTTTCCCAACCCGTGTTCGGCGCTGACGGTCCCGCCCATCTCCGCCGCGCGCGGTGCAAACTCCACCATCAACTCTTTCCCCGCCTCAAACTCCGCCGGGCTGGCAGGCAGGATATTCACATGCAAGTGCGCATCCTCGATATTGTCCGAAAATCACGTACCGCCCCGCGAAACGCCCCTCCAAACGTTGCCGGTAGTATCGCAGCATCGCCAGGCTCTACTCCACCGGAACCGCGAAATCCGACCCTAAGATAGTGTCTCACGCTGTTTGTACTTTATCCAGCATCGCCTTGGCGCGGGGTGTGCGACTTGAAAGTGATGAGAGGCTGGTTCCTTTTTTTGCGGCCTCTATCCGTGCGTAAGTGATACGCAGGATAGGAGGCTGCGATTATGATGATGATCAGGTCCCTGGAAGCCCTCGAACAGAAGCGTGCCAACATCGCCGGACAGATCGCCGCGCTCGGCGACCTGCGTTGCGGCTCCATCCCTTCCACTACCGGCCGCTGTGGCAAGCCCAACTGCCACTGCCATCAACCCAACGACTCAGGCCACGGTCCGAATCTCCGCCTGACCTACAAAGTCAACGGCAAGACCGTCACCGAATCTCTGTCCGACCCAACCGCCCTGCGCAAGGCCGAGCGGGAGATCGCCGAGTTCCGCAAGCTGCAAAGCCTGTATAAGGCGTTCGTCGACGTCAACGGGAACATCTGCCAGATGCGTCCCGCGGATCCCGCCACGCCGTCGCTACAGGAAAAAAAACGGCCGGCGCGGTCCAGCAAGAAGTTGCGCGCGAAGTAGACCGCCTGCTGGAAAAGATCTTTGCCGACTGCCGCAAAACCGGTCGTCTCGATCTGGAAGCGGTCGAGATGTTGGTGCGCGAAAGCATGCACCGTGCCGGCGCCTCAGCCTTATCCCACCTGCTCCAGCAAGACCCGCCCCAGCACCGAGATCTCGCCTGCTCCTGTGGTCAAACTGCGTGTTACTAAGCTCGACTTTCCCCATTCTTGACAGCGCCCAACGTGGCTATTCACAGGCACGCCGCCGGAGACACGTGAATTGTTTGCTGTCGCCAGCAAAACATTGACAGCATATAAATGTTTAGCCTACTTAAC
>Ga0163151_10005059_pt1 | contig 17159 bp, 9 predicted proteins | sample OliLakLV19MP5IB2_FD_145596 | JGI IMG/M metagenome (GOLD analysis project Ga0163151, IMG submission 145596) | Freshwater microbial mat bacterial communities from Lake Vanda, McMurdo Dry Valleys, Antarctica - Oligotrophic Lake LV.19.MP5.IB-2 | ecosystem: Environmental > Aquatic > Freshwater > Lake...
ACCTCTATACCTCCGGCGGCCGCGGCGGGGGAGACCGGATTCAGATATCGCAGATCCCCGCCGCGGCCGCCGGAGGTATAGAGGTTCCACGGCCCGGTGGTGGTGAAGCCGGCGTCGCCGTCGTCGAGGAGGAACAGTTCCTGCACGTCGGTGACAGACACCGTGAACGGCTTCTCGAACGTGAAGCCAAAGCTGTCGGTGGTCCGGATGCGAAGGGAATAGCTCGACTTCGTCTCGAAATCGAACACCTGCGCCGTCTTCAATTGGTTGCCGACAATGGTGAAGCTGGCGTTGTCGCTGCTGCCGGCGCCGGAAACCAGGGCGTAGGTGAAGGCGTCGCCGCCGTCGACGTCCGTGGTGCTGAACGTGCCGACGGTTGTGCCCACCGGCAGGTTCTCGGAGAGAGCATTGGCTGAAAGTGCGAGGTCGGTGGGGAAACTGCCGCCGGAGTAACGCTGGGCGTAGACGCCGTAACCGGTGCCGTTGCCGTCCTGAGTGAAACTCTGCCAGGCGATGACGAAGTCGCCGTCAACATCGATCGCCATCGCTGGCCGATTCTGAAAACTCGTCGTGTAGGAATTGACCTGGAACTCGCCGAGCTGGGCCACGCCGGCGGGGTTATAGCGCTGGGCGTAAATGCCGTAGCTGCTGCCGTCCTGGTTCAGGCTTTCCCAGGCGATCACGACGTCGCCGTCGGCATCCATGGCGACCGCCGGGCGACTCTGAGATAAGAAAGTGTACGTATTGACGCGAAACTCCGCCCCCTGAGCCACGCCCGCCGCGTTGTAACGCTGGGCGTAGACGCCGTAACTCATGCCGTCTTGAAGGTAGCTCTGCCAGGCGACGAGGAAATCGCCGTCGGCGTCCATCGCCACGGAGGCAAAGGTCTGCGCGCTGATCGTGAGCGAGTTGACGCGGAATTCGCTCCCCTGGGCCACGCCGGCGGCGTTGTACCGCTGGGCGTAAATGCCGTAGTCGCTGCCGTCCTGGCCGTCGCTTCCCCAGGCGACGACGAAGTCGCCGTCGGCGTCCATGGCCACGGACGCAAAGGTCTGTGAGTTGGTCGTGAGCGAGTTGACGCGGAATTCGCTCCCCTGGGCGACGCCGGCGTTGCTGTACCGCTGGGCGTAAATGCCGTAGTCGCTGCCATCCTGCCCCAGGCTTTCCCAGACGACGACGAAATCGCCGTCCGCGTCCATGGCCACCGCGGCGAGCTGTTGATGGTTCGCGGTGTGGGAGTTGACTGGAAATTCCCCGCCCTGTGGCGTGCCTGCGGCATTGAACCGTTGGGCGTAGATGCCGTATCCGCTGCCGTCCTGACTCACGCTTTGCCAGACGACGATGAAGTCGCCATCGGCCTCCATGGCGGCGGCCGCATAAGTCTGGATGAAGAGGGTGTGAGTATTGACGAGAAACTCGCTCCCCAAAGCCACACCGGCGGCATTGTACCGTTGGGCGTAAATGCCAAAATCGCTGCCATCCTGGCCGAAGCTCTGCCAGGCGACGAGGTAGTTCCCGGCGGCATCCATCGCCACTGTCGAGTCCCGTTGAGCGTTCGGCGTTTGCGCATTGACGCGGACTTCCCCGCCGATCGGTTGCGGCACGCGCACCTGGAAGTTGCGGGTGAAGTCGCCGCCGGGGACGCCGTTGACGTCGCCGTCGAGACTATTGCCGACGAGATCCCGCAGCGCATCCTGCGCGGTGAGCACGTAATCACCGGGCAGCAGGGCCGCGGAGAACGCCAGCACGGCCTCGTGCATCCCGGTGGTTCCATTGAGCCCGAACGTAATCCCGGTGACGAGGTTGGTGACGTCCAGACCATTGCGCGTGAGCAGCCAGTTCGCCGGATTGGTGACGCTGTTGGCGCCGCCGGCGCCGCCGGCCACGCTCATGTTCTCGGAGAACGCCACGGTGAGCGCGGTCGGCGATGCGTTGAGCCGCTCACCGGCAGAGACGGTGTCGCCGCTCGCGCGGACTTCGCTGACGGTGGGCGGGATTTCATCCACATCGATGACGGAGATGAGGAACGACTCCTCGAAAGTCAGCCCGCCAGCGTCGGTGACGCGCACGCGCACGGAGCGAGTCGGGCCGGCTTCGTAGTCCAGGCTGGCGGCCGTGCGCAGCTGGCTGCCGACGACCTGGAAGCTGGCGTTGTCGGCGCTGCCCGCGCCGCTGACGAGGGCGTAGGTGAACGACTCGGGATTGTCCGCGTCAGTTGTGCTCAGGTTGCCGACGGCCGTGCCGCTGGGCAGGTTCTCAACGATCGTTGCGGCGGAGAGGGCGACGTCCGTCGGCACGGACCCGCCGGCATACCGCTGGGCGTAGACGCCGTAATTGTTTCCGTCCTGACTGTGACTTTCCCAGGCGACGACGAAATCCCCGTCGGCATCGACCGCGATGGCTCCGAACTGTTGCGCATTCGTGGTGTGAGAATTGACGCGGAATTCGCCGCCTTGTGTCGCACCGGCGGCACTGTAGCGCTGTGCGAACACGCCGTCATTGTTGCCGTCCTGTCCGGTGCTGGTCCAGGAGACGACGAAGTCGCCGTCGGCATCCATGGCTACGGCCGGCACGAGCTGGAGGCCCGTCGTGTAGGAATTCACGCGCACATCAGTGACATCGAGCGACGTGCCCGCGGCGCTGTATCGACGGAGATATACGCCGTACAGGCTGCCGTCCTGATTGTAGCTATCCCACACCACGACGAAATTGCCGTCGGCATCGAGCGAGACCGCGGGATCGCTCTGACGTCCCGTGGTGAGCACATTGACGCGGAACTCGCCGCCTTGAGCCGCACCCGCCGCACTAAACCGCTGGGCATAGACTCCGTCGCTGCTGCCGTCCTGATTCTCGCTGACCCAGGCGACCACGAAATCGCCGTCGGCATCGACGTCGACCGATGAGAGATTCTGCGTGCCCACCGTAAAGAGGTTGACCCGGAATTCGGAACCCTGGGCCGCACCTTGTGCGTTGTAGCGCTGCGCGTAAATGCCGCTGGTGTTGCTGTCCTGAAGGAAGCTGCTCCAGGTGACGACGAAGTCGCCATCGGCGTCCATGGCGACCGCGGAAAACGTTTGATCGAGATTCGTATAGGTGTTGACGAGAAATTCACTGCCTTGCGGGACTCCCGCCGCATCGAACCGGCGGGCGTAGATGCCATACGAGCTGCCGTCCTGTCGGTTGCTGCTCCAGGTGACGACGAAGTCGCCATCGGCGTCCATGGCGACTGCTGAGAATCGCTGCGCCGACGTCGTGTATGTGTTCACTTGGAATTCGTTGCCGACCGTCTGTCCCGCGGCATTGTAGCGCTGGGCGAAGACACCGTATCCCAACCCGTCCTGCGCGTAGCTCTCCCAGACGACCACGAAGTTGCCGTTGGCGTCGGTAGCAATGGCTGGGTTCTTCTGGACGTGCGTTGTATAGGTGTTCGCGCGGAACTCACTGCCCTGCCGTTGCGGCGCCCGGATGCGGAGGCTGCGGGCGGCGTCGCCGCCGGGAACGCCGTTCTGATCGCCGTCCAACTGGTTACCGGCGATGTCGGTGATGGATTGCTTTGCCGTCAGCACGTAATCGCCCGCGGTCAGAGCAGACGAGAACGTCACCACGGCTTCGTACTTGGCGGTCGTGGCGTTCAGGGTGAACGCCACCGAGGAGATCAGGCTGCTGACATCGAGGCCGCTTTTCGTCAGGCCCCAGTTGGCCGGGTTTGTCACGCTCGAAACGCCGCCGGTACCGATTGTGGTGAGCTTCTCGGAAAACCGGACCGTGACCGATGACGGCGGAACGACCAGTTGCTCTCCGGCGAACACGGTGTTCCCCGCCACGACCAGATCGGTGACGGTCGGCCCGGCCGCGTCCGCATCGTCGGGACCGACGTCGTCGTAGCGCTGGGCGTAGATGCCGTAGAGACTGAGGTCCTGATCGTTGCTGTCCCAGGCGATGATGAAATCGCCGTCGGCATCCATCGCCACGGCGGAGCGAAACTGCTGATTGGCGGTCCAAGTGTTCGCGCGGAACTCCGCCGCTTGCGGCGTTCCGGCGGCGTTGAATCGCTGAGCATAGATGCCGTCCGCATCGCCGTCCTGACCGCTGCTGCGCCAGGTGACGACGAAGTCGCCGTCGGCGTCGATCGCCAACGCCGGGGCGGCCTGAGCGCTGGTCGTGTACGTGTTGACCTGGAGTGCAGCGCCTTGCGCTGCGCCGGACGAGTTGTAGCGCTGGGCGAAGATGTCGTAGTGGCTGCCGGAGACCAGTTCGTCCTTGCTGGCCCAGGCGATGACGAAATCGCCATCGGCATCCATCGCCACAGTCGGCGCGACTTGCTCGCGGACGGTGTAGGTGTTGACAATGATTTCGGAGCCCACGGCCGTCCCGGAGGCATTGAAGCGCTGGGCGATGATGTCCGAACCGCTATTGGGCCCCCCCTGAAGGTCGTAGGTGCTCCTCCACGCGATCACCGAATTCCCGACGGCATCCACGGCCACGCTGACTTCGACCTGGTTCCCTGCCGTTACGGTATTGACCAGGAATTCACCGCCCTGGGCAGTTCCTGCGGCATTGAAGCGTTGGGCATAAATGTCGTACCCGCTAAACGGGCTGGTCTGATTGGCGCTCCACCAGGCGACGAGGAAGTCCCCGTCGGCGTCCATCGCCACCTTGGAGAATTTTTGCGTGTTCGTTGTGTAGGTGTTGACGAGGAACTCGGCTCCCTGCGCCACGCCGGCGGCGTTGAACCGGCGCGCATAAATGTCGTACCCGCTGGCCGCGCCCGCCTGGTTCACGCTGGTCCAGGCGACGACGAAGTTCCCCGCCGCATCCATCGAAATGGCGGCATTGGCCTGAAGCCCCGTCGTGTAGCCGTTGACTTGGAACTCCGCTCCGACGGCGACACCAGCGGCGCTGTAGCGCCGGCCGCGAATGTCGAAGCTGCTGGACCCCGAAAGTTGGTTGTTGCTCTGCCAAACCACCACGTAGTCGCCGTCGGCATCGACCGCGATGGCCGGCGACTGCTGAGTGTTCGTGGTGTACGTGTTGACCCGAACTTCGCTCCCCACCGGCGCTGCGGTCAGCAGCACGCGCGGTTCCAGGGTTTGCACGCGGGAGGCCCAAACTTGACGACAGGCTGTCCGCCGCGGGCGACGCACGGAATTCATCGACGATCGCGAGCGCAGCCCGTTGAGCCAGGATGGGAAGTGCATCGTCGGGGGCTCCCGTGGTAGCGCCGACAGGAAAACGACGGCATGGACGCAGCGTCTTCGTCGAGAGGACGACTGCCTTCTGGCCGACATCGTACAAGCAATTTAGCGGTGTGAATTGCCAGTTTCAACGTCATTCCCCGTTGCCACGGCGCGGACCGGCAGAATCCGCAAGAAGCCGTTCTTCCTCCCAGCCCGTGCAGTGTCGCCGTGGCACCTCTACAGGCCGCCGGAAATCCGGTGAATCAGTTAATCCCGGCCGGTTGCGCTTTCTCGATTCAACCGCCAAAGTCCCCAAAGCCGATGCTAGGAGAGCGCGAGCTTGGGTCGGCTCAGTGAGCACCCAGGCTGGCGAGGGGGGATGATTTCGGAATGCGACGCCTCATCGTTGTTTGTTGCGTCCTGGTCTGTGGTTGCGCATCGTTTCGCGATGCGTGGAACCAGGACATGCTCTATTGGAAGATGTGTGCCGAAGCCGACCGCGTCTGGTCGGAGTGCCGGCAGGGATATCCTGAAGATCAGCTCTACGCTGACGATTTCCAATTGGGTTTCAAGGACGGATATCTCGCGGTGGCCTTTGGCGCCAACGGCTGTCCACCGACACTGCCGCGCGACAAATACTGGAAGCCGCGCTACAAGAACGCCGAAGGCAAGGCCCGCATCGCCACCTGGTACAACGGGTACGCTGCCGGCGCTTATGCCGCCTTGTCAACGGGCGTGCAGGATTGGAACCGGCTGCCGACGGCGTCCGAAATGTACGGCCGGCGCGATCTCCGGTCGGAGCAGGTCGGCACGGCGGTGCTCACGCCCACGCCGACGGGAGAACCACTCCCTCCAGAGCCGGAAACAGCTCCACCACCGCCGGGAGCTCCCCCGGCAGTTGAGCCCTTGCCTCTGGAAGGGTTGCCGCCCAGCGCGTGGCGATCCGTATTGCCGACGGTGACCGATGCGATCCAGGTCGAAAATGCAGCCTTCGAAATCGAACCGGCGGCAAGTCCCGCTGTGGACGTCGAGATCGAACAGTTGGGTGCGGAAGTGCCAGGGCTGTCGGGGGCGTTTGGACTGAGTCGTCCGGAATAGATTCGTGGACCGTCAAATTGGCGGCAAATTGCAGACGTCTGATGTCGGAGGCTGGACGGAAATGACATCGTTCTCGGGAATCGTTCGTCGAATCGCGCTGTTGTCGGTCGCCGGGCTGGCGTCCCTGACGACCGGCTGCGTTTCGCTCAGCTATTCCTCGGCCAATCTGTCCGCCGTCCCCGCGCATCAGGTGCCGAAGGAAATCCTGGGCCGTCCGAAAAGCGAGATGCAGCAAATCTCCATCTCGCGGCTGCGCCAGCAACCGCCGAAGGTGTACCAGCTCGGCGCGGGCGACGTGCTCGGCATCTACATCGAGAACGTACTCGGCGTCGAAGGAGAGTCCCCGCCGGTCCACTTCCCGGAGACGGGTAATCAACCCCCTGCGCTCGGGTTCCCGGTTCCGATCAACGAGGACGGCACCATCGCGCTGCCGTACATCACGCCGATCCCCATCGCCGGCAAATCCTTGTCGGACGCGACGGCCGCCATCAAACACGCCTACAGCACGATGGACATCATCAAGGCGGGCAAAGAGAACATCATCGTCACGCTCATCCGCCGCCGCCAGTACCGCGTGCAGGTCATTCGGGAAGAGGCCGGCGGCAAAGAGGGGGTCTCGAAGCGCGGCACCGGTCAGAGCGTGGACCTCAACGCCTATGAAAACGATTTGCTGCACGCGTTGAATGAAACCGGCGGACTTCCCGGCAGCGACGCCCGCAATGAGATCTACATCATCCGCGGCAGCTTCGAGGACGGCGCCCGCCGCGATCAGATCGTCGCCCAGATTCTGGCCAGCAAGCCGGAATGCGAATGCCCGTGCCCGCTGCCGGACGATCCCAGCGTCGTTCGCGTCCCGATTCGCTTCTATCCCGACGAATTGCCCGAGTTCACAGAGCAGGACATCATTCTGGAAGCGGGCGACGTGGTCTTTATCCCAGGACGCGACGCCGAGAAGTTCTACACCGGCGGCGCGATTCAGGGGGGCGAGTGGACCATTCCCCGCGACTACGACCTCGACGTCCTCAACGCCGTGGCGTTTGCCCGCGGTCAGATCGGCAGCGGCGGAACGGGCCTCATCCGCGTCGGCGGAGCACAGTCGGGAATCGGCGGTGGCGGCGGCGGAAGTGGCGGACCGATCGGCAAGAACCCGTCCGACTTGATCGTCGTCCGCAAGCTGCCCTGTGGAGCAAAGTTGCCGATCAAGGTCGACCTCAATCGGGCCTTGCAGGATCCCACGCATCGGATTCTGGTGCAGCCCGGCGATACGCTGATTCTGCGCTACAAAGTCTACGAGGAAGCGATCAACGCCGCGCTGGGCCTGATCCAGTTCAACTTCCTCTTCAGCGGCCTCAGCGGCCAGGGCGCGTAACCGTCGAGACGGTTTCAAAACCCAACCCTGGCTGTAGCCGTTAGTGGCGGGACATTGACCGGGGGTCAAATACGCCGAAGGCGTTCAATCACACAGCCCAGGGTCGCGAGTCTGCGAGCGCACCCTGGGGAAGCGGCGAGCGAGCGAATCGACCCTGAAAGGGTCGCAGCATCGGCAGCGTTAAACTCCGGTGAAACCCTTTCAGGGTATGGGGGTCGTCATCGATCGCCACCCAGGGTGCGCTCGCAGACTCGCGACCCTGGGCTTTGCGATACTACGCCTTCGGCGTACAGACCATGCGGTTTTGAAACCGCTTCTAACAATCTCTTCAGAAGCCGCGGGGTCCCACCCCCGCGGATCTTCTCTTCTGTTTTACCGCACGCTCAAAAACTCATTCGCGTTGAGCAGCACCAGGCAGATTTCCGCCAGGGCGCGAGTCTCCGGTGACACATCGGCCGGCTGCAAGTCGGGCGTGTAATGTTCCAGCTCGCGCAGATCTTCGTCCCAATGCACCATCTCGCCGGTCAACTCCTCGACCATGCCCCGCCGCACCTGCCGTGGCAATGTGGAACGCGACTGTTGATGGCTTCGATGACGCCCCAGCATCGTCTCATAGTGCATCAAGCTGCCGGTGAGTTCGTCGGGTGTGACATCCCGCCCCAGCGCCTCCAGCCACGCCTGCCGGATGCGCGCTTCAACGGGCTTCTCGTCCCGACACAATCGGTTCGCCCAGGCGATCGCGCGACCGTGCGCGAACTGGCTGTTGAACTGCGCAAAGACCTGCGGCGTGACGGTCGTTTCATCGCGGCGCTCGCAGGAAGTCTCGCTCCCCGGCCGGTTGAAGACCTCCAGCCACGGGTCCGACAACGTGCGATACCGGAAGGCGTAAATCGTCCGCCGATGCCGTTCCGCCGGCGTCCGCGACGGCAGATACGCCGGTGCGACCGAACCCATGATGTGCCGCGGCTGCAACGCGACTTCCCAGTTCAATTCGGGAAACACGCCCGGACCGCCGGCGAGCGGGTTGAGTTCGCCGCTGACCAGCAGCATCGCGTCGCGGAGTTCCTCCGCGGACAACCGTCGCGGCGGATAATACGCCAGCAGTTCGTTCTTCGAGTCGAGCAATTGCACCGCGGCGTGATCGGGATGGTGACTCGCCAGCCGATAAGTCTCCGACGTCATGACCAACTCGTGCAACCGTTTCAATGACCAGTCGTGCTCGATGAACCAGGTCGCGAGCCAATCCAGCAGTTCCGGGTGCGAGGGCTTCGCGCCCATCTTGCCGAAGTTGTTCGGAGTTGCCACGAGGCCGCGGCCGAAGTGCTGCTGCCAGACGCGGTTCACGATCACGCGCGCGGTCAGCGTGTTCTCCGGACTGGCGATCCAATGCGCCAAGGCGAGGCGGCGACCGGACATCTCATCGGGAATCGAATTCCACGCGGTCCGTTGCACGACTTCGTTCGCGCCGAACATCGCGCTGAGGACGCCCGGCGACACCGCATCGGCCGGCGACTCCGGCGAGCCACCGGTCAGAATGTGGACGACCGGCACCGTGCCGTCCAGCTTCTTCGGCATCTGATACAGCGGTTTCACCGAAGTGTAGCTGTTGGCCGGGCCGGAATAGATGCCGAAAGCATACGGCTCGAAGCGTTTCAGCTCGCGCTCCAGGTAGTCCTTCTGTTTGTTGTAAACCTTGCGCAGCGACAGATCGACCGCGTCCAAGCCGAACGTGCCGCCGAGATAGTCCTTCTTGGGCCGCTTCTCCGGCGGCAGTTCATCCAGTGATTTCACGCCATTCTGCGCCAGAAACGCAGTCGCCGCGTCTTCGCTCTTCTGGCGAATCGCCGCTTGCTTGGCATCAATGTCGGCAATCCGGGCCCGCACCGGCGCGAGGGCGGCGTCGAAGCCCGCGGTGTTCTCCACGTCCAGAAACGCCGTCGGCCGCTCGACGAACTGCACCGGCGCGAACACGGCCTGGATGCGGTAATAGTCGCGCGTGGGAACGGGATCGAACTTGTGATCGTGGCACGACGCGCACCGCAGTCCCTGTCCCAACAGGCTCACGCCGATGTGCTGCGTCACGTCGTCCAGAAACTGCTGTCGGGTGATCGCCGCGACGGTCATCCCGGTGTGTTCCCACGGCCCCATCCGCAGATAACCGACGGCGATCTGCAATTCGGGATCGTCGGGATCGAGTTCATCGCCGGCGAGCTGCTCGACGACGAACCGGTTGTACGGTTTGTCGTTGTTGAAGGAGCGGACTACGTAATCGCGATACCGCCAGGCGTTGGGCCGCTCGTAATCGTTGGAGAAGCCGCTGGTGTCGGCGTACCGCACGACATCCAGCCAGTGCCGGGCCTGCTGCTCGCCGTAGTGAGAACTCGCGAGCAGCCGCCGCAAGACGGTCCGATCTGCGTCGGACGATTGATCGGCAAGATACGCATCCATGTCGTCGGGCGTCGGGGGCAACCCGGTCAGATCAAACGTTGACCGCCGCAGCCACGCTCGCTGGTCGGCCCGTTCGGCGAGTTGTGTCACGCCCCGCCGTTTCTGCGCGGCTTGCAGGAACGCATCAATCGGATTGGCGACCCGCGCCGGATTGATCACATCGTCAGGCACCTCGGGGCGACGGATCGGTTGATACGCCCAAAGATCCTCGGGTTGATATGGCCGATTCGTCCACGCCTCCGACAACCCGCCGCTGGTCGCGACCGTGACGCCACCGTCTGCCGACGACGCTTGCGGTTTCGCGGTCTTCTCCTCTTTCTCTTCCCACGGCGCACCCGCCAGAATCCACTGCCGGACCCACCCGACCTGCACCGCGGCCAACCGGTCGTTTTCCTTGGGCGGCATCTGCAACCCGGCATCCGCCCAGGTGATCGCCCGATACAACGGACTCTCATCCGGCTTGCCGGGGATGAGCGACGGCTCGCCCGACTCGCCCCCCTTCAGCAGCGCCGTCCGCGAGCGAAGATCGAGCGCCCCTTTCAAGTCGTCCGGCTTTTGACCGTGGCAGGCTAGGCACTTTTCGACGAGGAGCGGACGAATCTTCGCACGGAAGAGGGCCGCACCGTCGATGGCTTCGTCAGCGGCAACGGGGGCGACGAAAATGAACATCGTCGCAGCCGCACGAACCATGCTTCTGGTTGCAGGCGAAATCCATGCGGCGAATCGACGGCTTGCGGCTGTCATGGCGTCACTCTCCAGCCTCGAACGTAGAGCCTGTTCGTCAGAATGTCAACAACTCGCCGTCCCCACAGAAACGCAACTTGACAGATCGGATGTGTTGCGTATTATGTGGACGCAACATGACTGATTGGAGACGACGCAATGGCGGGCGAGCCGTGGCAGATCAGCCGCGACATGTTTCTGGAAGAGTCTGAAGTCGAGCAGCTTCTGGCGGACGTGCGCCGTCGCACTGTCGAGGCGGATGCCGGTGACGCCACACCAGTTGTCGATCAACTGATCATTGAAATCCTGGTGTTTTCCGGATTGCGGCCGTCGGAATTTTGCCGGTTGCGGGTTCAGGATGCGCGACTCAAGGCCGCTGAGTCTTCGCTAGAGATTACGGAAGGCGCTGGGCAACACCGCAGCGTGTCGATTCCGCGCTGGTTGAGCCAGGCGATTGCCGGGTACCTCAAGAAAATCCGGCCGTTGTTTCTCGACGTCCGCAACGGCGCGGATTCGCCCACGTCCCCGTTGATTCTGAACGAACGCGGCCGGGGCTATGAGCGAACTTCGTTGTACCGCCGCGTGACCCGCATCCTCACGACCGCCGGTCTCGGCGAACGGGCCAGCGTGCAGTTGCTGCGGCACACCTACGGCTACCTCGCCTACAAGCGTTCGGGGGGGAACCTGCTGTTCGTGCAGCGCCAGTTGGGACACGCCCATCCGATGGTCACGGCCATCTATGCCCAGTTCGAGGAAGAGCGGCCGACCGAACTCGCCAATCAGATCGGTACTGCGAATCGTCCCCAACCATCCTGAAAGGAACCGCCCTCATGCCAGCCACGCAATGGACTCATGCGACGATCATGGAGCAACTGCCGGCGATCATCGCCGATTGCCTGGGAGTCGATGAATCGGATGTTCTGCCGCACTCGAACTTCAAGTCGGACCTGGGTGGCGAATCGATCGACGAACTCGACCTGTCGTTCCGCTGCGAGAAAGCCTTCCAGGTGAAAGGGCCATTTCAGCCCCTGGTCCAACTTGGTCATGCTTCTCTGGACAACGACGGTTGCATTCCACTGGACGTCCTTCAGGAGTTCCTGCGGCAGTTCCCGTTCCTCGCGACGCTGGTGGCCGACAGTGGACGAACTCGATTCCAGCCCCGACAGCTCATGGAGTTTTTCACCACCGATGCCATTGCGCACTTTGTCGAAGCAGCGATCAAACGCAATGGCGGGTCTATAACTCTTTGAGCAGACGACTCAGGAAACACCAACCCGAAGCGCAAGCGAGCGCTCGCCCTCGCTCACGCTTCGGGTTGGTGTTGCTGGCAATCATCGCCATGCGAAGCGCACGCCCCCTCACCCTAACCCTCTCCCCCGAAGACGGGGGCGAGGGGACCGGGCATCAAAGCCGCCCAGAATCGAGACGCACGCCATTTCATCGCTGCACGCGCGCCGTCGCCGCACCGGCGACCAAAGCCTCGACCTCCGCGACACCCACCAGCGCGAAATCGCCAGGAATGGAATGCTTTAGCACGGCCGCGGCGGTGGCGAATTCGACGGTCGATGCTAACGGATCGCTGCGCAACAGCCCGCGAATGACCCCCGCTGCGAACGCATCCCCCGCGCCGATACGGTCCACCACGTCGATGTCGTACGCGCGGCTCTCGACGATCTCATCGCCGCGTGCGAGCAGTCCCCAATAGCGGTTGACGCCGGTTTCGGTCACCGTCCGTTCGGTGAAGGCGACGGTGTCGATGCCATAGCGCTGGCGGAAGGCGGCGATGCCGTCGCGGCCGGTTTTCGTGACGTCGAAGAACGTCGTCAGGTCCGACTCGCTGCCGAAGTAGACGTCGACGGACTCCAGCAGCGGCGGCAACACGCGGCGGGCTTCGTCGATCGACCACAGGGTGCTGCGGTAGCTGCAATCGAAGCTGACCGGAATCCGCCGGGACTTCGCGGCCGCGAGCGCGTCGGTGAGCGACCGGCGGACGTTGTCCCCCAGCGCGGGAGCCGTGCCCGAGAAGTGGAACCACGCCGCGCCGTCGAGAATCGTCGGCCAGTCGAATTCCGCCGGGTCGAGCGTGCGGAAGCTGGAGTGCAGGCGGTCGTAAATGACTTTGGTGCCACGCTGCGACGCGCCGGTTTCGACAAAAAACAGGCCGAGCCGGTCGCCGCCGCGCCGGACGTGCTGCGTGTCGACGCCGTAGCGACGGAACTGGTTGACGCACGCCTGGCCGAGTTCGTGGGCCGGGACCTTGGACACGATCGCCGCGGGCTGGCCCCATTGCGAGAGCGCGACGGCGACGTTGGCCTCGCCGCCGGTGAACGTGGGCGACAACGTCGCGGCCTGAACCAGCCGCTCGTAGCGCGGGGCGTCGAGTCGGAGGAGCAGTTCGCCGAAGCAGAGGACGGGGGCGGTCATGATGTGATCCGCATCGGGGGGAGCGCGAAACCGCAAGCAAGCGCGGCGGGTTGGTTCGTGGTTTCGGAGATCACTTGGTCGTTGTTCCGTCGAAGACCCGTTGCAGGTGTTCTTCGGGGAGCGGCTTCGTCAACAGGCTCACGGTCACCCCCGTGATGGCCGAGGCCGCGATGCCGTACAGGATCGGGTCCAATCCGAACAGGAAATACGGCCGGAAGGCCGAGGCGAGGCCAATCATCGGGTCCGGACCCAGCCATCCGAGCACACCATCCGCCAGACCCGACGCGCCCGGCCCCACGGCAATGGCCCAGTTGTGAATCCAGCCGGTCGCGTACAAAGACAGGTACACGGCGATGCCGACGAGCATCGCCGACAAGGCCCCCGCGGCTGTCGCCCGCCGCCAGTAGCACGTCATGAGGACCGGCGTCAGAAACGCCGCCGCGCCGGCCGAGCCGCTGAACATCACCAGCGCCTGCAGGTAGGTCGGCGGCCGCACCACAGCCAGCACGCCCGCCAGCCCAACGACCACCATCGCGACATTCGTGGCCCGGCGAATCTCGCCGGCGTTCGCGTGCGGATGGATAAACCGCAGGTACAAATCCTGCACGAGCGCCGACGCGATCACCAGCACGAAGCAACTGACCGACGCCATGATCGCCCCGAACGGCGCGGCGAGAATCAGCGACGTCAGCAGCGAGCCGCCTGGCAGCCCCTCGGTCAACTGCATGGCGAGCGTGGGGATGATCTCATCCGGCTTTTTCTCCAGGCCGGGATAGAGCGCCCGGCCGCAGACGGCGATCATCGCCAGCGGGATGTAAATGAGGCAGTTGTAACCGCTGAGGAGCGCAATCGACTTCCGCATGACTTCGGTGTTCGACGCGGCCATCACGCGGATCATGCTGGCGGGGGACGAGACGCCCGAATAGGTCCACAGCACGAACATCGACATGGCGAGACCGGAGGTCAGGAACTCGCGGCCGGTCCGGTCGAAGCCCGGACCGAACGCATACTCCGGTCCGGTGTGCGACATCGCGGTGCGTGTCGCGGCTTCCAGTCCGCCCGCTGCCGGCAATGCGAGGCATAAGAGCGCCATCACGCCGAAGACCATCAGGACGCTTTGGAACAGGTCGGTCCAGACCGTGGCGAGAAACCCGCCGATCATCGTGTAGCCGACCACCGTGACCGCGAATACGCCGAGGCCGATGTAGTATTTGTAGTCGATGGTGACGGCGGCGTCCTCGGCGAAGCTGAAGAAGCCGTTGCCGGGCCAGGCGAGCTTCATCACCGTCGCGCCGGCCTTGAACTGGGCGAACATCGTGAAGCTGAGGAAGAACACGATCAGCAGCGATGCGCACAGGCCCACCGTCGGACTGCCGAACCGCTGGCGGAACATGTCGGGGACCGTGATGGAATTGGTCCGCCGCGAGATCTGTGCGAGCCGCTTGCCGATGATGGCGAACCCGGTCAGCGGAACGACCATGTAGGCCGCAATCCACAGCAATCCGGCCCAGCCGTAGCTGTAGACGAGGGCCGGATAGCCCATGAATGTGCCGCCGCTCTGCACGGTCGCGGTGAGCGCCAGCGTCCAGGCGCCGAGGCCGCGGTTGCCGAGGAAGAAGCCTTCGAGGAACTTCTTCTGGTCCATCGCCCGCTGGGCGAGCGCACCGAGCCACACCGAGGCTGCCAGGAAGGCCAGCAGCACAAACAGCACGGTGAAGCCATGATCGGCGGCGGCCAGCAGCATAGGGAGGGCAGGCATCAGGCGTGAGGTATCAGGAGTCAGGTGGAAGGCGGATCGAATGAGGCGTCGTCGGATTGCTCGTGTTCGATGGAGCCGTCTTGCATGAATCCCATCGCGAAGATCGAGGCGACGACGGTGGACGCGGCCCACGGGACAACGATGCCCCAAAAGACCCAGTCGGGAAAGCCGAGCACGAACGTCAGCGTCTCGGGATCGCGGCCGTAACCCCACGTCAGACAGACGCCCAGCGTGTACGCCATTGCCGTGGCCCACAGACCGAGCGTGATCCGCATCTCGCGGCGGGATGAGGTCAGCAGCGGGTCTTCCGTAGCAGCGGACACGTCAATCAACTCCCACCGAACGGCGGCGAGTCACCGCAAGCAAATCAATGGTCGCGGTTGAGCTGCCGCTCTACGTGGGGACAGTGTAAGGGGCGCACGAGCGAGACGAAAGGCTGCCGAAGCGGCAGGGCCGCGCATTCGTCAGAATGCGGTTTCAAAGCCCTCTTCGTGTTGTTGCCGTTGCTGGCGGATCATTGATTCGGAGGTCCAGTACGCCGAAGGCGTTCGATCACACAGCCCAGGGTCGCGAGTCTGCGAGCGCACCCTGGGGACATGGCGTCCGAGGCGAATCGACCCTGAAAGGGTCGCATCACCGGCGGAGTCCATCCTTGATGAAACCCTTTCAGGGTAGGGTTCAAGCATGGATCGCCACCCAGGGTGCGCTCTCGCGACCCTGGGCTGTGAGATGCAACGCCTTCGGCGTAAAAACCAGGTGGTTTTGAAACCGCTTCTAGGCCACTGTCGACGGCGGCGTGGGCGGCGACCGATGCCGCCTGGCTGCGAAGTATTCCCACACCAGCGGCGCCACGGACACGGCGGCAATCCCCACCACGACCAGCTCGAAGTTTTCTTTGATGATCGGAATGTTGCCGAAGGCGTACCCCGCGCCGGCACAGATTGCGACCCACGCAATGCCGCCGACGATGTTGTAGTACAGGAACTGGCGGTAGTTCATCTGGCCGATGCCGGCGACAAACGGGGCGAACGTGCGGATGAAGGGGACAAACCGCGCGAGGATGATCGTTTTGCCGCCATACTTCTCGTAAAAGAGTTGCGCCTCGATGAGATGTTCCTGCTTCAGAAACTTCACCTTCCCGCTGAAGGCCCGCGGTCCGACCCAGCGGCCGAGCCAGTAGTTCAATGTGTCGCCGAGAATTGCCGCGATCGACAACAACACCAGTAGAACGCCGATGTGCAACGTCTCCGGAGCAAAAGCCGCAAACGCCCCCGCGGCGAACAGCAGTGAATCGCCCGGCAGGAACGGCGTCACCACCAGGCCGGTTTCGCAGAAGATAATCAGGAACAGGACGGCGTACGTCCACACGCCGCAGTAATCAATCACCGCCCGCAGGTGCTCGTCGAGGTGCAGGAACAGATCGAGCACCGTTTTCAGACTCTCCATGTCGCGCGAGTCCTCGATTCCATCATTCGCATAATCGAAGCAGCCCAGGGATAGCTATCCCTGGGCTGCCGAGGGATGTCACCCCATGGCCTTCTGGAGTTCTGCAATTAACTTCGGGACTTCCTGCGTCGTGGAGATCACCGCCACCACGGTAAAGAAGAGTCCGCCCAGCACCAATCCCACCCGCGGGAACCAGCCCGGCCGCAACTCTCTGGGCAACAGCGTCAGGTTGATGACCAGCACATGGAAGCAACTGAAGCCGAGCGCGTAGTTATAAAGGATGCCCGTCGCGATCTTCAGCAGCTTGTCGCCGGGCACCAGCGTCAGCATGATCAGGCCGAAGACCAGATAGATGCACAGCACGCCGAAGTACAGCCGGCCGATGTGCCGGGTGTCCCACTTCCGCAGCCAGGGGAGCGTCGTCCAGAAGACGTCGACCCACCGCCGAAGCACGCCGTCGGCCGTGGAGGCCATGCTGGTCCCGAGCACCAAAAACCCGCAGAACAACGTCAGCGCCCAGAAGACCGGACCCCACGACGCGCCGAACTTGATGGCGACGGCGTCGGCCACGCCCTGAGCCGTCATGCTGGCTGCCTGCCAGTCGCTTTTGGGAATCGTGCCCGGCGGCAGAAACACCAGCGACAACATGCTCGGCAGCGCGAGTCCTAAGAAGCACGCGGGCATCCACACGCACCATTGTTCGACACGTCGTGCG
>Ga0163151_10005062_pt1 | contig 17150 bp, 15 predicted proteins | sample OliLakLV19MP5IB2_FD_145596 | JGI IMG/M metagenome (GOLD analysis project Ga0163151, IMG submission 145596) | Freshwater microbial mat bacterial communities from Lake Vanda, McMurdo Dry Valleys, Antarctica - Oligotrophic Lake LV.19.MP5.IB-2 | ecosystem: Environmental > Aquatic > Freshwater >...
GTGCTATGTGCGGGGAATGACTTAGGTCAGTATATCATAATGATTTGCATCATGAAGTAGAAAATAATTACGAATTATGAATTGCGAATTGCGATTGAGCGATTGTGGTTCATTATCAATAAATATTTGGAGAATCGTTTCACGCTGTGACGTAATTCGTAATTTGTAATTCGACATTCATCTTACCTTTGTCCACTTAATGGGTAGTTATTGGATATACATTTATTTTGTAGTAGTATCGTTTATTACTTACGGTATACTTTGGCGATGGCAGGGTAGGGGCAGCACCCGTGTGTTCGCTGTTGTTACTATATGTCTTTTCATATACTTAGGAGCATTGGTGGGATTGGCTAATGTGTGGTATGGAAATGAATCAACCTCCAGTCCTCATTGGTTTAACGATATGGGTGAATGGCGTTTTATGGATAAGTTGGGGCATGTGTTCACAGCTTTTACCATTGTACGTTTCATGTCTAAAGTATTGAAGTGGGCAAAATGTAAACCCAATGTATCAATATGGCTTGGAGCATTTTTGGGATTTGCCTTTATGTGCTCAATTGAATTGCTCGATTCTCTATCGCCCAAGTATGGAGCATCAGTTGCCGATATCATTGCAAATGCTTTAGGTACACTTGTTTTAGTAGTGCAAGTAAAACTATTTGGTAAGGTAAAGCTAATGCCCAAATTCGGGTTTCAGTTTTCGCAATATGCTGTCCTAAGACCATCCATGTTAGGAGGTACCTGGGCCGAGCAAGCTCTTAAAGATTATAATGGCCAAACTTATTGGTATAGTATGGGGCTGAGAGATATTACTAAAATAAAATTTATTCCTTCATGGTTGCAAATTAGTGTAGGCATTGGTGCCGATGGCCTTTTGGGTGGTTTTGAAAACCAATGGGAACAAAACGGACAAAGTTTGCAGATGCTTGATGTAGGCAGGTTTTCAGAAATTTATTTTTCCTTGGATATTGATTGGGAATTACTGTTTGTCAATTACAAATGGATTAGGAGATTTATGTTTTTGGCAAATAATTTTAAAACACCTTTACCCACGCTAAAGTTTAGTACCAATGGAAGTATTAGCTTTTATTGGTTCTATTTTTAAAAATATTTTCAACTTGCTTGCAACCTTTTTTACTTTTGTATGTATCATTGCAACAGCAAACGAAAGTGATAACTAATAAAAAAATAAATTTATGATAAAGAAGGCAACGTTTCTATTTGGCATGGTATTAATCTTCACCACTATTTCCAAAGCTCAAATTTTTAAGCTTGATGGCTTGTATATTGCCGGAGGTTATGGATTTGGAGCTGCAACTATTGAAGATAATTTGAATATAAGTATTGGTAGCTCTGTAAAATATAATTCATATCAGAATTACAGTATTGGCCCAATTGCATTGCAGGGTGAGTATGGCATAAGTAGCAGATTGGGTATAGCCTTTCATGTGGCCAATATGCACTCATTTGAAAAAGGTAGTTATAGTGAGCAAATATGGAACCCGAATACCCGCACCTTCGAAAACCATTTTGTTACTTTTAATAATGCAAAACATGTTACAGGTATGAGTGTGAGAATAAACAATCACTTCTCCAAATCAGAAAAATTGGATGTATATTGGGGAGTCGGTTTGGGGCAAAACAAAACGCGTTACAAAATAACCACGACGGGTGCTCATGCTAGTGTAAATCCGTATAGTGATTCCCCCATATTTGCAGAGCTTTATTTAGGTGGCCGTGCTTATTTCAATGAACACTGGGGTGCTTATGCCGAAGTTGGTTTTATGAAAACATTCGTGATTGCAGGTTTCGTTTGGAGGAATCATAAATAAATGGCAAGAATTCAACTGCATTTTCAGGGCGATGAAGTTTATAACACCCAATTACAAATTAGGGTCTCAGAACTTAATTATGGCAACCATTTGGGTAATGATTCGCTGCTGGGTTTGATGCAGGAAGCAAGGGTACAGTATTTTAATTCTCTGGGTCAAACTGAAAAAGATTTCTATGGGGTTGGCATTATTATGAGCGATGTGGCAGTTGTATATAAGTCAGAAGGGTTTGGAGGAAACGAAATCCAATTTGATATCGCTCTTTCAGACTTTTCTCCCAAGGGTTTTGATATGTATTATAATATATACAATAACACCACACAAAAACAATTAGCTATTGCCAAAACAGGAATTGTATGTTTTGATTACAGTATTCGGAAAGCTGTGAATTTGCCCGAAATTTTTCTAAGTCAGTTAGGTTTGTCGCACCGATACTAAAGTAAATGTCCAAAATCCCTTATAGCAAATGAATTTATCTGAACAAAAAAAATACCTAGATGCTAATTCAAAATTGGATGCAAAGCTAGTAGCTATAGCTGGCGAAAATTTGGGCTGGGAGATGCAACAATATGAAAATGCCTGTGTACGTTTCTATATAAAACCATCCTTATTGGGCGATGGTGAAACACTTACATTGAAGTATGATAATGGCAAATGGGAAATTATGAGCCGAACGGAGATGAAACTGTTTCCTTCATTTACCAAAAATTGGCTCAATGTGAAAAAGATGTATGAAGAAATTACCATGTTGCTTGAATATGATAATTTGGATAATCATACCATCGGAGTGCCTCAAGAAAAATTTAATATTCCGGACAAACATTGGTACGAAAAAGTGCCTTGGTTAAGTTTGATTATTGTATTAATACATGGCTTTATATTTTGGGCGTTCAGCGAAGACGTGAGAGATGACGCATGGCAGGCAGAAAGATCGATTTTAAAAGATGCAGGTGCATTCGACCGCTCCCTATTCTATGATGGCAATTGGTCGCATATTCTCAAATCTTTCTTTTTCGATTTCCGACCCGGTATATTATATGTGTCCACCATTGCAGTTTTGGCATTGGGATATACTATTGAAACTACAATGCCAAGGTGGTTTGTATTGCTCATTTTAATTGTGGCTTCCACTGCAGGATTGTTTTGGGCTTTCGACCGTACCCTCGAAAATATTTATGATACTTCGCAAACGGTATTCGCCGCTCTACTGGGGATATATATAAGTGGGCTACTAACTAGGGCTATTTATTTCCCGCTGCAGCGTGCGGTAGCGTTGGCCTTGTTTGCTTACTTTGGTTATTGGAGCATGAAAGCAGATTTTTTTCCGGTGGTCGATAAGCATGTGTTCATGGGGGCATGGCTTTTTGGTATAATGGGCGGATTGTGCTGGTATATTCCTTTTGATATTATTAAAATTAGAAAAGTATTGGCACCGATGTCAATCTTTGTAATATATGTAATAATGGTTTTTTGGGTTTACAAAACTGTTAACCATGACTATTTATGTATAGAAAGCTTTAATAAAATGGATGAAAATATAGACCCCTATTCTCCAAGAAGTTATTATTATATGGATTTGGAACGTGTCCAAAGGCAAAGATCAAGCACAGAAAAAGCCCTGATAAGATTAGATGAACTTATGGCCTATAAAACTACCAGGTCCATGTGGGAGGTTAATTTAGCATTGCAAAAATTTTTAAAGAAACTGGTCGAAGAATACGATTATATGCTCAAACAAACTCCCATCACGAGTCAATATAAAATGACGATAGACGAGGAAGGCTCAAAAGCAGATAGGAAAAAGGAAAATTCCCAAAAGTTGTTTAATTTGTATTACGAAACTGTAAATACTTATTGGGAGAAGGAGCATATAAGAATTCCAATAATTACGGACTAATTTATAGCTATAGTTGACATTGCATTAATTTACGTTCCAAAAAGAAGTATATTTGCCGCATTAACACCACCTCTTGCCCATGAAATTATTTTCTAAAACAATACTCATTATATTATTAGTACTAGGTAATAAAATATATGGAGCTGACACAGCATCTTACAAAGTTTTTTTGGTTCAAGGAAGTCTGACTTATGAAATTACACCCGATAAGAAGCATGTAATAAATTTGAACGCAGAACCGTTTGAGTTCCGATTCGAAATGGCAAATATGACTGAAATTAGTTTAAGTGCCAATCATGATTCAGGAGTTTATAAAACCCCATTCAGCAAACAACTTAAAGAATGTCCTAGAGTTGGCCCTGCTGCAGGTTCAGAAACAAACTTGAATGAGGCAAAAGATATTATAATATACAAATCGGGAGATGGGTACTTGAAATGGTTTTACAAATCGGATAGCAACCATCGTTTCGACTCGGGAGTGATAAAAAGCGGAAATACGATTTATGCAAAAAGAACGATAAGAAATTATTGGTACTTGCCCCACTATAAAGAAAAATCGGTTGCTGAAAACAAGAAAAAGCTATATGTTACTTTTTTTAATGTTTTTAAAGAACCTTGTGAAGCATTCAAAGAAGGGGAGTTGGTGCCCGATCGACGTTATGTGACCTTGGTGTTTCAGAATTTAAAGTAATTTTATTTTTCGGGATGTACTGCTACTTTTAAGTTTCATTGCGTTTCATCACTTTTTTGTCTTAGCCCAAGGAGCAAATTTCTTGGTTCAAAAAAAATATTGGTAATCAGAATATTTCATTTAAATTTGCACCCCCTAAGAAAGGAGTAACCCAAATTAATGACAGAAAAAAACACCCCAAACACTGGATCAGCAGATTTTGATTGGTCTATGGACAAAGCCGGTTTCGGCAACTACACAGAGGATGAGCGTAAAAATTATGAATCGCTCTACGAAAAAACATTAACCGTAATTACTGAACGCGAACTTGTGCAAGGCATCGTTGTGGCTATTGGCGACAAAGATGTAGTGCTCAATATCGGTTTCAAATCAGACGGACTTATCTCATTGAATGAATTTCGCGATATGCCCGATTTGAAAGTAGGCGACAGCGTTGAAGTTCTTATCGAAAGCACCGAAGATTCTAGCGGACAATTGTTACTTTCACGCCGTAAAGCCATTGGCGAACGTGCTTGGGAGAATATTATCAAAGCCCACGAAAATGATGAAATCGTTGAAGGATTTGTTAAGTCAAGAACCAAAGGTGGTCTTGTTGTAGATGTGATGGGGCTTGATGCATTCTTGCCAGGTTCACAAATTGATGTTAAACCAATCCGCGACTACGATGTATATGTTAACCAAACTATGCAATTCAAAGTGGTGAAGCTTAACATGCAATTCAAAAATGTAGTTATCTCTCACAAAATATTAATAGAAGACGATATCCAAGCTCAGAAGAGCGATATATTGAGCAAACTAGAAAAAGGACAAGTATTGGAGGGTGTTGTAAAAGGCATGACTTCTTTCGGAGCGTTTATTGACCTTGGTGGTTTAGATGGTTTGTTACACATCACCGATATCTCATGGGGGCGTATTAACCACCCAGAAGAACTATTACAGATCGACCAAAAATTGAATGTAGTTATACTTGACCACGATACCGAAAAGAATCGTATTTCTTTAGGATTGAAACAACTTACTCCGCATCCATGGGATACCATGACCGAAGGACTTGCCGAAGGAAACAAAGTGAAAGGTAAAGTAGTTACTGTTGCCGATTATGGAGCATTCGTGGAACTAGCCCCAGGTATTGAAGGTTTAATACATGTATCAGAACTTTCATGGAGTTCGCATCTTCGCAATCCACAAGACTTCTTGAAAGTAGGCGATGAAATAGAAGCTGTTATATTAAATCTCGACAAAGAAGAACGCAAGATGAGCCTTGGTGTAAAACAACTTACACCGGATCCTTGGGGAACAATTGCTGAGAAATATCCTGTAGGTTCACGTCATAAAGGTATCGTTCGCAACCTTACCAATTATGGTTTGTTTGTAGAAATGGAACCCGGCGTTGATGGACTTGTTCACGTTTCCGATTTGTCATGGACCAAGAAAATTAAACACCCAGGTGAGTTTGTGAAGAAAGACCAGGAAATGGATGTAATCGTGTTGGAAGTTGATTCTGAAAACCGCCGTCTAAGCCTAGGACACAAACAATTGGAAGATAATCCATGGGAAACTTTCGAATCAATATTCCCTGTAGGTAGCGACCACGAAGCTACAGTTTTGAAAATACAAGACAAAGCTGCAACCCTTGCCCTGCCCTATGGCGTAGAAGGTTATGCTACTTTAAAACAAATGCAGAAAGAAGACAAGAGCACTGCCAAAGAAGATGAAACAATTATTGTAAGAGTAATTGAATTCAACAAAGAAGGCAAACGTATTGTTGTTTCTCACACTGCTACTTGGAAAGAAGAAGAAAGCAAAAAGAAAGAAGAAGTAGATACCAAAAAACGTCGCAACGATGATGCAGCAACAAAAGCTGTTAAAACCATCAATGCTAAAATAGAACGTTCTACATTAGGAGAAATGGATGCTTTGGTAAATCTTAAAGCTGAAATGAACGAAAACGATAAGTCTGAATAAGACCCTAGTTTTTTCTCAAATATTATTACAATGACCCTGTTCCGATCAATCGGAATGGGGTTTTTTGTTTTGGAATCCGGAAGCTATAAGTAGGAAGTCAGAAGTCCGAAGTTGGAAAGTCCGAAGTTTTTGTTATACCGACACTCAATATTTAATAGTCCAAAAGAAAGGGACTAATCCCCCCGCATCCCGATAATTATCGGGATTAGGCGGGGCTTTCGGGATGTAGTTGGGCATTACCATTCTACAAACCAAAAATAGTCCAAAGACTATTTTTGGTTAAGAATTGGTATAACATTCTAAAAACTAAATCCGCCACCGGCGGAGAACTATTTTAGTTTAAAAATTGGTATTACTTCCAACTTTGGGCTTCTATCTTCCAACTATATTTGCACTCCCATGTTCTACCTTATCATAAGCATTATATTCTCCGCTGGAATGGTCTTGTCATTCAAGTCTTTTGAGGTATTTAAAATAGAGAATTTGCATGCACTTTTGGTCAATTATATCACATGTGCTATTTTATGCAATGTTTTTTCGGCAAATGGACCTGTAGTGCTCACAGCTTTTTGGCAGCACGATTGGTTTCCTTTAACCGTATTTTTGGGCATTTTATTTATCAGTATATTTTATGCGTCAGCTATTACCGCACAAAAGGTTGCAGTATCAGTGAGTATCGTATCTTCAAAAATGAGTGTAGTAATCCCAGTACTTTTTGCATATTATTATATGGATGGCAAACTAAACTATATAACAATTATAGGAATTATAGGGTCATTACTCGCTGTATATTTTACGGTTAAACGTGAGGAAAAAAGCAGGCTCTCAGGATTGGGTAATATATTGTTCCCCTTAGCTGTGTTTTTAGGTAGCGGTATTGTTGATTCTAGTTTGAACTATTTACAACATACCTATATGAACTCATCGGATGTGAACGACCAATTGGGCCTAATTTTTGGCATTGCAGGTGTTTCAGGATTGGTAGTATATATGATACAAATTGCAACTAAAAAACAAAAGCCCTTCCAAATAAAATCAGTAGCAGGAGGCATGGTTTTGGGTAGTTTTAATTATATAAGTACAATCTGTTTGATGAAGGCATTGAATGAAAAAGTCATTGAGAAAACAGTCTTATTCCCTGTCGCAAATGTTGCAATAGTAGCACTTACCACAGTTTTGTCTATTATATTTTTCAAAGAGAAACTGAGCAAGCAAAACTGGTTGGGTATTGTATTATGTTTGATGTTTATATTATTGATTTCGCAATCGGATGTTATTTACGGATACTTATAAAACTATTGTAGGGCCAACGCAGGCAAGTTTTCGCGACCGTGGTAGTAAATTTATGGGCTATGCATTTCCTGTAAAAAGTGAGGAGGAAGTTAAATTGCATATTTCACAATTGAAAAAAGAATTTCATGATGCCACACACCACTGTTATGCTTATATAATAGGTCCCAATGCCGAAGCACAAAGGGCTAACGATGATGGAGAGCCAGCCAATACTGCGGGAAAACCTATACAGCGAGCTATACATGCAAGAGGTCTTACCAATGTTTTGGTGGTAGTGGTTCGTTATTTTGGTGGCAAACTTTTGGGTGTGCCTGGTTTAATAAATGCTTATGGAAATACCGCCACCGAAACCTTGAACGAGGCTGTTGTTATTGAGAAAATAGTAGAAGAAGTGCATCAGGTTACATTTAATTATGAGGTCGAAAATGCAGTGTTCAAGATGCTAAAAAACCATGATGCCATAATTTTGCAAATAGATAAATTGCAGCAATGTTCCATTATATTTGCAATTAGGATGTCAAATGCCTTAAAGCTGGGCAACGCTTTAAAAGAATTGTTGTCTGCAGAGCTAAAGTATTTATATGTGCAATAAAAAATATACAGTTTCACACTTTGTAAAAGCAATTTTATATTGCATAGGTATATGGTTTTTTAATCAGCAAGCACAAGCCCAGAATTCCAATAAAATACAATCCTTTTATCAGCAAAGGCAAGCTATTGTTGAGTTTGACAAGGGAAGCATTATAAATAATGAAGATATCATTTATTATACTGAGGAGTATATTAATAAGTTGTTTCCTCAATATGAAATAAAATTTAAATCTATCAAAAGGTCACCATTCTCTTCCCATCTTTTATTCCAACAACGCTATGAAACGCTGCCTGTTTATCAAGGTTCAGTAATGGTGAATATTGCTAATGATGGCAGGGTATTGAGCATCATAAATAACCTAATTGATTTTAATTACACCAAACCAGCGTATTCAAATAATATATATAATTGTATATATTATGATGGAGAAAAACCGCTTTCAGTTTTGCTTGACAGTATTACCAATAATGTAGGACTGCTGGAAAGAGTATTTTATAATAACGAAATCATATATACAAATATACTCACAAGTTATCTCAATCCTATTGATACCACAGTAAAAGCTAAGGTTTTTAATCCCGACCCTATCACCACGGCCAATGTTGTGTATGGTGGGAGTTATAGCGATTTTAACGATTCAAATGTGTCAATTTTGAATAATGAAATGCAATTTCAAAATTTAAGATTAAAGTATGATAGTGGTTATTTTATTTTTGAAAATAATCGTGTAAAAATTAAAAAAATTAATCCAGTTGTATATTATGATACTGCAGTTAAAGGTAGTATTCCCATATATGGCAGAGGCGATAAAAATTTTGAAGGGCTCAATTGTATATATCATATTACAGAAGCAAATGAATATATAAATAATTTAAGTTTTAAACTCGGAAATTATCAGATTTGGGTTGACCCTCATGGCCGCAGTGACGATAATTCGGCTTTCACAAATGATGGGCAAAATCGATATATCAAATTTGGCGATGGTGGAATAGACGATGCTGAAGATGCGGATCCAATCATCCATGAATATCACCATGGTATTTATGATGAAGCCTCGCAAAGCCAGAATATAGGGCTTTACCGCAAATCGATGGAGGAAGGAAGTTGCGATTATGCAGCAGCTTCTTATTCTAAATATATTACTTCTTATCAGTGGCAAAAAGTATATAATTGGGATGGGAATAATAATTTTGATAACCCACAATGGTTGGGTCGTACGGTACAATCCACGAGAAAATATCCTACAGATTTGAGTGGCGGAAACATCTATAATAATGGAGAAATATGGTCTACTTTTTTAATGAATTTAGAAGCTAGTGTAGGTCGAGATTACTTGCATAAACTATTATATCAATCGTTTTACTCCGCAGCATTATATATTGATTTCCCTACCATGGCCAAACTGCTATTGCAGAGTGATACACTAATTAATGGAGCTGCAAATTGTTGGAAGATTTGTATGGAGCTCACCAAAAGTAATATACTGATTTGTGGAACCCCAGTGCAGCAAGCAGAAAAGCAAAATATTGATATGGTGCATACAGATAAATTCGTTTCAGTAAAAAATACTAGCGATAAAATATTAAACCTAACGGTATTGAGTATGGATGGCAAGCTCATGCTGCAACAACTAATACCTGTAAATGTCACAGAAACACTCGATAAATCAGCTCTGCCACAAGGTATATATATAGTCAATATTTGCAACGAGAAAATAAATTATACAAAAAAGATTGCCGTCTATTAAATTTTTTGACATAGGTTTACAAAAAAAATAGCTGCATTTGCAAATGTTTTCTTAAATTTGTAAAGTATTATGATACCATTTTCGCCACCCCGCATCGACCAGAAGATTATTGACGAAGTAGTTGATACTCTTAAATCTGGCTGGATTACCACCGGTCCAAAGACAAAATTATTTGAAAAAAAACTTACCGAATATACCAATTGCAAAGCCACATTATGCCTAAATTCGGCTACGGCAGGTTTGGAATTGATGCTGCGTTGGTTCGGAGTAGGAGAGGGCGATGAGGTAATATTACCCGCCTACACCTATTCAGCTACAGCCAATGTAATTATACATTGTGGAGCCAAGCCTGTGTTTGTAGATGTGGGAAACGACTTCAATATCACAGTCGACAATATCCGTCGGGCCATAAACGACCGCACCAAAGTGGTGATGCCTGTCGATTTTGGTGGTTTACCCTGCGATTATAATGCGATAAATGCCTTAGTGAAGGAACCTATGGTGAAAGCTTTATTCCAAGCAAAAACCGAAGAGCAGAAAAAATTGGGTCGTGTATTAATTTTGAGCGATGCAGCCCATTCTATTGGTGGTAGACTCGATGGCAAAAAAGTAGGCAGCCTTACCGATATTTCAGTTATTTCATTTCATGCGGTAAAGAATTTGACCACGGCAGAAGGTGGTTGTGTTTGCCTCAATTTGCCCGAAGGTTTCGATAACGAGGAAGTATATAAATTATTATGTGTGAAATCGCTGCATGGGCAGAACAAAGATGCATTGGCCAAAACCAAGCCCGGAAATTGGAAGTATGATATTATTGATGCAGGATATAAATGCAATATGACTGATATCATGGCCTCCATTGGATTGGTAGAACTGGAAAGATATGATCGAGAATCATTGGTGAAAAGAAAGCAAATAGTAGACTATTATAATAACTTTTTTAAAAATAAATTTTGGGCTGAGTTGCCCGCTACCTCCGATTCACGCAGAGAATCATCTTATCACCTATATGCTTTAAAAATAAAAGGAATTACCGAAGGCGAACGCGATGACATGATACAACTTATTACCATGCTGGGCGTTTCAGTCAATGTGCACTTTATACCAGTGCCGATGATGTCGTTTTACAAAAATATGGGATATAATATTACGCATTACCCCAATACTTTCAATTTATATAGTCGCGAAATATCATTGCCCGTATTTTATGATTTAACTATGGAACAAGTAAAAACCGTGTGTGAAGCAGTGCACGAATCGGTGGAGCAAGTGATTAACAAAAAAGAAAGTATCGTCAATATTTAATCTTTATATATGGTAAAAAGGATGTTTGATTTTTTAGGGTCACTTATAGGTTTGATTATACTAATCCCATTCTTTATTATTATAGCGATTTTGATTAAATTGAATTCTAAAGGCCCCGTGTTTTATAAACAACAAAGAGTAGGATTGAACAATACGAATTTTGGAGTATATAAATTTAGAAGTATGTATATGGATGCCGATAAAAAAGGATTATTAACAGTGGGAGGGAGAGACCCTCGCATTACTTCTATTGGGTATTTTTTGCGTAAGTATAAAATTGACGAATTGCCACAGCTCATTAATGTTTTATTAGGAGAAATGAGTTTGGTAGGGCCAAGACCCGAAGTGAGAAAATATGTTGATTATTATAATGCAGAGCAAATGCGTGTACTGTCAGTAAAGCCAGGTATTACAGATAATGCATCAATTGAATTTATTGATGAAAATGTATTACTTGCACAAGCTGCCGACCCTGAAAAGTATTATTTAGAAAAATTGATTCCACAAAAAACCGCCATCTATCTAGAGTATGTTGATACTCGAAATTTTTGGAAAGATATACAAATAATTTTCAAAACCATTTTCAACGTTTTTAGATAATACTATTATGATAAATTGGGAAAAACTATTTTTGAAAAAAGGCAAAAGCATACCTCGCTGGGTAGTCTTTATTCTTGATTTGGTGATATGCACTTTTTCTTTGGCATTTGCCTATTTAATGAGATACGAATTTAGTTTAGATTCGCTACTCAAGGATAATCCCAATGTGCCATCTGCTTTCGTTATTTTGTTGTTTTTTAGGGTGATTGCATTTTATATCACGCAAACTTACGCTGGTATTATTAGATACACTAGCAGTCAAGATGCAGTGAGGATTGCATTGGCAGTGGGAAGTAGTTCCATAGTGGTATTGATTCTGAATTTGGTATATCAATACTACACACATATATCCATTCTGCCCAATTCGGTTATTATCATTGATATGTTCATTACCGTAATGGTAATGACTTCTTTCAGGTTGGGATATAAACTCATTTTTCAGCAAGTTAAAAACGCATCCATCAGCCGTACGAATGTTATCATATATGGAGCAGGTCAACTGGGTATGATTACAAAACGCACGCTCGACCATGACCATAATTTAAGTTATAAAGTAGTAGGGTTTTTAGAAAATGATCGAACAAAGGTTAATAAATATTTGGAAGGTGTAAAAATCCATCATGAGGATGAATTAGATAATTTATTGTCGAAAGGAAACATACAGCAGGTTATTATATCCATCCAGAATTTCTCGAAAGAAGCAAAGCGTAAAGTGATAGAGACTTGCTTAGAACATAATGTGAAAGTGCTGACTATTCCACCCGTAAATAAATGGATTAATGGGGAGTTGAATATCAAACAAATTAAGAATGTAAAGATTGAAGATTTACTAGGACGTGATGCTATTGAATTGGATAACGCACTGGTGAATCAGGAATTGCGGAATAAAGTGATTTTGGTAACAGGTGCAGCGGGCTCCATTGGTTCAGAAATTTCGCGACAGTTGATGACCTTGCAACCTGATTTGCTTATAATGGTTGACCAAGCCGAAACACCTTTATATGAATTGGAGTATGAATTTAAGAATGACCTCAAATATGATAATATAAAACATGCAGTATTTGTGGTAGGCGATATACGCAATGAAAATACCATGCGTGAGATTTTTAAAAAATATAAACCTAATAAAGTATTCCATGCCGCAGCATATAAGCATGTACCATTAATGGAAGCTAATCCTGCGGAAGCTCTTAAAAATAATGTTTTGGGAACCCGCAATCTTGCAGATTTATCCGTCGAATTTGGAGTGAATAAATTTGTGATGGTTTCTACCGACAAAGCTGTCAATCCTACCAATGTAATGGGTGCATCTAAACGTATAGCAGAAATTTATGTACAGTCATTAAATAAGCATTTAAAAAATAAGTCGCATCAAAACCATACAAGGTTTATCACAACCCGTTTTGGGAATGTATTGGGTTCTAATGGCTCGGTGATACCCTTATTTAAAAAACAAATTGAGAATGGAGGCCCCATTACAATAACCCATAAAGATATCACCCGTTATTTTATGACTATTCCCGAGGCATGCCAATTGGTACTAGAAGCTGGTGCAATGGGCAAAGGAGGAGAGATATTTATATTTGATATGGGCGAACCTGTTCGCATCGTTGATCTTGCTAAAAAGATGGTAAAACTTTCGGGACTTGAGTTGGAAAAAGATATACATATCACCTATTCGGGTTTACGTCCAGGTGAGAAAATATTTGAAGAATTGCTGAATGATAGCGAAAATACAATGGCAACCCACCATCCCAAAATTATGATTGCCAAAGTGAGGGAATACGCCTACGAAGAAGTAAATGATAAGATAAATGATCTGATAATAACGGCTCATACCAATAATCACGACGAGGATGTAGTAAGGCACATGAAACAATTGGTGCCCGAGTTCTTAAGCAATAATTCAGTATTTTCTGTTTTGGATGAAGCAAAATAATTGCATGAAATTAGGATTCACTATTATATATCTATTACTTATTTCATATAGTGCTTTGGCTAATGATAATGAACCTACAAAAAAAAAGAAAATATTCAACAACAAGCATCAAGGATTAGCTTTCGGAATTAGTGCAGGTAAGTATATATATGGTGATGTGGCTTATTATAAAACAAAATATTTAGTACTCACCACCCTCAAGCAATCTTATGGAATAGAATTCGGTCGCTATAATAATCAAACGGTATTAGCCCCCAAAGCTTCTTTACATTTAAAATTTTTAAAATATGTTCAAGTGGGTGAGCAGGTTTTGTTCTATTATGATTTTAATCAAGTAGCTCCAGCATTAAGAACCGAGGTGGGATATGTAATTAATAGGCAATTTGAAGCACGGGCTGCAGTATATACCTATGTTTGGAACAATGATCTCACTTCACATCTGAATAAATATCATATCTCTATACTTTATTTTTTAAAGATTAAATGATTAAATTCCATAAATACCAAGGTACAGGGAATGATTTTATTATCATCGATAATCGTGAAAATATTTTCGACAAAAGCAATAATAGTTTGATAGAAAACTTATGTGACCGCAGGTTCGGTATAGGGGCTGACGGGTTGATATTGTTGGAGATGAAGAATAATTTGCCACAAATGGTATATTACAATTCCGATGGTAAACCCAGCAGTATGTGTGGAAACGGCGGTCGCTGTTTTGCAGCATTTTGCAAAGAATTTGATTTAGTTACAAACAACGAAATGACTTTTGAAGCTGTAGATGGCAAGCATGAAGTGCTATATGAACCCCAAAAGATTAAATTAAAAATGAATGATGTGCCTGCTATTAAACCAATAGGCAGCGATTTTGAATTAAATACAGGTTCGCCACATTATATAGTTTTCGAACAGCATATTGACGATATCAATATTATTGAAAGAGCTCGTCAAATTCGTTATAATAATACTTATAAAGAAGCAGGTATTAACGTAAATTTTGTGGAACCTATTGATACCGGAATTTTTGTACGCACTTATGAAAGGGGGGTGGAGGATGAGACCTACTCTTGCGGTACAGGTGTTACTGCGGCTGCATTGGCATACCACCATACACATATTATGAGCTTGGGAAACTATATAGTGGATGTAAAAACCAAAGGGGGACTTTTGGCTGTTTCTTTCAATTTTGATAAAGAGTATAACAATATTTGGTTGATAGGTCCAGCAGTTTTTGTATATGAAGGAGAGATTGTGCTTTGAAAAAAGTATTCATATATTATATAGTTTTTATTTTTTCTATTTCATTTGCAAATGCAGAAACCTATTTTGTAAGCTTTAAGGATAAGGGCGTAAACGTTTTCTTAAAACCCACGCAATTTCTTGGTCAAAAATCTATTGACCGTCGCATCAAATCGAAGGTGGAAATTGATTATACGGATTTCCCAGTTTGCAATGATTATATACAAAAAATCACTGCTGCTACACAGAAAATATATACACAATCAAAATGGTTGAACGGTGTGGTAGTAGAAGCTACGCATCAACAATTAGCTATTATCATACAATATAATTTTGTTAAGGATATTACAGAACTTTCTTTCAAAAAAAGTATGATTACCCTAACCAATAATACCGCTGCCAATATTGGTTTTTGCCCTTCCGATTTTGCCCTGCCACAATTGGATATGCTCAATGCAACGCTACTGCATCACAATGGATACACAGGCAAAGGCATAATCATTTGCGTGATGGACGATGGATTTAAAACCGTGAACACCATGAACACATTTGCACATTTATATACCAATAAACAAATACTTGCCACCTGGAATTTTGAAACAAATGCAGCAGATTTATATCATACTGGTGGACATGGCACAGCCGTACTTTCGCAAATAGTAGGTAAAGCGGAAGGCTTGTTGCGAGGTACAGGCCCAGATGTGAGTTTATTACTTACCAAAACCGAGAATGAAGGAGAAAATCCAATTGAAATGTATCAGTGGGTGGCCGCTGCCGAGTGGGCTGACAGCATGGGAGCAGATATTTTTAGCACTTCATTGGGCTATACACAATTCGACAATAAGAAAGATAATTACTATTATGCCGATATGGACGGGCACACCACACCTATCAGCAAAGCAGCTATACTTGCAGCTCGTAAGGGGATTTTGGTGGTGAATAGTGCAGGTAACGAAGGTTGGGCTCCTTGGCATTATATTTCTGCACCTGCTGATGCTGACAGTATTTTAACTGTGGGTGCAGTTGATGCTAATGGATATTATATAGGTTTTAGTTCAGTGGGGCCTACCTGGGATGGTCGTATAAAGCCGGATGTGGTTACTATGGGTCACCTAAATGTGGTTGCAACCGCCAATGATATATTAATTAATTCATCAGGAACTTCTTTCTCATGCCCAATTTTGAGTGGACTAGCCGCTTGTATATGGCAAGCAGATACAACATTGAGTAGTTTTCAAATTAGGGATATTATTAAACAAACCGCAAGCAGGGCATCGCATCCCGATAATGAATATGGTTGGGGAATCCCCGATGCATCTTTGGCTATCGAAAAAATTACGGGCAAAAAATTATTATATCCTGCCGATTGCAGCTTGCTCGACCCCAATGGCTTTATCATTACCCCAAATCCTTATTATAATGGTGGAGTTTTGTCTATTACAGTATGGGAAAAAAATATGCCCACCGATTACAGCATGGAGTTCTATACTGCCGATGGCAAACTAACCTATACCGCAAATATAAATACTGTAGTGGGGCTGCATCGGTACGCTGTTAATACTCCAAACAATATGCAGCCTGGTTTGTATTTTATAAAATTATTGCAAGCCGAACAAATTATAAAGGTAGAAAAATTGATTGTATTTTAATTTGCCTATTCGCCAAAGTCCCTTATTTTTGCACCAATATTTGGCATCGTGGCCGAGTGGCTAGGCTCAGCTCTGCAAAAGCTGCTACAGCGGTTCGAATCCGCTCGATGCCTCTAGCAAATTAATCCCCTTCGATATCGTTGGGGATTTTTTGTTTTCTGTGTTAGTAATCCAGATGTATTTTTACTATCACAAACATTATATGCTAACCATTAACCATTATAAAGTTGCATCAGCAATCCGCTGGTGGCGGAAATAATTTATCAGTAACCATTAATCATTATACCTCTTTCATAATTCAAATAAGAAAAGCCAAATTATAACGGACACTTTATTTTATTGTAGTATCGCTCGCCGCGAACTCCGATAACTATCGGGGCTTCCTTTTTACACAAAAAGGA
>Ga0163151_10005063_pt1 | contig 17149 bp, 19 predicted proteins | sample OliLakLV19MP5IB2_FD_145596 | JGI IMG/M metagenome (GOLD analysis project Ga0163151, IMG submission 145596) | Freshwater microbial mat bacterial communities from Lake Vanda, McMurdo Dry Valleys, Antarctica - Oligotrophic Lake LV.19.MP5.IB-2 | ecosystem: Environmental > Aquatic > Freshwater >...
AAAACGCCGCGACTCCAACCGCCCATCCCCCCGCCGCCGCTTTCGTCGCCGACACAACGGGCGTACCGGCGAATCCGCTGATGCAGTAGGCGATCCATGCCGTTCTCGCTCCCGCCCCGAGGCTATGGCGCGTATACGTATTGCCTAGACTGTCCGTTACCGCCGTAATTGCCGCCGCGTCCTGACCGGCCCCGCCGCCGACGATCAGCAGATCACCGACTGCGATTGCGGCTGTCGCCGTTATAGTTCGGGTCGTGCCGCCAGGAAAGACATGTGAATGGGCAGGCGTTGCCCCGGAGACTCGTGTTATTGGCATGACTATTTAAGCCAGCACGTATTCAGACACCGCCGCCATTTTCTCAGGGTCCACCCACTACTCGCAGATTCAATGGCGCAGGAGGGGCAGTAAAAGGGATGGTGCGGGCCACCTGATTAGAGTAGCCGGACGGTCCCCCAGGGCCGACTGCTCGCACCTGATAGCAGTAGGTAGAGCCCTCAGCCAGTCCGGTGTCGCTATAACTGCGCAAAGTTTTTGGCACGGTGCCAATTTCAGCAAACGTGCCCACCGCCGCACAGGTGCCGGTCTTGCGTTCGGCATTGAACGTCGTCGTCCTGCTTTCATCCACAACCGGAAAATCCCAGGTCAGGGTGTTCGTTTGTGCAAACAGAGGGGTGCTCACGAACAATAACGACAGCACTACAATCAGCTTTCTCATCAATCCTCCCAGTCAAAGTAGTAATCAAGAATTTGGCCTGTCCCCGTCGGACAAATGATGCCGATGCCGTTTGCCGTTCCCGGCGCGATGCGAATGCCGTTGCCGCCGAATGTCCAAATCACTCCGGAACCAATCGCAGCACCAAGAGCAGCTTGGCGGATAGGCGAGCCCACAGCGCCATCTGCTGTATGCCCAGCAAAGCCCGTGAGGTTGGGGACACTTAGCTCCTCATCCCACGGAACTTCGGTGAGCCCCGCACCTACACCGGTGGCGTTGGTGAATCGAACCAACGCCGCAGAAACGGCGGTCGCTGTGGTGTTGAAAATGCCGACTTCACGCAATCGCCCACCCCGCGAGGCGATCCCAAACAACGATGCAATTGCGCGCAACGTTGTTCCGGCAACTGTTGAACGTCCTCCTATTGTCTGCATGTCACGATGCCCGGAAGAAGCCGGTGGCGGCAATTTGCGCGATGATGTCGGAGCCATCCGGCGTCACCACAAAGTCGTGCATCGTGCAGGGCACTACGTTCGCGTCTGTGCCAGCAGTGGTATCGCTATCGTAGGCAAACACAACATCCTGCCATCCATCTCCAGCAGTCACCGCCGTCCACGTCTGATCCGGGACATCAAGATCCACCCGGTCATTCGCATCGTCCGGAGAAAATGCCACGAGGTCTGCGTCAGTTAGCGTCTTGCGAGCGTAACCGGTATTCGTGACTTCGTTGGTCGTGCCAGCCACGAGAGCGGTGACGGTATCCACGTCACGCAACGTCGCATCCGCTTCGATGCCAGTTGTGGCAAGCACAAGAACGATAAATGCGGAATTGGCCGGATCGTTGTTATCAATCCGAAAATAAAATTCAGCCACCCGCCCCTTAGCAATGTTGAAGACTTGATCAGCCATGACGTTTCCCTCCTGAGCGAAATTTCTTGTGTTGATCTGCTGCGAGGGCGCATTCAAAATGCATCAACCTCGCATACCCGGAAGGGTTCCCTGCGTCCGGAGACAGCACCCCGTCCCCATGCGCATCGTGTACATGCTTGGAACCAATCGTCACAAGTGATCCGGGCGCAGATGGCAGCCCCGCATCCACAATCCGTTCGCCGCAGTGGCAGCAGTAATATCCCGGAGTACGGAGAATGTCATACTTCAAATCCTCCGGCTTCGCGTGAAGGATCAGCACCCCTTTGCTGATGCTGATGAACCCGGATGCGATGCCTTGATTGATGAGGCGCTCTGAGAAGTTTTGCGCAGCGCTGATACCGGTGTGCTTGACTTCGATGTAGTCCAGAGGAGGCAGGTTGAGGCACTCGCCTTCGCGCTGCTTCGGGTCAAGCAACTTCCCATTCTCCCCTTTGACGTTGCGGATGGGCTCCCAGCCTTCCGGTGTTTTGAAATGTCGTTTCAAGTACATGATTCAACCTCCTGTTTAATTGCCCCGAAGGGCTGGGAGTGATGCGAGTTACAGCCCCGCTATCGCAAGTGCGACCAGGTCATCCTTCTTCGCATCCGCATCGAACTCAATGTCAGCACCCCTCAAGGCTCCTTGTAGCTTCGCCTTGGTCCACTTCGCGTAGTCGGTGCCGCCCTCCTCAAACAACTCCCACTGGTCCGGGTTTGCATCGTGGTCAGACTTGTTTATTTCGGTGAAGCCACCTTCGACTTCGGCCTTGACGCGCACTACGGGACAGGTGCCGTGAGTTCCTTTGGTATCCATTTCGTTTCCTTCGCGTTTGAAAGATGAGGTGAAGGGGACAGCGATGCACCATCCCCTTCCGTGATTGCCGGAGTGTTAGCCCAGCAGGACTGCGGTGTGGCGAGGGGAGACGCACTTCATGCCCCATGCCAGCGCAATTTCGTACTTGACTTGACGGTATTGCTTGTACAGACTGACCTCAAAGGCCAGACCTGAAACCGGGTCTTGGATCACCATCCGGTCATTCGCCATGTCACCTTCATCCGGCAAGGCCGGTGCACGAGTCGCCAGCTGGATCGCAGAGCGAGAGAAGCCCATGTTGCGAGTCGAAGACGCAATAATCGTGATCGCCTTCGTAGCAGCGGACATCGCCACACGTAGACCAGGCTCAGCCAGAGTGATCGTGCCGCCGTTGGAAACGTCCGCATCACCAGACACAACTTGGTAGATGTTCGTGTCGCCAGCAAACGTCACGAAGTCACCCACAAGGATCGTGCCGGTGCCTGCAGAGGAGAGCGTCAGCACCGTCGCCCCAACTGCATAGCCAGCCGCGTTTACCGTGGCAGAGGCACCCGTACCAGCGGTGTGGACCTTAACCCCGCCAGAATTGCGGAGGTCGAAGCCTTGCACGCGTCCGAGAATGCCGTCACGCAGCAGTTGATCGGTGCCGGATTCATTCACCTTGAACAGCACGGCCTGCTTGCCGCGAAGGTTCTGCATAGCTGCGCCGCCAACCACCAGTTGACGGTCCGATACCGGCGTGCCGTTGTCGTCAAGAATCCGCGCAATGGCCGCAAAGTCCGATAGGTCATTCGCAGTGCCGAACGGAGCAGTTGCAGCAGTGCCGAATGCACGCGAGGATTGCAAATGCAGAGCAGCCAGGTCACCTTCGACTTCGTTCACCGCAGCGCGGAAGGCTTGGGTGAATTGATCGCGCACAACGTTCTGACGTTGCCCGGTGTGGTTCACGGTGCGTTGCTCTTCACCGCTCCAACGCACCGGCCAGTAGCGGGACTTACTGATGGTCATGGTGGTGTTGCCAAACGTCGCATCCCCATCGGAAGGAGGGGTTGCACCAGGGGTGATGTCGCCGCCAGTAATCGGAGGCGCAATGAAGATGTTGACAGTCTGATTTAGTGCTGCGCGCTCCACACCAGAATCTCGCGACACAGCCGGAATAAATCCGACCAGTTCACGCGACACGATGTCCAGGGATTCGTACAGGATGGGGATGAGGTTGGTGATCGTATTCGCACCCATCACAATTCCGGACCGGAGCGCATATTGCGTGATGCGCTGGCGGACATACAGCGAGAGTGCGAGAAGGAAGCAAGTCACCAGCGTGAAAATCGCCAGTGCCCAACGGAAGGCAGACTTCATGGTTTGGCCCTTTATCAAGGTTGAGGAGAGATATCATTGCTGAGCATCCCGCTCAGGCCCAACTCAGGCATCCCACCTGATCAACAATACCAAGAATCCCTCTTGGGCCAAACCTTGCAGGCATCTCGCCTGTTTATTCATTCAGGAAGGCTCAGAATCCCTCCAAGCCCTCCTGACTTCTGCGCCTGTATACGCCAGGAATTTTGATGCGTCTACAAATTTGAAAATTAGTCTATGAGTTTGACTTTCCCTTCGCGCATCTCCTTGGCCTTTGAAACCTTCTCCTCTGGCGACAAAGACTCGAATATCTTGCGGGTCATCGTGCTTCCCCCAGCACCCTGTTTCCCACCGCCAGAGCCGCCACCAGACGCGGATGCCGGGAACCAGTGCGGTGCGGACTCCTTCATGCCCTCGATCCACTCCATGATCCCGTATGGCGTCTTCCCATCCTTGCCCATGACCACTTCGCCTTCCTTCAGCTGCACAGCTTCGCCTTCTTCGTTGACACTGAAGATGGACTTCGCTCGCAGCATCGCATCGTCTACTGCGGTGGCATGCACTTGGGCCTTCGCTGCGGCAGCGCGCACATGATTGTCCAGCACCCGGTCCATGAACCTCTTGGCGACTCCGGCTTGCTTTTCAGCTTCCTTCTTCGCGTCTGCAACCTGCTTCTCAGCTGCCTTGAGTGCCTTCTCCATGCGCTTGGCGATGATTGCCTCAATGCCTTCCTTGCCTTTGGTGATCAGCTTCGCCTCATCAGCATCCTCGAATTGCGACAAAAGCTGCCGCGTCTTTTCCGGATCGATGCCATCAAATTTGGCTTCCAGTTCCTTGCGCGCCTTCTCTGCAGCCTCAGCCCGCTCACGCTCTTTCTTGAGTGAGCCCTTCAGCGCACTTGTGTCCTCAATCCCATCGACTTCGAGGTGGAATTTACCTTCTCGCTCTTTGTACAGCGTGCGCTGCACCTCCGGTACGCTTTCCAGCTTGTCTACCTGCAGAGCGAGTCCTGACATCACCAGACCGCTTCGTGTTGCATATGCGGTGAAGATTGCTTGCATCAAGAGTTTCAGCTTCATTGTTCAATTCCCTCCGGCTTCTTGCTGGAACTGCCTGTCCCCTGGTTGCCTGCGTCTTGCAGACCTTTCAATTGATCTTTCACCTTTTGACAGCTACCCTCGCCTCTAACTCCGCTAGGGTGAGAGGATTACCGCGCATATCGACTAGCTGCTGCAGGGTGATTTTCCCTTCGCTGAATAACTCAGCACGACCCCTCCCAAGTTGCTCAGCTAGTTGCTCCGGCGTCCGACTTTCGAGCCATTGCTGCATCGTCATCTTCTGCGGCCCCAAAGCAGTGGCACGATCCCCAGCAGCGAACTCCGGGACGTTGATGCCGAGTTCCTTGAATGTCTTTGTGATTGGTACAAGCACGGACCTGCACCCCCAGTGACGGGGAGGCCCACCGCTGAAGGGGAGTTCCGTATCACCTATGGGCTCACCGTCCAAGTCCCATTCCTGCCCGTCATAGGCGATGCAGATTTCAGTTGTATGGGAATCAAGTGTGCTTATCTGGCGCACACCCTTGATAACGTCGCTGTTGCGCTTGAATGTCACCAATCGCGCATCGTTCGCCACCTGTTGAATTGAGGATTGCACGAGACTCCGCGCATTTGAACGGGCCACATCCATGACTCCGGCCTGCTCAGCCGTCCCCGTTACCCGGCGCACAATTTGCTCCGTAGTCTCACCTTGGATGAGTCCTTGACGGACGGTATTGGCGAACTTGAATGCGACATCTGATGATTGCTTCCCCCACCAACTAGAAGTCTTTGCCCCTTCAATCAGCGCGTTGCCTGCCAGCGCCTCCACAAACGCAGCGCTAGGCAATCCAGCATCCAAAGACACATTAACCCCAGCCAACGCCCTCTGCGACGATCCTACCTGCGCCCTGGCCACGCCTTTCATGATGTCCGCGTTGTTTGTATTCAGCGCCTCATAATACCGGCTTATGACGTCATTCGCTTCCGAGAGCAGCCGATTCAGCCTTGCCCTTCCGAACTCCGTGAGGTTGTCTTTGCGGAGGAGGGATTCCAGTTCCAGCTGCATCCGCTCAATGATGTTCGTGGCGACAGATTGCGAATGCGCACTCAACCGGAGGAGGTCCAGCTGGTGTTCGATGATCGAACGGGCAATGATCTCATTAGCTGGTGTCATACGGCTGCAGCGGCCTTAGTCGGATTTTCCAGGAATCCGGAAGCCGCAGCAATGGCCGCAGAAGCCTCTGCTGCTGCATTCGCCTTTGCTGTTGCAGGAGGCTCATCCCCAATCTTGGCCTCTTCCTCCTCAAACGTCCGATATTTGCTGATGATTTCGGCTTGCTGCAGGTTCTCAAACAGCGTTTCCTTCGAGATGCCGCCCTGCTGCCAAGCACTGATGAGTGCAGTGAGTTGTTGCGAAGACATCGGAACGGAGGAGAAGTCCTTGTTCAGCTCGAACTCCACGCCCTCCGGATCAGCACCCGCCCACTCCGCGAACCACATCAATGCCACCTCCAACCCCATGGATATCGTCTGCGCGACAGACGCCAGCATACTCTCCTCGCCTTTTCGGTGAATGCTTTGGGACTCGGCAGTCTCAACACCAGCCTTCTGCGGCTCCAGCATTCTCGCTCCAAGGATCGCCATTTGCTGCTCTTTGCGGTTGATCACCTTCTCCAGCGCGTCAAGCCCTTGCCCAGTGAATTCCAAATAACCCGCCTTCGCATCAGCATTTGGGAATATCCAAGCAGTCGCAGACCCAATGTAGAATTTTTCCCCTTCCTTCTCAGGGGAGTATCCAGAGATGTACGGGGTGGGGAGTCCGGTGAAGTGCGCGCCATGTTCGAGGTCAGCTGTGGATCTGTAATGGGAAACGTTGAGGTTCACGAGGTCGATCAGCGGAGGCTCATCCACCTGAGGGGTGATATCGTCCGCACTGATGAAAGCGAAGGGGATGAAGTCCAGCGGCTTCCCTCCCATGATGGGGAAGATGTCCTTGCCAATCTGGATGTCCTTGTCATCCTTGCGCTCGAACAGTCGAACGCGATACTGGCTGTTGAAAATGTCCAGTACGCGCCACACATCCTTCAACTTCTGCCCGAATCCATCCGGGTCAATCTCCGCCGCGCACTCAGCTAGCACAACCAACACCAACACAGTCTTGTTGTTGATAGTTGCCGTGCGCCAGTTGATGATGGATAGCGCCTCATACATCTGCATTGTTGGGCGCAAGTTCATGTTCCTCGCATCCGCTTGCGTGGTGCCCTCAACATTCACCGATGGATAGTCCACAAGCACACCCACCCGGCCCAGCTTCAGCGCCTCCTCCGTGATGGTTTGCGTGAAGGCTTGCAGCGGGACTCCGCTCAACGTTACATCATTCATCATCCCCTCAATCGACTCCGGCACCACCACCATCGGCGGCTGGCGGAAGACCATCCCGAGTAGCCCAGTGATTGTGCGATAGGTCGCGTTGTAGAACGTAGCACGCGAAACATATGCATTGTAGTCAGCATCCGTCTGCTCCTTCAGCTTCGGGAGATAGACGATGCCTTTGCCATGGATGGCGTCTTGACCATTGTAAACATCTCGGCACCGCTCCCAACGCCCAGCCATCTGATCATACATCGCGTGCTTCGCATTCACACCCATCGCAGTCTCCTTTCAGGGGACAATATGTTTCACGATACGTTGCCACCACTTGAGTGACCCTTTCACTTGCGCGGCTTCGGCGTCTTGCGAACTCCCCCGCTTAACCATGAGCTCCAACGCAACCCCAAGCAATCCGTAGAATCGCATCTTGTCATTAACCGGCCCAGTGATCTGGCACTGGCCGGTATCGTACAGGGTCACAGAAAGTTGCTCTGTCACCTTCGGCTTCTCCTTCTTGTGCAGAAGTTTTGTGACCTTGCCTTCACCTTTGCGTTGCTCTTCCATAGCGCCTCCCGGTTAAGTTCCTGTGATTTCCATCTTGATCGCCCCACCCGATACGATGGGGAAGACTTTGACGATGTAATACCCGATTGCGTCTGATATGTGGGTCAGCTTCGGAGTGGCTTGTTTGTCTATCTCGCCGCTGCCTCCCTTGAGAAGCCGCACACCCTCAAAGTCTGTAGACACATTTGGCGCTTTGCTCGGGTCAACGAGCAGGCGGATGGTGCGATCCTTGGTCTTCAAACGGGAATTGACCGCGTTGATGCGTGCACGCTCCTTTGGATTCGCTGGATCAACTCGAATGGAAAGACGATCCCGGAAGACTGGACGCAGTTCCTTCTCAATGAGTGCCCAATCGCTACCCTCCACCTTTGCGCTTCCTCTGCTTCCGCCAGTCGCATCCCCATAGCACCGAACTGCGCCCTTGTGTATCGTGCCATACTTCTCAATGATCTTCCGGCATACTGCTGGAGTATTCGAATTGCGCGGTATGTGGACTTCATCGATGACGCCCGTGCCGGTGATAGGCTTGTTGAGGAGGAGTCGCCCAACCACATCCCGTTCGTATTGCTTGGGTAGTAGCTGCTCCTGGATGATGGCGCAGACCCCAGGCTCCACATTGAAGTCGAAGCATAGAATGAGTGGTTGTTTTGGGTCATATTTCAGGGGAACGGTATGCTCATCCTCGCTGAAGGGGTAGTATGCCCGCCCCTCGAAGTTGATAAATGATGCCTCATACTCCTGCTGGAATGTGAGTTCATCCAGATCGCGTTTTGCCGCTGCTATCTCATCTGCATCCAGAATGTCTGCCGACTTCCAATGGTAGTGACCCCATTCGCTCTTGTCACCAAACTCCTTCAGACTAGCAATCGCCTTCTTCGACAAATCCCAGTAGTGGTTCCGGCCTTCTGGCACCCCAATAAGGTCACACCAGCCCTTGCGGTCAGAGAGTGCTGGGCGGATATTCTCTGGCCACGCACCCGGCCTTGTGTTGCCGATCTCATCCACCACTCCGCCATCCCACGGCTGTCCCTCCATACGCTCCGGCTTATCAAGTCCGATCACATACAACTGCTGCCCCAGCACCGTCTCAATCATCAGGTCTGATTCACTGATATCGTTGATCAGCTTCCGCTCGAACATCGACTTGAGGTCATCCCAGAAAATGCGCTTCGCCTGATCACGGGTTGGTGCTGCCGCGAAGAAGCGAGGCACCCAAGACGTTGCTGCTGCCTGTGTACGCTTTACCAGCTTCCGCTTCGCCAGCTCCGTCTTCCCGCTCCGGCGTCCGGCAAGGACTACGTTGAAGCGATGCTTAGATGTCCAGTATGCGTATTGGATCGCGTGATAGCGCAGTTGGGTGAGTCGTTGTCTCATTCTTCAGGAGGAGGTGAATCGGAGGGGACAGAATTGTCGATTTCATTTAGCGATTCACGCATCACACGCCGCAGATCTTCAGGAGATTCTTGGTTGTTCTCTGGGCGATGTTTCCACATATGAGGCTTTCGATTCGCCAACCAGAAGAAGCACGCCACCTCGCTAGGAGGGTAGTGCTCTGTGTAGGAGACTGTTAGTGCATTCCCATCATTATTGAATATCTTTACCGCAGGGTGAGAGTAGCCTTTTGCGCGATGGAAAAGAGACTTCTCAATTTCAGCATCTGCATTCTGGCGCGCAGTTTTTATAGCTTCGGAAAAATTTGGATGCGAAACCATCCAAGCACTCACTGTTTCGCTATTCGTTCCAAGCAGCTGACCGATATCATCCAGAATGCCCCCAATCAAAGTGTATTGAGACGCTATCCAACAAAACCCTTCGTGATATTCCGGAGGTCGTCCCCTGCGGTTGACTTCAATAACCTCGACAGCACTCCTCACAAGTTTCTTCACAACAGGATTGCTTTTTGGTTTTTGTTTCCGCGCTGCCATCAGTCGCACCCCATGAGTAATTCGCTGGGCTTATACCTTTGGCATGGGGAGGAAGTAAACAGAAGTGATTCCAGCACCCCAAATTCCCCTCACAGATGACCGCTCCGATACTTTTCAGAAGTTCAAAAAACGTGAACTCAGTAAAATCAGCTAGTCGGGAGATACGGGAGTTCCCAGCACCCTTATACTTATTACACGTTTTATTATATACCTATACACCTTACCCTATTAAAACCTCCCTTTTTCTCAATGTTGGTTTTAACTCCCGTATCTCCCGATGGTGCGTATTCACTGGAAGTGCTATTCGCTCGAATTGCGTGAAAGCACGCGAAACGTGCTTATATAACTAAAAGTAATAATGAACCGATTCTATCTATGCCTACAATTGATTTAGATACTCGAAGCCCCACATCCACGAGTTCTCCCTGGCATCCTTGAGTTTGTTGATTGTGAACTTGTGTCCGGGGTTATCGCTGATGAATATCTTGTGCTCACATCGCCGCAATAAGTCTGATAGGGTGCGGTGATTCGGTCCATTGGAGACAGTCCCACTCATGCACCCACTGAACGCAGAGCTCAATTCGTTATCCTTCCCAAACAACTTCATCACTCCTGTGAGTGTCAGCCGTGAGGCGTCCGGTGGCATTGCCTTCCGGAGTGCGTTGGCGTAAGCCTCCAGTGCTGCGCCCTCTGTGTCCTCCTCTGTCACTGTGTCAATAGCTTCCGCGACATCCCCCTCACCGGCCCACAGCAGTAGTGGGCGGATCATCTCGTACCACGAAGTGAAGCTGCCATACTGCCTATGCGCCTTCTCGCCTTCCGGCTTCCCTGCGGCCATCCACGAGGAGACGATGCTGAGGGCCATAGACATTAGCATTCCCCGGTTGTCTAGGACATGTTGAGGAAGGTTCCCGATAGCGAATGCACGGGAGGATGGGTCAATGACCTTCGCATCGATGTAGCATATGAGGGCACGCCTTGCTATGTCCCCGCTCAAATTGAGCTGGTTCCCGGTAGCGAACCATGTGGCCTCATTCGTCAACTCCACCCGCTCCGTTTTCCCGAGAATGCGGAATGTGTTCTTGCGCGAGGTGAGAACTTTGTTCAGGGTAGAATCCTCCAATCTCAACCCTTCAGATACGTTATCCAAACACACCATCCGGTCCCCCGCTAACAGGAAGGAGGCGATGCGCTTCTCCATCTCCTCCGGATTAGGTGTCCATGTGGCTTTACTGAGGGTTGTGCCGTACCACAGCTTGCTTATGCATTCCGCCAGCTGCGTCTTCCCCGACCCATGCTTGGGTGAACTGAACGCGAACAGAGGAGCAATATCAAACAGGTGCCGTAGCCCAACGGTAAACAAAGCGGCACAAAACACTGCGCGGTCAGCTGGAGTAGCCCAAGGGTATTCAGAAAACGGCTCCAGCAACTTCTTCATCGCCCCCATCGCCTGCTTTTGCGTGAGGTTGTCGCGTATCTCTAAGCCTGCAACCTTCGATGTGAGGTAAAGCTTAGATGCAGCATCATATCCAACCTCAGATATCACTGTCCCATCCGCCCTAAGGGAAGGGTGCGGGAGGAAGGCGAGAAGTTGCTTGATTGGGCCGTACCGGTGGCAGGCGACAAACGTCTGGATCGCTGGACGGGAGAATTTCGCACGCTTGAAACCTTTATCAGTATGCGCCCAGAAAGCAGCTATATTCCCGAACTCGACAGCAAGGGTGTCGTTATCGTGGTCCCAGACGATATACGAATCGTCATCCCGCTTCACCCCTGGGTCATGGGCTTTCGAGTCCCCATAGAGCACGATGTGTATAAGCCGCATCCCCATAGCATAGATTCGATCCGATGCGGCCGCAGCAGCAGCGAACTCCTCAACCATCGTTTGTTCTTTGAATGGGTGATCGAAGATGTTGTATGCGCGTGGCGCCTCTGCTTCGACATCCTGCTTGTCCCATCCGGCTTCGGTTGCCCATGAAAAGATGGAACTGGTGGTCTTGAGGTCGCCGCCTCGAATTTGTTTGGACGTTTCATAGTAATGGGTGCGCGTCTTCTTTGGGTCATACTTCCGACTCCTCCCGGCCCACGTGGAGTATTTTGAGAAGCCTTCATCCGATTGACGGAACGCACGGCCCATGATCCATCCGACTTGCCCCCACCGCTCCTCGTCATCCGGGTCAATGAACGTAAGCGCCTCCACCAGCTTCGCTACATCTGCGGGGTTTGCCGGGTTGAACATCTCCTTGGATGGGCGCCCGCGCTTCTTTGGGGCCCCTTCCTTCAGGAATTCAGGCCAATCCGCCAGCACCACCTTATGCGGCGACAGCACCCATTTGTACACGCTGCCCGTCGAATGCCGGGAGGGAGGCGCAACAACGTACCCATTATCACCCCGCGTGTCAAGGTGCTTGCTGCCCAGAACCTTGGACTTGGATTTAATGCCTGCTTCATAGGCGAAGTAATAATGATACCGGCCTGGACGCGAGGAAACGCACGGTGTAGGTGGCATACCCGTGCCGGTAGCGAGTTTGCCTAACTCCTCGACACCCTCCTCACCGTCTACATCTAGGATCGTGAGGTCACTCTCCTTGCCTGTTGCTATCCCCACGCCCCATTCGGGGTGTTCCGTCCACCATGACTCAATCTGGGAACGGGAGGTGGTGGCCTCCTTGTTCCATGCGTTAATGGCAGGATGTTTGCCGGCCTTCGTGCAATCCGGTCCATCCCGACATTCGCAACCCCCATCCCGAGTTATGGATAAAATCGGGAACACCCTCCACCCAAGTGCCGCATACTCCAGTGCTGCTTTCAGCACTGCGTTTATAGTTTTTGCCACTGATATTCCCCTGTTGAATGAAGCCTGCGATCAGCCCCATCTTCCCAGGGGGCTTAATTGATAGCAGCGCGACATTCGCTATGATGGTTTATCCCCAAGAAGTTCAGCTGCTGATATCAGGTGGCCTTTCTTGTCTGCTCGGGCAATCGCAGCCTCATCGCTGTACGTCTTCGCCGCATATCGTGCCTCCAACTTCGCTATGTTTGCAGGCAGCACATCTCCCCATAGAGATAGCTGGCACTTGCCGGCGATGTAGGCGCACAACGCCACGATTTGCGAAAGGATGGATGATACTTGGCCACCGTCCACGATCCCCTCATGCTGTATGTCCTCTGCTACGTCTGCGAAGCGCCCCATCATAACCGCCAGCCGCATCCCTGCGCTCTCTATTGAGTAGGGCACCGGAGACTCAAATGTGGCATTCGGGTGGATGCTGACGCGGAAAAAGAGACTTTGCGCATAAACAACAAACCACATGACGTCACCCAACTCCTCAATCAAATGCGGCCTGTCCAGTTCCTTTCTGTAGATGCAGTGCGCCTTAAGCACATCCAGCACCTCGCCTCCATCGGAGGCCAACCCGAGTGTGGCATGCGTGATTGCTTCACGGAAGCCCAAAGGCTTTGCGGTGCGGAGCGCCAGCGGTGTGTATTCAACTAAATCCATTTTGCCTCTCCTAAACGAAAACAGGAAGGAGCGCGATGCCCCTTCCTGCGTGGGTTGTGCTGCGGAGTCGCCTCAGTCTTCCGATACGCTTGAACGGTCCTGATCCATGCGAACTTCGACTTTGCCGGCGGTGACGGATTCATAGAAGTTTTCGGCTTGCGCTTCTTCGTCTGCTTCTACCTCACGGGCAGGCCCGATGACCCAGCCCTTCCACTTGCCTTTGTCATTCTCCTCATCCTTCGACTTGCAGATGTAAGACCAGCCGAACATGTCGCCTCCCTTGCGCTGCATGAGGCTCATCCAGTTCTTCGACTTCTTCATCTGGGTGCGGGAGAGAGACACAAGCACTTGATCCACGCTGCCATTCTCCTTCACCTGCAGGCAGAAGTGCATCCGCGTATCGGTGAGGATGTCGCATTTCTTCTCGTTGATGCTGCCATCCGGCATCGGGAAGTACCACCGACCTTCATCGCTGATGGCAATCGTTCCCTTCGCCTCCATCTGCGGCACGATAGACGGGACGAAGGTGCCCTTGAACCCGCCACCCGCATCGCGTGGAGCCCAGCGGTTGAAGCGGCGCTGGTAGACGCAGGGGATGAGTTCAACTTCAGCAAAAAGCTCGTTCGTCACGGTGTTGATGAACATGCCCGGCTTCGCCCCTTTGAGATACTCATCGGAGTCCGCATCCGCCTGCGGCGATAGCTTCTGCAGCATGCTGAGGAATGGTATGGCGAACGAATGAGCATCCGCCTCCTCGAAGCCACGCCCAGCGGGTTTGGTGTTGGTGGAGACGGTGGTTGACTTGCGCGTTGCGACTGCGGTGGGTGGTGCTTTCTTTACTGCGGCCATGATGTAGTTCCTTTCAGGTTTGTTTACTTCGTCTTCGGCTTCTTGACAATGGACTTATCCAGAGGATGTGCGCCGAATACATCCAGTGGAATTTGCTTGGGCTTGCCCTTTTCATCGCGCGCAGCATCCATATCCTTCACCCAAGCCTTCAACGTCTGCCAGTGAATGCCGCGCTTAATTGCACAATTCAATTTCCTCTTCTGCAGCTCCAGCAACAACTCTTGCGCCTTCGGCAACTCTCCCTTCCAGAATGAAATCACGAGGTCCGTGGAGACCATGGCCCCATATCCGTTGCACTCCAAATAGTCAAAAGCCTCCTCCATTCGCTCCTTCGGAATCCCCACAGCGAAGTCGTGCTTGATCTCGATAGTCTCACCGGTGTCCAGAGTGAACTTCTGCAGTCCGGCTTCCGCCATCGCGCTGGGCAGATCGTCTTCCTGTATCCGCCTCAGCATCTCCTTCTGATCCGCAAGGGAGGATTCCATTTCTGCCACCATCCCCTCATAGCGCAGCTGCATCTGGGCCATCGCGACAATCTCCGCTAGGGCGGAAGGGGAAATGCCACGGACCTTGGGTGGCTTCGACTTCCCCAACGCATCTACCTTCGCCTGCGCGACTTTAACTTCTTCCTTCGACTTCATGCTGGTTCCCTTTCTAAGGTGGTTTGATAGCACTCCGGTCCCTTTTGCCATTCGAGCATATGGATTTGCTTCCCGGAGGTGCCGATTGCCCATGCGAGGATCGCAATGAGCGTTGGTGACCCGAGTGCCACGATGTAGTCTATGGCTGGGTCATACTGACGTGCGCAGCGCTGTGCCTCAACTTCCAGCGCTTCGCGGTCCATGATGGAGGCGTCTGGCCCCCAAACGAATTCCAATGTTCCAAACTTTTCCACAGAAGAGAAGTCCAGCCCCTTTGGAACCCAAATGCCGTTATTGTCTTTGCGCATCGGCTCTTGCGCCGCCCAAACTACCGGCTTGTTCATTTCTTGTCCCTTTTTAGTTGCGCGCTAGGTTATCGACTATTCCTGAGCGCGCAAAGGGGATTGTTTATATCCACGCCTTGCATTCGTCGCCGTTGATAACATCTGCCACTTCCTTCTTCCCCACGAGCGCATCGATGATCGTGGTGTCGATGGTCCCTTCAGCCTCCATATCGGTGTAGTTGACGTTGTGCTTCTGCCCGATGCGGTGCGGACGGTCTTCCGACTGAAGCCGGTCGATGAGTGAGAAGTTGTTGGAGTAATAATGCGCGTGATTGGCCGCAACCCAAGTCTGTCCTACTCCTCCCGACTGCTGTTGCGCGATCATGAACCTTGGCCGGTCTTCGTCCGGCACTGGCTCCTCTGCTATCACCTTCCCGCTCTTGTTCATGATTATGCGTGTGCCCTCGAATCGTTGCACGTTTTCGATCCTGTCCTTGTCACTCGTGTTCCCATAGAACTGCACCACGCTCCTCGCTCCATAAGACTCACTCAGCGCCTCCGTCAGTCGGAGAATATCCGTTACAAAGCGACACCATATGATCGTGCCCTCGCTCTCCGGTCTATCCGCCATCAATTCGAGGCAGCTCACGATCCGGTTATTTGCGCTCCATTTTGGGAATATCTCGTGTAGCTTCCCCTTTTCCTCCCCGGTGGGAATGTACCCGCAGATGACCTGCTGCAGACGCAGGTACACCGTCAACTTTGCGAAGACGGACAGCCGCCCATCCTCCCACTGGACGCGGTGTTCGTTCTTGATCTGATCGTACAACTTCAGCTGCTGATCGCTGAGTTCGGTGTAATGACGGCTGTACAACTTTGGAGGAAGGTCCAAGCAGTCCCGCTTCAGCACCCGGTATGAGTGAGGCGCTATCAGATCGTGCAGCTTGTCTAGGTTCTTGTAAACCGGCCTGCCATTCGCATCCGTCTTCGGGATTTGCGGTATGTACACCGGCACCATCTGCTTCTGGCGCGGTGACCCGTCATTGTTTTTCGATCCTTGTGCTGGCTCTCCGGTATCGCCATTGATGTACAGCCCGCTCCATTTTTTCGGGACTCGCTTGACTATGTGGCGCATGAGGCCAGATGACTCCGGCAGCATCTCGGCATATTCCGCTTTGAATGCTGAGAAGGAATCCGTGCCCAAGATCGCGCTGCTGAGGAAGCCGAATTGTGAAAATAGATCGAAGGGCTTGTCTGCTACGGTGCCAGTAAGGATGCGGCGATACCCGGCACGCGGCTTCACATGCTTGAGGATTCGCTTAGTCACCGAAGCCTCCGGGGATTTAATGCGGTGAGACTCATCCACAGCCACCAGAGCACACAGGCAACTATCCAGCACCTCAATGGCGAAGTCTACAGCTTCATCAGTCATGCCCATTGCTTCGATGTTCATAACGATGACGCGCAGCTTGTCCTTTTGCTTGAGGACATCGTTGAGGGCACGCTTGCTGGAGGAGGTGGCGCGGCTTTTTGGCTTCCATTGGGCAGAAACGAACTCCACATCATCCGGCATGTGCGTCGGCAACTGCTGGTATATCCACCCCGGCGCGACGCCCTTTGGGGCGAAGATGAGGATGAGGTCAATCAATCCTTCGCGGCGAAGTTCTGCTGCGTCATTGATCAACGTCCAAGACTTCCCGGTGCCCTGCTCCATGAGATACGCGAACCACTCTCGCAATCTCGATAGGCTCAGCGCTTTCTTCTGGTGCTTGAATGGCTTCGTCTTGTATTTCATTCTGGGCATTCTTTAGCAGAGGCACATCCATTCCCCCAAGCAGTGCTCATCTCTTCTCCTTTTTATCAGTGAGTGTTGTCATCAATCTGTCGAACTCCTCTACCAAAATTCTCGGAGCCAGCAGCACCTGTAACTCCGGCCCGATGTCCTTCATTGCCCGGCGCATCCGTAGTGCGGCCTTCAGTGCCTGCTCCAACTTTTGCTCACGCGTTTGGGCAATCATAATGTTCCCCTATGCTTCGATGCTGAACCATGCTGCGTTTATGATCAACTCCTCGTGCTTAAATTTGCAGTACTTCTCCAACAGTGAAAAATACTTTCGGACGAAGGCGCGGTTGTGATCAAAATAGCCCATTGCGTGTGTCAATTCGTGCACCAGAACGATGG
>Ga0163151_10005067_pt1 | contig 17144 bp, 18 predicted proteins | sample OliLakLV19MP5IB2_FD_145596 | JGI IMG/M metagenome (GOLD analysis project Ga0163151, IMG submission 145596) | Freshwater microbial mat bacterial communities from Lake Vanda, McMurdo Dry Valleys, Antarctica - Oligotrophic Lake LV.19.MP5.IB-2 | ecosystem: Environmental > Aquatic > Freshwater >...
TCATAAATGACTTTGAGGTTGTGGCGACGGGCGATGGTTGCGATCGCCGTGACATCGCAGGGGAAACCGTAAACGTGCGTGGCCAGGATGGCGCGGGTTCGCGGCGTGATGGCCGCTTCAATCTGGCTGGGATCGATCGTCAGGTCGCCGGGCCGGATATCCACGAATACCGGCATGCAATTCTCCCAGAGGATCGCCCCGGTGGTGGCGACATAACTGAAAGGAGTGGTGACTATCTCCCCGTGCAGTTCCAGCGCCTTGATGGTGATCTGCAGGGCGGTGGTGCAATTGTTAACGAGCCACAGGTGCGGGCTGCCGAGATAATCACGGAGCCGCTGTTCCAATTCCTGCACCAGAGGCCCATTATTGGTCAGCGAGTGAGTGTGCCAGATCTGCCTGAGGTAGCCGACATACTCCTCCAGCGGTGGCAGCGTGGCCTGCGTGACCATGATCGGGTCGCGCAGCGGAATAACCGGGTTGTTCATGGAGGTGGGAGCCGGGCTATCCAGCGGTGAAGAATCGGGTGATGGCACGCATATACGCAAAGTGAATCAGCTGGCAGGTGCCGGATGCGTTGGATACGGAAGCGGATGTTTTGGCACCTATACCATTTGCTTTCTAAGGTTCTGCAAAAAAATCAAAGCCATACCCGCCTGGAACTCCGAAACCCGGCCATTGGCCGTGGCCCTCACATCCACCGTTTTTCGAGCACCATAGCTACTGCGAATGTTGCGATACTTCTCCGCCAGAGCGTCATCGTCGGTCAGAATGACCGCGCAGTGCGCCGTCGGACCACCTGACGTTGCGCCGACCGTGGTGACCGTGATGACCGGGCCTTCCTGGAGCTCGCGGCTAAAGTGTCCATGTTGATGAACGATAAACTTGCAGCGGTGCGATCCCGCATGCCGCAAAAGCGCGGGATCGGTTTCACCTCCCCGCCGATCACAGGCGAGAACGGCGACCAGATCATCCGGGACCGCGTCCCATTGAGTGCTGACGGGTTCGAGCTCGGCCCAAGCCACGGCGTTGACGGCAAACTCCGGGCAGTGAACGGAGACTCCCACCCGCCCGGTGAGATCCAGCCCGGCCAAGGCGATGATGAGGGCGAGGGACTCGTTGCCGACCACCACGGCGTTTTCGATATGGAAAAAGTCCTGGAGTGAGTCCTCGAGTTTTTTTGCCAGCGGCCCGTGGTTCGTGAAGTAACCGGACCCATAAATGTGCTCAACGATATCGTTGGGATTCGCCAGGTTCATGGGCTACAGGGTCTCCCCGAACCATTCATGATTCTCGGCCACAAAGTCGATGAAATCACAGACGGTATGGACATCTTGCTCGGTCACCCGCGACCCGCACGGCAGGTTAAGGTATCGGCTTTCAGCAAACTCGGTCTGGGTCATGTCCCGAATAATGGCCGGGTAGGAGAAGCGCTTTTTGTGCAGGGGCGGATAGTAGTACTTGCGGGCAAGAATCGATTCCAGGTTCATTGAAGCTAGAAGTGCATCCCGGGTGACTGGAAAGTTTTCCCGCACCTCAATCACGATGTTTTTATAGGAAGTTTGCTCTTTCTCATCGAACTCCAGGAGCCTTATGCCTGCCTTATCGGACAGGTGTTTTCGATAGCAGTTATAGATCGATTGATTGTGGGAAACGTTGCCGGCCAGTTCGTCCAGCCCGGCCAAGGCAAAGGCCGCATGCCCGACATGGGGCAAGCCGTTCAGGCCCCGGCGGGTGGTGCCGGCAAAGGCGACCGAGGCGCCCGTCTTGTATCTTTCCAGCGCTGAGGCAAATGCAGCCTCGTTGGTGCAAACGTAGCCTCCCTCCAGACCGTTCACCAGTTTACTGGCATGCATAGAGAACACTTCGCCGCCTCCGAAGGAACCGACGCGGCGGCCCGCATAGGTTTCGTGGGCGGATTCAACCGCATCGAAAACGACCGGGACACCGCTGCTTCTTGACACCTCCATGATCGCAGTGACGTCGCAGCAATTCACGAGGGGATGGACGGCCAGAATCAGCGCCGTTTCGTCGCCGATGTTTTGGGCCACGGCCCGGGGGGAAACCGCCAGATCGCCAGCATCAATGTCAACAAACACAGGAATCAATCCCGCCCAATAGACCACATCAGCCAAACGCCGATAGGTAAACGAGGGGATGATCACTTGGGTTTTCCCCGAAAGTGCACGCAGTTTGATCGCCGCCACTAACGCCCAAAAGCCGGTTGAAAATAGGACACAGTGTTCAGCCTGATGGTAGTCAGAAAGCCGCTGCTCCAACTCGAAAAGCAGCGCGGCCTCGCCGCCTGGGCCGCCGAGCCCCCGGCTTAAATATCGAATGACGGTTTCCTTTCTGGGCGTGTAGAGATTCGATGTCGATATAGGCATCGAAAAAAGCCCGAGGCCGCCGAACTTCTTTAATCGCTTCTGCATGGTGGTTTCGCGCTCGCATGCGAGCCGGACCTTCTGAACACAACATCGAATCGATAACGGTATCCGTAGAAATCCTCGGGCATTTTCAGGCACTGCGCCGAAAACCCGAGCCGATCCCCCAGTCGGACAAGCGCCTCCGGCTCCCACCACACTCCTATCGGAGTCTGGGGATTGTCCAATTCATAGTGGTTGATGTTGCGGGAGGCAAAGAAGGTGGCGGCGCTGTTTATATCCGGAACATTGCCCACAAAGATCGTGCTAACCTCGGGAAAGCGCCGCCCGACATTGTCCAGGAACATGGCAAAATCCTCCCGGTTGAAGTAGGACATGCAGCCGTAGACAAGCACCCGGTCGATGGTTTCGGTGGGGGCGTAACTGGCCACAAATGACTTAGCGTCGCCCTCGATGTAATCGATGTTGGCATCGGGCTTGAAATATTCGCGGGCGATGCCGAGCAGGTAGGCGGAAAAATCGACACCCGTATATTTTGCAATATGTGGAAACAACCTCGCAGCCAAGGCTCCGTTCCCGCAACCAATGTCCAATAAGTGGCTGGCGGGGGAAAATCGCATATGCCGCTTAATCTGGTCAACGATCAGGTTAATCTCATGTTCGCACACCGGCTGGCCGTTGACGGTCCGCTTGATTTGCGCCCAGAAATCGTCGCGGACGAATTTCTTGGGAAACTCCTTATGGATAAAATCTGGATCGTTGCTCTCTGCCATCACCCGGGCCCTCGTGGTTGGATTGAGACCTTGGTATCAATATGAACCGGGCCGTGGATACCGAGATTGAACTGAGGAAGGATGGTGATAAATGCACTGTACGAGACGGAATCAGCCACGATCGCGCGCGTAAAATCGAAGGTGTCCTCGGGAAAAACGGCGTCATCGGGGAAAAGAAACAGACCGGAGTATAAAGAATACTGCCCACTTTTCAAAGGCAGCCGTACCCGCATGGTGGCGATCTGCTCGCCATAGGCCGGCACGGACAGGCGTTGCTGGTGCGTTCGGTCCGAGCATGAGAGCAATTCCACGCCCTGCAGGGTCACGCAGGTCAGCCCGATCCGGAAGTGGCCGGAATATCCCTCGGTGGAGCCAAAAATATACACCGCAGTCAACTCCTCATCCCACCGCATCGAGTTCGTGCGCTGGCCGCTCTCCCCCACCAGGAAAAAGTTCAGCAGCCGGACACTGCCATTGCCGCTTCGGCGCAAAGCGGCGTTTTTCTGGTATTCGCTCCGATCTTCCTGCAGCCAGCCTGACTGGTCCGCGGGACCAGCTGCGGGCGGGGGGCTTTTTTCCGACGGGGACTCCTCATGGCTCATGCCCATGGCGCGGCTGCAATCGCGATTGTAGGCCCCACAGACTTCTAGGGCAGGTCCCTGGGCTTGGGTGACGCCGTGGCTCAACCACAAGGCTTGCTGACAGAAGGTCCGCACGACGCCGATATCGTGGGAAACAAAAAGGATGGTGCATCCCCGGCTTTGCAGATGTCGAATCTCGGCGAAGCACTTGGCTTGGAAGGGTGCGTCCCCCACGGATAAAGCCTCGTCAATGATGAGCACGTCAGGCTCGACGGCGGTTTGCACGGCGAACGCCAGGCGCAGCATCATGCCGCTGGAATAAATTTTGACCGGTTGGTCGATGAAATCGCCAATGTCAGCGAAGGCCGCGATGTCGTCGAATCGCGCCTCGATTTCTTTGCGGCTCAGGCCGAGCACCGCGCCGTTCAGGAAAACATTTTCCCTGCCGGTGAACTCGGGGTTGAACCCGCTGCCGAGTTCAAGCAGGGCGGCTACCCGGCCGTTCACTTTCACCGAACCCGTCGTCGGAGTCAGAGTGCCGACGATGATCTGCAGCAGCGTGCTTTTCCCTGAGCCATTCCTTCCGATGATGCCGACACTCTCGCCTCGCCGAACTTCGAAATTGATGTCCTGTAGCGCGTAGAAATCACGATAGTAACGTCCGGCCCGCGCCACGAGTGCGCGGTGCGGCCCGGAGTCCTTCGGGAAAAGGCGGGCGAGTGACCGGATTGCCGGTGCAATCAGGCGCGCGCTCGGTTCCTTCCAGATTCGGTAGGCTTTGGAGACATTCCTGACAGAGATCGCGACTCGTTCGTTCATTTCCTGGGAGGAGGGTTCAGTAGATCATCCCTGCGGCGACGGTCGCAGGTGTGAACTCGTCGACTAGGAGTATGGCGCCCGTTTGGCGCCTTACACTGTATTTGTCGCCGAGCAAGGGCGTCCGAGGCGGCTCCCCGGATAATATGAACGCCTCATGTTCGAGAACATCCAAGTGCGGCAATTGGTAGGTGGACATGTAGATTCTCGATTACACCGACTCCAATCGATGAACGAGATACTCCGTGAATCTGTCGATTGAAGCCTCCAACGGTTCCGCTCCCGTTTCGATTACCAAGTCCGCACGTACCGGGCGCTCAAATGAAGATGTCAGGCCGGTGAAGTTGGAAATCTCACCGCTTTCGGCCCTCGCATAGAGCCCCTTCACGTCCCGCTTTCGGCACTCGTCGATGGGTGCGTCGACAAAGATCCCGCTGAACCGTTCGGTTCCTACTATTTTTCGGGCCAAGTCGCGCATCGACTCCAATGGGGTGATCAGTGCAACGATGACGATGACTCCGGAATCCGACGCAATGCGGGCGAATTCGGCGGTTCGACGCACATTTTCCCGGCGGTCGTCCTCGGAGAAACCAAGGTCACGGCACACGCCTCGTCGAAGGACATCGCCGTCCAAGAGGAGGACCGTACTTCCTTTTGTCCGAATCTGTTCGGCTCCGCCCCCGGACAAGGAGGTCTTGCCAGAACCGGAAAGACCAAACAGCCAGAATACCTGACCAGTGCGCTTCAATTTGTCCTGCATCGCTTAAAGGCAATTCAGGCGCAAGCCGCGGCCGCGCGCCGAGCCAGTTCGATGTCAGCCTCGACCATGATCTGGGCGGGTTGCTTCAAGCGGGTCTGCGGTTCCCGACCGAGTCGTTTATCTGCCTTTGAGGGATATCCGATTAGGGTGTCCACCCGTTTGCCGGCTCCTGGCAGCCTGCACTCATCATCAGAAGGGTGACTCCGCTGGACAGCAGAGCACCCTCGTCCCAACAACGTCGGGGCTGCCGGGCCGATGATGCCGATGCTTTCGCCCTTCCTGACCTCGAAGGCGATGTCATTCAAGGCCCGGAAATCGCGGTAGCGGTTCGCGGCTTTTTGCCGCAACCCTCTGGCCGGAGGTGAATCACCGAGGAAAAGCTGCGAGGTCTTTTCCAGCAACGGGGCTGTCAGCCGTGCCGTCGGTTTTTCCCAGATGCGGTAAGCCTTCGATACGTTTTCAACAGCGATGACGGTGTCTTTGCTCATGGGCGGGGCGCGCTACTCATCAGCTAATTCTAATCGGACCAGCCTTGCTGCGTAAGCGACTATTTCTGTGGCCTGCCGGAGACTTTCATTGGCTTGCGCGGGAGTCGGCTCAAAGACGTCTCCTGGATAACGGAACTCAGTCGCCAGTGGCGTCAAGGCCCTAGCCTGTTCGATATACGCGCCAAACCCCGCCTCCCCTGGCCGACAGAGGTGCAGGAGCGTCTCCAAGTCGTGAGTTTTTGGAAACACAACATTGCGGGCGGTCAGCCACGCTTTCAGCGCTTTTTCCGCTGCCTGTTGGCAATGATACGCACCGGCCGCATACAAACGATTTTCCTCCGCGATGAGGAGCCGCGCGACCCGTAGATCGTCCTCTGCTTTCGCGAGCCACCCTGCAATGTGCCGGCGGTGGGCGTTATCCATGCAAGAGAATCCCTTCCCGCCGGACGGCGCTCGCCAGGGAGCACACGACCTGTTGCCCGTCCTTCCACTCCTGGCGGGTCAGCACCACGATATCTTTGGGGACGGTAATATCGCTCACCAACCGGCGAGCATCGACGCTCCGGTGATAGCGGGTTTGATTGGATTCGGGCACTATCACCATAAGGTCCAGGTCGCTGTCGACATTCGCGTCACCCCGGGCATGCGAGCCGAACAAATAGATGGCGTCGGGATGCAGTGCCTCTTCCAAGCGCCGGGCAATCAGGCGTGAAACCTCAGGAACTACGGACCGTTCTGTGGGAGTGGACGGAATCATTCTTTTGCGACAACCTAGGCTGCGCCTTGGGCGCTGCAAGATATGAAGCGGAGGACTGCGGACGTCCAAGGGGCGGGAACATGCGCAATCGGGAGGGAATTCATGTTTCGCACGAGCGTTAACTCTTTAGGGAGGCAGGAATTCCTGTCTGGCCAGTGCGAGATCGACGTCGACCATGATCTGGGCGAGTTGCTTCATTCGGGTTTTCGGCTCTTCCCATCGGCGGCCGGCAATTTCAGTTGGTGACAATCTGTCAACGACTGGTTTCCTTCCCTGCCGAGCCGGCCCTTCAGCTTGTTCCAGTATTTCCTAGCGGTGTAACTGCTCAGGCGTAACAAGCCACTTCAGTCCTTCCGAGGTCCGGGGAGCGCACGCGTCTCGCGTGCTATCGCTGGCGTCTCGCCGGGGACGAAGAGGAGAAGCGCTCACACCCAGCGGGCGGTGTCCGCGTCGGAGGGTTCGGGCGAGGACGCCCGAACCGACACGCGAGACGCGAGACGCGTGTGCTCCCCGGACCAGCAATCCCACGTTGCGTTGCGCACGAGCGCGCCTGTGCCTGAGTAGTTTAAATTTTTAGAACAGAGTTTTTAACCACGGATTACACAGATACGAACCGGATATCGGACCGGAGGTGGGAGGTGGAGAGTCGGGGTTTTTATCCAGTATTTATCTGTGTCATCTGTGGTGAAAAGTCCGATTTCTTTCAGCCCTTCACCTTCAATTTTCGTAACTGCGCAGGCGTAACAAGCCACTTCAGTCCTTCCGAGGTCCGGGGAGCGCACGCGTCTCGCGTGCTATCGCCGGCGTCTCGCCGGGGACGAAGAGGAGGAGCGCTCACACCCAGCGGGCAGTGTCCGCGTCGGAGGGTTCGGGCGAGGACGCCCGAACCGACGCGCGAGACGCGAGACGCGTGTGCTCCCCGGACCAGCAATCCCACGTTGCGTTGCGCACGAGCGCGCCTGTGCCTGGGTAGTTACTATTCATCTTTCACTCCTCGGATCATTTTGGTTCCACTACCCGGCGGCAGGAAGTTCTCGCCGGTCACGACTTTCCTGCCGGTCGTGGCTTCAAGCTCCAAGCGGGCGCGTTTCGCAATCTTACCGCCAGTCTTCGCGGCGATCTGATTCTGGGTCATGCCGGTGGCGGCGGAGGTCTCGGCAATCTGGCGGGTGGAGAGTTCAGCGAGGGCGGTAAAGATGAGTTCGGCCTCGTTCATGTGGTCGCGGAGGTTTTGGGTTTTGAGACCCTTCAAGTTTTTGTGCGTCTTGACGCTGACGCCGCTCCACTCCTGGTGGATGATGTTGGTAAGGATGGCATATTCATCTTCCTTCCTAATGTCGTGAGTGGCCCAGTAGTCGGTGAGCTTGTTGCGAGTCTCCTGCCCAGTCATGCGCTGCTGGATCCACTTTTCACTGCGACCGTGGTTCTGCCAGGTCTCGCGAGCGCGCTCGAGGGCCAAGGCGGGATCAGACATCTCCTGCATCCGTTCATAGCCAACCTTGGCGAGCCAGAGCTTGATCGGCTCAGCCTTGGGGCTGGGAACGCTCTGGACGAGGCGCAGCAGGGTCTCTGCATTGGCGACATCGGTGAGTCGCATTTTCCCGTCGTCGGCCGGCAATTTGAACCGGTGACAGTTTGTCACCAGTTGACTTCCTTCCTCGGCGAGTCGCTCCTTCAGCTTGTTCCAGTATTTCCTAGCCTTCTGAAAATCGGTTTGCTGGGTGAGAACTTGGATGATGTCCACGACGGAGAAAAACCAAGTTTCGGTCTTCTCATCGTAAAGGCGGCGGATTTCGTGCTCCTCGAAGATTGCAGGGATCATTTTCATGGTTTGCAGCGAAAAGGCGGTGGGGACGGGCAGAGGGAGAAGGGAGGAACTCTAAAGTCGAAGGGCGTAGAGCGGAAAGTTAGAATGTCGAAAGGACCAACCGGCGAGCCTCGACGCTCCGGTGATAGCGGACGTAAACGAGGGTGACGTTGCTCATGGTCTACAGCACGTCGGCGAAGGCGGGCTTCATCCGCTTGAAGGCGAAGTGCCCGACATAGCAGGAACCGATTCCGGCGATGTAAAGGTAGGCGAGGTGGTGGAAATTGAGTGGCCGGGCCCACAACGCGGCGTCCCGCGCAAGTTCGATGGCCAGCAGCACAGGATTAAATCGCATGAACACCCAAGCCTCCGCCGGTATTTTTTGTGCGGAGTAAAAGATGGCACTGGAGAACATCAGCGTTAGGGCAAAAAACTGCATGATCTGACCGATATCGCGGAAGAATACCCCGAAGGCTGAGACCACCCAGCTGATCCCAAGGAAGATCATGACCACCGGCAGAATAACGACCGGCAACCAAAGCACTCCCCAGCGCAGGCCTGGGCCAACCACCACCATGCTCACCAACACGAGCGACAGGCTGATGAGGAGGTGGAAAACTCCGGAGCCAACTTGGGCAGCGGGGAGTATCTCCAGGGGAAATACGACTTTTTTGACGAAATTGGGATTGGAAATTATGATCGTGGGCGAGACGCCGAGCACTTCGGAAGTGAAATGAAAGATCGTGAGCCCGAGAAAGATGCCCAGGCCGTAATCAATTTTGGTTTCGTTGGGAAGAATCCCGAACGAGCCCTCAAAAATGTAGCCAAAAACCAGGACATAAAGGCCGAGCAGCAGCAGTGGATTGAGAAAGGACCAAGCGAGCCCAAGGTGGCTGCCCTTGTGCCGCATTTCCACGTTGCGCAAGGTGAACTGCAGAAGCAGCTCGCGGTGCTTCCAAAGATCAAAAACGAATGGGATGTAGCGGCGGACCATGACTGCGTGGGACTCAAGGGGCGTGCCATGACATCGAGCAAGCAAAGTATTTTTGCAGCTTACTCGCGAGCAGGACTATTTTCCGGCAGCTCTGCGTCCTTTTACCTCTTGGACCGAAGAGTCGTGACGGGTTGAAGAAATGGGCGTTCCCGAGGGGCGTGGACAGAAGTGGTGATGCGCTGCCCCCCCGCTGAACCAAGATATCGCCCCAAAACAACGTTTTCGCTGAGCCCCGCCGCGGCGCTCAACCGCGCTTCTCGCGAAACACCCGATAGTTGAGCAGCAGAAAAATGATCACAGTCGAGGGCGGCACTGCCCAAACCGCCGCCCACATGATGCCCAAGCCCATCACATCATGGCAGAATTTGAATGCTGCAATGTTGATGGCATAACTGATCGCCACGGTTCCCAAATACTCGCCGAATTGCTGAACGCTGTCCTGACGCGAACTGGGCAGCGCCCACAAGCGCAGCAGCGCGTAGTGCGTCGCGACGGACAAAACGTATGCCACGGTGAATACGAGGTCACTGGGTCCCTTGTTTTTCAACAGCCAGAGGGCCACAAACTGGACCACTGCCGATACGCCGCCGACCACGAGAAAGTTGATGAACCTCACGTAGTCGCTGCGCTTTGTTGGGAGCCACCGAAGCATCCGACCACTCAACGGAGCAGAGCCTCAATCCGGCAATTCTAATCCTCCACCGGTGTCGTCCCCAACATGAGCCGCTCCGCTCCTTGACCTGCACCCGCCCGCTTTCAACGGATACAGTTGGATTCCGCTGCACTGCGCTCGCGTCAGACACCCATGGGAGCTATCAATTGGCCCTCCGCCGTCTTCTCGCTCTGACGCCGCTCCGTGCATTACATTGGGTGAACATACACCGGCACGAGATCGAGATCACAACCATCACTCAATAGGGGCGCACCCGCTCCACCTCGAGAATCGAGCCGGTAAAGAACGGCATCCCGGACGTTCCCCCGACCGGATTGTAGCCCACAAACACGTCCTCGGCTCCTGCCCGATGGAGCCGGGCCGGTTGCTCCCAGACGAGCTGGCCGTTAACCCGGACACTAAACCGCTGAACTTCCACGCTGTTCCAACGCGCACCGGGAAACGATCCCAGCGCAATCTCCAACACCTGCTCCGCCGACCGGTCGAGTTGCACCGGCGGGCTGATGAAAGGTGGCCGGCCCCAGTGATCCAGCCCGAATCGGACGTAACCAGAATCCAGATACTCCACCCAGAGAAAATCCGCCGCGCCGGCCCTGCCGGTCACAATCAAAGGTTCACGCGGTCCGGACGGCTCCGCGGGAAACTGCACCCGCATCCGGATCGCAGTATAGTCTGCCTGCTCCGGCGAGAGATAATCCCGCAATTGGTCGATCCCGATGAACTCGCCCGCCAGGCTCGGCGTCGGCGTGCCGGAAGACGTCGAATTCCCACCCGCCTGCGCCGCTACCAATTCGATGGGAGCACTTGGACGCAGCGTCCAAATCGGCACTCCGTCCATTTTCACCATCAAGCGGACCGCGCCGTCCTCCCGGCTCCTCGCGGCGGATGGCCGCAACTGAACCCACTCGAGCAAGTGCCCCCGTTTGGGAGCGATCGCGAACGGGTCGCTCTCTGACACAGTGTCGTTTTCGTCGACATACTGCAGTCGGACATACCCGTCCGCCGAGCGATACGACCATCTCGCCTGGCCGCCGCCCTGGCGGGCCGTCAGCAAGGTTCGAGGCTCCCCCGAAATCGCCGCCGCAAATCGCACCCGCAGCGCATAGGCCTCCACCTGCTCTCGGACGGCGGTTTCCGTTCGCCGATCACGCGCGAGCGGATGAAGCTCACCGGAGAAGCGTTGAGTGTTTCCTGGTCCCGGCCCAGCTCCGACGAACACCGCACGCGGCGATGCGGGGTGAAAGCGTTGATAACCGTCGAGCAGGATCTCTCCATCGAGTTCGACCCGCAGCCGCCGTGACATCCGAACGAGCTCAGCCCGTTCTCTCCCGGCGAAAAACGGGTGCTCCTCGGGCGGATACAGTGATCCCATTTCGATTCGCAACCCCTGAGGCGCGGCCCGGGATGGCCGCACGGGCCGGCTCAACCTGCTCGCTCCGCCATCATGCGAAAAGCCAAGCCGGATCAAGCCATCGGCCTCATGATGAACAAACACGTGATCCCCCCGGCTGGCCGCGCCCGTGGCAAGCAAAGGCTCACGCGTCCCCGGCGGCTCCGTTCCAAACTTCACCGTGTATTCACGTGGTCCATACGGAGTCCCCAGGAGGGTTTCCAAAACATAGGCGGGGGAATTGAACGCGCGTGCCACCACCGCATAAGCGCGCGGGTTCTGGCGTTGAAAGTTTCCGTACAGCGCAAAGCCGAACATCAGTCCGAAAAAGCTGGAAAAGACCAGGAGGCTTATCATGCCCGCCGTGAGGATGCGCCGCAGCCACGGCGGCCACTGCTTCGCGGCGAAGCGCTGCGCCGCCAGCACCCCGATGCAGGCCAGCAGCAGAATCGCCGGCACAAAGTCGATCAGGTAGCGCGCCATCGCTGCATAAAAGAACATCAGCGTGAGTGTGGTCGCGAGCGCCAGGAGGCCGAACGCCGCCAGCAGGCTGCCGATCTCGCCCCGCTCCCCGGCCAGGCGACGCCAGAGCGCCAGCGGCGCAAGCAGTGCCAGCCAGAGCACGGGCGCGCCCGGCAGCACCCCATACAGATTCTCCACTCCAACGAAGCCCTGCGGGAGCGGGGGCAGCTTCGGCTGTTCAATAAATGGAAAGTATCGCGACCACTCTGCCGCCCGCCAAAAATACGCGCTCACATTGAACGGGAAATAGCTGAAACGGAAGTGCCGCGTTTCCGCCTCGTTGACACCGCTCAACTGGTACGCGACGCCAAACTCCAGGGGGTGATCGAAGCGGGCATAGTTATACCACGCCATGGCCACTCCAATCACGGCGAGCGGCGCCACCCCCGCCGCCAGCATCCGGCGCCAATCAACACCGGCCTTTGCACCCTGCTGCCGTTCGCTCCACCACCACCAGACGATCGGCGCCAACAACACGCAGCTCGCATACAAGTAACTCAGCCGGGACGCAACAGCCAGCCCCAGACAAAAGCCCGCGAGCGCAAACCACAAACCCGCACGCCGCCTCGCCGCCAGACTGCGATGCATGGCAAACAGCGCCATCATTGCGAAACAATATCCGCTGCTCAACGGCAGCTCCCAAATACTTCCCCGCCGCACCACCACCAATCCCATGCTGGCTGTCGCAAGCGCAATCAGGCACATCACCGTGATCGCCGTTCCAACCGTCGGGAAATACCGGTGCCGGACCAATAGCAACAACGCGGCCGACAAAAGATAACCCAAATAAACAAACACCACCGTGGCGACCGAAAGCGGAAGATCGACACCGGTCACGATCCGAAACGGAAGCATCAACGTCACCACCGGCGCGACGCCGAAGTACAGGTAGTATTTGCCTTTATAATACGTCGCATCATGCAGACCGGAGCCCGGAGGCCGGGTATTCGGATTGTACGGATTTTCGGCCTGCTGCAGTTCGGCCGAGACCTCCGTCTTTAAATGCAACTGACCAGACAGAAACCCATCGATCAGCAGATTGTAGTAATCCCGTTGCTCACCGCCGAAACGCCAGGTGCGCTCCTCGGGCACTGCCGTCCAGAAATACAACACGCCAACCATGACCAAAACCAACGCTATCGAAACGCGCTCCCACAGTCCCGCGCGGAGCCGATCAACGCTGGGTTCAGGTGAGGGATATGACATGGGCGGCGTTGCAGGCGTGGTTGCCAGCCTCGGGCCGGGCCCGCACGTCAGGCAAGCATGGACGTTTTCCGGTGCGCTGAATTAATCTTGCTTGAGCGTTTCCACGTTAACGACCCTGAGGAATGTCTGCCGCCACCTCCGAACGCATCCAGTTCGCCATCATAGGCTGCGGCCTGATTGGCCGGAAGCGCATGCTCGCTCTGGAAAAAGGGGCGTCGGTTTTATACACCTGCGACCTCGACCTGGTGCGAGCCAGTGAACTCGCCAAACTAAGTTCCGGCTGCAGCGCTATCACCGATTTCAAAATCACCCTCGCCGACCCACGCGTTACCGCCGTCATTGTGTGCACACTCAACGCCTCCCTCGCACCGATCACGCTCGCAGCCGTTCGCGCGGGCAAACATGTTCTGGTCGAAAAACCCGGCGCACTCAATGCCGCCCAACTGCGGATCGTCCGCGCGCCGGCGCAACAAACCGGCGCGCGGGTCCGCCTTGGTTACAATCACCGCTTTCATCCCGCCCTGCAAAAAACCCGCGAGCTCGTCGACCGTGGCGTCCTCGGCCCGTTGATGTTTCTTCGCGCGCGCTATGGCCATGGCGGCCGCAAGGGCTACGACCGCGAATGGCGGGCCGACCCGAAGCTGTCCGGCGGCGGCGAACTCATCGATCAGGGCGTGCACTTGATCGATCTTGCCGGGTGGTTATTGGGCGAATTTTCCACGGTCGAGGGCCACGCCACCACGTCCTTTTGGGACATGAAAGTGGATGACAATGCATTCCTTTCCCTGCGGACTGCCGCCGGCCAGACGGCCTGGCTCCATGCGAGCTGCACGGAATGGAAGAACCTGTTTTCGCTCGAACTCTATGGCCGCGACGCCAAGATCGCGATCGATGGCCTCGGGGGAAGTTATGGGGTGGAGCGCCTCGCGCTTTATCGCATGCTGCCGGAAATGGGTCCGCCGGAGACCACGATTTTCGAGTATCCGCGCGGCGACGAATCCTGGGCGCTTGAGATCCGTGCTTTTGAGGATGACATCCGCCTCAATCGCGAACCCGCCCCCGGCCTTGCCGAAGGCATTCGCACGCTGGAGATCGTCGAAGCCATCTACCGCCAAAGCGGCATGGCGGAAAAGGTGAAAGAAGAAACATGAGAAAGAAGAAACCCGGCGCCATCTCCGGCATTCCGTTTCTTCCTTCTTCTTTCCTCTTTTTCGCATTCCCCGACTTTCCAATTTTCCGCCTTTCCTCCGCTCCTCGTTTCCCGATTTTCCTCCGTCGTTTCCCAGTTTTCCGCCTTTCCACTTTTCCTCCTTTCCACTTTTCAGCCGATGATCATCACCCGCTCCCCTCTTCGCGTCTCCCTCGGTGGTGGCGGCACGGACCTGCCGTCCTATTATCGTGAATACGGCGGGTTCCTCGTCGCGGCCGCGATCGACAAGTACGTCTACCTCACCAAGCACCGGACGTTTCAGCAGGAGATCATCGTCAAGTACTCGAAGCTCGAGCGCGTGCAATCGATCGAGCAAATCGAGCATCCGATTATTCGCGAAGCCCTGAAACTCGTGGGTGTGACGGATCCGCACCTCGAGCTCACGTCGATGGCGGATATCCCCGGCGGCACCGGTCTGGGCTCGAGCGGCAGCTTTACGACCGCGTTGCTCAAGGCGCTGCATACCTTCAAGAAAAACCTGGTTTCACCGGCCGAGCTGGCCGAACAAGCCTGCGAGATCGAGCTGAACAAACTCGGCGAGCCCATTGGCAAACAGGATCAATACATCGCGGCGATTGGCGGCATCACCGCGTTCACTTTTCATCCGGACGGACGGGTCGAGTATCGCCCCTGTCAGCTCTCGGAGGAGACACTCTTCAATCTTGAGGACAACCTGCTCCTGTTTTTCACCGGATACTCGCGCAGTGCGTCGGCGATCTTGAAGGATCAGAACGACAAGTCGAAACAGCAGGATCAGGCGATGCTCGACAATCTTCACTTCACGAAAGAGCTCGGCTATAAATCACTCGAAGCACTCGAGACCGGCCGCCTCGAAGAGTTCGCGCGGTTGATGGACGTGCACTGGCAGCGCAAAAAAGCCCGGAGCGCGGGCATGAGTAACCCTCGCATCAACGAATGGTATGACCTCGCGATGGCGAATGGTGCCCTCGGAGGAAAACTGATTGGCGCCGGCGGCGGCGGCTTCCTCATGTTCTACGCAGACGACAAGACCAAGCTGCGTCACGTGATGCGCGAGCAAGGCCTGCAAGAAGTGCGTTTTCGGTTCGATTTTGAAGGGAGCAAGGTGGTGGCCACCTGAGGAAAAGAAGAAACGTTGGAAACGGGAGAAGGAAGAAACCTTGAAACCGGAAAACATTGAAACCTTGAAACATCGGAAACTTGGAAACGAAAGGACCGGCAACGAACGAGGAAGGAAGACCTTGAAACTTTGAAACCGATGAAAGCTGAAAAACGGACCCGCGTAGGATCTGAACTTGAAGAACGCACCCTGGCGTTTGCCGTCGCCGTGCTTCGGTTTGCCGAAACGTTGCCAGCCACTGCCGCTGCAAGAGTGGTAATAGCACAATTGCTGCGCTCGGCCACGGGCATCGGTGCTAATTACCGCGAAGCCAACCGGGCCGAATCAAAGGCTGACTTCATCCATAAGGTGGCACTTGCGCTTAAGGAAGCTGCTGAAACCGAATACTGGCTCCAGCTCTGTGCAGTCACGCCACTCGGCTCCGCCAGTTCTGCCCAAGAACTTCGCGAGGAAGCGGACGAGTTGATTGCCATCCTGACCACGATTCGGCACAAAACCGCCAAGTAGTCTCGTCAGCGTTTCACCGTTTCTTCTTTCATGATTTCCGATGTTTCCCCTTTTCCGGTCGCAATATTGGCAGGAGGACTCGCCACCCGGCTCCGACCGATTACCGAAAAAATCCCCAAGCTTCTCGTCGAGGTCGCCGGGGCACCGTTTTTTTCCCACCAGATTCGTCTGCTGAAAGCGGCCGGGCTCACCCGCATCGTCCTCTGCGTGGGTTATCTCGGCGAAAAAATCGTCGGGCAATACGGCGATGGCTCCAACTGGGGCGTGAAAATCGACTACGCCTTTGATGGCCCGAAACTGTTGGGCACCGGAGGCGCCTTGATCGCCGCACTGCCCAAGCTCGGGGACGCCTTCTACGTCCTGTACGGCGATAGCTACCTACCGATCGACTACCATGCCGTCGGCAATTTTTTCATCAACTCCGGTCAGCTTGGGCTCATGACCGTATATGAAAACCAGGGCCGCTACGACACGAGCAACGTCTGGTTTGAGGACGGTGAGATCAAGCTCTACGACAAGAAGGTCCGGCTGCCGCACATGCACCACATCGACTACGGCTTGGGCGTGTTTCGCGCCGCCGCCTTCGACGGGTTTGCCAGGGGCACCGTGGTTGATCTGGCCGAAGTCCAGAAATCACTCGTCGCCCATCACCAACTCGCGGGCTACGAAATGAAACAACGCTTCTACGAAATCGGCTCCCACGAAGGTCTCCAGGAACTGGATACCCTCCTGCGCACCCAAAGCAAATCGGGTCCCTAATCCCCTTCCTCGCATCTCGACCTCAAGGCGGTCATCCCAATTTTCCTCCGTCGTTTCCCGATTTCCCAATTTTCTCCCGTTTCCCAGTTTTCCTCCGTCGTTTCCCAATTTCCCAATTTCCCAATTTTCCGATTCTCCGATTCTCCTCCGTCGTTTCCCGATTTCCCAATTTTCTCCCGTTTCCCAGTTTTCCTCCTCCCCCCTCCCCCATGTCCTATTCCGCCCAGCACTTGCAGGAAACCGCCGCGATCGTTGCCCAGATTAATCCTGAGGATTGCGAGAAGTGCGTGCGCGAGCTGGTGGCCGTACGCGCCCGCGGCGGGCGGCTCTTTATCCTGGGAGTCGGCGGCAGCGCGGCCAACGCCTCCCATGCGGTCAACGACTTCCGCAAGATCGGTGGCATCGAGTGTTACGCCCCGAC
>Ga0163151_10005068_pt1 | contig 17144 bp, 18 predicted proteins | sample OliLakLV19MP5IB2_FD_145596 | JGI IMG/M metagenome (GOLD analysis project Ga0163151, IMG submission 145596) | Freshwater microbial mat bacterial communities from Lake Vanda, McMurdo Dry Valleys, Antarctica - Oligotrophic Lake LV.19.MP5.IB-2 | ecosystem: Environmental > Aquatic > Freshwater >...
TGACTATCTCGTCCTATAGTAAATCTCAAGCTGGAGTTGGCGCAATTTTCTTCACCTAGACTCTCTACAACATACGAGGACGAATCTTCTTTTAGAGTTCTGCATGACGAGGAATATGAACAAGCTACCCCGGCAACGTCTAGCGACACTACCGCAAACTCCGCATCCAAGCCTGGAAAACAAAAGTTTATGTTGTTGGCGACACGATTCTCTTTTCCACCATTGAGTCGGGCCTTTGGAAAAGTTTTTTCTATTTCGAATATCGCATAATCGCTTATTGAACCGACTCTCTCCTTTTCTACCTCCATATCTCTTACCGATATTTCGAGAGCTTTTGCAAAACCAGCTGTGGCAGGCACATTTTCTGTTCCACTTCGTAGACCTTGCTCTTGTCCACCACCAAACATAATCGGCTCTATCTGAACTAATTTACTGACATACAAAATACCTGTGCCACGCGGACCGTACATCTTTATGCCATCCAGAGTCAGCATATCTAGGTTTTGCTTCAAAACATGGATCGGCAAATAAGAAACGGCTTGGCAAGCGTCGGTGTGAAAATAAGGAAAATCTTTTTTGTTATCCATCCTGTATTCTTTTACCAACCTGCCTATTTCTTTTATTGGTTGTATTGTTCCTATCTCGTTGTTCACGTACTGAATGCTAACCAGAACCGTATTTTCTTTCAGTGCTTCTCTTATTGACCTCAAAGAAACTAACCCGTCTTCCTGTACCGGCAGATAAGTTACTTCCCCACCCATTTTTTCTATCTTTTTACATACTTCTAATATAGCTGGGTGTTCTATAACAGTAGTAATTACGTGCGGAACAAAACCATTTTTTTTAAAAGCATTGAACACCCCGAGTATTGCTAGGTTGTTTGATTCTGTGCCTCCACTAGTAAAAACAATATTCTTTTTTTCGCCACCTAAAAGTTCTGCAATTTTTTTTCTAGCTTCGTCTATAACTTTCTTGGATATTAATGCTTCTGTGTACAAAGCGGATGGGTTTGCAAAGGAAATTTTCTCAACATCTTTCATCACCAAAGCAACCTCTTTTGAAATAGGAGTTATAGAAGCGTAGTCCAAAAATATTCTTTTTTTGCTAAAAAACATATTTATAAAACTCATACCAAACAATATACCGTTTTATTTTGCAAAATACAACAAAATATGGCATACTGTTTTAATGATTTTTGAGTCTATATATATTACATACGGATTGATATTCATAGTAGTAATACTAATAGGCCTTACCATAAATCTTGAAATAAAACTGAAAAGACTCTTGCGAGGTAAAGATGCGAAAACTCTAGAAGACTCTATTGTCTCTGCACATGACAACTTATTGAAACTGAATGAGTTCCAAAAGGAATCTATCAAACACTTCGTGAGTGTGGAAAAAAGACTAAACCGAAGCGTTCAGGCAGTAGATACTTTGAGGTTCAATCCTTTTAAAGGGACTGGCGAAGGAGGAGGTCAAAGTTTCTCAACCTCGTTTATTTCTGAAAACGGAGACGGTGTGGTAATATCCAGCCTCTACTCCAGAGACAGAGTCAGTGTATTTTCAAAATCAATATCAAAATTCCAAAGTCCGTTTGAGCTCACTGAGGAAGAAAAAGAGGTGTTAGGAAAATCCAAAGATAGTCTAAAGTAATTTTATGAGATTGTTAAAAAAACATTATGCAAGAACAAAATACACACATGAAAGAACGCGGACCTGTTGTTGCCATAATGGGACACATCGACCATGGTAAATCTACTCTGCTTTCATATCTTCGACAAAGCAAAAAACCATTAAACGAAGCTGGAGGTATCACTCAACACATATCTGCCTACGAGGTTGAGCATACGAACAAAGAGGGCAAGAAATACAATATAACGTTTGTAGACACCCCAGGTCACGAGGCTTTTTGTGGTATTAGAAAACGAGGCGCTAGTGTTGCTGATATCGTGATACTGGTTGTCTCTGCTGAGGATGGTGTAAAAACACAAACCATAGAAGCCAAGAATTCTATTGTGGAAAGTGGTACTCCGTATATAGTGGCTATCAACAAAATAGACCGACCAGAAGCAGATGTGGAAAGAACAAAACAAAGTCTGGCAGAAAACGAAATATATCTAGAGGGTTATGGTGGAGATATTCCTTTTGTAGCTGTCTCAGCGAAAACTGGAGAAGGTGTGCCTGAGTTGTTTGACCTACTTACCCTTGTCGCAGAACTGAACGGACTCACTGGAAATCCAGAGATACCAGCAGAAGGTGTGGTGATAGAAAGCAACAGAGATATAAAAAAAGGGATATCCGCTACTTGTATTATAAAAAACGGATATATGGAAAAAGGAATGTTTATAGCGTCTGGAACTACTATGAGTCCTCTTCGTATGTTGGAAAATTATCTTGGTAAACCAATAGACAAAGCTTCTTTTCCAAGCCCGATAAAAATAATAGGATGGGATGAGATGCCGATAGTCGGAAAAACATTTCAAGTATACAAGACTCGTGATGAAGCGAGAGCCCACGTTGAAAAATGTAAAGCGGAAAAAAACTCTGAAGTAGATACTGTTCAGACTCATAACTCGCTTCATACGTTATCTATTGTGGTAAAAGCAGATACAGGAAGTAGTCTAGAGGCATTGTTAAGTGAAATAAAAAAAATAAAAACTGAACGAATGTGTCCAAAGGTAATATCTTCTGGAATAGGAACTATAGGTGAAAGTGACGTAAGACTCGCTCTCGGCACTGACAAAGCTGTGATAATAGGATTCAATGCAAAAGTAGACATTCAAGCAAAAAACCTAGCAGACAGAAGTGAAGTGGAAATTGTTCTGTTTGATATTATCTACAAGATGAACGAATGGTTGGAAGAAGCAATAGTTAGTCGTACTCCGAAAATGCAGATGCAAGAAATAACAGGAACAGCAAAAATATTAAAAACGTTTAGTAAAGTAAAAGACCGACAAGTTATGGGAGGTAAGGTTTTGACTGGTTGTGTAGGTCTCGGTAATGATGTAAAAATAATAAGAAGGGACAACGAGATAGGTTCTGGAAAAATAAAAGAGTTGCAACAGCAAAAAGCTAAAACTAGTGAAGTAGGCGAAGGTAATGAGTTTGGAACACTAATCAGCTGTGATGTAGAAATTGCTGTTGGTGACGTTATCCAAAGCTATATAACTGTAGAAAAATAATGAGCGATAGAAACGAAAAACTAAAAGAAGTACTGAGAGATTTAGCAGCCCGCTTTTTATCCTTGAACGGAAACGGGTCTTCTTTACTTACTGTGACAAGAGTTGAGTTAACACCAGACGGAAAACGTGCTACTATTTTCTTTACAGTTTTCCCAATAGATTTTGAAAAAACTGCAGTTGAATTTGTGGAACGAAAAGTCCATGACTTCAAAGATTTTATAAAAGAAAAATCAAAACTCGGAAGAATTCCTTTTTTATCTTTTCAAATAGACTCAGGTGAAAAGAATCGTCAAAAAATCGACGACTTACTGAATCAAAACTAAATAAAGACCTAGTCGCCAAGTGGTAAGGCAAAGCTCTGCAAAAGCTTTATACGGCGGTTCGATTCCGCCCTAGGTCTCCCTAAATTCGTTTAGGAATATTGCCCGAGTGGTGGAACTGGTATACACGCGAGACTTAAAATTTCGTGATCGTAAGGTCATGTGGGTTCGATTCCCACCTCGGGCACAAAAGATTTATTTTAGAATAAATTTTGTAAAAAAATTGCACCCATAACTCAGTTGGTAGAGTAGCTCCCTCTTAAGGAGAATGTCGTAGGTTCGATCCCTACTGGGTGCACTAGGCAAAAAATCTGGACTGCTCCAGATTTTTTGGCACTAGTGCAAGCCGGAAGCATATTTTTTCAGTAGAAAAAATAGCTGAGGCAGGGTCGTGGAATTTTATGAGCGACGGCGAACAAAATATCCCTGACCACAGGAAAATGGTTAGGATTGATCCCTTTGAATATTCCTAACTTTGTGTTAATGTTTTCTGTATCGGGCAAGTGGCGGAATTGGTATACGCGCTAGTCTTAGGAACTAGTTCCTTACGGATTGAGGGTTCGAGTCCCTCCTTGCCCACCAGAGATGTTTTTTTGCTCCGAACTTACAAGGTCTTGGAGTATGTCTTGAGGTAGTTTTAACTTGATATGTAGCCGATAAGGTATCTCTTGTTTTTCCTTGCGTGAACCAGCAATCACGTCTGTTTTGCTTACAGGACGAGAATAGACCACAATTTCCTCAATTAAAGTGTGAAGTATTTTATAGACTTCGGGTCTATTGTTGTATATATCATTCAGAGCCAACCTGTATCTACCCGAAAAAAGTTCCAAACTTTGAATATATCCATTTGATATACTGTTTTCAGATATATTTTTCCGAATATCCTTTAACCTTTCTTCGTACTTAGAAAGTTCTTCTTTGACTTCTTTCATTCCCTTGTTCAACAAGGACATACTTATATGATCGTGTTCGTGTTGCAAACGTAAATTGTTCATTCTCCCCGGAATACCCTGAATGAGTTTAATATATTGCTTCTCTTGTTTTTGTAAATGTTCAATACCCTTTTGCGTTGATTTAAGTTTATTTTGATACTCAAAAGTGGCAATGGGATTTTCAAGAAGTTTTTCTGTAAAAGTTATAATGTATTTTTCTATTTCTTCGGCTGGTAAAGGTAGTGTGGAGCATAAACTATCACTATCGTATTTATTTGTATTTTTTCTTGCACATTTATAATAATAGGTATATTTACTATTATCTAGTTTCTTTCTTGATCCTGACCAGTGTTTTCTTCCAGTAATCGAGTCTTTTATAGGGTTATAACAAGTATCACACACCAAAAGACCACTTAATAAATAAATGTGATTACTTGGAGTGAGTTTACGCTCGTGTTTGTTCTGTTCTAACAGTCTTTGTGCTTTCTCAAAAGTTAAAATGTCAATAATTTGTGGTACTGGATAAGGAGATAACTTCCATTGGTCTTTATCTAATATCTTATTCTTTTTCGTCTTGTTGTAATAGTAATTTCCGATATAAATCTTATCAGATAGTATTCTTCTAACTGCATTGGTAGCCCAATGATATGGATTATTTATTTTTGTACTCTTACCAGTTCTTTTTTTATAATGAAGTGCAGACGCCTGCGGGGAAAGTGTTTTAATTTCTTTTAGACGATTTGAAATTTGGCCGACTGGTAACTTATCTTTCAAGAGTAGGCTAAAAATCATTCTTACTATTTCTGCTTCTGGTTCAAAAACTTCTGCTCTTTTTTCTTTATTTTTCTTATATCCAAAAATTGAAGCGTTGCCCATAATAACTCCTGTTTTTACTGCTTCTTCACGACCGCCTTGTGTCCTCTGTTTTATTGTTTCAATTTCAAGTTCAGCAATTACTCCTATAATCCCCAACATAGCATTTCCAAAAGGTGTAGAAGTATCTATACTTTCATTCACCGACAAAAACTTTATATTGTGTTCCTTAAAAAAGTCTATGACGTCAAGAAGTATTTTAAGTTTTCTAGCAAACCTGTCTATTTTATAAACTGCTACTGCGTCAAAAGGTCTATTGTCAGCGATAGAGTTAACTATATCTTCTTGTAATTTAGCGAACGCAGGTCTCTCTGATATGTCTATTGTACCGCTCACAGCGTCGTCAACATACACATATTCCTGTCCAGCAAACTTCAATCCATTATCTAAATGAGTTCTTGATTGTATGAGGGCTTTTATAGCACTTTCTTGAAGACCACGACCGTATTTTTCAACCTGTTCGTCAGTTGAAACTCTTATGTAAATTGCGACTCGTTGTTCTTCTTTTGGTTTATCCATAACTGTTAGTAATATAAAGAGATGTAGTATAGAACTATATAGTAAATAATTATCTCTTGATTTTGATATAAAAAGACTGTAAACTTATGTTAACTCATTCATTATGAAAAAGCAAAACGATAAATCAGAAAAACTACCAGAAATACTAACTTTGAAACAAACTTGTGTCATTCTGAACCTGCACCCTAATACTCTTCGTGGGTGGGATAATAGAGGCATTTTAAGGGCTATACGATATGGTACACGTGGAGATAGACGTTACAGGAAAGAAGATGTCCTGAAAATTATCAAAAATAGACCCGAAAAAAATGAGTAGGAATAAAAATACACAGATTGAAAATGAACTAAAACACCATTTACTACGACGACTTGTTCACGTTGTGGTGGGTAATGAAGAGAATGTTGCCAGTTCAGCAATACATTTTTTTATTGAGCAGACACTTCTTGAACTTGGAAATAACAAATCCCTTATAGAGATTACACGAGGCATTAGACAAGTATTTCTTCTCAATTTTACTTCGGAAGAAATACTTGGTGCATTAGAAAAGTTATCTTTAGATAATAAAATTATAAACTCGGTCAGTAAATATAGTTTAGAAGTAAATCGTGCAGACGAGATAAAAAAGAAAAATAGCGAAGCAAGGACTTTTGAAGAGCAGATTTTTGCTGATTGGCTTGCTATTATCTCATCAAAATATCCTAACTTATCTGAAGACGACAAAAGACGTTTAACTGCAGACTTGCAACTCTACTTGAATAAAATTTTTCTACAACACGGAGCAGAGTGCGTTGCATTGATTTACCCAGACCAAGAAAAACTAAATCGACTTCTAAAAAACTACTCTACTGAAACACTAGATAAAATAATGCCAGAAAGAAGTGAGGCATTGAAAGAAATCCGGAGAGTTGAGTTCCCTCTTTTTTTACGCCAAATAGATAATGAAAAGAAAATCTATTTTGCAGGAATACTCGACGGTACTTTCGTATATAACCTTGTTCAAGTTGATCCTTTAACCCAGAAACTTATTCGTGATAACTATAAGAATTACCACCTCTATCTTGATACAAATCTTCTTTACTCTTTGTTTGATTTACAAGACCAACGTAGGACGCCAACAGTAGAAAAAGCAGTTAATCTAGCAAAAAGTTTTGGAATGAAAATAGTTGTTTCTCAAAAAACAGTTGAAGAAATGAAAAAATCCATAAACTTGAAAAAGGATTCACTCATATCTAGCCCAGCGATAAAACGAGAACTTGCAGAAGTTGGTGCGGATATTTCAGAAGAAGAAAACTTTATTACTGCTTATTGGAGGGCTTTCCACAAAACAGGCATTTCTAAAGAAGACTTTATAGAGAAACTTACTCACGTTTCAGAACTATTGTCGGCAAAAAATATACCTGTAGAGAAAAACTTTGAGTTCTCAAGTGATATTATTGATAAAGAAATAGAACTTCTAAACACTTCTCTCGCACCACAAAAAAAGACAGAGAATGTAGCAAAACACGACGCATACCACAAAGTGTTTATTCGGGAACTCCGAAAGAAAGCCGACCAAGAACAGAAACCAGATAAATACTGGTTTCTATCGCTAGATAGTTTGCTCCTGACTTATGATAGAAAAACACGAGAAAAAGGAGAAACACCTTTTGTTCTTTTGCCACACCAACTACTACAAATACTTCGTCCATTTGGACAAAGAACGCAGGATTACGACGCTACATTTTTTGAACTTTTTTCTCGTCCTCAAATCAAATCAGTGCAAGGAGTATTACCTACAAATCTTACACAAAAAATCTTGGCTAAAATGTCTGGTTTTAATGACTTACCCCCAGATATTGCTTTAAGTATTATTCTTGACCAGTCTTTTCGTAAAAATGCTTTAGAAGCAGAAAATGACGATCTAGCCTTAAACAAAATAATTGATACTCAAACGGAAAATGCATTGATTACCGAATTGCGAGAATATAAAGAAAGATTTGAAAAAATAGAACTTGAAAATCAAAAGCGAGGGAGAATGTCAGAAGCCAAAGTTTTGGAAAAACAGAGAGATAATACAAAGCAAGAAAAGCAAGTGATATTTTACAAAAATCTTGCTTTTGGAGCACTGCTCGTCCTATTAGTTACTCTTAATATATTTGTGTATTTTTATTATTGGGAACATTTGAATAAGTTTCTAAAGGCATTTGCATTATTGAGTGATGTTGTATTATTTGCATTTGTATTACGCACTAGATGGAAGTTAAATTTGTCAGTTGAAATTGTACTTGGTGTTATCGCTGTTATTGGCTTTATTCTACAGATACTGGATTTGCAAAAAAACAAACCGAACTAAATCGTAAGGAAAGAAACGTTAGTAATATAAATGGACTGTAGGAATATAGTCTGATAGACTTTAATCACAACTGAATAAGTAAGACCTAACCCTATAGTTTCTCGACTGTAGGTATGGTTAAAAGTCGTATAAGGCATAAAAAACCCCTCACAGGGTTCGCCTTATACGCCTTATCGGGAAACCGATCTGCCTGTGGTGGGTTTTTTGTATATGAAAAATGGAAAAAATAAAACAAAACAAATATATAATTTTAATCGGGTTGCTTGTCTTGGGATTTACTTTTTACTGGTTTGAGTTTAGACCATATGTTGTTAAAAAATCTTGTTTTATGGAAGTTGCGTGGAGATCTATTGGAAGTTCTAAGGACAAGTTCTTTGAAGATTGTTTAAGAAAAAATGGTATATAAAAAATGGAACAGGAACATAAACAAAAACTTCAAAGGCTGATTGTAAAAGCACTTTGTGAAAGTAAGGAGCAAGAGCAAGAAGGGAGACTAAAAAACTTTTATAGAAGTATTTGGGAAAAACATCCTATAAAAGACTTGTTGATCGGCTTACTATTTCTTACTGTCTTTTGTGTCCTGTTTTTTGTTATAGTAGGAGTACCTGTTATTTATTTTTCATCACATTATAAAATAATATATACTCCTTAAAATATGATAAAAACAACGAATAAGTTTTCAAGATTAGCAATTATATTTACAGTATTATATGTGCTTTTTGGTCAGTTAATGTTATCAAACATAGCCGATGTTTTTATATCGGGCGATTGGATATCAACGTTTATATACAAACACCTACCAGTACACCATATTTTATTAGTCCCTACCTACCTCTATTGGCTCATTATTGCCTTATACGACGGCTTTATCCTTATGGCTATAGTTTCGGGCATAATAGCAACCACACAAGTCTATGAGACACAGAGAATAGTCAGGTGGGGGTTATTGATACTTACTGCATTTAATATATCTATACTTGTAATTAGTACGGGTATTGCTTTCTTTCCTCAAACTTTTCTATAGTATATTCTTATAGAAAATGTTGGGAAATGGTGGGAAACTGCTATGATTTAGTTTAGGGTAAAAATATCAGAAAATATCAGAAATCGTGTAGTGCAAAAATCTCGGAAAATCTAGGATATTAGGTATACAAAAATCTATGGAAATCTAAGAAAATCAAGTAAAACAAAACGGTTGATAATGGTGGGAAATGGGGGTATGGGGTAAATGATAAAATATCAGGTAATATCAGAAGTTTAGGATGGACTATTTGCTCTAGTTTTGCTAAATAAGAAGTGAAAAAGTTCTTTGTTATCGTTTTCATTAGAGGAAAAAGAAACTTTGAGAACCCTACCCATACCTAAAGTACTTATTTTAAGACTAGGAACATTATTACTATAAAAGAAATCTATTTTCATTTCTCCGTTTGGTAATGGAGAACCGGTAGCAACATAAATACCATCGCCCACTTCAAGACTTCTAAGGCTGTCGTGTAAGCGATTCTCCTGTGTTATGGCTTCCCCTTTCTTCAGCATACCAACATTATATCAGACTTGTAAATATAAGACTCGAATGTATTTTTTTGGTAAAATAGGTCTATGTTTAATAAACCAATTTCACAAATCGAAGAGAAAGAAATCCAGGCTCTTGTTGACGGTGAACAAAAAGAAAGTCTAATTTTAGAGTATAAAAGAGAAGTCTCCGGAACAGATAAGGAAAAGAAGGAGTTGTCTAAAGACATATCCGCTATGGCGAATACCGAAGGTGGTTTTTTTATTATAGGAATAGAAGAAAATGACGGTATGGCCTCAAAACTCGTTGGAACAGGCAAACTTATAGGAAACCAACCTGTTGAAGAGTGGGTTGAAAATATATTAATTTCAAATGTACGACCAAAACTGATTGTTAGATTAAAGGCCGTCCCCTTATCCTCTGATGAAAATAAAGTTATTTTAGTAATTCAAATCCCACAAAGTTCTCGACGTCCTCATATGGTAACAATAGAAGGAAAAAATGCTTATTACAAGAGGCACAACTATCAAGCCGCCTACGCTGACGAACACGAAGTGCGATCTATGTTTCTAGAAAGTAAAACCTCTATTGACGAAATGAAGAACTTTTTAGAAGAGAGAAACCTAAATGACTCACAAAAAGATACTTTCGCCCGGACACCTCTCTCGGAAGAAATATCAAATACTCTCTCTAAATTAAAAGGCGTCCCAGAGGACTTCCAAGGAAAGCCTTTTGTCTTGTTTGCAAGTTGTCCACGATATTTAGAGGAAAGAGTGGACATTGCTTCCTCAGATTTCAGAATGTGGCTAGACCAAAAAAATACCATTGAACTGTTTGACTTAAACATTGAGTTTCTAGACCACGACAACGAGATTTCCGCCGATAGTATTAGGTCTATACACGAGGCCTACTTAGAAAAAGAAACCGTACCAAGAAGATACGTAGAGATTTTTAGAAACGGGTATATAGAAAATGGACTAGGAGACGATTTAATGTGGTCAGCAAATGAAAAGCACAAAGATATTGGCTTATTATTTCAAATTGCCTACTTTACTGCCTCATTTTGGTTGTTTTTGAAGTTTGTAAAAGACGCATATAACAAAATTGGGTATGTAGATGAGATCAGTGTAATTGTTGGTCTTTCAGATATAAAAGGTATCACACTACACGGGTTCGGTAATAAAAATAAAGACGTAAAATGGCAAGAGCCATATGATTTTATGCGAGGTTTTGATAAATTACCGAAGGCAAAACAAAAAAACTTTCGGTACACAAAAAATGTTATAGTTTCGGAACTGGGAGACAAAGAAATAGAGGAAATTGTAAAGGAAGTATCAGTTAGAGTCTCAAACGCTTTCGGGGAAAGGATTGCAAAATGTTTTGACGACGACGGTAATTTTGATAGAAATCAACTACGTGGATTTAGAAATGTAAAATAACTTAACATAAATGAACAAAGACACACTTATAAAAGAACTGACGGATTTCCGAGATAATCTAAAAGAGTACCACGAGACCTGTATTAAAATGTGGCAGGCAAAAATAAATTACACAGACAACATCATACAAACACTTAGTGAGGATCGTGAGAAACCACAACGTGAAAAATTAACGGAAGATTTTGGTCGTTTAGAAAAGTACTTTCGTAAACTTGGTCTCTCTATGCAAGCAGAGTCTTATGGAAGAATATACTCTATCTTTGATGAATCATTGGGGTCAACAATCTTTAATAACCCCGCCAAAGGAGAAGGATTACCACTTGCAATACAAATGGCAACAAAAGCCATCGGTATTGCAAAATCATTGGACAAAATCGAGTCTTCTAAAATAAATCGAACTATCCCAAATCTTTTTATTTCTTATAATTTCTCATTAGAAAATAAAACTGTAACAAAAAAGGTAACGGATTTCATTAAGGGATTTGATGTATCAATCATTTTGGGTTCTGAGGTAGACAATAAATCAATATCAGAAAAGGTGAAGGAAAAAATCGATAACGCCGATCTAGTTATTGTAATTATGACTAAGGATGAGCAAGACTCTTCTGGGAATTGGTCTCCATCTAAATGGATTATCGAAGAAGCCTCATATGCTCTAGCAAAGGGAAAAGAAATCATTAGACTGTTAGAGGCAGGAAACAATACTGATGGACGGATATTTGGCGACAAAGAGTATATACCTTTTAAAAGAGAAGACTTGGGTGATGCCTTCATAAAATTAGCAGAGATACTTAATAAAAAAATAAAGTAAATACTTTGAAATAACTCTTCCTACCTATCTTTAATTCTCTTTATATCTCTATCAATCCTGTTACAAATAAGGATTAAATTATACTTTTCGGGTAAAATTGTTAAAATAGGGTTCTTGGTAAGAATACATTTCTCACAAACAAATCGGCTCAGGCCGATTTTTGTTTGGGACAAGGAGAAAGCTCTGGGAGAGCTTTCGTAGGGACTCGAAAACCTGTGATAACTTTTTGTGAGTGAGAACGAAACAAAAAGTAGAACAGGTATACTGAACCTGTAAGGTTCGAGATTCCCTCTTTTGTGTATTAAGTGTCGACGAAATGAAATTTAAAAAGAGTCCCAAAATGCAGGTATACTGAAACTGTAAGTTTTGAATGTCTCCCCTTACTTCCCCAAAATAAAACCATTTAATATATACTTAATTTGTGAAAATATATTTCCCACTTTTAGACGGTTTACGCTTTTTTGCGGCTTTTTGGGTGATGAATTTTCACTATTTATTTGTTTTTACTTTATCAAGTGACTTGGATTGGTACCGTTATGGAAACCTTGGTGTTCAGTTGTTTTTTATAATTAGTGGTTTTGTTATTATTCAATCTACAAAAGGTAAAACTTTGGGTGAATTCGCGAAAAGCCGGTTTATCAGACTGTTCCCGCTTTTTTGGATACTCTGTACATTTACCTATCTTTTAACATTAGTCGTGCCTCTATCGCCAGACATAAACTTGAGCGAATACTTTATAAGCATGACCATGTTTGGGGATATTATAAATGCATTCACTGATAATCAACTTGGTTTGGTAGACCCATCATATTGGACTCTGACAGTTGAACTTATTTTCTATATTGCGATCGGAGTATTTACCTACTTTTTTTCCCATAATAAAATACGATATTTTCTGTTCTTTTGGTTACTGTTTAGTGTGCTGGCTTTTGTGTATAAAATAGATCATAACTTTTTCATAAAACTCGGACTTGTAAGACACGCCTCGTATTTTATTTTTGGTGGAGCTTTGGCCTTGATAATAGCTAAACAAACAAAAAGTGTGTTTGAAAAATATTTTGACTATATACTTCTTTTTACCAGCGCTATATACTCTGTATATATACATCCAAAAGCCATACCCTCATATGGGAATATTCACCATTTAGATAACACTATAGTGACAGGACTCCTAATTAGTTTTTTCTTGCTAGTTATTATACTGGTGCATATATCCAAGCATGTAACAAACTCCAAATTAATTAAACTACTCGCAATACTCGGAGGTCTTTCGTATCCGCTTTATCTTCTACACCAAACCATAGGAAACACTGTGATAAATTATATGACTAACAAATATGATATATCTTGGAACAATTTCGCTATTGGTTTTGAAATATTTATAATTATTTCGGCCTATCTTGTTTACCTTTATGATAAAAAAATGCGCACCTGGTTAAAAAGCAAATTTTAATATATATGTGTGCTAAAACAAAAAACAGGATTTCCCTGTTTTTTGTTTCAATCTATTGTGTTGGTTCTGGTGTAGTTACGTTTACATTTATACCCGGACTTGTATCTGCCGTATTGTTACGAAGAGCAGGCAAGCCGTATATAAAGAATAATGCTGCGAGAATAAGAACTACAATGATACCTACTATCATTCCTGTTGCGGAACTACTTTTTTCACCGCCTGGATTGTTTATTACTGTTGTCATGTTTATGTTTTATTTAATTTATAATCTTATAACTTACTGTTGATATTTAACCTAACTTTAATATTATATTCCTACTGTTATTCAAAGTCAATGCGACAATCTTTATCTTCAAAAAAAGAATATTAGTGCTTGACTTTTGTATATTTATAGTATATAATAAAAGAAGGACATTGAGGGGTGTCGAGTGACTCCCCCATTTTAGGCTCGTTGACAAAGAAAGAGGTAAAATGCAGATATTTGGAACTATACTAGCTGCTCTTGCGCTTTTGGGCGCCGGAGCGGTAGTCGGGTTTCTAGCTGGAAACGTCCAGCTGGGAGTCCAAACGGCGGGGGCATTGCTTGGACTCATCACAATGAGTTTCATAGCGCTTTGGGAGGGATCAAAAAGGGACATGGGTCCGTACATATCCATCCAAAGAAACCATTTGGTTGTTATCGACAAAGGAAAGGGTAACCCAGTGTGCGTATTGGGAAACCTGCCCCTTGGGTACAAAGCAAACACTCGGATGGAAATCGTTGATGTGCCTACAGGACATCAACGGAAAAAACTTTCATGGAGAGTTTTGGGCTGTACTACAAAGGTTGGCCGCCATTGGATGTCCATGAGTTTCTCCTGCTTCATGAACGGATTGATCCGGACCTGAACCAAGAGACGAAACCGGAGGACTGGGTAATTCGAGATAAGGCACCTGTGCCAACTCGGCACTTGCTCTGGGACAAGCAACACGACTTTTTGATCCCAGGAGTGGAATTCCTTGGAGGAATGAAGGCGAACATTCTCTTGAATGCACGCTTTCTTTCCAGAAAACCCATCGTTTCCACACATGACCGAGAAGGCAAGTTCTTTGAGGTCATGAAGCCCTTAATCCATGGAGCGGTTATAGCAACCGCTTCACTGATCAAATACAAAGAGGGGTTCAGTGAGGCAAGTGTGCAAGAACGCACAGCGTTCACTGACGACATCCTCGCCATTCTGAACCTCAACAATGGGCTTGTTGATCAGACTGGACAGGAAATGATCAGTGTCGTTGTTTCTCGGCATGATCCGGTCACAAAAGAGCAGGAAAGACTCCTGCAGGCAGAGACCGAGGCCAAGATTCGTAGAAAAGTTGCGCGAATTGAAGCTGCGGGCGACGTGGCTGATGTCACAGAAATGACAAAAGCATTGAAGCTCCAGTTTAGAACGGCAGACCCCTCGCAAATCCTGGAAATGGTACGCGACATCGCAGTCGCGCAACGTATCAAGGAATCTGGACTTCAGGCGGTCGGTGCCGGTGGCATCGTAAGCTTGACAGGCAACAGCAAAAAGCCTGGTGGAAAAACCCCAGGCAAAGGAGGTAGGAAACCATGATAGGTTTTACGTTGTTTGTGAAATTCATCCTTGGAATCAGTGCTACAGCGTTCTTTATATACGCGATTAGCACTGTGCAAGGGAACGGAAAAATCACCAACCAGCAGTGGGCGAATATTTTCGCTCCACTGCTGGGAGTTCTACTGATCCACCTAGGCATCTGGTGGATGTTACCAGAGGTATGGTGGTTGTGGGCATCACAAAACGGTTTCGTGTTGTCCCACATGATTGTTATTTTTGGACTTTATCTCTACAGCTTGGCTGATGGAGGAAAAACTTCAAGGATACTGGGTCGCGCATTGGTGGTACTGGGGGTTGTCATTATGGCCACCAACATCTACCACATCTCCATGGTAACCATGGGAAAGCCGGCTCCAAAACTGTCCGATCTATGGATGGAAGCGAAAGCTTCGGAAAAAACCAAAGATTGTCAGCTGAACAAAAACTCCCCGAGTACAGGGATTTGTGGTGAGACATTGACCACGACACCTGCAACGGGATGGTCAAGACCAATCTCGACGCCTCAAAGATTTTGGTTCAACCCGGAAGGCCCGGGAAAAATTCGAGTCAACGGAGATGACACGAGAGTGCACTCAATAGACAAGGATTTAGGAGCGCAGATTGGGTCTGGAATTCGCACCATTGAGTTCCAGTCCGGCATCGGCAAACCAATGCAAGTTGCATTGGTTATCCGATAACACACTCGCGTAAGCGTCCTTCGGGGATGCTTACGCGATTTTTTTTACTATATTTTTATACAAGAAAAAACCCCGATTGCTCGGGGATTTTCTTTATCTTATTTTTATTATCTTTCCCGCTTCACCACCTACATCATTAGGGTCTATTCCAAATGTGTTTAAGACAAACAGAATAATGCCATATACTGAGAACATAATCACCATACCAACTATTCCCCACATAATAGAACTCCTAGCTTCTATACGTGTGGCGCCCTTATCTCCAGCATCAGTTTTAAGAAACATGACTATACCGTAGATAAAATACGCAAATGACAAAGTGAAGACAAGAAGAATAAGTGGGTTCAAAATCAAATTATTTACCTTGTGTAGAAAAGGAACGATAGTCATAATTTGATTCCGAATAAATACTAAAGACCAGGAACTGTAGGAATAGTGACTGTACTTCCCTCAATACCTAGTGTTGACTGCAACCACGCGATCAAGCCGTATATAGTAACCATAACTGCTAGAGCAATAACACCATAAATCATAATGCTCTTTCCTTCTGCAGCTGCTTTTGGATCACCAGCACCTTTGATGTATTTAACAAGTCCCCAGAAGAAGTAAACCAGTGCTAGAGCAAACAATACAGGCAACAAACTGTTTATGATGCCACCTAGTTGGTCGATAAGTCTTTCTATACCACTTAGATCTGCCTCTTGTGCCAAACCTATAGCCGGAGCAAAAGATATAGCTGTATAAATAAATTTCTTCATAAATTATTATTTTTAATTATTACGTGTAATACCTTTAATTATAGTACAAAAAACTATAAATACAAGGGTTTTGTGGATAAGCTCGTCTATCCCCTAATAGCATATTTTTAGAACATGAATATTTTTCTGCTGAAAAATTCCTCGAGTCCCACAGTCGAGCGTCGCTAGGTTCTAAAATATACTACTAAGGGATATGAGTCGTTAAGATTGTCCAGTTATGCAAACTACCTAGGAAGAAACTGCATAGGCATACCATTTACTGTGTTTGGGTTTACTGGGTCTACACCAACTAGACTACCCATAAACAAAAGTATTCCCCACCACGAAACAAGAACGAACAGAGCTACGAGTCCCCAAATCATTTTCTTTCTACCTTCCTCTCTAGCTTTCTCCTCTCCAGATTTCAAAATAAACTGAGCTACACCCCAGAAAAAGTATACCAAAGCTATTCCAAAAATGAGGTTATCCAGTAGCTGTAGTATCCCATAAATTTCAATCAAAAGATTTCTTAGACCACCCAAAGCTCCAAACGCAACAGCCGGTGTCAACACTAGAGCCAAACTCGCCAATATATATTTGTTTTTCATAACTATAATTATAATATAAATAAAATAAATTTCTACCTAAATTCTCCTAGCTGGTCGGCAACAGGATACTATTTGGATTAGGATTCTGGCTACCTATTTCCAGATCACTTGAAATCATACCTATGATA
>Ga0163151_10005070_pt1 | contig 17136 bp, 22 predicted proteins | sample OliLakLV19MP5IB2_FD_145596 | JGI IMG/M metagenome (GOLD analysis project Ga0163151, IMG submission 145596) | Freshwater microbial mat bacterial communities from Lake Vanda, McMurdo Dry Valleys, Antarctica - Oligotrophic Lake LV.19.MP5.IB-2 | ecosystem: Environmental > Aquatic > Freshwater >...
ACCAGCAGGCTAAAGCGTTCATCGAACGACAGACCGGTCACGGCAGCATTCGACTGTTGCTCCTCGAATGCGGTCGCCATGCCGGGTAAGCGCAGCGCCTTCAGGGTATGCAGGGTTTGTTCCATCGCATCAATTCAGCCCATGTAGAACGGAAGACCGCTATTGCGAAGCCACATACGACAAGATGACGACGCTTAGAAGGCTCAATGTGATCCGTGTAGCCGGTACGACGATGCCCGATTTGATGGACTAACTTGGTCAAGAATTTTCATCCCTGATCTCTCGAAGATTGCGCTAAATTACTTTCTCAAGTTTCAGTCTCTCCAGCTCATCCTTCGAAATACCCAACCACTCCCCATAAACCTCATGATTGTGTTCCCCCAACTCCGCACTAGGCTTAAGTTTTGTGAGCCCCTGGTTCTCAAAGCGAAGAGGGCTGCGCGCTGCGGCGATACGACCATATTTTGGATGCTCCATCCACTCCAACATTCCCCTCTGATGTAAGTGCGTGTCGTTGGTAACTTCGGCTAAATCTCGCACTGGCGCACAGGGAATGTGATGCGGGGATAAAAACGAAAACAATTCATCCCGCGTATATTTCGATGCATAATCGCTGACAACTTTATCGACTTCATCACTTAAATTTGCTCGTTTCTTTGGCGTATCGAATCGAGTATCCAGTCCCAGCTCTTCCTTCCCCATTACCTTGGTTAAGGAAATCCAGTGCTTGTTGTTCGTGCAAAGGATAGCGATATGTCCATCGCTGGCTTCATAAACACTATACGGGGCCGCCGCCTTTCCGCTATGCGTGTTTCCGGTTCTTTGCGGGAAATTGACTGCTCCGCCATAGTTTCCGGAAGCAAAATACAACCCAAGGCTTGACGCAAGCGAAAAATAAATTGCGTCTAACATCGCCACTTCAACTTTTTGGCCATGCCCTGTTTTTTCTCGTTCATACAAGGCGGTGACAACGGCCCCGTATAAATGGACACCACAAGAAAAATCACATAATGCCGGGCCGATTTTTGTCGGCGGTCCATCCGGGAATCCAGTCACCGCCATTGCACCGGACATTGCCTGAATCGAAATATCCATTGCGGGGTATTCCCGATAAGGTCCAGTACTACCGTACCCTGAACCTGATGCCACAATAATCCTGGGATTTACTTCGCGCAAAATCTCATAGCCGATACCCAACTTATCCAGTTTCCCTGGCAGAAAATTCTCCAGCAAGACATCGGCACGGCGTGCCATATCAATCAAAATTTCCCGTCCACGTTTGGTCTTAAGATTTAACGTCACCGCCTGCTTATTTGAATTCAGCATGGCAAACGGCAGTGCCGCACCTCCAATAAGGGTTCGCTGACGCATTGACTCACCTTCGAGCGGCTCAATTTTTATGATGCGAGCACCGGCCATACCCATCAGAAACGTGGCATATGGGCCGTTATATATCTGCCCCAGATCAAGAACCGTAATCCCCTGCAATGGACTGCGCTGATTTGTCATAACTCAACTCCCTTAATTCTGCAACCGACCTTCAATTTAGCGAGTCGCTACAGGCGATTTTGAACTCCTCAACAGAGCTCGCGCGTTTTCCGTTCGCCAGCTGAATTTCTCTCGTAATGGGAACTGTCACACCAAAGGTCGGGATCACCGCTGAGTGTTTTCCGGGGCCGCCAATGACCACCACCAATAGGTCTTCAGCGCGTTGCACCATGGGTACCGGAACACTCGAGTTTGCGTCGCCATAGCGATCCTTACACGTCACCAGAAACCGGCGCTCGATATTCTCTTGAGAAAAGCGTTGCAGTGGCAAAACAGCATTCTCAAAAATATAGCGTTTCACATCCGCCTTGGAGAAACCATCAGCCGCAATGGTTTTAGCGTGCTCCGGACCAATCACAATAGCGGGATGCGGTTCAATGTTGTAAACATCATTGTTCCCCGTCGTCGCCATGGTGCCCGCGATCATCTTTAGAATGCCAACACCGGTGATACTTTGATGATCATTAACATTATGGGGACACTCCGCCCCAATGACCGTTACAGTTGATGCCCATTGAGCATATCCTCGCTCTACGTGGAGCGGCTCCCACGGACTGTCAGCTTCGTTCTCGGCGGCCAAGTAACTATATTTTGCTGGCGAGCCAAACGTTGCCATGTCTCCTGCACCAGATTGCGCACCGCCAATATTCACCAATGACAGACGGACGGCCCGACCAATCGTTGCATTGCTTCTACAGCCTGAACCCAAGGCGTTATACCCGCTATTGATACCAAGCTCTTTAGCGATGGGTCCGTTTACAATGATCAATGGTGATACAAGATGGGTTGTAGCCTGCAAACCGTAAAGATTGAAAGGCTCCTCACAAAGCGCTTCAATGGCGGCAACAACAACGGGGAAGTACTCCGGCCGACAGCCGGCCATCACAGCATTAGTTGCCAGCCGGATCGGTGTCGCCTCCCCGTAGCGGGGAGCAATCTTTGCAATTGGACTATCCCAGGGCCGGTCACAGTAGGAGAGCATTTCCTCCACCAGTTTTTCTGTGGGAGGGATGATTGGCAAACCATCAGTCCATCCACGATGGTGGTAGAGATCATTGATGGCCACATAATCATTCTCGACTTCAATACTTGCACCGACTTTATCGATATAGCTCAGTATGTCGTTCATCCACGCAATTCCTTTACAAGTTCCATGATTTGCGGCACTGCGTGGTGCGCACGCCCATGGATTTCCTCTTGCGATATACCCCCAAGAGGATGTGGAATAACCACCAGCGGAAGATCTGGAGCGCCAAACACCCGCGCCTGCGCCTTGGCAAGCGGAACAAATGGAGCACTGCAAATTACCACGGAAGAAAGACCTCGTTTGGCCAACTCACACATATCGTGGACACTCCACGATGTGCATGACCCTCAATCAGCCATTGCGGTAATGACCAAATCGGCCTCTCCCGCGAAACGGTTGATGATGGCTTCGCCTGCGGCGAGGCTCACGCTCTGCTTGCGAAGCAACAGCACGGACGAAATGTCCAGCTTTTCCTTTAAGCTTTCAAGAACAAAACCCAGCAAGTGATCTGCGTTGCCCTTGCCGTTATCCAGAAGTCCAATCCTTAAGCTCCCCGATGGTAGGGGGCTCACCTTGAGCGCAGTGACTTCTGATTCCGGCGCCGGCGCCTCGGGAATCAATAACACGACCTTATCGTTCATCAATAATCCCCAAGAGATTTATATTTTCCAACTCAGCCACTCGCAAACCCCACGCCCCATGACCCACTCCTTATCCTCTGCCGCAAGCCAGGGGATTTCCTCCGTAAACATCGTAACGCCCTGACGATAAGAACATGGGAGTCGCGAGAGATCCGACCCCCAGAACATACGCTTCGGCCCAAAAGCATCGAATACTCGACGAAGGGGGGCATGCAACTTCTTATATGGATACTGATCTGCAGTGTAGAAAGGCGTTATTGATGCCTTGGCGGCGACGTTGTCGTACTGCGCGAGCTTGAGTAGCTCGCCAAGGCCCTCAAAGGCTTCATCATCTTTTCCTTGCACGAGTCCAAGATGGTCCATTACAAGCTTAAGGCCAGGATGGCGCTCGGCAACGCGCGCAATCGAAGTCATCAAGCGGTGTGGGACCAGTACCATCACGGGAACGCCTGATACCTCCGCCTCCCGCCACACCCAATCCAACTCCCCCGAAACAAAAGGGCGCTCCAGCAACGGTGTATGCAGCGCGAATCTCAATCCCAGCATGCCAGGTTGCTTAAGCCAATTTCGAATCCGCTCCTTCGCATCGTCCCGATAGATGTCCAGGCGCCCCATCACAGCAAAACGATCTTTGTGCGCTGATGCAGCTTCAAGCGCCAGATCGTTTCGATCCCCTTCCCAAGAAGGCGGCACGATGATGACGCGATCCACCCCCGCCTTGTCCATTTCACCATGGACAAAGTCCTGAGTGAAAGGCACACCATTGTTATGGACGGGGACTGCTTTGAGTCCTTTGGGTGGAATGGGCCACGGACGTTCTGGTGTGTCAGCCCCCCAAATATGGACCTGTGAGTCAACAATTAACATGTAAATTCCAAAGAGTTAATCAGGTTTTGCGCCCGTGGCTTTAACAACCTTCGCCCACCGCTCAATTTCTGCGCTGATTAGCGTGCCAAACTGCTCAGGCGTGCCGCCCGCCGCAATGGCGCCTTGGCTCGACATTTTTGCCGACGTGTCAGGACGAGCAAGAAACTTCTGAATATCGGAATTAATCTTGCTCACGATCACACTTGGCGTATTAGCGGGGGCCAACATGCCGTACCATTGCGTCACCTCGTATTCCGGAACGCCAGATTCCTTGATAGTCGGCAAGTCGGGGAGTATTGCCAGACGCTTGTCGCTTGCGACTGCAATCGCCTTCAACCGTTTTGACTGCACATGAGGCAGCAGTGGCGGCACGCCGTTAATAGTCAATGAAATCTGCCCTGAAATCAGGTCAGTCAGCATTGGCCCGGTCCCTTTATATGGGATGTGCACAATATCGGTCTTGGTGAGCATTTTGAAGAACTCAACGCACAGGAATGGGTTGCTGCCGCTGCCACTTGATCCATAGTTCAGCACTCCAGGGCGCGCCTTTGCCATGTCGACAAGCTGTTTGACTGTTTTTACCGGCAGCGACGGATGTACAGCCAGCATATTCGGCACACGTGCGATCAGGGAAATCGGTGAAAAATCCTTGATTGCGTCGTAACGCAGCTTGGGATACAGCGATGGGTTCACACCAAACGTGCCGATGTGCCCGATGACCAGCGTATAACCATCCGGGGCACTCTGTGCGGCAAGTTCCACGCCAATTTGGCCGCTAGCCCCACCCCGATTGTCCACCAGGACCTGATATCCCCACAATTCGGATAGATTTTGTGCCGCTATTCTACCCACGATATCGGTGCTTCCCCCGGGCGGGAATGGAATAATAAGCCTGACTGGTCGAACCGGATAAGCCTGCTGTGCGTAAGCGGCATCATTAGCCAGCCCCATTACGATCAAGATTGCCGCTGCTGCAGCAGATGAAAATGATGTCATGTCTCTTCCTCCAATACTGATTGTTATGAAGTCCCCACGTCCCTGACGCTTTCGAACACGTAAAAAATCGAACAAAAACGAGAGTGACTCTTTTAGAAATGGCAATTATTTCTTCTTTCGCGCCAGAAAAGCTGCCATGAGCTTCGATGGCTCATCCGTGCGACGAGCCTCCACACACATCTCAATGCCTCTGCGAATACTGTCCGTCAAAGACATGCGCTCCCAATCGCGCATTAATGACTTTTGAAGTCGCACTGCACGTGGCCCGCTCACTAATATCGACTGGATCCATTTATCAACAGCTGAATCTAATTCCGCTGCAGGGACAAGTTTCTGAACAAATCCGAACTGATACATTTCATTCGCTTCAAATATATCCCCGGTTAAAACCAGTTCAGCTGCTCGCCCCCAGCCCAATAAAGCTGGCAAAAGCGCAGCCTCCATTCCGGAAGGAAGGCCCACACGCACCTCGGGCATGCCGAATTTCGCGTGATCCGCCGACGCCCGCATGTCACACGACGCCGCGAGTTCCATCCCCGCGCCAAAGCAATAGCCATTCACGCGCGCAATGACTGGGACCGGGCATCGTCGTATTGAGTCACATGCGTAATGAGTCAGTGTGTGCTCTTCTTCGGCCTCCTCAACGGTTAGATCTTTCATCTCCTCCAAGTCAGCACCGGCAATGAAAGATTTTTCGCCCGCGCCAGTCAGCACCACAGCGCGCAACTTCTCATCCTGTGACAGCTTAGAAAACGCATCAGCAATGGCGCGCTTGCCAGCCATTCCAAGCGCATTTCGTTTGGCGGGGTTATTTATCGTGACGTGAGCGACTCGCCCAGAGTTCCCATGCTCATCCATGCGGATGAGCACGAGATCGTTTATTTCAGCTGCAGCTTTCATGAGTTTTACTTTCTTTTATGGCCAGAAGAATCAGATTTTCTCTGAATTTCTTAATGTTTTGTTATTTCTTCATATTAGCCCTGCATTACCTATGTCAATGCGTATGCATTGTCTGCATTTCCCCCATCAAGGTCGGAGTGCAAGAGTGGCGCTGCGCACCTCGAAAAGCTGATTATGTCTCCGAACTACCTCTCGGATCAGCCCTGTGGCGTGACGTAGGGAAAGCGCTTTCTGGCTTTGATGTCGCTTGCCTTGGCGCTGCGCACATAGCGCGAATCATCATCGAAGCGCGCCCGAAATGACCAGTTCACCGGCATGCCCGCTCCCGCAGTCACCTTCTGGATGAAGAGGCGCCGCCGCTGGCTGCGCAGGATATCGACAGTCACCTGCTCGGGATCCCAGTCCTTCAGGATAAGGGCATGCAGATTCTGCTCGACCTCTGCCATTGAAAGCTGCCCGGACAGGTTCCTGAGTTCGTGCGGATCTTCGCCCATATGGTAGAGCTGATTGCCGTGGCCGTGAACATAGATGTATTTGTACAACCCTTGTCTCGCCATGCGGCAGGGTGCGAGTACACCGTCTGCGGTGTACTCGCTGAGCACCACATCATCCCAGTCCTTGGGAACCTTTCCTTCAAGCAGCGGCACCAAACTCTTACCGTCAGGCTCGTCGACATATTCCTGCCCTTTAGCCGCTCCGGCGAGATCCAGAACCGTGGGCAGGAGATCAACCAGTGACACAATCTGCGTGCAACGCCGTGGAGAAAAGCGCTCCGGGGCACTGACGATCATGGGCACCCTGCACGACCACTCGTAAAACGTCGACTTGAACCACATGCCGCGCTCGCCCATCATTTCGCCGTGATCGCCCAGAAAGATGACTACGGTTTCGCGGTCCAGTTCCGTGCGTCGCATCGCTTCCATAATCCGCCCGACCTTGTCGTCTATATAGCTGATCATGCCGTAGTAAGCGTGCCGCGCATTGCGCACCAGGTCATCCGTAATGACATATTTATCGCTGTGCTTCGCCTGCCCCAGCCAGCGTGTCTGCATGTCCTGTTGGGCTTCTGCCAGCGGACCTACTGCTGGCATGTCTATGTCTTCATCGCGATAGCGCTGCCAATGCTCCAGCGGCGAGGTAAAAGGCGCATGGGGGTGCGTAAAGGATACGGTCAGAAAAAACGGCTGTTGTTCTTGTGCGCGAGCCAGATCATAAATTTTTTGTATCGCGCAGTGTTCGACCTCGTCGTCGTAGTCGATTTGCAGGCTGCGAATGCAATGACCGGCATCCAGCACGGTTTTCAGGGTGGCGCCGGCCGGGCTACTCGGAACGGTTTCGGACCAGTTGGCAGTCAGGGCAAAATCCGAGCCGATGATGTCAGTCGTGAGGCGCTCATGGTAGCCGTGCAACTGATCCGGCCCAATAAAATGCATCTTGCCGCACAGGCTGGTGTGGTAACCAAGCGCACGAAGGTAGTGTGGCAGAGTGACCCAAGACGCAGAAAATTCCGCAGCATTGTCATAAGCGCCTATGCGTGTCGCGTAAAGTCCGGTCAGCATGGAGAACCGGCTGGGCGCGCATACCGGGAAATTGCAATATGCCGCGTCGAATACCACACCACTGGAAGCCAGCGACTCTAGGTGTGGAGTTTTGACGACACGGTGTCCGTATACAGGCAGCGCAGGGGCGGCGATCTGGTCGGCCATCACCAGCAGGATGTTGGGCCGCTTCTGGTTTCTGCTTTTCATTAATTGATCTCAGTTGATCTTGATGCCGGCGACCTTAACCAGATTCCCGTAGCGCTCATATTCCGTCGCTACAAGTTCCCGGAATTTTTCCTGGTCCATGATCAGCGGTTCCACGCCACGCCGCAGCATGTCCTCGCGGGCATCCGGCGTGTCGATGACCTTGCTTATCTCGCTGTTGAGTCTTCGCACCAGGGCTGCAGGAACTTTGGCAGGCGCAAATATTCCGAACCAGTTGCCGGCAGTGAACCCGGGCAGCCCTGCCTCGTTGATGGTCGGCAAGGCCGGAAACAGCGCGGACCTTTCAGGGCTACCGACAGCCAGCGCGCGTATCCTGCCTGCCTTCAACTGTGGCAACGTGGTAATCGCAGCATCGAACAGGACCTGAATTTGACCAGAAATCAGGTCGATCATGGCTGGTCCGGCCCCCTTGTATGGCACGTGTACCAAGTCGACTCCCGCGGTGTGCTTGAACAACTCGCCCACCATATGGGTAGTTGTCCCGTTGCCTGCAGACCCGATATTCAGCGTTCCAGGTCTGGATTTCGCCAGCGCGATCAAGTCTTTTACCGAGCGTGCATCCACCTTGGGATTGACGTTCAGCACGAAGGTGAGGCGCGTAAACGGGGCAATGGGAACAAAATCTCTGCGCGTGTCGTAAGGCAGCTTGGTGGCAAGATGAGGAGTGATGGCAAACGCCGCAGCACTCCCCAGCAATAGCGTATAACCATCCGGCGCTGCCTTGGCAACCAGATCTGTCCCTATGATACCCCCGGCGCTTGGCCTGTTATCGACTATTACCGATTGATCAAGCGAATCGCCAAGTCGCTGCGCTAGCAGCCGCGCCAGAACGTCGCTGGCACCCCCCGGCGCAAACGCAACAATCAGTCTGACCGGCCTGGTGGGGTACTGCTGGGCTGAAGCCGATGGGGTAACCAGAAAACTTCCGATGATGCAGAACAGAATACGAAACATGCTTCCTCCCTCGATACCTTTTTGTTTAGTTAAAAAATCGGCAATGATCGGCCGACTTGATACTATTCCGTAACATGGTGCCGCATGGGATGCGGCACCAGATTCATTTCTCCGACGCGCCGCAATGCCGGATCGTCCATGGTTTTCAGCAGCTTGCGCAGGTCAATATGCAACTTTCCCGCCGCCGTGTCCCCGAAAAACCAATTATCCACTGCGATGCCGGTGGCACGCCCTGGCCGCGCAAGTGCAGCCTGATAATAGAAATGCTTCAGGTCATCGGCGCAAAGCTTGATCGCGCGCGCCATCGGTTCACCCGTTACAAAAGAAGGAATCCTCTGGTCGTGAAGGTAAGAGACGAGATGATCAGCGATCTGCTCGGGTGATAACGATGTCAGCCCGTCCAGCCGCCGACCTTTTTGCCGCCGCACGGATTCCTCGCACCAAGGTCGCAGCAGTAATATTTCCTGAACCAGGCGCTGCCTGTAAGCCTCGGGGCTGCTGGGGTCAAACGTGGGGCCACTGAAATTGACCGGGCAAGCCCAGCCTTGTTGATCGTCCGACGCCCCCTCCAGTGCCTCGGGTGCCGGTTCCGGAAAGTCCTCAAGCAGGGGTCCGTCACAGCGTTCCAGCAGGCGCAGGGCCGCAGTCAGCACCCGGCGCTGAAAATCCGGTGCGCCAGGGACTCCGAAGGGACGGCCAAACTGGAAGGGCACGTGCAGGGCGCGTGGCGGCCTCATCCGTACAGTGTGTTCGCGGATCAGACTCACCACGACGGTCGGGATGCCCTGACGTTCAATGAAATGTGCAAGCCCGCTCACGGCGCGCGTGCACTGGGGTCAGACGCCGGCAAGTACAACACCGTCGACCTTGTCCTTCATGAACAGCTTGGCGATATCCCGCGCCACGGCCTGGTGTGCATCAGGTGGCGTGGCACCCATGAAGGCGTAATGGTAACTGGCAATACTGCCTATGGTGACATCAGCAGCCAGTTCCCGTAGACGCTCGATGGGAAATACCACGTTAAGGTCCTGCTGAAATCCCGTGCGATCAAAATTGCTCGATATGTGGCTCATGATCAGGTCATTCGCATCAGCATCGTCCGGGATGATGCGATATTCACCGGCACCCAGCGAAAATGACTTGTCGGCGCGCTTGTGTAGACCAGAGGTCGTAACAATGGCAATACGACGCTGCGACAACGGAGGCCCTGCACGGCATTCCGTGACTCCATAATCAGGCAGTTCCTGACCCAAGATGCGACTTTGAGCAGCCTCCCCCATATCACGCATGTACACCATTCTTTTTCTCCTTTGATTACTTTTTTTCGATCATACCCCACGCCGTACCAAGAATACGAATTCAAAATCATGTGAGTGGTTGAGCTGAAAAGCCTCCTCGACCGGATAGTTAGGGCTGACCGCGAAGCAGTAAGCCAAGCCCATGAGACCGAGTCCGCCCAGCAGTCCCGGCACGATGCCAGTCACGAACAGCTACACGACAGTTACGTCAGCCATGACCGCGTACAGAATCATAGGAATCGACTGAATCCCGGCGCGGGATCAATCTAAGGGACTGATTAGTCCCGTCTTCATCAATCGTCTGAGGCGTGCGGCTTCGTTCCTGACAAACTCCTCAGCTTCGAGCGATGAACCGCCGAAGACCTCGATCCCGAGTTGCCCAAAACGCGCTCCTATGTCGGGCATCTTCATGATTCGGTTCACTTCGCGGTTGAGTTTTTCAATGATCGGGGGCATTGTTTTGGCGGGCGCTGCAAGTCCGTACCACACAATCACATCAGCGTTCGTGACGCCATACTCGCTAAGCGTAGGAACATCCGGCAGTCCAGACAGCCGCTTCGGCGCGGCGATGCCGATGATGCGTATCCGTCCCGCTTTGATCAGGGTATCCGCAGACGCAAGCGTAGTGTAAAAAAGTTGAATGCTGCCGCCGGCAAGCTCGTTCAGACCTGGCCCCGCGCCTTTGTAGGGTACGTGTATGACGTCAGTGCCGGTTGCAGCTTGGAAAAGCGCCAGCGCGATATGGGCAATGCCGCCTGTTCCAGTCGAGCCCCAAGAGAGTTTCTCGGGGTTCCTCTTTAGGTAATCTACGAGCTCCCGCGCATTGCGTGGCCCGAACGAAGGATGCACGGCGATAATGAGAGGGGTATAGCCGTATATGGCCACTTGGGCGAAGTCCTCGACGCGATAGCTGGGTCTCCTGCGCATGATTGGATTATTTACACTGGGGCCTGGATTCGATGCCATCAGCGTATAGCCATCAGGCACGGCCTTCGCGACCAGTTCGGCGCCGATACTGCCGCCGGCTCCGCCCCGGTTATCGATTACGAACTGGCGTCCCAATGTCTGACCGAGCTCTGTTGCGATGAGTCGCGCCGTGATGTCGTTAGCACCCCCCGGTGTAAAGGGGACGACGAGCCTTACCGCCTTCGTTGGGTAATCGTCGTCAACGTTCTTAACCACTTGGGCACCTGCGTTGTCTATATGCATGCCAATAATCGCCGCCAACGCTGCGCCTAATGCCCATCGTATCGTGTTCAGATTAAGCTCCTAATCCGGTGCGCCGCCGCACATTGCCGGGTACGATTCGCACGGTACGCGACAGTATCGTTACGAATGTGAAATCTGGATCGATAAAAACGCTTTCTGCACATTCCAGCGTCTTACCCGACTTGTCGAGGTACACGCGGCGCGTGGTTAGCGCACGTCCGGCGACCGTATTAATGCCGAGCGCTTGCATTTCACGCATAAGCTTAGGACTGAGCTTGGGGGATGAGATTTCCTGTTGTATATGGTCGACGGCAATGTTGTAGCGCTGCTCGATGAGCCGGATTACCAGCGCGGATGTCCGCCCGATATCGTCTTCGACGTCTGCATAAGCCATTGGAATGTAAACTTTGACGTAAGCCAGCAGGCGCCGCGGTTTTCGAGGCAAGACTCGCACGCCGCGCACGACCAGATATAGCTTGGACCGTTCGAGGCCGAGGCCAACTGCTTCGTGTTCCCGCAAGGTGCGATGGGCGCTGTCTACTTTCTCAAAACGTGCTTGACCTGCTAACTGACCGAGTAGTTGCAAGTCGCCGATCGAGTATGCGACGTTCTTCCGGGGCGGGACAGCGATCACTCGCGTGCCAATTCCATGATGTTTCTCCACCAATTCCCGTGCGCAGAGTCGATCCAGTGTCTGTCGAATGGTGAAACGGCTTACGCCATATTTCTTTTGCAGCGCTGCTTCATTCGGGAGCAGACCCCCAAGCAGATGTTTACGCTCGCTAATGCCTAGCTCTATGTCGGCTGCGATCTGGACGTACAGCGGCACACCATCGCGCGCTTTGCGGGTGGTTGTTTTCATCCAATGACCCCACATTCCCGCAGCTCGCGGATTTGTTGGGGCGTGAAGCCGGCGGCGCTTAGCACTTCCGAAGTGTGCGCGCCCGCCGACGGTGCGGCAGTCTGTTCGATTGGCGAACCGTTGATTTCAGTGACTGGCGCGAGGACCCGCAAGCGTCCACTGAGATGGTCGACGCTGCCTATACGGCCCATCTGGGCCACAAAAGGATTTTCGAGCGCCTGACCGATATTAAGCACCGGCGCAATTGGCAACTTGCCCGAGAACAGCAATGTCCAATGCGCAGTCTTATGCGTCATGAAGATCTTGTCGAGCAATTGAGTGAGTTTTGCGCGGTGTTTCAGGCGCCCTGCAAAAGTGGCATAGGACGGATCAGTGAGCTCCGCTGGGTTGCCTAGCGTCGATATCAGAACTGACCAGAATTTTTCCTTATTACCCATGATGAAGAGCCAGCCGTCCTGCGTACGGTAAAGCTGGCTTGGCGTAAGGTTCGGATGGCTCGAACGCGGCTCGCGGCCCTGTACCAGGCCGAGATTCATATACCAGGTAGCGAGATAGGTCAGATTGGAAATGGCCGTCGCGTATAGGCTGATGTCGAGATCGCAACCCGTGCCGGTGCTGCGAGCATTTAATACTCCAGACACGAGAGCGAGCGCTGCTTGCACGCCGGCGCCTTGGTCAACAATAGATAGCCCCATCCGCGTTGGCGGGCTGTCGGGCTCTCCCGTCACCGATAGATAACCAGCTTCGCTCTGCATCAAGTAGTCATAACCTGGCCAAGTTTTGCGCGCGCCACGTCGCCCGTACGCTGTCAAGTGCACGCAAACGATCTTGGGGTTGACGTCGCGCAGCTTGTCATAGGTAATTCCTAGCTTTTCCTGGGTATCACCACGTAGGTTGTTCATGACCGCATCCGCCGTAACTGCGAGGCGGCGGAATAGCGTTTGGCCCTTCTCCTTCTGCAGATCAAGCAAGATCGAGCGCTTGCCGAGGTTGAAGGTTTGGAAGAACAGCGAATCTCCGTCTGGCAGTGTTTCGTTCTCCCGCCGGACGTGACGACCTGTGTCGCCCCCTTCACGCAGGTTTTCGATCTTAACCACATCGGCCCCGAGTTGCGCGAGCTGCAATGTGCCGAACGGACCTGCGCCGTACTGCTCCACCGCGAGTACGCGTACACCGTTGAGTAATTTCATTATCCGACTGATTCCTTATTTTTAGATGCCGCGGTGTTCACGAGGAAGGAGCGTTTTGCTTCCACGACGACCGCTGCGTCTTGGTTAATACCAAAAGTGATTATCGTGACGATGCCGCGTGTCAGATCGCTACGCGATAGGCGCTTACCAGCAATCTGCGTGACCGCCCTGAACTCATCTCCAACATGCGCTAGGCTGGGGAAGCGCACATATTCCCATCCGAGATTGGCAATCGCGCCTTGGCTCGTTGCGCGCACCGCAATGCCACCGCAAATAGCAAGAACTAGAAATGGGAGTACGACTGCGGGGCTCTGCGACTGCCCTCCGGCGTAGGGGAAAAATGACGGATGTTCGTGGCCGGATAGGCGTGAGAAAAACAGGTTATCGGCTTCAGTCACGATCCGGCGCTGCGCGTGCTCAATCACTGCATCCACTTGGAAATCTTCGTACCAGCATGGGCTCTGATAGGGACTTAGAGTCATGGGGACTCACGCTAACCTTAGTTCGAGACGGAAGTGCGCGAATTCCTCGCCAGTCGCCTTCACACCGGTGACTGCGAGCTGTAGGCGTTGTGTTGACACATCTTCGAAGCGAGCTTTGGCGCTCACGGTGTCGCCTGGGTGCACCGATTTTTCAAACGTGAGGTCGCGGATGTCAAAACCAACTATCGGTACATCACGCAACTCGTTCGTCACGAATGCAACTAGGGACGAAAGTAGGAACGGGCTGACAACGAGTGGTTTGCCAAATTTCGTCGAGTGGGCGTAGACGTAGTCGGTATGCGCCGGATGGGTATTCATCGCCAGCACGGACGCGGTAACGTTGTCAAAGTCAGTGACCGTACGACGAGCGGTGATCGGGAGAGATGCGCCCATCCGGCAATCTGACAGGGCCGTCCCGATATGCTCGCAATGGGTAGGGTCGGGAGCCAGCGTGGACACAATGATTCCTCTTTAAGCCAGACATAGTTGTCTGGTTATACGGACGACAGTATGTAATTGTCGATCTACCATGTCAAGCCTGCCTGCCTCACCCTTTTCCAATACACGATGAATCTGAGCGGGTGGCTGTGATCGATCATGATGCGAGGCATGGCGATCGATATGAACGACAATGAGTGGCATATGAATCGCCCCGGGTTTCATGGAGGCTGGTTGGTTTAAGTTAATGCCAGAGAAGAGGTCTTCTTGGCGAGTTGCAGATAGTAGTTTGCCTCAGCTTCTGCCGGTGGAATATAGCCTATTGGTTCGAGCAGTCGGCGGTGATTGAACCAGGATACCCATTCCAGAGTGGCCAGTTCCACCGCCTCCGTGGTTTTCCAAGGCTGGAAAAACGTCACAAATCTGGACTCAATGGTGGTCACCACGGCAGCGGAGCAACAAATCAAATTGCGATCGAAATGCTGGTGCAACAGGCCGGGGCAATTATCGTCCAAGTGCCTTACAAGGGTGGCACGCCCTCCACGATCGCTCTGCTTTCTGGCGAAGTTGACTTCGTGTTTTCTACAATGACCACGGTCGTGCCGTATCTGCAAAGCGGCCGCTTGCGAGGCCTTGCTGTGTCGACCAAGTAGAGATCAAGCATATTCCCTGATATGCCTACGATGGATTCGATCTATCCCGGCTTTGAGTCCGACAATTGGTTCGGTATGTTTGCTCCAGCTGGAACACCAAAAGAAATCATATCCAGACTTCATGCCTCTGCAACAGAAGCGCTGAAGTCTCCTGAGTTCCGCAATCTCATTGCGCAAGCAGGCGGTGATGTTGCTGGCGGCAGTCCGGAAGAACTTGGTATCCATTTACAGAACGAGATTACGCGCTACACCAAGGTAATCAAGACTGGAAACATCAAAGCTCAGTAATGCACTAGTCAGGATAAAATGATTTACCTGAACCACGACTGGGTTATTGTATTTCTGAGTTTTGCAACACCGAAGGTTCGGGAGGTGCAGCACCCGCGAAGCTCTGCAGCATTTTAATTTCTCTTTTCGTTTGTTTGTGATGCGGTTTAAGATAAGCGCAGTAATAGCATTTTGATACATCGCATTTACGCACCATGCTAATGCCTGCGTACTGCAACTTGACGCAAAATGGTGTACGACAGCCGGCAACAATCGCCTGCATAAATGTAAGCGCCCTCACAACACGCTATGCCAACTGCGAGTGGTATGGAGTTTGCTTATCGGATTAGCCTCGCAAATGAACCTTTAAGGAATTTCGTCATGCACATCGCCTTCAGTCTGCTGCCACATTCCGCATTACTTCGCGCCGTCATTTTCGCACTGGCGCTGCTGTCGGGACTGCCACTCGTCAATGCCCATGCGCAAACACTCTGGAAACCCGAAAAAACGGTGGAACTCGTGGTTTTTGCCGCGCCCGGCGGCGGCAACGACAAGGCCGCGCGTTATATCAACAAAGTCTGGAAAGAAAACAACCTGATCGACGCCATCGTCACCAACAAGGTCGGCGGCGGCGGTTCACTGGCCTACACCTACACCACCCAGAAAACCGATGGTCACACCATCGCCATCGCCCAGGCTGGCCTGCTCACCAACCATATCCTCGGTCGCAGCCCGTTCAGCCTGTCTGATGTCACCGTCCTGCCCTATATAGGTGCCGAGGCAGTGGCGCTCGCGGTGCGCGCTGATTCCCCGTACAAGACGCTCAAGGATTTTGCCGCCCAGCTCAAAAACGATCCGGGCTCGCTCTCGATCTCGGTCGGCAGTACGCGCGGCGCAATCAACCATTTCACGGCGGCTCTTTACGCCAAAGCCGCAGGCGTCGATCCCAAACAGCTCAAGATCGTGGTGTTCAGTGGCGGCGCCGAATCGGTTGTCAATCTGCTGGGAGGCCACATAGACGCCATGGTGCAGGCCGCCAACAACGCCATTCCCCATCATCTGGCGGGCAAGATGCGCATCCTGGGCATGAGCCTGCCCAAGCGCTCGGCCAGCGTGCCTGACGTGCCGACCTTTCGCGAGCAGGGTTTCGACGTGGTGATGGAAGGCTGGTATGCCTTCATCGGACCGAAAAGCCTGACGCCGTTACAGGTCGCCTACTGGGACGACACCTTTGCCAAAACGGTGAAAACCGATGACTGGAAGAAATTCATTACCAGCACGGGCTGGGAAGGCGGTTACAAAAATTCCAAAGACACCGCTGCCTACCTCAAGGCGGAATACGACCAGGCCAAATCGCTGCTGACCGAAATCGGCATGGTGAAATAGCGGGCTGCTGCAAGAACATCAGCAACAAAATCACTGCGGGACTGATCCGCGAGCAGGCCTTTGCGCTGCACGGACTCGATACGGCGGAAACGCGCTGCGCGGAGCGTGATGTCGAGCGTCACAACACGGCAATACGCGATGCCGCGCAGCAACTCGATTTCAACGATGAGCATTGATTCGCATAAATTTCGCACGCGAGCCGTAAGACTGATTACTGCAAAGAGTGATACAAGATTTTCAACCATTACCCGACACCCCCTTCAGTATCCAAGATTGCCCAGATTTGCCCCACTCGGGGAGCCACACTTTTTGGTTCCGTTTCTTGCACTTAGCCCTGCCCCCCGGCGGGGCTTTTGTGTTTCTGGGGTTCGGAATACCGAGATTCAGGAGGTCGGTATAGGAAAAACTAAAACGCTACACAGTCCTGAAACTAATTCTTGAAGTCAGGTCAGGTTCCGCAACCCAAAGCGGCCAGTCACATGCCGCCATTGCAGACATTCAGGCCATTGATTGTTGGCGCCGACTGAAAATTGACCAGGGTGTTCAATCGCCTGCTTAACTTTTAAGCAGGGAGACGGGGTGATCACCATGGACATGTTGGGCAAGGTTAGGCGCATGAAGATGCGCGACAGACTTTCGATCAGTCAGATCG